>Ga0209800_10003757_pt1 | contig 11759 bp, 10 predicted proteins | sample Higcelweek8metaG_FD_187174 | JGI IMG/M metagenome (GOLD analysis project Ga0209800, IMG submission 187174) | Freshwater pond sediment microbial communities from the University of Edinburgh, under environmental carbon perturbations - High... | ecosystem: Environmental > Aquatic > Freshwater >... | reverse complement strand
CGATGGTCACGCCGGGTCATACCGGTGCGACCGTCGCCGCCACCAAGGTGCTGGTCCGCACACTGCCCGGCATCGACCGCCCCGCCCTCGCGGCCAGCCTGCCGCTCAAGAACGGCGGGCGTTTCCTCCTCACCGACGCCGGGGCCAACACCGAATGCACGTCGGTCAACCTCGTGCAGTTCGCCATCATGGGGGAAGTTTACGCCCAATACCTCTTTCAGGAGGAATCCCCCCGGGTCGCCCTGCTCTCCGTCGGCGGCGAAGACATCAAAGGCAACGACCTGACCAAGGAGTCGTTCAAGCTGCTTGAAGAGTGCAAGATTCTCCGTTTTGTCGGGAACGTCGAAGCCAATGAAGCGTTCGAAGATGTCACCGACGTGCTGGTGGCCGACGGCTTCACCGGCAATGTGATGCTGAAGGCGATCGAGGGGCTGGCCCGTTCCACCATGTTCTGGCTGAAACGGGTTCTGTCGAAAAACGCGCTCCGGCTGGCCGGGGCGATGCTGGCCAAAAATGCGTTCATCGAGTTGAAATCGTTCGGTGACGCGGATGATATCGGGGGCGCACCGCTGCTCGGGTTGGACGGAATCTGCATCATCGGGCATGGTTCGTCGAGTCCCCGCGCGGTACGCAGCGCGATCCGGGTGGCGGGGGAGTGCGTGACCTTCGGCCTCAATGAACGGATCTCGGCGCGGCTGAACGAAACCGGTTGCAACACCGCCGATCTGGAGCGGAAACTGGCCGCGATAAGAAAATAAACGCCGGTCCGGGGTATAACCAAAACACGCCAAGGAGTTACATGAGCATCAGAATAGCTGCCACCGGATCGTATGTTCCGGAACGGATTTTAAGCAATGCGGATCTGGAAAAGATGGTCGAGACCAACGACGAGTGGATCCGCACCCGTACCGGAATCGAAGAGCGCCGCATCGCCTCTCCCGAGCAGGCGACCAGCGACCTGGCCTACGAGGCGTGCCGCAAGGCGCTCGAAACGGCCGGAATCACCGGAAAAGAGGTCGATGCGATCATCGTGGGAACGATCACCCCCGACTATGTGTTCCCGAGCACCGGGTGCGTTCTGCAGCACCGGCTGGGCGCGGAAGGCGCGTTCTGCTTCGACCTCGAAGCCGCCTGTTCCGGGTTGCTTTTCTCGCTCGAAGTGGCGCATTCCCTGATGAAGATGCATCCGAAGAAGTACAAATACGTTCTTGTCTGCGGCGCGGAGAAGCTTTCGAGCATCACCGACTGGACGAACCGAAACACCTGCGTGCTGTTCGGCGACGGCGCCGGTGCGGTGCTGCTGGAGAATACCGGGGACGACGGTCCCGACTGCGTGATCGCCAGCGACCTGCACACCGACGGCAGTTACGGCGATATCCTGAAGATGCCCGCCGGCGGCAGCCGGGTTCCCGCCACGAAGGAGTCGGTCGAGGCTCATTTGCACTTCATCCACATGGAGGGCAAGGAGGTGTTCAAGCTCGCCGTCAACGCGATGGTCGGGGCAGGAAAGAGCGTGCTGGAAGAGGCCGGGATCACTCCTGACGAAGTGAAGTTGGTGATTCCGCACCAGGCGAACAGCCGGATCATCCTGGCGGTGGCGCCGCGCCTCGGCGTCCCTGACGAGCGGGTGTATATGAACCTGAATCGCTACGGCAACACCTCCGCCGCGTCGATCGGAATCTGTCTCGACGAAGCGGTGCGGGCCGGCAAGCTCGGCAAAGACGACTACGTCCTGCTGACCGCCTTCGGCGGCGGCCTGACCTGGGGCGCCATGCTGCTCCGGTTCTGATCACCGTACCACGTTCTAAAAATCGGAGGAGGCGCGTAAGGCGCTCCTCCGATTTTTGTCTGTTGCGATGGCGTCGCATGAGACAAAACCGATACCCGGCACCTGCACCCGGCCGGTCGGGGGTTCGGGGGCGAAGCGCCCCGACCGCCGGAGGCAAGGACTGCCGCTCACTAAACCGCTCAAATGCCGGACGAGTCCGGCAGTGAGCGGCAGCGGTGGAGTTGACCGCGAGGTCAACTCACCCGCTCGCGCCGAAGGCGGAGCTTCTCCTACTCCAAGAAACGATTGAAACATGCGTCGCGTGGTTATTCTCTTACGGGTGTCCGCCCTTCCGGGCGGACCGGCGAGTTGACCTCGCGGTCAACTCCGCCTCGGCGCTACGCGGCAAAATCTGCGATTTTGCTTATGTAGCTCTTTCGCTTCGCGCCGGCAGCCTCCGGCGGCCAAGGCGCTTCGCCCTTGGAACCCGACCGGCAAGGTGCCGGTGCCGGGTTCAGAAAATCGGCGCGGAATTGCGCGTCACCCGGACCGCAAGCTCTCCCTTGCGCGGCGCACGCCCCTCAAAAGCGTCGGTCAGCTTGCCCACCAGCAACCGGGCCAGCTCGGCGATACTCTGTTCCACCAGAACGCATTCAAACGGAAAAATCACCGGGTTCTCCACCGTCCGGTGCACCACCAGCTTCACCTCTTCCGGTACGCTCCGCTTCTCGGCGTAAAGCCGCATGGTGACGCCGGCCACCAGGTCGTCGGAAAACAGCATCAGCGACTCCGGTCGCTCCGGAGCCGAAAGAATCCGCCCGCACCCGAGATAGCCGAAATGATCGATGTCCAAAACCTCAGACCCGTAATCGTCGCGGCAGAACATCCACTCCGGACGGATTTCAATTCCGGCCCGCTTCACGGCAGAGGCGAACAGGGTTTCGCACTCCTTCCGCGAACCGGAGAAGATCACCCCGGCACTCCGGCATCCCTGCACCGCAACGCCTTCCAGCATCGATTGAATGAGTTTCGCGGTGACGATCCGGACTCCGGTCGGAACCGGACAGCGGGTGATCGCCGCAAACGGAACCGGCAACCGGGCAAAGCGCTCCCGCTCCTCCTCCACCAGCCCGCGCACCAGAACCCCCTGGATTCGATGGGTATCGGCCAGCCGCTTGAGCAGCTTCCACCCTTCGCCGGACGCGGTTTCGTAGATCACCTGGCACTCGCCGATCCCCTGTGCGGCCAGCTCGCGTTCGAGAATTTCGACCAACGGGCGGGTGAAGCGCTCGCCGCGCCGCGTATACAGTTCCGGCAGGAAAAATGCGACGCGGAAGATCCGCGCCGGGCCGGTCACCACTGACCCGATCTTCGGACGGCGGGCGATCAACCCCTCCTTCGCCAGTTGCGCAATCGCATGATGGACGTTCGCCTCCGCCGTGCCTAATTCCGCGGCCAGTTTCCGCGCCGGAGGCAACACCGAACCTTCCGGCAATTTCCCGGAACGGATGGCCGCCCGGTAAAACGCCAGAATCTGCGAACGGATGCTCGACCCGGGCACGATAACCAGTTTCTCTGTCATGCGTTTAGTATATCCCGAAACCGGCCGGAATGCAAGAAAAAACAAAATAATCTCTATAATCTCTAAATATGTGTTGAAATTGAGGCAAAACATGAATATACTATGTGATGGACCCGCGCTCCGTTTGAAAGCGGAACGGCATTGATTCAGACTTATCGGGAATGAACAGGACACCATGATCCACGGCAACATGGAATTTTTCCATCGAAACGGATGCCTCCCCGCTGGGGGTACGGCTGTCAAAAATCGAAAACTCTTTCCGCCAAAAACAGAATCCATATGGGCGCATGCAGTGGGCGAATGCCGCCTGCGGAGAAATCCGTTTTACGACGGAGGTGCCGCATTTTACGATTCGCCTCATGCCGAGAAGCCTGTCCTCCGGAGTCTATGGATGAGGGAACGGCTCGAAACGGAAGATCGTGGCGACGATCCGGTGAAACAGTTCCGGACGATTATCGGCGATACGGCGGAGGAGTACCAAAGAAGGGATTTTCGGTTTCGACCGTGGAAGGTTCCGAGATCAATCGTCCAGGGCTCTGTTAGTCCAGGGGACTTGCTCCATCCGCGCGACCTCGGCAAACCGGTCATCGCCTTCTGGCTAAAGGAATGGACTTTGTAATCATCGCTGGATTCCGGCGGGCTATTTGCGTTACTTTTGAACCCGGGGTCAAGAAACCCGAGGAGGATCGGAAATGGAAATCGTAAGATCAGAAAAGAAATGGACACTGCTGAACATCGTGCCGCTGCTCGCGGAACACCGGGAAGCGCTTTGCGCCGACACGCTTGATCTGTATCGGCGCGGCTGCATTACGGAAACCGCTTTTATCTTTACTCTCGTGCCGGAAGGAAATCCGCCGGCGGACAAAGCGAAATTTCTGGCGGCGGAGTTCGAACGCTTCCGCGCCGCGCTCGGCAAAACCGCAATGCCGGTGGGAATCCTGCTTCAGGCGACCATGGGCCACGGCTGGATTCCGAATTCCCGTTCGGAATTCCAGCGCATCGTCCGGTCCGATGGGAGCAGTCCATACATCTTCTGTCCGCTGGACGAGGATTTCCGCGCCTACGTTCGCGACGCGGTCCGCCGTCTCGCCGCGCTGCGACCGGATTTTTTTATGGTTGACGACGACTTCCGGCTGCTGACCGGGCGGGACGGCTGCTTCTGTCCGTTGCATCTCGAACGCTTCAACCGGATGCACGGCACCGATTTCGATCGGGAGGCGATGATCGCCGCGGTAAAATCCGACGACACTGTCGCCGCGGATTACGATGCCCTCCTCAAAACGTCGCTGCTGGAACTGGCCGGGGAAATGCGCAGCGCGATCGACGCGACTGATCCGGAGATTCCGTGCAGCTTCTGCATGTGCGCCGGAGACACGCGCCACGCGCCGGAAATCGCCCGGACATTGGCGGCAACGGGAGAGAACCCGACCGTCCGGATCAACAACGCCCGTTACCTCAACGAATCGCTGCGCACGGTTCCGGAGTGGATGATGTTCACCGCCCGGCAGGTTGCTTCCCTGCCGGAAGAGTTCGAAATCCTGGCCGAACCCGACACCTTTCCGCAGAACCGTTATTCGACCAGCGCCGCGATGATGCATCTGCAACTGACCGGGTCGATTCTGGAAGGCTGCCGGGGCGGCAAGCTCTGGCTGACCCGGATCCGCGCTTATGAGCCGGAAAGCGGTCGCCGTTACCGGGATATCCTGGCCGAACACATCGGCTTCTACCGGGCGCTCGCCGCGCTTCCTGTCGAATGGACCGGCGCGGCAACCGTACTGCCGGAGACGCCGAAACTGGATTTCCCCGCTTCGGTTCGTGGAAATTCGAACATCACATGGAGTACGCAGATTCTCGGAAAAATGGGTATTCCGTTTTATTTCACCAAATCTCCCGCCGGAATTGTCACACTGGCGGGGAACGATTGCGACCACCTCGACGATGCCTGTCTGACCAGCCTGCTTTCCAGTCACAGCTGCCTGCTCGACGGACCCGCCGCCGTGAAACTCTGTAAACGCGGATTTTCCCCTCTCCTCGGTGTAGAAGCACGGCCGTGGAACGGACGGACGGTTTCCTTCGAACGGACGGAAGACAACGGGCTCATCCCGATTCCGACCGATCAGGTGGCGGAACTGAAACCGCTGGAGGGAACGCAAATTCTTTCAAACTTGTTTCACACGTTCTCCGGCGTCGGCACAAAAGAGGAATTCCTGATGCCGGGAGCAACCTTCCATGAAAATTCCGACGGCGGCCGCGTCGCGGTCGTTGCAACGCCGGTTCTTCCCTACGGTCATCCCGCATTCGGAATGTTGAATGAAACGAGGAAAAGACAACTTCTGGATCTTTTCCGGCGACTCGGCGGCCTGCCCTGGCATGTCCCCGGAGACGATGAAGTGCTGCTCCGGACCGGAAAGGCAGAGGGGTGCGACATCGCTGTTCTGATTGATCTTTCCCTCGACGATATTTCCGAAATCCGCCTCTGCGGACCCGCCTCAAAACGAATTGGAACCGTGGAGGAACTCCTTCCGGATGGCAATTGGAAATCCCGGCCGTTCTCGGCAACCGATTCCGAGCTTCGCATCAAACGTGCGTTGTATCCATTGCGGCCGCTTGTGCTACGGTTATCCGCGAAGCCGCAGATATGATTGTGAATTTTCTTCTTTTGGCGACGACCTGATCGAGCGGAGTCGTGACCAGCACGGTGATTGGCCATAAAACGCAGGTTGCCGGTCAGCTTCATTCTGGCATGCTCCGCCACTTGACCGTGGCGAGAATCGGTGGAATCCGCGCCATTATCGGCCGCCTGAAAAATCCGATGTTGTCGCGACTCACCGCCTGTCTGGCCGGAAGCGGATTGATTACCGGATATTTTCTGCTCTACCGCGGGTTTAATCTGGCTCGGGTTGGCCCGGGTAGAAATCATCCTCTTTGCGCTCGACCTTTGACTTTTATTGTTCCGTTATTCATCCGTAAATAACGGAACAATCCGTTATTTTGCTTCAATCATTTGATTTATCATCTTCTCGCAAGTACAGTATTCTTGAAGGAAGACAACTGATGGCAACTGTACTTGTCCCGCGCGCGGTCGAACAGCACGACCTCGATTCGGTCCCGAACCGGACCAGGCTTGAATTCACGCAGGCCGGAGTCCGGCTTGCGTTGACACTGGATTTATTCCATTTCGGCTGTGACCTGCGCGAGCGGGAATTTCATTACGTCCATCTTGCGCCGCCGTTTTGCCGTCTTTTTTATTTTACGGGAACAACGTCGCCGGGAGCCGAAATCATCTGTGACGGAACCGTCCGTCACCTGAAAACCGGCTCCATCTATCTTCTTAACGCCGAACACTCATTCGACATCCGCTACTATTCCGGTTCGAAACTCTGTTATGCGCATCTGAGGCTGACCGATCAAACCTGCCGCTCGGTATTTCACGATTCCCCGGCCATCCAGGAACTCCGCGATCCGCTATGTAACGCGCTGATCGAGCAGGCATGGAAAAGCACGGTTCCGCTGCAGATCCAAAACGCGGCGGTCATAGTAACAGGCCGGTTTGCGGAACCGCTGCTCGATCAGCTTCGGGAATGCGGGGAACTGTTTCGCCGATTTGCTCCCATGCTCGCCGTTTTCGACGCGGTTCCGCCGGCAAAATGGCGGATTGCGGACCCTGGCCGAGAAATGAAGATGACGCCGTCGGCGCTCTCCAAGTGTTTCCGGCGCAAAACCGGGCTTTCCCTCAAATTCTATCTGGATTCCATCTATCTGGACCGCGCCCGCGAACAATTGATTTGCTCCGGGAAAACCATGGAGCAAATTGCGCATCAGCTCGGTCACTCCGACGTCCACTATTTCTATCACTCATTCCGGCGCCTGGCCGGATGCACCCCCGGTGAGTACCGTTCAAAGCGCTGCAATTTCAAAACAAAAACCGATCAATGTCCTGAAATCGCACGTTTTTAACTTTTTTTTGCAGTTGTTTTTTCTCCTTTTCCCATTAATTTATGAAAAAGGGAGAATATCATGAATCATCCGCCCCAAATTATTTCGTTTGGTGAAGTATTATTCGATGTCTTCGAAGACGGCGCACACCTTGGCGGGGCGCCGCTCAATCTCGCGGTTCACCTTCACCGTCTCGGCGCGCGGGTTCAACTGATTTCGGCGGTCGGTCAGGATGAGCTCGGCAACCGGGCGATCCGCCAAATCGAACAGGAAAGACTCTCCACGTCCTATATAGCCCGGGTTCCGCAGCCGACCGGGGCGGTGGCGGTTACGCTGGATCTGGCCAAGATTCCGTCTTATCGCTTCCTCCCGGATTGTTCCTACGATTTTATTCCGGAGCCAGACATAAAATTTGAAAACGCCGACCTTTTTTGTTTCGGAACGCTGGCACAACGCGGAGAAGTTTCCCGGAATACGTTGATTTCGCTGATCGGGAAAATAACTTGCCGCGTCTTTTGTGACGTCAATCTGCGACAGAACTTTTATTCCCGGGAAATCCTGCAATGTTCCCTCGATGCGGCCGATCTGGTTAAATTGAATGAAGAGGAACTCCCTACCATTGCTTCGCTGTTTGGAATTGTTCCCGACTGCGCGGAATTGGCGGAACGGTTCCATCTGGAAACTGTCATTCTCACGCTGGGACCGAAGGGCTGTGAAATTCATCATAGGGGACTAAATTTCTCTTCTCCGGCATATCCGGTTGAAATCGTCAGCACGGTGGGGGCGGGTGATGCGTTCAGCGCCGGATTCCTGTATTCGATGCTTACCGGAGATTCGCCGGAGACAGCGGCGGCGAAAGGAAACCAACTGGCCGCTGAAGCCGCCGCCATTCCCGGTGCATTCTGAGGAAAATAGCTCGCCAATTCTGTGACGCAACCAATTTTTGGAGCTCCCCCTTTACCCGGCACCGGCACCCTGCCGGTCTGGGTGCAGGGGCGAAGCGCCCTGCCCGCCGGAGGCTACCGGCGCGAAGCGAAACTGCTACACAGCAAAATCAAAGATTTTGCCGCGTAGCGCCGAGGCGGAGTTGACCTGTCCGGTCAACTCGCCGGTCCGCCCGGAAGGGCGGACGCCCGCCATATAGAAAACATGGAACGCATTTTTTCAATTGTTTCCCAAAACCAAGAAAGGCCCGCTTCAAAAATGAACTCCTCTACAATGATCCTTTGCTGGTTATTACATTGTTAATAAATCGTAAATAAATTGTTATATTCCGGTTTATATTTTATTTTGAACCGCTTCTTTCCAATCTTTCATCGTAGTTATTGACAAAGCCAACTGCAAAAACCGAATTGAGTCAGAATCCCTTATGACGTTATTCACAAAAAAATGCCGCTCTACTGCTGCCTTGATTTCTCTTGATTAATTAAAAACATATAGAGTATTCCGGAAATGCCGCGCGTATTTGGCGAACAGGTCAACCACCTTAAAAAAAAGTTTAATAAATTTTCAATTGTTTTTGACACGGTTGTCAAAAGTCCCGGCGGGCAAAAATTCATTGACGTTACTTTTGCCAACCGCGTCTCTTTTCCGGAGCCGGAGCGGAATCCTCAAATTTATTGAGTTTGCCTGTTGTTTTTTCGGAAATAGGGGTGTAAATTACGCCATGATCATCTGTAAAAGCGGAAAACCATTCCTGGAGGCTGGAAAATGAAATTCACCGTCAACCGCGAAAAACTTCAGAAAGCCCTGCAGCGGGTCGGAAGCATCATCGGATCCCGGTCGATGTTTCCGGTTCTCGGCAACGTACTCATACAGGCGGAAGAAAATCTTCTGACCCTGACTACGACCGATCTTGAGATCCGCATTTCGACCAAGCTGGAAGCGGCGGTCGAAGTTCCGGGCGTCTCCACCGCTCCGGCCCGCAAACTGGCTTCCCTGGTCGGTTGCTTCGTCGGTTCCGACGTGCTGTTCGACATCGACGAGAAGGATCACATCAAACTTAAGTGTGGGACCAGTCATTTCACGCTGCTCGGCCTGGCCGCGGCTGACTTTCCGGCGGCCGAGGGATTCGAAGCCAAGCGCGAAATCCGCATCAAGGAAGGCGAATTCAAGAAGATGGTCGCTTCGATCGCTTATGCGGTCAGTGCGGACGATTCGCGCAAAGTCCTGACCGGCGTTCTCTTGAGCGCCCGTGAATCGACGGTTACTCTGGTTTCCACCGACGGCAAACGCCTGGCGATGCAGGAAAATACGCCGGAATCGATCACCGGCGGCGACGGCGACGCGATCATTCCGCTCAAGGCGGCGCAGGAAGTTCGCCGACTGCTCGACGGTGACGAACCGCTCACCATCCGCCTCGGCGACAAACAGTGCAGTTTCATCGGCGGCGGCTTCGAGCTCATCACCAAGCTGATTGAAGGCAATTACCCGAATTACCGTCAGGTGGTTCCCGCCTCCTTCAGCCGGACGGTAGAAGTGCCGGCGGGGGTATTCCTCGGCAAGATCGAAACGGTCTCGCTGGTGCTTTCGGATTCGAGCAGTTTTATCATCCTCCGGTTTGAGGACAATCAATTGAAGCTCCAGGCCTCCAGCACCGAAGTCGGCGAAGGCAGCGACATGGTTGAAGTCGCCTTCGAAGGCGAACCGTTTGAGGTCTCCTTCAATCCGGCGTTCCTGGCCGATCCGCTGCGCAACTGCGACGCGGAAACGGTGCGCATGAAGCTCAATGACCCCCTCAATCCGGTCGCGATCGAAGGGGACGAAGGGTTTCTCTACGTCATCATGCCGATCCGTAAGAAGTAAGGCGCCCACGGGATCGTGGCTCTGCTGGAACAACTGGGGCTGGTCGATTTTCGGAATTGTGAAAATGTTCAGCTCCGGTTCTCCCGGGACAAAGTGGTTTTTACCGGGCCGAACGGAACCGGGAAGACCAATCTGCTCGAAAGCATCTATTTTTTGAGCATCCTGCGCTCGTTCCGCAGCGCCTCCGGCCGGGAACTGACCCGGATCGGCTGCCGCGGCTTCGAGCTATCGGCACGGATCCACTCGCGCGGATACCCGGAAACACTCCGGGTTGTCCAGCAGGCTGACCGTCGCGAAATGTTCATTGGCGGCGCGAAAATCCGGAAATCCAGCGAATTCATCCGTGAATTCCGCGCCGTCGTTTTCGTTCCGGAAGACCGCAATATTGTCGCCGGAAGTTCGTCGTTTCGCCGCCGTTTTTTTGATATGCTGATTTCCACGCTGGATGAAACCTACCTCTCCCGCCTGGTCGATTACAACCGCGCACTGTCTCAGCGCAACCGCGCATTGAAAATTCCGATCAACCGCACCGTTGCGGCGGCGTTTGAACCGGAACTGGCCAAAAATGCTCCGTCAATCGCGGAAATCAGACGGAAATATGCCGGATTGGTGGAAGAGGAAGTGAATCAACTCCTTGCACAGCGCGGTGGCGGTGAATTCAGTATTCAGTACCGCTTTGATTACCCTGAAACATCGGAAGAATATTTAAATGTACTCCATCGCAACCGCGAAAAGGAAATTCTCCGGTCCTGTACCGGAATCGGTCCGCAGCTCGATGAATTTGACTTTTCTTTCGACGGCCGCCGACTCCGCTATTACGGCTCAACCGGACAAACCAGAATGATCTCCCTGCTGCTCAAACTGGCGGAATTCAACCTGGTCCGCCGTTCCGCCACCGAAAAAGTGGCGGTTCTGGTGGATGATGTGACGGGTGAACTCGACGAAATGAATAAACTCCGCTTCTTTGAAACCATCGCGGGAGCCGACCAGCAATTTTTCACCTTTACTGAATTTCCAACCCTTTCCCACTTCAACGACGCTGAAGAAATTCCACTTTTTAAGAAAAGCAATGGGACCCGGGGGAAGGGAGAAAACCTTATTTTCGCGTGAATAGAAGGTTGTTTCCATTTTCCTTTTCAAAAAAGCAGCGCACTTTTCAGTCTTTGTAAAAAGTTTAATTTGTTTGACATTTTTCTTGTTTTTCACTGACATCCGTATAAAATATTGTTCTATCGCTTTAAAATGACCGAAAAGCGTTGCAGCTCGAACCGGCCTGCTTACTCCGCTTTTTTTGAAAGGATGGGGTGGGGGTTCGGGGGCGGGGAAGGAAACCTTTTTTTCACGCGAAAATAAGTTTTCCTTCCCCGCCCCCGAATTCCCTTTTCCACCACAACTTTGGAGAAGGAGAATGAAGATGATTAGAAGGTATGTTTTTGGGCCGGTGGCTTCGCGGCGGTTGGGGGTTTCACTGGGGGTGGACCTGGTGACGCCGAAGACCTGTTCGCTGGACTGTATTTACTGTGAGGCCAAGGCAACGACGAATTTGACTTTGGAACGCAGGGAGTATGTTCCGGTCGATGCGGTGATTGCCGAGTTGGACGGGGTGTTGAAGGAGAAGCCGGAAATAGACTGGATCACATTTTCGGGTTCCGGGGAGCCGACGTTGAA
>Ga0209800_10003750_pt1 | contig 11771 bp, 10 predicted proteins | sample Higcelweek8metaG_FD_187174 | JGI IMG/M metagenome (GOLD analysis project Ga0209800, IMG submission 187174) | Freshwater pond sediment microbial communities from the University of Edinburgh, under environmental carbon perturbations - High... | ecosystem: Environmental > Aquatic > Freshwater >... | reverse complement strand
ACTAATAATGCTGACTTCCTGTGAATATGATTTTATTGTTACAACTCCGGAAGCGCCAGCCCCCCCTCCCGAAAGTGATACCATTAGTTATTCGCAGGATATTCAACCATTTTTTAATAAAAAGTGTGTTTCCTGCCATCAGGGTGGAGTTGCACCTGACCTGCGTGAAGGAATTTCCTACGCAGTGCTTGTTCCAAACTATGTTGTAGCCAAGCAACCTCAAAACAGCTTTCTTTATACTAAATGTGAACCAGGACAAAGCATGGCTCCTTATACTCCATCTGCTGATTTAGCCCTCATGAAACGCTGGATCAATGCCGGTGCAAAAAACAACTAAGTTGATTATATAAAAAATAAAAAAACATGAAAAGAATATATACAACACTCAGAATAAGCTTTTTGGCATTTCTAACCTGTATTCTGTTAAATACAACTGCCTTTGCTCAGGAAGAAGCAACAGAAGACACCATTATTGAAACTCCGGTAGAGCGCCCTGTTCGCCCTGCATTTGAAAGCGGACTCTTGTTTGATGCTGCAACAACAACCTTATATCCATCGAAAACACTCGAGATGATAATACAGCATCGTTTTGGTGTTATTAATTTTTGTGACGACAACACCGATTTTCTTGGCATTTGGGGTGCTTCCAACATCCGTATTGGTATGAATTACAGCATATTGAAAAATTTAACTGTAGGAGTTGGGGCAACAAAATACAATAAAATGGAGGACCTGCAACTTAAATACCGTATCATTGAACAAACCCGTTCGAACAGCATTCCTGTTACAGTTATGTTTTATGGGGTTGCCGGAATTGATGGCAGTGTCAAGTCAAAATGGGATGCTACATCTGAATCGGATTCTGCGAAATATAAATTCAGTAACAGGCTAAATTATTTTGCGCAGATTGTTGTTTCCCGAAGATTTAATGATCACCTTTCGTTGCAGATTGCTCCGGGATTTACACATTACAATTGTATAAATAAAATGGTAGTTTCTAATAATGATACAAGCTATTATGATCATGATCGGATATCACTATCATTTGCCGGAAGATATAAATTCTCACCACAGGGATCATTCATCCTTTCAGCTGATTATCCATTTAAAATACAGAAAATTTCGGAACATTCAGAGGCAAATAGCGATAAAGTATTTGTTGCTAAACCCAATATTTCCGTTGGTTTCGAAATATCAACCAGTACCCATGCATTTCACCTGTACCTTGCAAACTCTCAGGGAATCCTTCCACAGGAAGGTTTAATGTGGAATAAAAATGATTTCTTCGAAGGGCAATTCCTAATTGGGTTAAACATCACACGACTCTGGAATTTCTAATCAAAAGTTTCTTTGGAACAAAATTTGCAATACTTTTAATCAAAATAATTAAACCAAAACAATATGAAAAACTCAATTAAACTTGCTGCAATTATCTGTGTAGTAATTATGTTCGTTTCAGCCAACATGGCGATGGCACAAAAAGCAGGTGGTCCTTGGACAGTTCCTGCCAAATACAAAGCAATGAAAAGTGCAGTTAAGGCCGGAGACGCTTCAATCAACAGCGTTGGAAAGGAAACTTACAACAAACATTGCAAATCATGCCACGGAGCAAAAGGCTTAGGTGATGGTCCAAAAGCTGCCAACCTTAAAACCAGCACAGGCGATTTCTCATCAGCCAAATTCCAGGCTTATTCTGACGGTGAACTCTATTACATGTCATTTATTGGCCGCGACGAAATGCCTAATTTTGAAAAGAAAATCCTTGACGAAGCTGACAGATGGGCTGTGATTATGTACATGCGTACAATGAAGAAATAATTTAAAAAATAAAAAGGGTGTTCCGTCTGAAACCAGAACACCCTTTTTTTCTTCTCACTACCTGCTAATTTCTTACGCTAATTTGTACCCCAAAATGACTCATTTATTTACACGCTGCATGATAAAAACTACCCTGCTTATGCTGATAGTAGCTTTGGTAGTATTTATAGCACCGGCTAAAGCCCTTGCACAGAATAATCAAAAAGCTGAAAACGCCGAATTTAACGAGAAATGCCTGAAATGCCACGGGCAGTCGAAATACAAATACATGAACCCCGAATCCGGTTCAGAAGTTACTAAAAGAATGTATCTCGAAACAATCGTTAACCGCGACGAATACGCCAATTCAAATCACGGAATGTTCAAATGTACCGACTGCCATTCCGAGGATTACGATACTTTTCCTCATCCCGGACGCTTGAGGATGGAATCGAAATATGCCTGTATCGACTGTCATGGCGGTGACGAGGCATATGCCAAATTTAAATTTGAAGAAATTGAAATAGAATACCAGGCCAGCGTTCATGCCACCAAACATGGAGATGACTTTAACTGCTGGATGTGCCACAACCCGCATACTTACAAAAGCAATGCCCGCTCCGATAATAAAATAAAAGATATTGTTGCCTATGACAATGCTATATGCCTCAATTGCCATGGAGATATCACGAAATACCAAATGCTTACGGATAAAGTAAATCCGAATATCATAAAGAAACATGAATGGTTGCCCAACCAGGCGCTGCACTTTAAAAGTGTTCGTTGCATCGAGTGCCATGCCCGCACCAACGATTCCATTTTAGTTGCCCATAATGTACAACCTAAGGAAAAGGCAGTCCGCCGTTGCGTTGAGTGCCATTCGACGAACTCAATTCTTATGGCTACCCTTTATAAGCATAAAGTTCAGGAAGAACGTAGCAAAGCAGGCTTTTATAATGGTGTAATTATGAATGAAGGATATGTTATGGGAGCTAACCGAAATTACTACCTTGGAATAATAAGCCTTATTATGTTCGGCATGGTTGCTGCCGGAATCATAGTACATGCATCATTGAGAATCATAAAACGCAAGAAATAATGTCAGGAAAAATATATCTCTACCCAATGTGGATCAGGCTATGGCATGCCCTAAATGCTATCTTAATTATACTGCTGATTATCAGTGGCATAAGCATGCAATACACAAATCCTGCTAATCCCTTTATCCGTTTCGATATTGCTGTATCCATGCATAATATAAGCGGTATAATACTTACATTGAATTATGTCTTTTTCCTTTTCGGAACATTTTTAACACCGAATGGGAAATACTACAAACTCACATTTAAAGGATTAACAAACAGACTGATAAAACAATTTACCTATTATACCTTCGGGATTTTTAAACACGAAAAACCACCGTTTCCTGTTACAAAGGATAGTAAATTCAATCCGCTACAGCAGTTTACGTATGTTATTGCAATGTTTACCCTGGTACCCATAGTAATTATAACCGGCTGGGCTCTGTTGTATCCCGAATTAATCCTCACTAAAATATTAGGCGGAAGCGGACTTAAGATCAACATCTTTTTCCATGTAATTATTGGATTCTTTGTGTCCTTCTTTATGTTCATCCATATCTATTTCTGTACAATTGGCGCAACATTTGTAAGTAATTTCCGGAGCATGATTACCGGATTTCACGAATCGCACAATTAAAAAAAATAAGCAGAATTCATTTAATAATCGGATTCTGCTTATTTTTTATTTATTTATATTCACTTATTTATATATATAATTGCATCCCGAATGAAAGTATTTTGTACTTTAGTAGCACTAAAACTAAAAAAAACACTTTAATCACTCAAACCCTTAAAAATCAATACAAATGAAAACTTCACTCCGATTAGCTGCATTTCTTTTTACAGCAATCCTTTTCGTTACGGCTAACATAGCAGTAGCACAAAAAGCAGGTGGTCCTTGGACAGTACCGGCGAAATACAAAGCAATGAAAAGCACAGTTAAAGCAGGCGATGCTTCCATTAACACTGTTGGAAAGGAAACTTACAATAAGCACTGCAAATCATGCCATGGAGCAAAAGGCTTAGGCGATGGCCCTAAATCAGCTAGTTTAAAAACACTTGTACCCTCTTTTGCTGATAAAAAATTTAAAGCTCAGGCTGATGGTGATATTTACTTCCAATCATTTGTAGGACGCGATGAAATGCCGAATTTCGAAAAGAAAATCATTGACGAAGCTGACAGATGGGCAGTTGTTGGCTACATAAAAAATCTTTGATAGCATATCTTTACTAAATTGATGAGAAGGTGTCCCGCGAAGGACACCTTTTTTATTTCAGTATCATCAGTTAAATATTAGCCTCAAATTGAAATCTCAGTCTGTTTTTTTATATTATTAAACGGATTTACATAGCTTAAAGTAATGTCGAATATAGATGTCCGGGATGATTCGTATTGATGGTTTCAGAGATATAAGAAGGATATAATTTTTAACCTTAAATCGGGATGAAACAGGATTAAAAAGTGATATTGCAATTACTATTAAGACTGCTTACAAATTGAGCATTCCATGCTCATTTTTGGTATTATTTCATAAATTTGTCCAGATAACTACATATGTATATATGTATGCATGGAAACGATACACTAAATTCCTCTCTTTATGAAAATGCCAAAATCAATCTACAACTGGGTTAGTATCACTGGGTTTTTACTAGCAATTAACAGTCTGATAGTCATAGTATTGCTATTTATTTTTGCTTTGTTTTCGAACGAGAGCAATTCATACATGGGACTATTTATATATATCATAGTTCCTGCGTTTATGGTTTTAGGCTTGCTCCTGATCCCATTAGGCATGTATTTGAGAAGAAAAAAAATGAAAGGTCAACTGCCTGACACGCAAAAGTGGCCGATTCTGGATTTAAACCACAAGATACAACGCACGGCAGTAGTAAGAATTTCGATTATTACACTTGTATTACTTGTTGCTTCAGCAATGGGAAGTTATCAGGCGTTTCATTATTCGGAATCCGTAAAATTTTGTGGCGAACTTTGCCATACGGTTATGGAACCCGAATATGTAGCATATCAAAATTCGTCGCATGCTAATGTAAAATGTGTTGATTGCCATGTAGGCGAAGGAGCAGGATGGTATGTTAAATCAAAGCTTTCGGGGCTCTACCAGGTTTACTCAGTAATATTTAAAAAATATTCAACTCCTATTGAAACACCTCTACATGATCTGAGGCCCGCCAGCGAAACATGCGAAAGGTGCCATTGGCCTGAAAAATTTTACTCACAGAAACTCCGTCACCTGAGGTCGTATGTAGCTGATTCGGGAAACACCGAATGGAATACATCACTTTTGATGAAGATAGGCCCACAGTATAGCGCAAAAGGGCTTTCGGAAGGTATCCACTGGCATATAAATAAAAATATTAAAATTGAATACATAGCAGGAACCCGCGACCGCGAGAGCATTCCGTGGGTAAAATATACCAATCTGAAAACAGGAGAAGTGAAAATATATATGGATGAGGAAAATCCGATTGACCAAAAGGCTATGGATAGCCTTGAAAACCGGACCATGGATTGCATGGATTGCCATAACCGACCTTCACACAAATATTTATCAGCACCTAATTTTATTGATAATGCCATGGTTGCCGGGCTTATACCAACTGATATCCCCTGGATAAAAATGGCTGCAATGGAGGCATTAAAATACCCCTACCCTACCAAAGACACAGCATTTATGGAAATAAAAAATACAGTGACTACGTATTACAAAGATGAGCAACCGGAGGCATTTGATAAAAATTTCGATCGCATTAGCAAAGCCATACTGGCAATGCAGGGGGAATACGCTAAAAACGTTTTTCCATTTATGAAAGTTGATGCTTCGCGGTATCTTGACCATATAGGACACCTGGAATCGGATGGATGTTTCCGCTGCCACTCCGACAGGCATAAAACTTCAAGCGGTGAAACTATTTCGAGAGATTGTGATATGTGCCACAGTTTCCTTGCTCAAGGACCTACTGGTAATATTACTACTGTCCCCCTTGGATCGAGCCAGGAATATGTCCACCCGGTAGAAATCAGAGGAAAATGGAAAACAGCATTCTGCTCGGAATGCCACCGGGTTTTATATGAATAATGAAATATTTAACCCAAATTACCCATAAGAAGAAAAGATAAAAATTCTTGTATAGCTGAACGAAGCAGTCAGACTATTGAATGAACAGTTGCCAGACTAAATCAGAAACTGATTTGAATTAGTAATCGAATAGAAGATAAACACACAGAAATTATTATAAATGTAGTTTCCCAACCCAAAGTAATCAATAATGACATATATGTCGATATAGATAATAATTGACATATATCAATGTAAACTAGGAAAATTACCTTGCAACAGTGTGAATATATCACCGTTCTTTCTACGCGATCAATCATATATAATAACATTTTTGCATATCAATTCAGTGCAAAAGGAACATCAGTAAATCAAGAAATAAAGAAACCCTTATAATCAAACCTAAACAAAACTAAATCAACATTTTATGAAAAAAAATCTCTTTGTAATCGGTGTTGGATTCCTACTTATCGGAGCCAGTATCTTTTCAGCTTGTACTAAAGAAGGACCTATGGGCCCGGCAGGTGCAAACGGAACAAACGGCACAAACGGAACTAACGGCACAAACGGCGTAGATGGCGTTGACGGCGGAACGACCTGTATCGAGTGCCACAATCCAGCTGTTGTCGAATTGGCTGCAACACAGTATCAATTTTCAAAACATGAATACGGCGAAGCTGCCTTCGAAGAAGCTGGCAATGCAGGTTGTACACCTTGCCACACTTCCGATGCATTCAAGTATGTTTGCGCTAATAACATTTCTGCCGCATTCATTTTGAATCCAACCACCAATAAGTATTCGAACGGCTATGCAACTATTGCATCGCAGACTTTGGGCGAAATTACCTGCTCAACCTGCCACAGCAGTTTGCATACAACTTATGGTGAAGAAGATTTTACACCTCTAACATCTGTTGCCGCTGTATCAATGACGATGTGGGGCGGTGCAAAAGAAATCAACCTCACAGCCGATGGTGGTAACAGCAACTTATGTGTAAAATGTCATCAGCCACGTCCGTTCACTAACTCGAACACAAACGGCAATGTACTGAATTATGACAGTTTGGCTAATTTCCCAAGTGTTGTTTTCTATGATGCAGCACAGGCAAACGGTTTGAACAAAATTAAACCAGGTTACAGAACACATACACACTACGGAACTGCAGGAGCAATTTATGCAGGTGTTGGTGGTGTTGAATTCCCGGGTGAATACACTCAAACAGCTCACAGATTAGCTGCTTCGTGTCAGGATTGCCATATGGCTCCTCAAACAGGCAGAGCAGGCGGACACACTTTCTTTGCAAAAGGAAATTTCAGCGGATGTAACGCTGACGGATGCCACAGCGGCGTTAACGCTTCATCAGCTACCTATTGGACAACACCAAGAGCTAACGTTAAAAAAGCACTTGATGATCTGGCTGCTAAATTAACCATCAACGGAGTTGATATTCTGAACAGGAACCCAGATGCAGAACATAACCTTTGGGCTGCCAACACAACCAACAAATATGATGGTTACCTTAACGTTTATGATCCTATCAATAATCCTGATGGTCCTGCCAATAATCCTAACGGAGTATTCCAGAGCCCAAGTCCATCAAGTTCATGGTCAGCTGAGCAAAAAGCTTATAACCTTACACTTCCAAAAATTACCCTTACCAATGCACAAATGGGAGCAATTATTAACTTCCAGCTTTGCCTCAGGGATTATAGCTTAGGAATTCACAACTACAAGTACACCATGTCGTTATTGAATAACACCTTAGCTGTTCTTTAATCTTCAGAAACCAGTTTCCAATATCATTACCTAGTAGAGGATACTGAACTGATTAAAATTTGAAAACCTCCGGGAAATATCTTCCGGAGGTTTTTTTATTTCCCGAATTAATATTAATGCCCAGAGGTGCTTTTATTATATTTGCACTAATTAAAACTTCAACAACTATGAACTCTTTTTCGAAAACATTAATTACCATACTGTTCATGCTTTCAGTGTCATCTCAGCTCAGTGCACAATATGCTAAAGATTCAATTCCTGAGAAATATGTATTCAACAAAGTAATTGATTTGCCGGCAACACCGGTAAAAGATCAGTTTGCTTCCGGAACCTGCTGGAGTTTTGCAACTGTATCGTTCATCGAATCAGAACTTCTGCGCTTGACAAAGGACACATTCGATTTATCGGAAATGTATTTTGCACGCAAAGCATACGAAGCGAAAGCAATCCAGTTTGTCAGGCTGCATGGGACGGCTAACTTTGGCCAGGGCGGACAGGCTCACGATGTAATAAATGCGATAAAAAGCAGCGGTATAATGACAGAAACAGAATATTCAGGCCTCGCCAACGGACAAACCAAACCATCGCATGCCGAGTTGGAAGCGGTTCTATCAGCTATGGTAAGCGCCATTTCGAAAAATCCTGCCGGTAAACTTTCGCCTGAATGGAGCGATGCCATTTCGGCTGTTCTTGATGTGTATATGGGTGAAGTTCCGGCTCAAACCGGTAACACAAAAAAGGAATTTACCAATAAGTTTAATCCTGATGATTATATAGAAATTACTTCCTACTCGCATCATCCTTATTACACGACATTTGCACTCGAAATTCCAGATAACTGGTCGGGCGGGAGCTATTACAATGTTCCGCTTGACGAACTGATCGGGATCATGGATTATTCCCTCGAGAATGGTTATACCATAGCATGGGATGGCGATGTAAGCGATAAAGGATTTTCGCACAAGAATGCAGTAGCTATCGTTCCTGAGGTTAACATTGAAAACATAGCAGCCACTGAACGTTCGAAATGGGATAAACTCTCAGAAAAAGAGCGCAGACAGCAGTTTTTCACTTTCGAAAAACCGGTACCTGAAAAAACCGTAACGGCAGAAATGCGGCAGGCAGCTTTCAACAATTATACTACTACTGACGATCACCTGATGCATATTACCGGAACAGTCAACGATCAAAACGGAAAACGTTATTTCGTTACTAAAAACTCATGGGCAGCTGAAAGCAACAGCAACGGAGGCTACCTCAATATTTCCGAAGCATATGCCCGAATGAATACAATAGCCATAATGGTTCATAAAGATGCAGTTCCAAAGGAAGTTAAAAAGAAGTTAGGAATAAGATAGCTGCATTTTCGGAATATTTTCAAAGAACCACCTTCCTCTTTACATTCTCAAAAAGAGGAATGGTTATTCAAAATATGGCTATAAAAACTGATAATTATTAACATAAACTTCTGCAAAAAAAACAGCTTTTAGTTTGAATTTCAAAAACATCGAACAGAGAAATTAATTCAGGAAAGCTGATTTTCTTTTCGAATGCCGGGAGCTCTGAAGGAATTGATGAATTAGATGTTTCAATTTATGTATTTTAAAACCTAATCGATTGCAACAGAATTTCATTTGTTAAAAGTTGCTTGAATATCGCGGCTGTTAACATTTTTTAACAGGCTTTACGAGTGCTGGAGAAGAGCCTGTTTTTACTTTTGCAGGTCAATTATTAAACACAAGCAATGATAGAAAGTAGCATTAGTGAAATAAACGAGAAGATACAACGCGAAAGTGCATTTGTTGATATGCTTACGCTGGAAATGCACCGTGTAATTGTTGGACAGAAGCAGATGATTGAGCGCCTGATAATCGGGTTGCTTTCGAACGGGCATATTTTGCTTGAAGGAGTTCCAGGACTGGCTAAAACACTTGCCATTAAGTCGTTAGCTAATTCAATTGACTTAAGTTTCAGCCGTATTCAGTTTACACCCGACCTGCTGCCGGCCGATATTGTAGGCACAATGATATACAGTCCCCGTAGCGAAGAGTTTAATGTACGCAAAGGGCCTGTTTTTGCTAATTTTATTCTTGCAGATGAAATAAACCGTTCGCCGGCTAAAGTTCAGAGTGCTTTGCTCGAAGCCATGCAGGAAAAACAGGTTACCATTGGCGATAAAACATACCAACTCCCCGACCCTTTCCTCGTGCTTGCCACTCAAAACCCTATTGAACAGGAAGGCACCTATCCTTTACCTGAAGCCCAGGTTGACCGTTTCATGCTAAAACTGGTCATCACTTATCCGTTAAAACAAGAGGAAAAACTTATACTACGGCAAAACATAAATAATGAGGTTCTTTCGACTCGCAAAATCCTTAAACCAGCTGATATTCAGCGTGCCCGGGAGATTGTAAAGGAAGTTTACCTCGACGAAAAAATTGAGAATTATATAACTGATATTGTTTTTGCCAGCAGGTTCCCGGCGGATTACAATCTGAAAAAATACAAGGATCTTATCCGTTACGGAGCCTCTCCACGGGCAAGTATTTTCCTGGCCATGGCTGCAAAGGCACTTGCTTTTATCAAACGTCGCGGATACGTTATCCCCGAAGATGTCAGAGCTGTTGCGCACGACGTGTTAAGGCACCGTATTGGTCTGACCTACGAAGCTGAAGCCGAAAATATTACCACCGAAGATATTATCAACGAAATCCTCAATTCAGTTGAAGTCCCTTAACAGCTCAACTAAATGACTGACAGCTTAGTAGTTTTACCAACATTCAAAAACCGTCAGGAGGATTCACTATCAAAAAATCAGCGATTTCACTAAGTCTTTGCAGGCTTAAAATAAAAACTTAAATCGTTGAACCTTATCTGAAAGTCAATCAATATCTTCACTTCGCTGACAGCAATTGCTTCAGTAAATCCAATCAACTAAAATCGAAATAAAGTGGAAACCGCTGATATTCTGAAAAAAGTCAGGCGCATCGAGATCAAGACAAGGGGCTTGTCGCGTAATATATTTTCAGGGCATTACCACAGTGCTTTTAAAGGCCGGGGCATGGCTTTCAGCGAAGTGCGTGAGTACCAGTATGGTGATGATATCAGGAATATCGACTGGAATGTTACAGCCAGGTTTAATACTCCTTACCTTAAAATTTTTGACGAGGAGCGCGAATTAATGGTTATGCTCCTGATTGATGTGAGCGGTTCGAACGAATTCGGTACACAAGGTTCATTTAAAGAAGACCTGATGACGGAAATTGCAGCAGTTCTTGCTTTTTCGGCTATTCAAAACAACGATAAAGTGGGTGTGATTTTTTTCAGCGACCGCATCGAAAAATTTATTCCTCCTAAAAAAGGAACTTCACACATACTTCGGATAATACGCGAACTTATTGATTTTAAACCAGTAAGTCAGGGTACTGATTTATCTGAAGCACTTCGTTACCTGACCAACGCCATAAAAAAAAGATGTACTGCATTTATCGTATCTGATTTTATGGATCATGCGTTCGAACCAGCAATAAAAATAGCATCGGGCAAACACGACCTTGTCGCGATAAGGGTTTATGACGAGCGCGAAGCCACTTTACCACCAGTCGGAATGATTGAAGTATATGATAAGGAAACAGAAGGAAGGGTATGGGTAGATGCATCCAGTAAAAAGGTACGCGATAATTACAGCCGTTGGTGGACTAATCATGAAAAGATAATTGACGGTATTTTTAAACGATCAGGAACTGATACAGCAAACATCCCTACCGGGCATGATTTTGTAAAACCGTTAATGAAACTATTTACCTTACGCGAAATGAGGCAATGAAGATGAACATGAAAAATTACTTCATACACATATTCGCAACCGCTCTCATGCTCATTGCAGGCGCTGCTAACCAGGCAAATGCGGTTCCCCAGAAAGCTGTCCTGAGTCTCGACACCTCCTCCATCAGAATTGGTGAACAGGTACAGCTAAGGCTGCATGCTACTTTGCCCAAATCAGCAGCAATTTACTGGCCTGCCATTCCCGACACA
>Ga0209800_10003746_pt1 | contig 11778 bp, 14 predicted proteins | sample Higcelweek8metaG_FD_187174 | JGI IMG/M metagenome (GOLD analysis project Ga0209800, IMG submission 187174) | Freshwater pond sediment microbial communities from the University of Edinburgh, under environmental carbon perturbations - High... | ecosystem: Environmental > Aquatic > Freshwater >... | reverse complement strand
CGGCAATCTCTTCTGTAAAATCTTTATTCTCCTCAGGAGGGAAAAATACTGTATAAGGATCACCAAGTGACGATGCAAGTCCAGAGATTGCTCCCCAAACACGATCTTGATCGGAAACTTTATTGGCATAAATAGATTTCTCATTTAATACGTTCCATGCTTTCCAAAAATAACTGAAGTCCGCGTCGGTTTCAACTTGTGTATTTTTATTAGATAATCCTGTAATTTTATCTATTTCTGGTCTATGAGAATAACCAAGATAAATACCTATCCCTAAAATTATTACTATAGAAACGATAGAAATCAATATGTAACCTAGATTTTTTAAAATTTTATTTTTCTTCATTGGTTTTTTAAATTATCTATTAATTAGTTGCCTCAAGTTCTAAAGCAGAAGGAGTATATCTATTACTTGGATCCCACAACATCCATGAGTTCAATCCATTATTATACACCGCTTTTATCTGAGCCCTAACCATATCTTTAGTATAAGTAGCTCCTAAGTCAAAATCTTGCAGCCAAGGACGAATTTTCGATGTATTTTCTGCTATAGCCTTGGTTTTATTTACAGCCCCAAGTAGAGCATGATTAATAATCTCATAAGGATAATCGGCTGGGTTCTTGTAGCCATCATGACCAGAAGGATAATGAGATGGATAAACCATAGGACAGACAAAATCAAAATATGGAATTATTTTTTCCCAAAGCTGTCCTATACCCATGTCGTCAGTAGCTTCTGTTGTTAAACCAAAGACATCGGCTGAAATCGGAATGTTTTCTTCTTTTTTAATTTCAGATGAAAGGTACTTGAAAAAATCTTCCATATTACCTGCCCTAGTTTTACCAGTAGATAAATTATAATTTATATCTTTAACATTTCCATCAGATGGATATCTTATATAGTCAAAATTAATTTCATCAAAACCTAAAGCGTATGATTTTTTAGCAATAGTTACTACATAATCATGCACATTCTTATTGGTCGGATCAAGAAATGATAAACCCTTTTTGTCTTTCCAAACTCCCCCATCAGAAATTTTCTTGACCGCCCATTCTGGTTTTATTTTTGTTAAATATGGATCTTGAAAAACCGACACTCTCCCAATAATATAAATATTTTTAGAATGAAGCAGTGAGGTTAATTCACTAATATTTGCAATGCGATTTTCGGCACTTCCAAGTTGTTTGATTAAAGGATCGTCAATTTGAAAACTTACGCGCCCAGTAGAATCTTTGATATCTATCACGACAGCATTGAGTTCTGTTTCATCAACTACTTTCACAAGAGAATTACGAAAATCTTTTGAACCAGCAACCCAACCTGACATATAGAGAGCTTTAACTTTTTCTGGGGTTTGTATATGAGTTACAGGAATAAGATTCTCAGTACTATTTTCATTTAATAAAACTTCAGCACTTCCACCTAAAATATTATCTTTCAAAACACTTTCAATCGGTGAATGCTGATCAACATTATATTCAATATTATTACTATAAATTAATCCAGGCAGTGCATAATAAACAACTACCCCGCATCCAATAAATGCGAGGCTAATAAAAATAAATTTTTTAGTGTTGCTTTTTTCCTCAGGCATATTTATTTCTGACCCTCTATATTATCTACAAATGTTTTACTATTACTGATATCTTTATCTAAACGTGCTTTGACTTCTAAATAAAATAAGTAAGCGAGATACATAATAGCAATACCTGTAACCACAAATAAGCCCTTGCGCCAATTAGTAGGAAAACCTAAAAACGGTAATATGACTACCCATAAACCTATGATAAACAATGTTTTTTCTTTTCTCATTCCCCTATTATATCTTATTTATTTAGGCTCTACAATAACCACGAATTCCCCTTTTTGCTTTATTTCATCAGCTGTAAAATGGTTCAATAATTCACTCGGCGTACCAGAGACAAATTCTTCAAACTGCTTGGTAATTTCGCGAGCGATAACAATATGAAATTTAGGACAATATGTTTCTAGAGAAGCAAGCGCTTTCATAATTCGGTGAGTAGATTCATAGAAAACCATTACCCTCTCACTATTGGCAATTTCTTTAAATAAAGTTTCTCTTCCCTTCTTGTGTGGCAAGAAACCCAAGAAAACAAATTCAGCTGAAGAAATTCCACTTGCTGATAATGCAGCGACAAGAGCGCTTGGTCCTGGGATTGGAGAAACTTTTGCTAGAGCACCTAATTCTTTTTTAATATTAGAAACAAGAAGAACTCCTGGATCAGAAATACATGGAGTTCCTGCATCAGAAACTAATGCTAAATTTTTTCCATCTTTTAACATTTTAATAATTTCTGATTCTTTATTTAAAGTAGCGTGAGCATTATAACTTATCGTCTTAGTATGAATATCATATTTGTTTAATAAAACTCTTGTTGTCCTAGTATCTTCACACAAAACAACATCAACTTCTCGAAGTATTCGAATAGCTCGAACTGTAATATCTTCTAAATTCCCTATCGGAGTCGCAACGACATATAGAGTACCAAATTCGTTTTTAATCATAGGGCTATTATAGCATAAAAAAATAGCGTGGGCTTTGGGCCACACGCTATGATTTATTTTTAGTCATCAGACTCATCAAACTTTTTGTCTTGTTTATCGCTGTGGATATGTATAGCTGCTTTGTCCCAACAAAAACAGACAATGACCACAAGTACTGCAATGATTAATACTTTATTCAGGGTTTTCATTTTATCAGCTTCTACAACTCCTGACATAAGAACTATGCATATCATTATCACAATACGTGATAATACTATGGAAAAATTTGATACATTTTTCATTTTGAGTAGTTTTAGGATTATTTGAAGAGACTAAACTAATCTTCTCAAATAATCCTAAAACTATCTCACCTTCCCTCATATTGTATCACTTTTAAGTCTATTTGTCAATAGTAAATACGTTGCTATTTAAAGCTCAAATCACGAAAGCCCTTGTAAATAAATCAATACTTTGCTATTTTAATATGGTATCTATTCAATATGGCCTTATCGTCTAACGGTTAGGACACCGCCTTCTCAAGGCGGTAATCTGGGTTCGATTCCCAGTAAGGTCACAAATTAAAAAGCCTTTCGCAAGATAGGCTTTTAAATTTGTGATTTTAAACATAAAAGTATTTATGTTTAAAAGAATCGAAAGACGGAGGCTGACGAGCCGAGTCGGGGTCGCACAAATTTTCAGTAGAAAATTATGAGTGACCGAACATGTACTCATGGTTCCCAGTAAGGTCACCATCAACAGCTAGCACGAGTAGTTTCAAAAAGCCTCATCATAAATGATGTTTTTTGATATAATTAACAGATGAATAATACTTCTGAAATAAAACCAAATGAAGAGGAACAATTTACTTTATCTCTTTTTTGTAACAGGTTCTATAATCTTTATGAAGAATTATCTAAAGAAGAGTTTTTTAATGAAAAACCTGAGTATAGATTTTATAGAATAAGAGAAATATTCTCGGTATATAAAGAACTCCTGGGATATGAGCCAATTCAACACTATATTCAATATGTCAAAAATGGCGGTCGCCCACCCCTTGAGGGCTTGATTGTTGATGATCTTTTTAGTTTTGTAAGAAATTTGCTTTTACATTTTCCAATTTTTGATGATTGGAATAGTGTATATATAAATGAAGATTTGGCTACATGGAATAAATCTGGAACAATTCATAAATTTTTATCAAAAAGTAGTAAAATAAAAATTGATGATAAGGGTATTATTAAATACAGGATATGGGAGAAGGATAAAAAATTGATGACTTATATCCAAATTCATTTACCGGAAGAATACGAGAATAAAAGCAAAATATTTCTTAAAAATATTATTTCAGAAAAGGAAGGATTAAAGCTCTGCATTTCTTTTATGAAACAAATTTTAGATAATCAAATTTATCCAGACAGAGAAGAAGATATTGTAATTATGTCACAAGTTTATATATCAAAACAATAGATTTATAAAAACAATGAGAACAAAGAACCAACACTATATTCCTCAAGCGTACTTACGTTCATTTTCTAATGATGGTAAAACTATTTGGGTGTATGACAAATATACTCAAACAATAAATAAACAAAATATAAAAGGTACGGGCTCAATTAAACACTTCTATCAATCTCGCAGACACACTCAACCCCTGGATACTCCGCCCGTGACAAGTTTAGAGGGTACTGGAATTAAAATAATCAAAAAAATAGACAATAATGAAAATATTACTCCTGAAGAAGGAGGACAGTTATTAAATTTTATTGCTTTACAATATCTACGCACTCCGGCCGCAAAAAATCGGTCGGAGGTAAGTTTTCAAAGTTTCTGGAATGAACTTAGAAAATTTTATCGTGAATCTGGATTTCAAAATCAAAGAATAGAGAAAATTGCCAAAAGTTATATTGATGAACAAAAAATAGAAGGAGTAACCCCACAGCAATTTTTAAAGAATAATGATTCCATAACTCCCCCAAATGAATTTTTTGTAGATGCCTTGGTTAGTAGTGGATTTAATATTGCAGAAATATTATCAAAACAAAAATGGGAACTTCTTTTCTCTAAACCAAATTCGTGGATTACGAGTGATGATCCATTTTCAGTATTTGGAAAAGAAGATGGAACCCTTTTTCCACCCTTAGTTCCTGAAACAGAAAAAATTATACCACTATCCAAAAGCTCTCTTTTAGTAATAAGTGGTGATGGTTTTAAAATAGAAATGAAATTAATGCATCCATGGTCTGTGGAAGTTATTAATTTAGCTACAGCAAGCAAAGCTGCAAGATATGTTTACTCAGGAAATAAAGAGTTACTAGAGGATATAAATAAAAACCTATCTTTATTTGAAAAGAACCCCGAAAGCTTTACCGAAAAAATTCCTAAGGATTTTAATGATTGGTCAAAAAATGGACCTCACACCCTTAAACAAGGTTAAACAATAAAGCACTATCGCACGAGAAGGGTCGTTTCATTATGTATAAATTCACTAAACCGACCTTGCGGGACAACGAATCAAATTGGTTCTATCTATTGAACCATCACCATTAATTTTAAACCATAATTACATATGGTTGTTTTGGTTCTAAATTAAAAAACACCCGAATCAATTTCGAGTGTCATTAGCTAATTTTTCAATTTTAAGCGTTCTTTCTTTTAGTAACGGGTGGACAATATCATTTCGATAATAATTTATAAAATCTTGAACCACGACATTTTCACCCTTTTGTTGATATACCCATCCTTTTTCAATTGATTGATATTTATCAATTTGTCTAGCAAAAAGTGATAATCTATCTTCACTTTTTTCAAAATGAGTCCAGAGCATCAATACTTGCGAACCAAGACTATTTACACCGTTAGATGTAATTTTCCTCATGGCTTTATACTCGCGCTCAAATTTACTTGCTTTAAGCTTAACTTTTTCTTCCTCATCGTAAGTAACAATAACCTCATCGCCAATAATTGATTCAGCCCAATCATGAACTTCTAACATATTTAAAATGTCTATAATATCAGACATCGAAAATTCTGTTAGAATATCAATTAAATCAATTACAAGATTTCTACAAGATACCGTGTGCTCTTGGACAGTTTCAGGATTTTTAACCTTTCTGTCTACCCACCCTGTTCTAGGTATTTTTCCTAAAGCCTTCCAGACCTCTGGAAAAAGAGTTGCGTATTTTAGTGGAAATTCCATACATATAGATTTTAATGATTTCTTTCAGATTACATCTAATCTTATATTTTAGCAAGATAGAATTCTAAGTTCATTTATAATTATCCAAAAACAAAAAATCCTGTCACAATTTCTTGCGACAGGACATTTTTAAATTTCTAATAAGTATAAGCGGATTCTTAAAGCCAAACTTTTGTTTTATGACCTCTGGATTCACTATCAACTTTTTTAAAATAATTGGCTAATTCTTCAGCCAGCTTAATTCCATTTTCTTTAGAATTTTCAATTTTTGAACTTCTAAACTTCGGGGCAACCTCCACCAACAAAGACTGTATTCCATATTTTTTATAATAAAAGAGATTAGTTGTATCTCCTTTATAGAATTCAGACTCTTCTGGTAATCCGTCTACTCCTGCACAAAATATTTGATACTTCCCTTTAAAATAATCATACATAAATTTATCTGCTCGAGATGGACAGGATTCACCATTTGTACCAAGAATAATATCAAACTGTCTGTTTTCTATTGGTTGTTTACCGAAACCATGAAAATCAAAAAGAAAAATATTATCTTTTAGCATCGGATTTTTCTTTAACCGTTCAATTGCATTAGAAATTGCAATATGATACGCATCATAAAAAGGCTTTACTTTTTCGTCTGCATAAGCAACTTCTGGGACAAAACGATTGTAATCAACAAAGGCTCGTGGTAATAACCCCGTGATCAGATTAGCTGGATATTTTTTTAATATATCACCAACTAAATGTGAAATATGTGAATCTCCTTCAAGTACGATTCTTTCTCCCTTGACGATGTTTTCTTCTGGATCTTCATTCTTGACCCGTTTTTTAAAAAATACATCTAACCAAGAAGCATAAAGATTCGTCATACCACCGTGAGGCACGGTAATAATTATCGGAGAATCATCATTTTCTACCGTTAAAACAAAATTTTTCTCTTCCATTTATATCTTTATTAGTTATTTATTTCAATGAAATTTTACTTTACATTACAATTTATTTAATGATTTGGCAAGAATCATTATCACTTCCTGTTTGACATCCCCCACTCAATGTTTTAGTATGAGCTTAAATAAAACGAATACTAACTTCTTTAAAAATAAAAACTCATGATTAAAACAATTGTTGAATTAACAATTTGTGTTATTTTGTTTGTCGGTTGTATCATAATAGCCACCGAAATAGCACGATACGGATTACTTCAGATTCATATAGTGATCCAGGAACAACTTATTAACTACATGGCTCTCAAGGCTTTAGTGGTTGGAATCACAATCATTCTACTAAGCGGTATACTTCTACAAACGTTATTTGAGTGGAAATCTATACTCACTAAATCAGAAAACATTCAATTGGTGCTCAAGATTTTTCCGGTCATCCTTTTACTTTGGCTCATTTTCTTTCGTTATGTCAAAATGCCTAAAGGTCAGTTTGATCATAACAGGGCAAATATATGGATAAATTATTGGTCTCATTATTATTACACCCCTGGTTTAGCATTAGCAGAACCTCTAAAAAGTTCTAAGAGAGTCAATAAAATTCTTAGTCTCTTTAATAAGACTCTTGCTGTGGAAGAAAAAGGAACTCGTTTCTTTTTAGGACACAGGGGTAGTATATCAATAATTACACCACTTAATAATAAAAATATTGCTCTAATTTATTTAGAAATGGCTTTTTTGTATCGGATGATGAATCTCTACGATGAAACTCATAACGTTTTAGATAAAGCCTCTTGTGCAATAGACAGATCTCTTAGAGAAGATCCGGAAAATGAAAATTATCTCGGTTGGAAATCATCAATTATTTTCCATCAAGCCGAAACTTATCAGGCACATGGAACTAAATTGCAATACGCCAAAGAACTCTATGGACAATGTGCAACTGTTAACAATAAATTAACAGGAGACAAAGAAATCAAGAAGTTAATGGATAAGATTGACCAAAACTTCATGAGTAAAAAATAAAAAAAGAGGAGGCGCTATATAGTGCTTCCTCTTTTATTTTTTCTTAAACCTTTTCTTTTCTAATTCACGAATACCTCTTTCGCTAAAACCGAAATGATGCCCAACTTCATGCCAAACAACTTCGTAAACTAATTCTTTTATTTTTTCCTCATCTCCACCGCAAATATTTTCTATTGGATTTTGAAATATTGTAATCTTATCAGGTAAGACATAAGAATAATTCTCCCCACGACGAGTGCGAGGTATTCCCTCATAAAGACCTAGTAATACTTCGTGAATCATTATATTTCTCTCGTTTAATCTTTTTCTGCGAGATTCATCTTCTACAAGAAAAACTACATTGCTTATTTTACTTTTTATATTATCTGGAAATCTTTTTATTGCATCAGATACTAATTTTTCAAAATTTTCTGTTGTCATATTTATAATTCTTTCTAAGTAAATTATACCAAATATTCATACTAAAATCACAAAAAGAAAAAGGCCCTACAAGGAGAGCCTTTTATAAATTATTAAAACAAAATCACAGAAGATCACCAGCCAATTCTGCAAAACCTGAACGTTCACTTTTAACTAAACGAACATGACAATGACAGCTCTGACCTTTGAATTTTTGAATCAGGTATGAAAAACCATTAGAAAGAGGAGTTAAATACGGGGTATCAATTTGTTGTGTATCTCCAATAAAGACAATTTTAGTCCCCTCACCAACACGAGTCGTAATCGTTTTAACCTCAAGAGGTGTCAGATTCTGAGCTTCATCAATGATAAAAAATTTCTTGACCAAACTTCTTCCACGGATAAACGATAATGGTTCAACAAAAAGCTTCTTTTCCTTATTAAAACCATCTATTATAGATTTATTTTTGTCAGTAATAGAAGATAATATACCAAGATTATCCATCATCCCATTCATGTATGGTGAGATCTTCTCTCCAGTATCACCAGGAAGAAATCCTATATCTTTATTTCCCACAGATATAGTCTGTCTTGTAAATAAGACCTCATCGTATTGTTTATCAACTAACTGCTGAAGAGCACAAGCCAAAGCAATAACCGTCTTACCCGTACCAGCTTTACCCTCTATAGTTACCAGAGTGATTGATGGATCCATCAGTGCATCCATAGCAAATGCTTGCTCTGAATTTCTGGGTTTTAAATTAAATTCCCAGAGCTTATCTTTCATTATCTTTTTGAAAGCACCGTTGGCATATCGAGCCAATATGGAAACACTATCGTTATCTTCACTTCTCAAGATAAAATTCTGGTTTTCAATTGGATTACCCAATTTAGACGTAACATTATTACTGCTTTTATAAAGAGAATCTATCAATGATTGAGGCACTAGCAATTCTTTTATTGGTTCATAAAGTGAATCAGCTTTTGCTATAGCATCGGATAAAAAATCTTGAGCCATTACTCCTAGAGCTCTAGCTTTAAGACGAAGATTGACATCCTTTGATACAAGAACGACTTCCCTGTCTGGGTTCTGATTTTTCAAATAAACAGCCAGATTTATTATTTTTGCATCAACGTTGATAGTTTCCAAGTATTCCTTTACTTTACTGTTTATATCAACGGGTTTAATAACTTTCAACTTACCGAGTCCCTTTCCAAGAGAAAAGCCTCCGTTAAAAATTTTATCATCAGACAATTCGTCCACAATTCTACAAAATTCTCTAGCGTTAAAGTTCATTGATTCGTCCCCCTTTTTAAAATTATCGAGTTCTTCAATGACCTGCATCGGAATGTAGATATCATTTTCTTCGAATCTGTAAATGCAACTTGCTTCGTGCAAAATAACATTTGTATCAAGCACAAAAATCTTTGCGGGTTTGCTCTTTTTTTTCGTCATGGTCTTTAGTTTTTAAAGTAGAAATTCTATTTTTTCTTAACTTTATCACAAAAAAACTTACTTGTATATAACAGGAAAATCAATAAAGGCAAATTGACAAAGCATTATACTTATGACAATATTTAAGCTACTAGTTCTTTAAAGTCAAACGCGTGGCTAAAAAATGATACAAAAAAGTACATTAATTAAGACACATAAAAAAACCAACGTAATCATGGCAAAGATTAAATTTTATCTCCCCAAGGAGATACTGAAATCAAAGAGATTCAAAGACAAAGCATCTAAAGCCAAAAAAGAGTCTCGAACCAAATGTAGCTACAAAATATGTAGCGAGTATATTGAATTCTCTGACGCATTTTTGGGACAACGTCCATTTTCTCTCATTCCAGATATTTTGCTAAGAGAATATCTGGAGAAAAAAACAACGAAAATTATTCTCGTTGTAGAAAAAATACCAGTAGATTACCTCATGAAAGGAGTACAAGATTCGTATGATATAGGGATCTTCCCTATAGTATACGGACGGAGTGGAAAAGAAGTCTCAGTAACTAAAAGCGAAAAAGAAGTCGGGGTAAATTTAAAGCTCGTCGATATCACTATCACTTGTGAAAAGATATCTTTTTCTGAAGTATTTAAATTGTTTGGTGAGTTTGCTCCTGGGATGTTTGAAGATTAAATCTGAAAAATGTTCTATGCTAAAAGACACTAAAGACCTGTACCAACAGGTCTTTTTTATATACAAATCACAAAAAGAAAAAGGCTACCCTTTCAAGTAGCCCTCTGATTTTTTTCACTTAATCTCGGTATCATATAGTATGCAACTAACATAAGCTCACTGCATGTGATGATATCTATACCATCTACAACGTTTAGTTTGTGTTGTTGAACATACATGACACAAGGATCAGCTTTTTGAAGGTTCCTCTCTACCGCATTAATTTTATATTTTAGAAATGCGATAAAGTTTTTTCTATTATCAAAATCAATATGATTTTGACTGAGCGGTAAATAAATACCCTCAGAGCAACACATGAAGGAAGCAACAATGAATTCATGTGTCAATTCATAATTACCATTAGTCTCGTTAATTAAAAAACCATCTTTAAAGATTTTCATTTCCTCAACACTAATTTTAAGATTGGACTTCTTAGAAATCCAAGAAACTATTTCCGGAGTAATTTTGTCAGGCCATCTTTCTCCATTATTTTTTTCGTCACAATATTTTATTAGGTAACGTAAAAAAATAAGAGCATAACCATCTTCAAAATAAGTGAGGAATATCTTTTTTATTTCATTTTTTCTGTCACCTTCCGTGTAACAAAATAAATGATATGGTTTAATTACCGAGCCTATTTGACTGTAAGGTATCATAGCGATCGTGTTTTTTGGTTTACCTAAACATTAACTATTCTAAAAACTAATGTCAAATTGCCCATGTTGACGATTTGTAATTATAATGTTATTATCCAAACAATATTTTGCTATTTTAAAAACTAAAATAAAACGAGATGAAAAGAAAAAAAGTGGTAATCTTTAATTGTGGCGGAAGAAAAATAAAATTCCCTATCAACTATGAGTCATTCATGGGTAATCCTCAAAAGACAAAAGGGTTTTCTCTGCAGGATGCTTATTATTTAAAAATACAGGGAAATTCAAATGGATTTTTCCATGGTCTCATTGAAGGAAATGATATCCAGAAACTTGAAGCCACCAATATCAAAGGAGAAAAATCATCACTCATTTATTCAAACGGTATCGGCATCAACAACCGGATTATAATTTCAATAAATGAAGATCTCATCAAGAAGGTTGCGGATCTTTATTTTTCTCAAAAAAAGGAAATCGCATCCCAGCCATTTCTTGTCCACAAAAAATGCCCAATTGGATATTGGATTGATCCAACCAACACAAAAGACTCCCCTTATTTATTTCTTACAGAAGAAGAGTTCACCAGTCTGACAGAGAATGGTGATAATCCGTTCATTTTGGGACCATGGGTTTCTTTTTAACCCTCAAAAAGAGGACAAAATCAAAGCCCCTTTTGCGCAAGCAAAGGGGCTATTTTTATGCATTTTAACGCTCTATTTTAGCGATTTTGCCACTCTTTGTGTTGACGACACAAAAGAGTCTTTTTGAGCTCTTTGTGCCTCATAATGGCCTCCACAGCCCTTTCTAGACGTACTCCTTGGGAGCCTTTTATCAAGACAATATCCCCTTTTTCTACCATACCTTCTAGGAATTTCGCCGTCGTAATTGA
>Ga0209800_10003744_pt1 | contig 11783 bp, 10 predicted proteins | sample Higcelweek8metaG_FD_187174 | JGI IMG/M metagenome (GOLD analysis project Ga0209800, IMG submission 187174) | Freshwater pond sediment microbial communities from the University of Edinburgh, under environmental carbon perturbations - High... | ecosystem: Environmental > Aquatic > Freshwater >... | reverse complement strand
GTTATATAGATGATTTTGATCATTATCCGGACAAAGATAAAAATGTGCTTTGTGTTTGTTGTTTTTTTTTATTTTTTTTGAACAGGTCAGGTTAAAATAATAACGAATCCGGTACGTTGATATTGCTGTAATGTTGAATATGATAAGATATCTTTTATGTTTGATTCTGGTTCTTTTTGCCGGTGTGCAGTTTGTTAAAGGGCAGGAGCCTGCATATGGACAGGATTACCAGGCGACCCTCCTCAGGAATCCGGCTCTTACAGGAAGTGAAGGTGACGGCATTATACGTTTATCATACAGAAACCTTTACCCCGGGAACGGATTCGATCTCCATACGGTATCCCTGTCGTATGATGGTTATTTCCAGGCCCTTCATGGCGGGGCAGGTTTTTTCCTTTCAGACAATTATATGGGAGGCATTTTTAATGATCTGAAAGGAGGCTTTTCTTATGCTTACTTTTTTCGTGCGGCAGAAGATCTGTATATAAGCGGAGGGCTTTCTGCTTCATTTTATAACCGTGGTTTCACTTCGGAAGGTTCAGTTCTTCCGGATCAGATAGATCCACTTAGAGGTGCGGTGTTGCCTTCCGGAGAGATATTGACATTGAGGGGGAAGACGGTTTTCGACATGGGCACAGGATTCATTATTATTTCAGGCAGGTTTCTCGGAGGTATATCAGTCAGCCATCTCACAGAACCAGATCTCAGCAAAACTGATATGGTTGAGAATAAGCTTAACAGGAAACTTCTAATACATGGTACCTTTGAAATAGATATCAACAGGGAAAAGAGTCTGAAGATAAGACCGGCAGGGAGTTTTGAAATACAGAAAGGATCTATTGCTGCCGGAGCAGGTATGGTTTTGGAGAGTAAATATTTGTCAGTTAATTCGTTATGGTTTACTGATAATAACAGGAATATTGACATGCAGTCGGGATTTGCAATTAATAATGGAGGTATAGTTGTTTTTTATAATTATCGTTTTAATATTGTATCCGCAAATAATATGCTTCCGTTTTCGATTTTTCATCAGACTGGCATTGCTTTCAGTTTAAACAATGTTGATAAAAGAAAAACGGTTAAAACAATAAATTTTCCTAAATTGTAGTTATATTTGAGATCAGAAAAATTAGTTTTTATAAAATTTATTATATTTGAATATTCTTAAAAGCCATAAAACTAAAGGAGTTATGTATAAATTCAGAGCCTTACTGATTGTATTGTTGACCTCACTTTTGCTTGTTTCCTGCAGTCTCTTTAAGAAAAAAGGAAATGAAAATGTATCTACCACCACAGGCTGGGATTATAACAATCCTGATAATGGTGGATTTGAGGTTGCGATGGGTGCCGAGCAGCAAACAGGTCCCGGTCTTGTTCTCATTGAAGGAGGACGCTTCACTATGGGAGAGGTGACACAGGACGTTTTATTTGACTGGAACAATAAACCCAGGACGGTTACCGTATCTTCTTTTTATATGGATGAAACAGAGGTCAGAAATATAGACTACCGTGAGTATCTGTTTTGGCTGCGCCGGGTATATACTGATAATCAGGAGGTTTACCGAAGAGCCCTTCCCGATACACTGGTATGGAGAAGCCCTATGGGTTTCAACGATCCTTATGTTCAGTATTATTTCAGACATCCGTCCTATAATAATTATCCGGTTGTGGGCGTCAGTTGGCTGAAAGCAAACGACTATTGTCAATGGAGAAGCGACAGGGTAAACGAACAACTTCTTATTACTGAAGGAGAACTAAACTACGATCCTGCTCAGGCAAACCAGAATAACTTCAATACTGAAGCTTATCTGGCTGGTCAGTATGAAGGTGTTGTTAACCAGCTGAGAGAAAGTCTGAATCCTAATCAGACTGAAAGAAGAACCAATTTCGAAGATGGATTGCTTCTTCCAAGTTACAGGCTGCCAACAGAAGCAGAATGGGAATTTGCTGCCTATGCTCTAAGAGGAACAACTTTTGAAGAAAGAATCTACGAGAGAAGAATTTATCCGTGGGATGGCCATAATGTAAGAAACTCACAGGAGAAGAACAGGGGCGAAATGATGGCAAACTTTGTTCGTGGAAGAGGTGATATGATGGGTGTTGCAGGTAGTCTGAACGATAATGCAAGCATTACGGGCGATGTTAAATCATATTGGCCAAATGATTATGGTCTTTATTGCATGGCTGGTAACGTAAGCGAATGGGTAGCGGATGTTTATCGTCCAATGACCTCCGACGATGTAGATGCGTTTAACCCTTTCAGAGGCAACGTATATACTGACCTTCGCCGCGATGCTAACGGTAAAGTTGTAACAAAAGATGCACTGGGCCGTCTCTATGTCGATACAGTTAAAGATATTGATGTTGCTGACAGATATAATTATCAGAAAGGCGACTACAGGAATTTCAGAGATGGTGATATTAAATCTGCTATTACAACAGACTGGAATGCTGATGATGGCAAACAGGCTTCATTACGGATGTATGCCCAGGATCAGGGAGCAGGAGGAACAGCAGATTTTGTAACTCTTATTAACGATAACGCCAGAGTATTTAAAGGTGGTTCATGGAAAGACAGGGCATATTGGCTCAATCCATCCACAAGGAGATTCCTCGACCAGGAAAGCTCAAGGGATGATATCGGGTTCAGATGTGCTATGATCAGGGTAGGTAGCCCTGCAGGATTCTGATTGGAATAAAAAAATAAATATAAGCCTCATTATGGTCCCATAATGAGGCATTTTTTTCAAAAGATGAAGACAGAACTGCTTTATAAACTCTTCAGGGAATCTACAGGCATTTCTACCGATTCCCGGAATGTAACTAATGGCCAGATATTTTTTGCTCTCTGGGGTGAAAATTTTAATGGTAATAAGTTTGCCTCCGAAGCACTGGAAAAAGGTGCATCATGGGCAATAATCGACGATGCTTCTTTTGAAGGAGAGAAGACTATCCTAGTTGATGATTGTCTTTTTGAACTGCAGGCACTGGCAGCCTTTTACCGAAAACAGTTGAGTACTTCTGTAATCGCAATTACAGGAACTAACGGAAAAACCACAACTAAAGAGCTGATTGCTGCAATATTATCAAAGAAATTCAGAGTGCATGCAACAAAGGGGAACCTTAATAATCAGATCGGGGTACCTCTGACAATTCTTACAGCACCTGAAAATACTGAGATGATGATCCTCGAAATGGGTGCAAGCCATATTGGTGATATAAGAACCCTGTGCCTGATTTCAAAACCTGAATATGGAATAATTACAAATGTCGGAACTGCTCATATTGAGAGTTTTGGAACATTTGAGGGGGTTCTGAAGACAAAAATTGAGCTATTTGAACACCTCAGGAAAGTAAACGGAATTGCTTTCTATAACGAAAAGGATCATATTATTTCAGAAAAGATTTATAAAATGATAAACAGGGCTGTGCCTTTCTCCGACCCCACTGGCATTGACCTGATTATCAGCCCTGAACCCTCCGCTCTGAATCTTATCCTTAATGCTTCTTATCACAATAAGAAATATAATATTAACACTCAACTTTTTGGAGCTTATAATATTGAAAATGTAAAAGCTGCAATAGCTATCGGCCTTTTTTTCGATGTTGATATGGAAGAGATTGTAAAAGCTGTGGAAGATTATAATCCCGGGAATAACAGATCTCAGGTAAAAGAATCCAAAAACAATGTAATTATATGTGATTCCTATAATGCAAATCCTGTCAGTATGAAGATGGCCCTTGAATCTTTCAGCTCCATACAGTCTGATAAAAAGTTATATATCCTTGGCGATATGCTTGAACTTGGTGATAAAAGCGATGAGGAACACACAAAAATTATAAAAACTCTTATTGACAATAATATAAAAAATGTCTTTCTAACCGGACCTTTATTTGCCAGAGTATCACAAAAATCAGGTTTCAGGATATTCCCCGACACGACAAGTCTTAAAGAATTCCTGAAAAAGGAAAAATTAACAGGATACCATATCCTGGTAAAAGGTTCGCGGGGTATGGCCCTTGAACAAATTTATGACATTCTGTAGAAATATTATTCAGAGGCTATACTGTTTCCTGTAAAAACAATATTTATAAGAATAACTTCAGAGCGGCTTCCTGACCTTATCCTTGGCCCCCAGAGTCCGAAGCCTGAGGAAACAATAATCTTTGTTTTACCTTTTTCAAGGTAGCCGTAGCTTAATTCGTAAATCTTTCCGGTAATATAATTAAGAGGCCACATCTGCCCGTTATGGGTATGACCTGAAAGTTGAAGGTCAACACCGTTTTTTTCAGATTCTTCAAGATGGAAAGGCTGGTGATCCAGCATAATTACAGGTTTGGAATGATCAATATTATTCATAAGCTCTTCAACAGACATCCTCTCTTTTGCAAAGAACCTGTGAGAGTCACGGTCGAGTCGTCCAATAACCTGAATACCACCTGGAAGCAGAATGGTTTCATCTTTAAGAACCCTGATACCTTTGCTTTCTATATAAGGTATTGTCCGTTTAGCACCTCCAATAAATTCATGATTACCGGTTATTGCATAGAGACCATATTTTGCATGAGGTGCTGTAAAATACTTTAGAAGATCGTCTCTCAGTACCGGCCCCAGTTCCCCATCAACAATATCTCCCAGAAGAAATACAACATCGGGTTTTATCTGTTCGAGGATTCCTGACAATTTTTTAATGCTTCTTTTACGGATAACACTCCCCAGATGAATATCCGATACAGCAGCCACTCTGAGACTCTTTGTCTCTCCAGCACTCTTTTCAATTGTGATGTTATATTCCTTTATTACAGGAATTACGGCATTAATAAAACCTCCGATGATCAGAAGAACAGAGAGTGTGACAGTGATAAGAAATGCCCATCTCCTGAATTCATCAAGATTCCGGCTGTTGATTATTCCGGCGATTCGTAAAATAAGCCCTGTAATATCTGAAAGGAGAAGCAGGAAAAATCCATAGAGCATGAATCCCATCCAGAAGCCGCCGATAATATTCAGGATATCAGAAAAAACTGTGGAGTGCCTGTACTCAAGAAACTTCCCGGCAACAAAAGTCAATGCCAGGGAAATAAAAACAATTGTATAGAGTACCCTGTTTTCTCTTGTCTGAGGTAAGATATTATATCCCTTTAGAAATATATAAGCATTAGCAAAAGAATAGATTGCAAGTACAACAGATAAAAATATCAGCAACTGGTAATTTTTCATTTTAATCACAAATTCGTTTTCAGGCTTCTAAAAGTCTTATTCCTTTTTATATAAAACTCAAAAACGATACACTTGTTCAGAATAAGTTGTGCTGATTTGTTTTCACAGGCAATTCTGACCAGTTTTCTTTTTTCTTTAAGCTTTGTTGAGTGTTTGTAATAATCCCGGTGAGCTTTCCATACTGCAGCAGTACTGCTGAACTGGCCTTTGACGAGGAAAAAGAGCGCAGCAATTCCGTCGAGTATTTTTCTTTTAAGCATGATTCCTGAAAAATTCCTGTCGGGCAGGTTTTTATAAAGGAGAAAGAGGCTGTTACGAAAATTCAGATATGTCTTAAATGGAGAATTGTAGGGTAATGCTCCACCTCCTACATGATATACCTTTGAATCGGGAATATATGAAACCCTGTATCCTTTTCTGTGAAAACGCCAGCAAAGATCAATCTCTTCCATGTGCGCAAAAAAATCAGCATCGAAACCTCCACACTCTTTCCAGAGTCTGGAACGAACCATCATACAAGCTCCTGTTGACCAGAAAATATCGCTTTGAGAATCATATTGACCATTGTCCTCTTCAATATGTGTCAGTATCCTGCCTCTGCAAAGAGGGTATCCGAGCTTGTCGATAAACCCACCTGCCGCTCCTGCATATTCGAAATACCCTTTCTGCTGATACGATAGAATTTTTGGCTGGCATGATGCTGCGTCTGGATTTGAGTCCATATAAGTAACAAGGGGCTGCAGCCAGCCTTCAGTTACTTCAATGTCTGAATTCAGAAGGAGATAGTATTCGGCATCGATCTTTTCGAATGCCAGGTTATATCCACCGGCAAATCCGAAATTCTTTTCAAACCTGAGAAGCTTTATGTCTTTGAAATTATCTGCAACCCAATCTGCTGACCCGTCTGACGATCCGTTATCTGCCACATATAATTCGGTATCAGCATCAGTTGTATTTTTTCTGACAATGTCAAGGAACATTTTCAGGTATCCGAGTCCGTTCCAGTTTAATATTACAACTGCAGTTTTAACCATCCTTTAATTCTCTTTTATGTTTCCACCTGCGATGGCTCCATATCCAGAATTCGGGATTTGCCCTTATGATCTCCTCAAGCCTTCTTACATGTGTTTCAGTGATTAGATGTTCAGCAAGACCTGCAGTATGCTCAAACAAAGGTTCAATTATTAAATCGTAATATCCCCTTCTTGTTTTTTGTATTCTGAAGAAAACCATTGCCATATCATATTTGGAAGAGATCTTTTCTGCTCCAAGGTAAACGGGTGTATCCTGGTTCAGAAAATTTGTCCAGAATCTTATATCCCCTTTTGGAGGAATCTGGTCAGTCAGGAAAGCATATGTAGTTCTTAAATTGTTTTTTCTGTTTTCGATAACCTCTCTTACAACATGTTGCATTGGTGTAACTACCATCCCATTCTTTGTTCTAAGTTTTATTATGAATCTGTCGAAGTGTCTGTTCCGGAGTGGTTTATAAATAGAGACATTATTATGCTTTATATATAAAGGTAAGACAGTAAGCCATTCCCAGTTTCCATAATGGCCGAGTGCTGCAATGACATCACGGCCTTCATTATACAACCTGTCGAGAAGTTCTGTATTTACTACCCTGAAATGTTTCATCAGTTCCCTGTTGCTTATATGAATAACCTTAAAGGTTTCAATGAACATGTCGCATAGATGATGGTAGAATTTTTTTTCGATAACGATAAGTTCTCTTGCAGATTTTTCCGGAAAGGAGTTTCTTAAATTTTCAGCAACGACTTTTCTACGGTAGCGTGCTAACCGGTAAATAACATGGAACATGATATCTGAAAAGATGTACAATACCCTGAGTGGCAGAAGCGTAATCAACCAGGTGAATCCGTAAAAAATATAATATCCGATGGCTTCCATTATAGAAAAAACTAAACAGTCATAAATTTACCTACATTTTCCAGAAATTCAGTGAAAACAAAACTGTTAGAAGCAACTATTTCATCACCATCAAGGTTTTTTTCGTTGCCTTTAAAGTCACTTACCCTGCCACCTGCTTCGCGTACAAGGAGAATTCCTGCTGCAATATCCCATTGATGAAGACCGTATTCATAGAAAGCTTCAAACCTTCCACAAGCAACATAAGAAAGATCTATTGCAGCAGATCCAAGTCTCCTGATCCCATGGGTTGTTTTACAGAATTGTGTGAGGCAATCCATATACTTTCCGAGACGGCTGAAATCGCTGTATGGGAAACCGGTAGCTACCAGGCTGTCAGAGAGCCTGCAGGCAGAAGAAACATGGATCTGTTTACCGTTAAGCCAGGCTCCACCATTTTTCCAGGCAGTAAAAGACTCATTTCCACCTACTTCGTAAACCACACCCGCAACTGCTTCGTCATTTTCCACCAGGGCAACACTTATTGCAAAAGGATGAATACCATGTACAAAATTGGTCGTTCCGTCGAGCGGATCAATAACCCAGCAGTATTTGGGTCCTTTCTTGGTGGAAGTGCCTTCTTCTGCAAGAAAGCCTGCATCTGGAAGTATTATGCTCAGCCTTTCTACAAGCATCTTTTCGGATCCTTTGTCGACATAGCTGACAAAGTCGTGAAGACCTTTGGTTTCCGTCCGTGTTATATCGAATCCTTCTGATTCTTTAAGGATGAATTTTGCTGTCTCGCGGACAACCACTTCAATATCAGTGCATATTTTTTTATAGTCAGTCATTATGATCCTGTTATTTCAATTCTCATTATCCCGTCATCTGAAATATCTTTCAGAAGTACCTCTTTAATCTGACCCGACAGACTGGACTGCCATGGATACTCTACCCTTATATAGTTACCTGTATATCCGGTAATCATGCCACGGGTTCTTGTTTTTTCGAAAAGAACCCGGGCAGAATGTCCTGTATTCAGTTTTAGAAAATCGAGGTGTTTAGTGGCTGAAAGTGAAGTAAGCTTTTTACTTCTCGACACTTTTTCGTCATGACTCACTTTACCTGGCATCTCTGCAGCGACAGTTCCGGGCCGTTCAGAGAAAGTAAAAACATGCAGGTATGACAGAGGAAGTTCTTCCAGGAACCTGAATGTATCCATAAAATCGGCGGCAGTTTCACCCGGAAACCCTACAATTACGTCTGCTCCGATCCCTGCCAGGGGCATTGTTTTGTGTATTTTTTTAACCCTCTCGGCAAATACTTCCCTTTTGTACCTTCTTCTCATAAGGCCCAGAATTTTGTCCGATCCGCTTTGCAGGGGGATATGAAAATGGGGCATGATTTTCTGACCCTTTGAGGCGAGGTCAATTATTTCATCAGTGAGCAGGTTTGGTTCAATTGACGATATCCTGTACCTCTCAATGCCTTCGACAATTATTAGTCTTCTGAGAAGATTGTAAAATGTATCGCCGGTTGATTTTCCAAAGTCACCAATATTAACCCCGGTCAGGACAATTTCTTTTACACCACCGGCTGCAATATCTTCAGCCTCATTTATTATGGTTTGGATTTCAGGATTTTTACTGATACCCCGTGCCATGGGAATTGTGCAGTATGAACAGAGGTAATCGCAGCCGTCCTGCACTTTAAGGAATGATCTTGTTCTGTCACCAATAGAATATGACTGATTAAACCTGTCAGATGATGAAAAATCACAGGAGTAAATCACTGCCTTATTATTTTTTGTTGCTGCTGACAGATAACCGGCGATATCAAATTTTTCATTGCTACCCATCACAAGATCAACACCTGGAATAGCTGATATTTCCTGAGGTTTAAGCTGTGCATAACAACCAACGACAGCAATAAAAGCATCAGGTGACTGGTGTATGAATTTATTTATTGCCTGCCGGCATTTACGGTCGGCAGCATCAGTAACCGAGCATGTATTGATAATATAAATATCCGCTTTTTTACCAGCGGGCACCCTCTCAAACTGATTTTCAGGAAATGATCTTGAAATAGTTGATGTTTCTGCAAAATTCAGTTTGCACCCCAGAGTATGAAAAGCTATCTTTTTTCTTGTAATGTTCATTCATTGATCCTGCAACCCTATTTTTTTGGCACAGTGAGATATATATTTCTGAACTGAATCTCTTTTCCTTCGCTTTGGATGCCGATAAAGCCTTTGCTTGCAAACACTCCTGTTCCTTTATTCTGAGAAACCCCGTTGATAAATAATTCCATAGTGTTTCCCTGGCATACTACTTCCATTGTATTCCATTCTCCGGCAGGCTTTTCAAGATTTTCGCCCTTCCTTTTAATCACCCTGATTGCAACTTCGGTACGTTCATTCATGGTGGAGCCTCCGTTACAGTTAAAATCTCCTGCATTTCCGTATTTCAACTGACACTCAATGGCTTTCGCCCAGATAGTATCAGGTAATTGTGAATGAATAAAAACGCCGCTGTTGGATGGTTCGCCCGGCCAGCGCCATTCAAGATGAAGCGTATAGTCAGAATATTGTTCTTTTGTACGCATATATCCGAAAGGGTTCCCGGTAATACGAATAATTCCATTCTCAACGAGAAATACTTTTGAAGGATCTCCTGCGGGATCTTTTAGCTTAAAAGCCCAGTTGTTCAGATCTTTTCCGTTAAAGAGTTTAATCTGTTCTGTCTTGACTTTCTTGGCACTTTTTACTTTTTTGCCCTTTTCCTGTGAAAAAGCATTTGTAGATACTCCTGCCAGAAATAGAACCAGGAGAGTCATTACCTGAATCGTTTTGATTTTCATAGTGATTTTTTTTTGTGGTTTATAATTATAATAATTTGCTTGCCAGTTCTGCCAGAAAACTCCGTTCTCCTTTAACAAGGTTTACGTGTGCAAAAATATCCTGGTTCTTCATTTTATCAGAAAGGTAACTCAATCCGTTTGAAGCCGTGTCGAGATATGGCGAGTCGATTTGTTCGATATCGCCTGTAAAAACCATTTTTGTCCCTTCACCGGCCCTGGTGATAATTGTCTTTATTTCGTGTGGAGTAAGATTCTGAGCTTCATCAACAATAAAGAATATACTCGACAGGCTTCGTCCCCTTATATAAGCCAGTGGTGTAATGACAAGTTTTTCTTCTTTCACCATTTCGTTAATTCTCATGAATTCAGGGCTCTGGTGGCTGAACTTATGCTTGATAACGGTAAGGTTATCGTATAAAGGTTGCATGTAAGGATCCATTTTCTCCTTGACATCGCCCGGAAGAAATCCCAGATCGCGGTTAGCAAGAGGAACGATGGGCCGTGCAAGAAATATCTGTTTGTATCTTTTATGTTGGGCAAGGGCAGCGGCAAGTGCCAGCAAAGTCTTACCGGTTCCTGCTTTCCCTGTAAGTGAAACAAGTTGAATATCAGGATTTGATAGTGCATCGAGAGCAAAAGTCTGTTCGGCGTTACGGGGATCAATGCCATAGGTTGTCTGTTTGATAACTCTGTTAAGCAGCTTGTTTACAGGATTATAATGTGCAAGGGCGCTTGATCCGCTATTTTTCATAATGAAGAACTGGTGCCCTTTCATATCTGATTCAAGCTTGAAATCTTCAGAGGTAACACCATCGGGCATTTCATAAAGTTTGCTGATGAGTCCATGGTCGACTCCCTCAAGTATTTTTATACCTTTATAAAGGTCGTCTATATTTGCAACCTTGTCATTTTCATAATCCTGGGCAATAATGCCAAGCGATTTAGCCTTCATCCTAAGGTTGATGTCCTTAGTTATCAGGACAACAGTTTTATCCTTGTTTGAAGTACAGACATATTCAGCAATTGCAAGTATCCGATGATCAGCAGTCCTTTCCGGAAATGACTGGCTTACCTTTTCAGAAAAGTCTCTTCCTGTTTCAATGTGTAGATTACCAAGATTTTCGCCAAGAGGAATATTGGCAGTCAGAAGCATGTCGCCTGATAATTTGTCAAGTTCCCTTGTAAATTCCCGGGCATGAAAGTTGATCAAGTCATTGCCTCTCTTGAATTTATCGAGCTCTTCAAGTACTACTATAGGAATAATTACATCATTTTCCTCAAAATTATATATGCACTTGTAGTCGTGGAGGAGAACATTGGTATCAATTATAAAAAGTTTCCTGTTATGCTTCTTAGCCATAATTAAGTAATTTAAAATCAACAGAATATAAATAAAAGGCCAACGTGCTGTATGAATTTCAAAAATAACGAAAATATAGTATTAATTGTTATCCATGTTGAAAGTATGTTAATTTGTAGTTAAAGAGGTTTGAACGGGTTGAAAATATAAATTAAAAATAGTGCTCTTCGCCCCGAGCCACACGCCCTGAGCCCCGAGCCTAATGTTATGACATATAGAGAGACACTTGATTTCCTGTTTAGCCAACTGCCTGCATACCACAGGATTGGAAAAGCCGCGTATAAAGATAATCTGGAAAATACAATAGCTCTTGATTACTATTTTGGCCATCCGCATCTGAAATTTAAATCGATTCATGTTGCCGGGACTAATGGAAAGGGATCTGTTTCCCATCTGATTGCATCGGTTTTACAGGAGGCTGGTTACAGGACCGGATTATATACTTCTCCCCATCTCAAAGATTTCAGGGAAAGG
>Ga0209800_10003743_pt1 | contig 11785 bp, 10 predicted proteins | sample Higcelweek8metaG_FD_187174 | JGI IMG/M metagenome (GOLD analysis project Ga0209800, IMG submission 187174) | Freshwater pond sediment microbial communities from the University of Edinburgh, under environmental carbon perturbations - High... | ecosystem: Environmental > Aquatic > Freshwater >... | reverse complement strand
CATCCATGTGGCGGCGTAAATCGCCGTCGGTGATGATCCCGATCAAGGCCCCCGCGTCATTCACAATGCCGACGCAGCCAAACCGTTTTTCCGTCATGACCAAAAGAACGTGCGACATCAGCTCTTCAGGCCGCGCGAGCGGAAGTTCGTTCGCTTTGTGCATTAAATCTTGCACGCGTTGCAGCGTTTTGCCGAGCTTGCCGCCCGGATGGAAATTGCGGAAATCTTCCGCCGTGAATCCTTTGCATTCCAAAACGGCTACGGCCAGCGCATCGCCGAGCGCGAGCGTCATGGTGGTCGATGTGGTGGGCGCTAAGCTCAACGCGCCGACCTCAGGTTCTTGCGGCAGGAGGAGCAAGATGTCGGAGGCTTGCGCCAGCGTGCTTTGCGCGCGGCTGGTGACGCCGAGCAGCGGGATCGAAAACCGGCGCGTATAGCCGATGATGTCGGCCAGTTCAGCCGACTCGCCGCTGTTGGAAATACCGATGACGATATCTTCCGGCATGATCATACCTAAATCGCCATGGCTCGCTTCGCCCGGATGCACGAAATAAGCAGGCGTGCCGGTGGAGGCGAGGGTGGCCGCAATCTTGCGTGCGATATGGCCGCTCTTGCCCATGCCCGTGACAATCACGCGGCCCTGACAGGCGAGGATTTGACGCACAGCTTTGATGAAATTTTCATCGACCATTTCGGCTTGCTTGCGCAGCGCGCGGCTTTCCGCATCGAACACGGTGCGGGCGCTGGCGATGATGCCGCTTTCATCAAGCTGACAGGCCGTTGGAAGATCTTGTTTGGCGATCATGGGTGCATCCTTTTTTCCTAAGGCTTTATAAGGCCTTACGGTAAAGGAGGCAAGCTACTTGCTGCGGACCCATAGCTGAAGCTTGGTATAGTCCGTGCTGATCGTGATGCGATGGACAAGCCGTAAAAGAATAGGAAATCCAAGGCCTCCGGGCAGGCTTTCCGTGCACTCACGGATGTTGCCGCTTCGCGCTAAGGAGAGAATCTGGGCGATTCTGTGCATCATCGGGGGGATTTGGAAGAACGAGAGCAACAAAAGGCCGCTGCGCTTGCGGGCGTGAAAACCCAACGCTTCGGCTTGGCCATGCAAGACTGCATTGGCTGTGCATTCTGCTAAAATCAGGAACAGCTCAGACTCGTCGATATGACCTTTGGGGAAGGCGGCCAAAATCTTTTCAATTGTGCTGGGGTCCCATAGTGCTTGTCGATCCATCAGGGCTGCATACAAATTGCCCGAATGAAACAAAGCCTTCTCCGCCGCCTGAGTTTGTTCATATTTCAGAAGGCCGAATTTTTGTATCATGGACGAAGACCTATTTATGGACGTATTTCTGCAATGCGACTGAGCTCGACGATGTCGAAGAGTTTGCAGATATCCTTGTTTGGTTTTTCGATGATGAACGTCGCGTTCTTTTCTTTCACGCGGCGCAGGATGCGGATCAGGACGCCAAGCCAATGGCTGTCCATCCGCAGAACTTCGGCAAAGTTCATACGCACGGCGGTAACTTCACCGCTGTCGACGAGCGTCGTGATTTGATACACGAGCTGCTCACCTTCCTTGTGTTGATGAAACGTCAGCACACCGGAAATGTAAATTGCCAAATCGGAGCCTTCGCGTCGAAACTTGAAAGCCATGTTTTATCTCCTTTGTAGAGTAATCAAGGTGAGATCATCGACAAGAGCGCCCTCGGGTGAGAGGCTCTCCGCTAAATCGGAACGGTGCAGGTTTGCCTTGCTTAAAATTTCGGCGGGTTCGCCGGAAATGCTTTCAGACCAGCCATCGCTGTACAGCACAAGCGTATCGCCTGTTTTGAGCGTTACGGTGGCTGTTGTTAAAGAAACAACGCCCGACCCAAGCGGTAAGCCGCGTGTTTTCAGTTCGCTGACTTCGCCATCCGAAACGAAGAGCGGGAAGGGAATGCCCGAGCCAGCATAACGCACTTCGCCTGTCCGGCGATCAAACGTCATCGCAATAGCGCCTGCGAAAAGCTGGCCGAACGAGATTTTGGCCATAGCGGCGTCGAGTTTATTGAGAAAGACACCAGGATCTTGTAGCTCCTCATGATATTCTTGCACGAGGCAATCCACGCGTAAAGCGTTGATCGCGCCAGCAAGCCCGTGGGCGCTGGCATCGACGAGCACAATAGAAAGATGGTCATCGTCCAAAGCGCGCAAAGACCAGAGATCGCCGCCAATTTCATCATGTGGCCTGTAAACAGAAGAACACCGCAACCCATAGGTTGCCGCAAGTTCTGTGGCCTTATCCGGCGGCGGTAAGATGGCATCGAGAAAGGCGTGCGTAATTTCGATGTGAGCTTGAATGCGATTGCGGAAATCGAAAAGCACGCGCGAGGAAATGGCGCTGCGCAAATGCGCTTTGATACGCGCTTTCAGTTCGCCCAAATGGAAGGGTCGCGAGACGACATCCGTCGCGCCAAGATTGAAACAACGCACACGGTCGTCCTCGCCCTGCAATGAGGTCTGCACAAGGATCGAAAGACTATCAAAGGTCGGATTGGCGCGAAGCTGGCGCATCAGCTCAAGCCCGTCCATGCGCGGCATGCGAATATCAAGCAAGATAAGATCGGGTTGAAAGCGGGTGATCAGCTCAAGCGCGGCAATGCCGTCTTCGGCTTCGTCGATGATCCCAACGCCAAGTTTTTCGCACACGCTACGCAACAAGACGCGGTTCGTCGGATCGTCGTCCACAATTACAATGTGAGCGCGACTGAACTCGGAAGGGATGTCCTCAGAACTGCTTGACGAAAAAGACACGCAACCTGCCTTTGGAAAAAACGTTGCAACCACCCTTTGTTGTATTTTCTTTGGTTTAAATAAGACTTAACAGGCTGCATATGGGGCTATTGTACTGGGAAAAGAGGGGCATTTGGGGTTGTTTTTCTTCCAGGGCTTTGAATAACACAAACCCCGCTGTCGCGAACGACAGCGGGGTTTGAAAAAAACAAGATGCGGCATCAAAGGGCGCAAGCGCCAGATGCTACAAAATTGATTTCTTAGAAACCTTCGCGCTCTTTGCGCTTACGCTCAACTTTACGGGCACGGCGAACGGCTTCAGCCTGCTCGCGAGCGCGCTTTTCCGACGGCTTCTCGTAATTACGACGAAGCTTCATTTCACGGAAAACCCCTTCGCGCTGGAGTTTCTTTTTCAAGACGCGAAGCGCTTGATCCACATTGTTATCACGCACGAGAACTTGCACGTAAAATCCCCTCCTTACGGGAATGATGATTTCATTTCATTCGGCCTATGCGGCATGCGCAGGCGAAACAACTCTTTTCCTCAAGGCCGCGAAGGACCTTCAGGGTGGGCGTTTGATAGCACAATCAATCTGTTAGACCAAAGCCTTTCTTGCAAAAAGAAAGCGCTTGCGAGAGTAATTTTCAAACTATTGATAAATATAGAGAATTAATCTGTTTTCCGGCGGAATTGATCGAGGCTAATGACCTTGCCTGGCTTTTCTTCTTCGCTCGTTTCGTCAGATTCTCCCTCTGTCGTTTCGTCTTCAAGAGACTCGGCTGTGCTGTCAAAGGGCAGAAGCTGGAATTGAAGCGCGAAATTGACCGACGGATCGGCAAACGTCGTGATCGCCGTGAAGGGAATCGTCAGCCGTTCACGGATGTTGTTAAAGCTGAGCATCACGCTGAACGTATCGTCTGTGGTTGTCAGCCCGTAAAACTGGTGTTGCAGGACGATGGTCATCTCTTCGGGGTATTTTTCCTTGAGATATTCGGGGATATCGACGCCCGGATGCTTGGTCAAAAAGGAGATATAGAAATGATGCTCGCCCGGAAGCCCCGTGAGAACCACTTTGCCCATGGCTTGCTTCACGACTTCGCGAAGCGCGTTTTCAATCAAGGTATCGTAACGGATAAGATCTTCAGACATGACAACTCACGAAAAACAAAACAACGAACCAAAGTGGAGGGGCTTTCTGTTGCCCGGTGCCCCTCCGAACCGCGGTGGTTACCCGTTACCCTTGTTCCGCAAAGCGGAAGTTAGGCAGCGATTGCAACGGCACCCATGTCAACATTGTCGTTGGCATTTGTAAAAATGACCCGATAACGGCGGAATCATGCCGGGCAAAAACCATATCTTTACTACGCGTGTCGAGCCTATTTCGCCCCCATACTCGCGCGATGCAATGCGCTGAAATGGTGGAGGCGCCGGGTACCGCCCCCGGGTCCACTGCGTCTATTCTATAAGGCGTTTATCACCATAGTCGGCAAGCCGACACCTCACTATATAGCACGCGGCGGCAGCTTTTAAAGGGCGGATATGGTTTCTTAAGGAAAAACAGCAAGGTGAGGGGGTGTTGGGGGTACGGGACTTGGGACTCGGGGGCAGAAATGATGTAGGGTTTTGCCGAAAAACGAATCCCTAACGCCGAGGTTCTTCATGCCGCATGATATTTTTATCGTCGATGACCAACACCCCGAAGACCAAGCCATGCTTCAAGCGCTTTATTCGCGCAGTCCGGCTAGCGTCGTCACGCATTTGGAGAAGTTGAAGAGCGTCGGCAGCGGCAAGTTTATGAGCCAGTATTATGTTGGGTACGGCCACGCCTCGATCGGCGATTGCGGAACGACGACCTGTTTTATTGAGCAAGTCTCGATGCTGGTCGCCAAAGCTATCCAAGAAAACCCGCTTTACAGCGGACAGGAAGCCTCCACGCGTTATCTCGATTATTCTAAGCAGGCGGTGATCGATCCGTATTCGAATCCGGCTAGCGCTGCGATCCAAGCGCGGTGGCAGGGGATTTATAACCGTACGCTGGAACAGCTGACGGAAGGGCTGCGCCTCCAGCATCCGTTTGATCCGACGGAATATAAAAATGAGCGCATTTGGGACAACACACTGCACGCCCGCGCGTTCGATATCGGGCGCGGCTTGCTGCCGTTCGGCACCACGACGCTTTTGAGTTGGACGACATCGCTCAGGCAGGCGCGGGATAATCTGCGTCGCCTCAAGCATCATCCGCTTGAGGAAGTGCGCGATGTGGCACAGAGCCTTTTTGCTAAATTTGTCGAGCGTTATCCCAACAGTTTTAAAGGCGATGAGCTGGATTTGACCGCCTCAACGCCGCGCGATGCCTATGCGCAAAAATTCGCAGGGCGGAATCATTATGAAACGAGCGAAGATATTGAGGCGCGATTCCGTTTTACGGCGGACGAACATGAAAGGCTCAAGCAAGGCAAAATTGTCGTGCGGCGCGATGCGCTGGATTTGGAAGGGTTGCGCACATTAGAGCAAGACGTTCTGGCTGAACGTCCGGTCAATGCGCTTCTTCCGCAACGGCTTGCGGCTTATGGCACTTATAATCTCGCGTTCCTGTTGGATTTTGGCTCGTTCCGCGATTTGCAGCGCCACCGCAACGGCGTGTGCCAGATCCCGATGACCGATGCGCGTTATGGAATCCATCCGTGGTACCTTAGCGAGATGCGCGCCTTGCTCGCGCCCGCAGCGTTTGCCGAGCTTGAAGCCGACATCGCCGCGCAATACAAAGCCGTGGCTGCGCTTGCAGGGCAGGGCGTCAAAACGACGCCGGAGCAGGATCAATATCTCTTGCCGATGGGTACGATGGCGCTTGTGCATGTCGCCTATGCGGTGCCCGAGATGGTTTATGTCGGCGAGCTGCGTTCGCAAAAAACAGTGCATGCTTCGCTGCGTCCGATTGCGCAGGGGTTTTTGGCGATCATCGCCAAGGATCTTCCCGGCGCGGCGCTGTACGGCGACAACGCGCTCGACAATTGGACAGCCAAACGCGGCGAACAAACCATCGCGGCTAAGGCCGGGTGAGGCAAGAAGAAGATTCAGGGGGGGATTAGGGACTGGGGACTGGGGGTTAGGGACTAGGGAAGAATTCCTTCTCCACTTTCTTGTCATCCCGGAAGTCTCCCTTAAAAGTTATCGTCACTCCCGCGAAGGCGGGAGTCCAGGGTCACGAGGACAGGCGCTCATTCGAACGACAGAAAGCGCCATGCAGTCAAACCTGTTCCTCCCCCCTTGCGGGGAAGGTTAGGTGAGGGGTTCGGGACATAAAAACAAAATTCGTTGTGCGGAGATAACCCCGCCCCTCGCCCCTCCCGCAAGGGGAGGGGAATAGTGCCGCTCTTTTTTCAACAAGGCTCGCGTCCGGCGTATGAGGGCTTACATAAACAAGTATAGCGGGTGGTCTTTATGAGAGCACAGCGCGGTCTTTACCTCGTGAAATGCGCGGCCAGTTCGAGGTGCGATGACCACAAAAATTGATCCACGGGTAAAAGCCGTTTGAGCTTGTAGCCGCCATTAATCAAAAGTTGCGCGTCGCGCACGAAGCTGACGGGATCGCAGCTGATGGCGATAATGTTTGGCACATCGCTTCGCGCCAGCTGTGCCGCTTGCGCTTTGGCGCCACCGCGTGGCGGATCGAAAATCACCAGATCAAAATCATTGCAATCGCCGGTGCTGAATGGGTCTTTCATTAAGTTGCGCAAGGTCACTTCATCATGGGGCCGCATGCGGCACGCGGCTGCCAAAGCCGCCATGGCGGGGCCATCAATATCGACGAAATGAACCTTCTTCGCCCCGCTCATTGAAAGGCCAAACGTGCCAAGCCCGCTGAACAAATCCAGCACATGAAGCCCGTCTTGCATCGCTTCTTGCGCAAAAGTGACAAGGGCCTGTTCCCCCGGCCCGCTTGCTTGCAGAAATGAACCCGCCGGGAAGGGCAGAGTGGTTTGGCCAAAGGTGATGCCGAGCGGTTTGCGGTGCGCGATGGGTTCAATAGGGCTGCGGTCGTTTTTGCGCCATGACAGATGGGCGACATCAAGCGCTTCGGCCAGAGCGCCAAGGTCTTGCCGCGCATCAAGATCAAGCGCGGGGCCGCCGATCATCAACACATCAAGCCCATCGGGCAAAAGGGTGAGTTGAATATCGGCTTCGCCTTGGCGCGGTAGCCAAAGCGAAAGCTTGTCGCGCAACAGACCGATGAACGTGACCAGACGCGGCAGCAAAACGGGGCAGGCCTGCACATCAATTAAATCGTGGCTATGCCAAGCGTTGAACCCGAGGGTGACTCCGCTTTTCGTCCGTTTGGCCGCCAGCCGAGCGCGGCGGCGCGTGCCGGGCGTAGTGAAAAAAGCAGGTTCAAGCTGTTCCAGGTGCAGCCCACCACGCTCCAGAAGCGTAAGGAGATGCCCAAGCTTGTGGTTTTGATAGGCTTCAAGCTTCATGTGCTGAAACTGGCATCCGCCGCAGAGCGGAAAATGGGGGCAGGGTGGGGTGGCCCGTGCCGGGCTGGGTTTTAAAACCTCAAGCAAACGCCCGCGGCGGGGGCTTTCTTGGCTGGGCTCCAACTCAAACCACACGCGCTCACCTGTTAAAGCACCCGCAACGAAGATCGCACCCTTGTCATCATGCGCCACGCCATCGCCCAAGACAGCAAGGTCGTCTATTGTCATTTCAAGGTTTGTCATGCTTTATAAGGTCTTTCTCGCAAGCGGTTAGGGAGCAGGGTGGCTCCAACCTAACGAAAAGGAATAAAAAATGCGCGGCTATTTTGGTGTGGGCGTCGAAGGTATTAGCAAAAGCTTCAATTTGGGCAATTTGGTACGAACTTCGCATGCTTTTGGGGCCAGTTTCTTTTTTACCATCGATGCGGCTGTCGATTATGAGCATATCCGCACCTCGGACACCTCGCATGCCGATATTCACATGCCGATTTATCCATACAAAGCGGTGGAAGAGCTGGCTTTGCCCAAAGATTGTGCCTTGGTCGGGGTTGAGCTTTTGGAAGATGCGGTTGATTTGCCGACCTTCCGTCATCCGCTCCGGGCGGCTTATGTGCTGGGGCCGGAAAAAGGCAATCTTTCCCCCGCTTTGGTCGCTCGGTGCGACCATGTGGTTAAGATTCCGATGAAATTCTGCGTGAATGTCGGGGTTGCTGGGGCGTTGGTGATCTATGACCGTATGCTCTGCCTCGGCACCCAAGCCGAAAGGCTGGCCCGGCCCGGCGTGAGAATCAAGGATCGCCCGGAGCAGAGATTCTAAGCGCTGGTCGCGTGGCAAGTGGTCGCCCGTGGAGGAGAATTTTTGGGGGGAGGCATCAGCTTCCAAACTCACCGTCATGCTCGCGAAAGCGGGCATCCCGTTTGGTTTCTTTCCTGTTAGGCCAGCTGCTGTTACCCGCGAATAACCGCCCGCTTGCGTGGCAATTTTAGTCATTAGAATGAGCGCCTGTTCCTGTGACCCTGGATCTCCGCTTTCGCGGAGATGACGAGGAAGGGGGGCGGAGATGACGAGGAAGGGGGAGGCGGGGTGACGAGGAAGGGGGAGGCGGGGTGACGAGGAAGAGAGGAGCGGAATCCTTCCCTAACCCCTAATCCCTAATCCCTAACCCCTAACCCCTAACCCCCAGTCCCCAGTCCCCAGTCCCTGCTTCCTGACCCCTGAATCCTGACCCCTGACCCCTATTGTCCATTATTGCTCCTTTTCTCTGGCTCTTTTATGCCATACTCTTATGGCTCACTGAAGACCCGCTTAAAGCAACGTGGAGGAACGTCGTGTCGCAAACTATTGTTCTCGTTGATGATGATCGCAACATTCTGACCTCGGTCAGCATGGCGCTTGAGGCTGAGGGTTTTCAGGTTCGCACCTATTCGGATTCGGAAGAGGCGCTGGCAGCCTTGGTGCAACGTCCGGCTGATATGGCTGTGCTTGATATCAAAATGCCGCGTCTGACCGGGATGGAGCTTTTGCAGAAATTGCGTCAGTCGCCCGCCACGCAGCAGATGCCCGTAATCTTTTTGACCTCCAAGGATGAAGAGGTCGATGAAATTATGGGCCTGTCCATGGGTGCGGACGATTACATCACCAAACCGTTCTCGCAGCGTTTGTTGCTTGAGCGCATTCGCGCCATCATGCGCCGCGAACAATTGCGGCTTAATCCGCCAGTGGATGATACGTCGAGCATTCTAACGCGCGGCGAGCTGGTGCTTGATAGTGCGCGGCATCAATGCACATGGAAGGGCCTGCGCGTCGATTTGACGGTAACGGAATTCTTGCTCGTCAAAGCGTTGGCGCAACGCATCGGTCATGTGAAAAGCCGCGATCAACTGATGGATGCCGCTTATGGCGAATCCGTTTATGTGGATGATCGCACGATCGATAGCCACATTAAGCGCCTGCGTAAAAAGTTCCGCGCTGTCGATGATACGTTCGAACAAATCGAAACGCTCTACGGCGTCGGTTACCGGTACAAAGAGGTTTAAGGCGTGAGGCTGCTCAGCCCGTTCCTTTCGAAATGGCCGCGCCAGAAAAAGGCGAGCGTCTATCTGTGGCCGCCGGGGCTCTGGGCGCGGCGGCGCACGCCTTCGTTTTCGCCGCTGACTTTACGCATTCTGGCTGTCAATGTGATGGCGCTCGCGATCCTGGTCGGCAGCTTGCTTTATTTGGGCCGCTATAAAGAACGATTGATCGAAACGGAACTTTCCGGCTTGCAGATGCAAGCCCGGCTTTCGGCCAGCGCGGTGGCCGAAGGCGCCGTCGTTTTGGATGCCAACGAACAAAATATTCTCTCGCCGCTTTTGGCGCGGCTTATGATCCGTCGCCTTGTCGAGGCTAGCGAAACGCGCACGCGCCTATATGACATGGATGATACGTTGATCGCGGACAGCCGTATCTTGCTTGACGCTGTCGAAAAGGTGCAGGTCAAACACTTGCCGCGGGCCTCATTGTTTGGCATTGGCCGGGCAGCTATGGGCTTTTTTGATGCGCTTGATAGCTTGCTCTCGCATCAAGAATTTGAAAGCTATTCCGAAGACGGCATTCGTAACGGCGATCAATATGAAATTGTGAAGCGCGCTGAAAACGGCGAATCCAAAACCCAAGTTTGGCGCTTGCCGGAAGGCGGGTTTCTCCTTTCCGTTGCCGTGCCTGTGCAACGCTATAAACAAGTTTTAGGCGCGGTCATGCTGACCCGGCCCGATACGCGGATCAGCGCCTCCATCCGAGCGGTGCGCATTGATATTTTGAAGATCTTCTGCGTGACGATTCTCATCACCTTCATGTTGTCCTTCTATTTAGCGCGTGCGATTGCCACGCCGATTAAGCAGCTTGCCAAAGCGGCGGAGGGCGTGCGTCATGGCCAAATGCAAATGGCGGGGCTGAGCGGCACCTCGCGCCTTTTGGGGCCGAATGCCATTCCCGATTTCAGCTCCCGCAATGATGAAATTGGTGATTTGTCTGTAGCTTTGCGTGAAATGACGGCGGCCTTGGCACAGCGTATCGGTGCGATTGAAAACTTTGCAGCTGATGTTGCACACGAAATCAAAAATCCGCTCACTTCACTACGCAGCGCGGTTGAAACCGTGCAAAAGGTGCGTGACCCGGAAAGCCAAAAGAAGCTTATGCAGGTCATACGCGACGATGTTATGCGGCTTGATCGCTTGATCAGCGATATTTCAAACGCCTCGCGTCTTGATGCGGAGTTAACGCGTGACGAAGCCATAGCGTTGGATGTTTCGCAAATGCTTCGTACGCTTATTGATTTCTATGAAACCCATGGGGAAGGGGAAGCCCGTGCGCGCGTTGAGCTGACACCTGAACCTGGGCCTGGGTTGAGAGTTCCCGGCGTTGAAGGTCGTTTGGTGCAGGTGATCCAAAACCTCATTAATAACGCACTTTCCTTTGCGCCACGGGACAGCGTTGTGACTGTCACGGCGCGGCGTGCTGCCGCTGGAAGTGTTGAACTTTTGGTTGAAGATTCAGGCGGTGGGATTCCAGAAAACAAGCTAGAAGCCATCTTTGATCGCTTCTATAGCGAGCGACCCAAGGCCGAAAAATTTGGAACGCATTCAGGTCTTGGCCTCAGTATTTCCAAGCAAATCGTTGAAGCGCATCACGGTCAGATCTTGGCTGAGAATCGCAAAGATGAAACGGGCCGTGTGATCGGCGCACGTTTTATCGTCCGTTTACCGGGTCTCAGCGAAGCCTAATTCCATTCTTTTGTGCAAGTGCAGCATAAGACCGTCTGCATCTTATGCTTTGTTCTGCGCTGTCTTTTATTGCAGCGCAGCATATAAATCCCTGATTTTCTTTGCAGCTTCGCTTGATTTGCTTAAAGAGACCACCTATCTTCCACGCAACTTTCCTCGCTGCGATGGTGCGGGCATGTTCTTTGCTTGGGCGTCGTAGTTCTCTTCTCAATCTCTCTCGCACGAAGGAGTCTGCCTATCATGAGCAATATTGTAATTGTAAGCGCTGCGCGTACCGCCATTGGATCTTTCAACGGCGCGTTGGCTTCCGAATCAGCGGCGACGCTGGGTAGCCTTGTGATCAAGGAAGTGCTCGCGCGCGCCAAGGTCGCCCCAGCGGATGTTTGCGAAGTCATCATGGGCCAAGTGCTCGCGGGTGGTTTGGGGATGGGCCCGGCGCGTCAGGCGGCGATGGCGGCTGGCGTTCCTGCTGATAAAACAGCTTATGCTGTCAACCAGATTTGCGGTTCAGGCTTGCGCGCTGTGGCCAACGGCATGATGGCGATCAAGGCTGGCGATGCGCAGGTTGTTGTCGCGGGCGGCATGGAAAGCATGAGCAACTCGATGCATGCCATTGCGTTGCGCAACGGCATTCGCATGGGTAACGGCACGCTTATCGACACGATGATCAATGACGGCCTGACGGATGTGTTCAACAAGTACCACATGGGCATCACGGCGGAAAACGTCGCGGAAAAGTTTGGCATCACGCGTGAGATGCAAGACATCA
>Ga0209800_10003742_pt1 | contig 11786 bp, 6 predicted proteins | sample Higcelweek8metaG_FD_187174 | JGI IMG/M metagenome (GOLD analysis project Ga0209800, IMG submission 187174) | Freshwater pond sediment microbial communities from the University of Edinburgh, under environmental carbon perturbations - High... | ecosystem: Environmental > Aquatic > Freshwater >... | reverse complement strand
TGCTATCTTTCCGTCACAACGCAAGGGATACAACCCCAGACAGCCGGGACTCTCCATGGCTGTACAGGCACCGCCCGTAAAAAGCGTATTAAAGTCACACCGTTTCAGGCAGATGTGGGGCTTGCCCGCAAAGAAGGTCCGGGAGATCTCGCACCCCTGTTCAGGGTCATGACGGATACCCAGAACCTGATCGACGGCGACCTGTGCCTGACCGGAAACCGCCACAATCCGCAACTGCTGATCTCCCTCAGGCAGGCCGATATAAGCTGCCGAAAAATCGGCATATTCCACCGCAATATGACAGATCTCGTCAAACAGCTCCTGGCGGGTCTTACAGTGTACAATCGCATGGTTGGTCCTGCTCAGGGCGGCATACAAACTATTCAAACGCAGAATCTGCGCCTGTTGGGCCAGCTTCTGCGTCATGTCGCTGAACAACATGACTGAGCCGCTATTTTTACCATGCACCAACAGGGGGGTTGCCACTACGGCAACCGGCAGCATACTGCCGTCAGACCGCCGGAACTGCTCGTCATTCTGATCATACCGCTCATTACGACCTGTCGTATGCTGGATCGGGCAGAGGCCCCGGCTGTCAGTGCAATGGCTGTGGATCAGATCATGAACCGCACTGTCGGCAAACTGATCAGCCCTATATCCCAGCAACTGCTCCGCAGCCGGATTGATCATCTGCAGCGAACCGTCCAGGTCCTGCACCAGCAGCCCTTCACCCATGCCGTCCGTAATCGCCCGCAGCATATCCCGCTCATGGAGCAGTTCACGGCGTCTCAAAGCAAGAAAACGGGCCAGCAGGGTGACGCCGATCACCAGCACCGTCCCCAGAACCGAGATGATCTGCATGCTGCGATTCAACTGACGAACCAGCGGGGCCGGACCAATCCCCACCAGATAGCCCTCATGCCCCCCCTGGAAGTTACCCAGCGGAAAGAACACAACGGCCTGCGGCATATCCCGTACGCTCCCTGCCAAAACGCTACCTGAAGCCCTGTTCTGCAGAATCTTCCTCACATCAGTCCGGCCCTGCAAACGGGCAAGCAGTTCCGGCAGCTTGCCCGTGCCCTTCCCCTCTCCGCCCCATATTTCAAGGTACTCTGGGACAATAGAGCTTTTGCACAGTTGTCCTCCTTCGCGGTACGGCTGCATCAACCGGGCCTCGGCCTGGCTCTGCGGCACCAACATGAACCAGGCACTGCCGGGATGCTGTTGCTGCAACAGCGACACCTGGGTTTCGGCAAACAACGACAGTTCGACAACACCAAGAAACCGCTCTCCGCTAAACAGGGGAAAGGCGAAACGGTACGCCCCCAAGGCAAACCGGCCACTGTCATACCCCTGCACCTCCTGTTGATCACGCACCGCCTGTCGAAGTAATTCTCGATGCTGAAACAGCTGATCCCCCCACTTGTCCGGCTGATGCATACGCAACAGACTGGTACCGTCCGGCAGGATCAGCTGTATCTTGAGCGGGCTCTCTTGTTGCAGACGCTGATAATCAGGAAGCAAGTGTTGATACAGACGCTTCCGTATGGCATCGCGTCGGGCTCCACGCTCCATCAGGGTTGCCGACAGCAGGGCGCGGAGCGGTTCCTTGTCAATCACCTGATGAAAAACCGAATGGGCAACCACCTCATAGTTGTTCAACAGCGCTGTAGAAGCTATTTCAAGCTGTTTGGCGCGACTGTTCAGATAAGTGCTTCTGTTATTCTGCCAGGCCAGGGTCATGAGCCCCATCAGACAGCACTCCAGGACAACAAACAACAGCAGATACCGCAGGTTAAACGGCAAGCGATCAAGCAGCTTCAAAAACACGTTATCTCTCCTGTAATGCAACAGCATGCAGATGACAACAGACCGAGTCATCCTGACTGTTCTGATCAAAACTACCCAGAGCTGCTACTTCACTTTGTCGATCAAGTTCCCCCCAGCTCTTTTGTAAGAAGGGGAGCTCATTCCCTCAGAGTGATGGGCCTGGCGAGGTACCTTTATAAGGGATTCAGCGAATTATGGAGATGCTCTTTCTCCGGCACCTGCTCCACACTACATTCGGGGAAACGAAGCATAAATCGCGCACCCTGTCCAGTATTTTCAGCGGTTAAGGTGCCCTGTAACGTATCTTCAACAATTGCTCTGGCAAAGTAGAGGCTGAGCCCCACCCCCTGCCCTTTATGCTTGGTGGTAAAATAGGGGTCAAAGATACGCGGCAATACCTCTTCATCAATACCACCGCCGGTATCTTCAACTGCCAGCTCCACCATTGTACCCTGAACATGTAAGGAAACCATGATATGTGGAGAGGGGGGGGATGCCCGCAGCAACGCATCCTTCGCGTTGGTTATCAGGTGCAGCAACACCTGATTAAAACGGCTCGGGTAGCCAACAATGCTGCATGGCGTATCAAGGCAGGTGTCAAGGATAATGCCACCGCTCGTTAGTGGTGCGTGGATCAGATCAAGCAGCCGCCTCACCTGCGGACCAACAGCAAAGCTACACCGCCCGGTATCCTCAACACAGGTATGCCTGAATTCATCAATGGTATGAGACAAACTGCGTACAACCTGCATCGCTTCATCGACCTGATGCTGCAGGAGCTCTCCACTCAACTCGCCATGCTGCTGATAAAATAGCAAGCTCTGCAAAATCACACCAATATTATTAATAGGTTGTCTCCAGTGGTGAGAAATATTGGTAATCATCTCTCCCAGTGCGCTAAAGCGACTTTGCTCTATTAGTATTTGGTCCTTCTTCCGTAAGTCGGCCAGACTCTCGGCCACTTTTTCTTCAAGAGAACTGTTCAACTGCTGCAACTCATGCTGCGCCAACCGCAGCCGATGGTTGGTGCGGACGGTCCAGACCAGCACAGCAGCCACATTCAGCAACAAAAAAACAAGGGCTGCAACTAGCCAGGCGGCATAGCGCTGAATCACCTCCCTCAGACTGAAATCCTGACCATCGGGATGCAGCCGCAGACGCAGCATAATGGCCTCCACCGCACCATAATTCCCCGGTGGAGAAAATCCATAATACCGGCCAGCCTGAGCCGCCTCGGCATCAGGTTGTATTGCCAATAATGCCAGATTCACCTGCTTAACCAGTTCACGAGGCACCTGTGGCATGGCAGAAAACGGCCACTCTGGATAGAGATCGGTCGATAGCAACTGCGGGAACCCTTTGCGTGGTTGCAGAATCTTGAAATCAGCTAGTGAGATCGTCCCCTCCTGAGCCATCGATTCAAGCACCCCGGTACGGACAAAACCGGCATCTACTCTCCCCTGCTGAACCTGCATCACCACCTTGTCATGGGGCATGCCGGTGAACATCATCTTTAACTCACTACGCAAATCAATTCCGGCCTTATGTAGTTCCCAGTACTGCATAAGGTAGCCACCCAGCGAAAATTTTTCAGGCGCTGCAACCTTCTTACCGGAAAGTTCATGCAAGGTATTTATATCGTTACGATCAGCTTTGGTGACGATAACGCCGCCAAACTGGCTGACCGGATGCCCGTCAGCCAGTGGCATCAAGGTAGTAATGGCTGCCAGACCATAGAAAGAGCGGAGATGGACATAATGTTCAGGGTTAGTCAGAATAAATTCCACCTGCCCCTGCTCCACCGCCTTACCCAGGTCAGGATAAAACAGTGGAACCACCGTAAACCGATGGCCGGGTATCTGCCGTTCAAGCCAGTGTGCAGTTGGTGTCCAGGCCGCTTCGGTCTGCTGTAGCGAGCGAAACGATAGCACCCCTATTCTGATTGGCGTTTCTGCCTGTAACGGCACCGTCAACAGCAATAGCAACAGACTAACTAGCAAAGGAATACACAAAGCCCGGAGCAGCCATCTTTTTGACAGTCGATTTTCCGAGTTCCTCATACAAGTCCAAACTTCCGAGAGAATCCTCCGACACGGGGTAAACGACATGAGACAGTTCATAAGGAATCCTTACTCAAGAAATGAGAATCCCTCTCTGTTTGCCAAAGTTAGCAAAAACAACAGTACGGTATTTGCCTACGGCACTCAGCGATGTCGGCATTCTTGCTTCATCTGCTCCAACAGGTCGACGACTTCACCAGACAAATCCTCAACCCGGGCTAGACGATCTTCCGCTGCATTAAGATCACCACGATTACGCAAATCAACCGCCTCCCTGGCAGCTCGATGAATCTCTTCATGGGGACGATTCAGGGTCTGATAGGCACTTGAGTGACCACATGCCTGCTTACCCTCACTAAAATACCACTTGCCAAAACGGCAGCAGGTGTGGTCTGGCAGCTCAGACGACTGCATTGCCAGCTTACCGTCTACACAACGAGCAACCTTTTCCACAAATTTGACATGATCAGACTTGGCAGTATCGAGGATCAGCAGCGGATCCGTATGACACTTGAACTGGGAGGCCGCACTGTTCAGCTTTTCCGCCACCTCCTGCATCGCCTCCACCCGTTGCTTGACCGTCAACGCGGTCCGGTCAAAGTCATCAACTGCAGCTGAAATACCGCTGATGTTGCTGACGATCTCCATGGTTGTGGCGGTCTGTTCCTCGGCAGCCGTGGCGATCATGCTGATCTGCGTAGCCACATCAGCCACCTGTCCCATGATCTGCCCCAAGGCATCTCCAGACTCATTGGCCTCCCGCACGCCGACCTCAACCGCCTTGACCGAACGATCCATGGCAGTAACCGCCTGACCGGTCTCACTCTGAATGGTCTTGATCATATCGTCGATCTCGCGGGTGGCACGGCTGGTTCGCTCAGCCAGAGCCCGCACCTCGTCGGCCACCACTGCAAATCCGCGCCCCTGTTCTCCGGCCCTGGCCGCTTCAATGGCGGCGTTCAACGCCAGCAGATTGGTCTGATCGGCAATATCCTGAATAGTTCCAGCTATCTGCCCGATCCGCTCGGAACTGGCTCCCAGCCGGGAGATCACGCCGGAGGCGGTCCCCATCTCTCCCATCAGTGAATTCATCCGGTCAATGGTACGCTGCACCACCTCCTGACCACCGGTTGCAACCTGCTGGGCGTTCTGCGAGTTGTCGGCAGCAGACATACAGTTGCGGGCGATATCATTGGAGGTGGCGGACATCTCTTCACTGGCAGTGGCCACACCGGTCGATTGGCCGGCAATGGCACGGGACCCGCGCACGATCTTGTGGGATTCGATCGACATCTGGCCGGCATAGGCCTCAACCTGTGCCGCATGTTCGATAATCGTTGCCACCATCCGCTCCATCCTGTCCCAGGCCTGATTCAGAAAACCGGCCATTTGACCCAGCTCATCGCTGCCATGCACCTCGATCCTGCGGGTCAGATCCCCCTCCCCCTCGGCCAGGTCCTTGACACTGTGCAGCATATTGTTGAGCGGCTTCATGATAGAACGGATAATCCAGACACAGCTGACAACAGCCAACAGTGTAGAGATCAGCATTACCGCCAGAATGCTGTTTTTCAGACGTGCGGCATGCAGGTCATTTTCTGCAGTTTCCTCTTCGCGGTGTTTATCAAGCCGTTCGGCAAACTCTTTCACACCTTTCTCAAAGCGGTAGGTATCATCCTTGAAGGCGTGCATGGCAGCGTTCGCTGCCTGACCAGAGCCAAGCTCCCCCCGTTGAACCCGGTCAACCACCTGATTCATGCCGTTCACATACTTCTGCAGGTCTTTGCCGGTCTCGGCAAGGGCGGTCTGTTCCTTGGGGTAGTCCGCCAGCAAGGTGTTCAGTTTGGTCAGATGCCCCTGCAGCCGGGTCAGCATCTCGCTCCACTTCTCACGGTACTCGGTAACCTTTTGTGGATTATCGATATTCAGCAGCAGGTCCTTTTCATAGCGCCTTAAATTGCCAAGGTTCACCCGCATCCGCTGGGTATGCTCCACAATCTTGACCTCTACCCGCTGCATATGCTGCAGCTCATGCATGGTTTCACTCAAACCCCAGTAGCCCACCACCCCCACAACCAGCAGCAGAGCCATTTTGATCCCCATGGCCAGCTTAATCCGTGTACCGATATGCATATCGTTTGCCCCCTTTTGATTCACCATCGCATCCTGAAAACAGCGTTCGCGGCTGTTTACCGAATCAAACGTACTCGCTAATTGCTGGGACATCAAGGGGAGCACCTGAAATACTACAGCCACGTCAGGGATACCTTACACACATTTAGGTGGGCTACTGCAGGAGGGGCCAGGGGCGGCAAGGAGTCAACTTACAATCAAATCTGTTTCAAACCGTGCTTGATGTAGTAGGCAACCAGCTCGCTGTTTGAGTGAAGCCCCAGCTTTTCAAGCAGGCGGCTACGGTAGGTGCTAACGGTTTTTTCACTTACCTCCAGCTCAAAGGCAATCAGCTTGATGGAGGCTCCTTCAACCAGTAGATCGGCCACTTGTCGCTCACGACTGGAGAGCAGCGCACAGGGAGGCTGGGGGTGTCCTTGCAATAAGGTTTCCGAAAAGTCGGGAGAGACATACCGACCACCGGACAGCACCCGCTCCATGGCAATGCACAGCTCTTTGGCAGCCGATTCTTTGGTGATATAACCTGCTGCACCGCTCTCAAATGCCTGCATAGCAAACTGGTTTTCAGCGTACATGCTGATTATCAGCACCGGCAGATGCGGACGGATCTGCTGAAGCTCCCGCAGCAGATCAAGCCCGTTGCCGTCAGGCAGAGAAATATCAAGCAGAAGCAGTCCGTAAGCCTGGTTTGTAAGCAATAGGCGGGCTTCTGCCAGTGTTGCCGCTTCGTCAACAATAGTGAGATAACAGCTGGACTGTTCATATAGCAACTCTCTGAGTCCTCTGCGCACAATACTATGGTCATCGACAATCAGCACTGCTTTCGACGATAATGTCATGTATCGATCCTCACGGGGAGATTGCGTATGGACAGACAACATTGCCAGTCAGCGGCACACTCAGCTCGACCGAAGTTCCGCCGCCGGAAAGCGGGCTGATCTGTAGACAGGCCACCATAATCCGTGCCCGTTCACGCATCCCTGCAATACCAAAACTCTGCCTGTTCTGCAACGACTCCTGATCAATGCCACGCCCGTTATCCGTTATCTGTAACCGCAGGGCAAAACCGGTACAACGCAGCTGAACGGTCACTTCAGAAGCCGCAGCGTGCCGGACCACATTGGTAATAGCCTCCTGAAAGATACGATAGATATTGACCGCGTAGTCTCGTACCAACGGACAGTTTTCATGTACCGATGCATCAATACTGAGATCGATTGCCATACCGATACGTTCTTTAAGCTGCTCAAGATACCACTGCATGGTGGCAGCCAGCCCCAGCTCATCCAGCAAGCAGGGACGCAGCTCTGCCACAATCCGCCGTATCGCCGCTACAGCTTGCTGTACGGTCTCTTCCATTTGTGCTAGACGTTTATCAACAGTCGGGTTAGTGTTGCCATAATGACGACCAAGCCAAGCGATATCGAAGTTAATGGCCGTCAAGGCAGCCCCCAACACATCATGAATCTCACGGGCAACCGTCAGACGTTCCGACTCGCGGACCGTCGTCAGGTGGCTGCTCAATTCTTTCAATCGTTCGTGAGAATCAAGCAGTTCCGCTGTCCTGAGCGTAACCTGTTCCTGAAGATGCTCTTTCAGACGTACCAGTTCAAACTCGGCCTGCTTGCGCTCATTAATATCCTCAAAAGTCCAAATATTACCCAACTTCAGATTGCCCGGATCAATCGCCTTACCGTGCATCCGTATCCAGATGAGAACTCCATCCCGCCTGACCATCTGTAGTTCGTTGCGGTATACGCTGCCCCGTTCAAGCACCGGATAGGCAGCATGACCAATCCGGTCATACTCTTCCAGGGAAGGATAGAGCACCCGGATATCATCCTGCACCTCTTCTAGTGGATACTGCAACAGTTCGTACAGGCGATGGTTTATCCAGGCCACCTTACGTTCAATCATCAAGGCAATGCCGACACTGGCGTTATCCAGAATCACCTGCTGTTCCTGCATCAGCGCCTGGAGCCTTGAGGTCCGGCTCTCTACCTGCTCTTCCAGCTGTTCGTTAAGCAGCTGCAGTGCGCTATGGCGGCGCTGCAGCTCTGCAAACATCGATTTCAAATGTTGCATCAGATCGTTAATTTCAGTAATTGCGCTGCTGCAGGGTAGTCCACTCAACTGGCCGCTCCCGTCATGGAGCACCTGTTGGGTTGCTTGCTCAAGGGTAGACAGCGGACGGGACAGACGAAGCGCCACCAGCCAGCTTGCCGTTACGAACAATAGAATCATAGCCGAAAGCAGGCCGAGGGTGCGTGTTGCCATTATAACGGCCTTACTGACGGTTGGCTGCACCGGAGCCTCAGTCACCACGCTCCAGCCAGAACCGGCAGCAAGCGCAGTGCTACTGACATACAGGGCCTGTCTGACAGCCAGAAGCGGGACTGGTTGATTGTACGGAGTAATCAAACGTACACGGCTATTTGGGCGTTCCCACACCTGCCCGGTATCCTTCCGATAGCGGTCCATCACCCCCAGTTCCGGCCTGGTACTGGCAATTACCAGACCGGCGCCATCCAGTAGAGTAATCATGACTTGATGCTGCCCGGCTACCTCAAGCAACATTCCGCGCAACAGATCAATAGCAAAGGTGGCAACGACCCCCTGCTGATACCGGCCATGCCGCCAGACCGGCACCACAGCGGCAAGACGAGGTTGCCCGGTTCCGCCTTTGCCGTTAAAAAGGTCAGTAACCTGCGTCTCTTTTTGTTTTTTTAACATGCTCACAAAGGCAAGCCGGGACATATCCTGCCCCACCGCTACCTCAGACCTAATACCAGACCGTACCCCAAGAGCAAACACCCGGTGCTCAGCATCCAGCAGCAGCAGCCGGGTTATCGGCCCTTCACCCTCCACCACTTCGCTCATCAGTGTTCTCATCTGAACCGTGCTGTGCTTGTGGGTCAGCCCTATCAGACGACTGGCTGCCTGTACAGCCAGCTTGCGTTCGGACAACCACTCGCGCAGCAAGGATACGGTCAGTGTTTCGGCATGCTCAACATCATGCTCCAGCCCTTGTACCGCAGAACGGTAGCTCGTCTTGATATCAATCACCATATGAATAATGATCGGCACTACGGCGGCAAGGCCAATAATATTAAACAACAGGGTATGTATTCGTACCGGAGCAGGTTTATAACCAAGCAAACGTTGCGACATCAGACAGATCACTTGGGCCACCATCATGTTAAAAGTGCCGTTTACCGCCTGTTTTAAGGTGATCAGACGGGCATCATCCCATGATATTTCAACAAAATAATAATGAAAACTGAGGCAAAGTAGCCAGCCTACCAGTAACCAGTAGCAAAGCATGGCCAGAATCGGCTCCAGATGACGCTGGCGTAGCAGCCAGGTAACGACAAGCAGTTCAATCAATGATAACAGTAGATTCCAGGCATGACCATACAGCGACAGAGTTGCACTGGCGGCCAACAGCGTGGCGGTCAGACCGGCAATCACTCCGTAACGCAGTAACGCAAACAGACTGAAAATCGAGCCAAAAATCAGACTGATTCCGGGAAGCAGCTCAACATCAAGCCGGTTCAGCAACAAGCCGACAAGGCCAAGAATGATTCCTACGCACAACTCTGTTTTTAAGCCAGGACGGTTCGGGATCTTTTCGAGATCAGGGGGGAGGGTAGCCAGGTTCACAGACAGGTCCTTTCGGAAGATTCTGGCGATATGCTACCTGAAATGCTCAGACAAGAAAAGCTGCATGGTTTGAGGTAAAGACCGTCGGGTCACGCCTGAGTATTGCCGCTATCTCTGGTTGGCTGCCAAACTCCTGACGCAGAAAACGCCGCACCTCTCCCCTGCCCCAGCCTTTGGGATGTTTAAAACCGGTATAAAGCGACAGATCGCCATCATAGAACAGTTCAGTTTCATGGCTTCCCGCCTCATCACCAAATAACGGCATATTAAAGACAGCCAGATTCAGAAAGGTAAGCGCGGCATGGTGCTGCTGCACAAACGACAAGGTACGGCGAGCAGCAGCATGATCCTCTGCCGGAGTACCAAACAGCAGATAGCCGTAAACTGCAATGCCTGCCTTCTGGAGATTTTCCAGTATCAGGCTTGCCATACCCAGCTCAATCCCCTTGTGTAATCTGTCCAGAACGGTCTGATCACCGGACTCAATCCCCAATTTAAGCATTACACAGCCTGATTGCCGTAGCGCCTGACAAAAACCTGGGTCGGCAAGTTGCTGTTCAAAACGGACAAAACCATACCACGGCACACCGGGTGGTTGATCAATCAGCCCCTTCAACAGGGCTGGCGTAAGCGCATTATCCAGCAGGTGCAACAGCACCGGTTGACAGGTTTGAACCAGCTGGGGCAGCTGCTGCAAGACCTGATGGGTCGGTACCGGATGATAGCGATTCCCCTCGGCCCGTTCCGGGCAGAAGGAACAGCGGTTCCACCAACAGCCGGAGGCGGTGCTGTAGGGCAGGATCAAGCCGGGGGAGAGATAATCGGCAAGGGGAAGCTGGTCATAGCAGGGCAGCGCTGGCTGTAACGGCCCGGCCTGCCCCAGCAGCCTCAGCAACGGCACCTCACCGGGGCCGCTGATCAGGTGATCGATCAGACTGCCAAAGGGATTCTGCCAGCCGGGCCGGGACAACCATGAGGTTACCAGGCCGCCGCCCACCACAATCCTGATCTGCGGATACTGCTGCCGGATCAGACCGATCAAGGCGAAACTGCAGAGGGCCTGACTGAGAAAATTAAGCGAGATACCGACGGTGGTACTGCCATCCAGCAGCTCTGGCAGGCGTTGTTGAAAGAAGGGGTAAAACGGGTTCAGCTCAGGTCTGGCAGCGGCAGCCAGCAAATCATTACTACGCACCGGCGTCAGATCAGCCTGCCGGTAATCGGCCAGCCCAATCTCAGCGTGATGGGAGCGGCCCGCCACCTGCAGCAGCCGGTTTAGATCATTAACTGCCGTAGTATAGCGCCCGTGGTTTGCATAGGTTTCTGGATCACGCAGGGCTGCCAGATGGTTATTTCTGCTACGCCAGGCACGTTTGGTCCAGGTATCATCAGCCGCTGGCGGCTGCTCCAGCAACCAGAGCTGTGCTTCCAGATTGGCATCCCACAGCCTGCAGGGAACACCATCTGCTGCAAGCGCACCTGCCAGGCGGGTAATTCCGGCTGGTGGTTCACAGGCCTTGGCGATGGGGGGGAAGATCAGCAGCATGATGCTGGCTTATGGTTACGGTCTGGCATTACGGGGACGACTCCAGAAGTGCAGTTGTACAACGTTTACGAGACAACCGGCTGGCGACGCCGGAGCGGTGCTGCCTGACTGACCGACCTACTTCCGACTGAGAAACTGGTGAAATTTAGCGCACAGCAAGCCAGTCCGAGTTGATTGAGCCGTTAGTTATAGTAAGTCAAATGGCTCTGGTTCTACATTTGGAACCATTGACATTGCTTGAAGAAACTTCTCTTTTGATGCTCTTTGGGCGCGTTCCTCAAGATAACGCTCCGTGGTTAGTGCAGATATCTTTTCTGCCACAGCAGAAGCTATGAACTGGTTTAGTGATATATGGTCCTGCATGGCAACACTCTTTGCCATTTGATGCAGTGAGTCTGGTAGTCGTACATTTATTGCTGTCATGGCAGTTCTCCTGTTTGCTGCAAAAATTCCTTTGGTGTCATAACGCTTATGCCGAAACCTGAAGCCTTTCTGAAGTCCTTAACATTCCATGTGACGATAATGGCATTACATTTGACTGCCAGCTCAAGAAT
>Ga0209800_10003741_pt1 | contig 11786 bp, 7 predicted proteins | sample Higcelweek8metaG_FD_187174 | JGI IMG/M metagenome (GOLD analysis project Ga0209800, IMG submission 187174) | Freshwater pond sediment microbial communities from the University of Edinburgh, under environmental carbon perturbations - High... | ecosystem: Environmental > Aquatic > Freshwater >... | reverse complement strand
TGCTTATTGACCGTCTGCAGTTCCTGGTCGGGAGAAGGGATTTTGATAGTGATAAGCGGAGGTATGTTATCTGCGGTCACCTGCGTCACATCCTGGCGGATTTCATTGGAAGCGGTGACTACCAGCATGCGGATGGCGTATAATCCGTCCAATCCTGAAGTGTCCCAATCTGCCAACAGACCATTCTCAACCGGGGTGGTCACCGCATCCCCCAATTGCTGCCAGGAATCAGGGTTGATGCCCTGACCTACCTGGATGGTGTAATAACCAAAATCCGCTCCGCTGGCTGTGCCGGTGATGGATACCTTGCCGCCTACTGCACTGAATAGCGCCGGGGAAGTCAATTGTGTGCCGGGGTCTTTAGTCATGTAGGGGATGGAATCATACCCCGAAGGTGCTACATCAATCCCATCTTCAATCGCCCACTGGCGCAAGCTGGCAGGTACATTCATGACTACTTTCTCTTCGATGAGTTCAGAGGCTGTAAATACAGTGGCACGCTGCCCCGTCTCGCGGTTGACCTGGATCTTTTCAAAGAGCGTATCGGCTGCCACCGGTTCATTGCCGCTGAGGAAGAGCTCAAGGCGTGTAGCCGGGCAATCGATTGAGGGCAGCATACCGGAAGGGACGCAAACCTCAACCTGTGTGATCCCGGATGGCTTCGTCCAGCCCTTGTTATCAAGGGCTGCTGATGAGGTTTTCATAATCGCGTTCCATAATCCAGCAGGCACCTGCGGAGGCAGCTTCACCAGGCCCGGTTCGCGGATACCCATCCAGGTGATGACCATGCGTTGGGGAGTGTATCCTATAGTCCACACCTGGCTCTGGTCAGCGGTTTGCCCCACTTTGACGGCAGTCACCTGGCCGGTCTCAAATGGATTGGGGAAACCGTAACTTTCACGGCGGGGGGTGATATCGCTCAAAACATCATTGATCAGGTAAGTCAGTTGCTCGCTCAATACGGTACTGGTGGTGGGTTGTGAGCGGTCGAGGATGAGGCGGTTGGTGGTGCTGACCACGCGCAAGGTTAAGTTCGGCTCAATTTCACCTGATGCAGTAGCAGCACCGGTGCGGACTCCTGAATTGGCGAGCGTGTTATAGGCAGCACCGACAGCTAAAAGGTTGGTGGTTACCTGTGAGGAAAAGAGGTCTTCAGGTGAAATGGATCCGATGGAGGAAAAACCGAGGGCATCGGCAACTTTTGATATACGGGAGACGTCCATCTGGCTGGCAAGCTGGGCTAACGGAGTGAGGTAATCACCTACAATTGCGGAGCGCAAACTGACCGGACCATGATAGCTACCATCGGGATTTTTGAGAGATACCTGCAGGGCGTCGGTGGCAGGAGCATCCCATTTGTATGAAGAAGGGGAGAACCCTCCGGTAAAGCCCGCTAGCGCAATGAAGGGACTTACGAGCGTACCAGCCTGGTAGCCAAAATCTGCCCTGCTGCTGCCGCTGTACTCAATTGGGCTGAGGTAAGCCAACACCTGCCCGGTGCCGGGATCCATTACCAGGCCGGCAGCGGTTAGCCCCTGCCCGTCCAGCCCCGTGAAGATCTGCGTAGGCAGGAGCAGGGAGGCATCACAATTGGAAACCTCGTTGGCTACACCAGAAGCGGAAGGGTTTTCAAAGACCATCAACTGAGCCAGGGCAGCGCAGGTAAATTGTTCCTGCAAAGCTGCATCCAGCGTAGTTGTCACAACCAGACCGCCGCGCTCCAGCCTGTGCTGACCCATCACATCATTCAATTGCAGCGCAACCTGCCGGGTGAATGCCGGAGCAGCGCTTTCGTTATCAGCGATGTCCTGGCGAAACTCCAATTCCTGCCTGATCGCAGAGGAAAAATCAGCAGTGGTGATAACACCGGTTTCCGCCATCCGTGCCAGGAACAAGCGCTGGGTATCCTGCACTGCGCCGGGAGCATCAATGGGGTTTAGTGCCGGGGAATCCAGCAGGACGGTTAGTAATGAGGCTTCACTGAGTGATAGATTCTGTGCTGATTTATTGAAGTAAAGCTGGGCTGCACTTTCAGCTCCGTAGGCCAAGTGACCAAAGTAGGCGCTGTTCAGATACCACTCCAACACCTGCGTGCGCCCATATTCCCTTACCAGTTGGGCTGCCAGCAGGCGCATGCGCAAGGCACGGTTAGAAGATTCCGGTTCATTCCACAACAGCAGCTCGCTGGCTACCCGCTCTGCAATGGTTTGAGGTTGCGGATTCTGCAGCTCCTTGAGGGAGTATCCGGTGCTTTCCCAAAAACCCGGTTCCAAGCTGGCGACCACTGCCCTCACCAGTTGCGGGCTGATGTGCTGCGGATCATCCGGATTCACAGAAAGGTACAACCGATCAATGCCCGGGTTGGAAAGGGTAGTTAATGTGATGGCACCGGTACGGTCAGTCAGCCGGGTGGGCTGGAGAAGTTCACCTGTTTCTGGATCCAACATGACCGGAAGAACTTGAATGGAAGGAAGGTCAACTGCGATTTTTGCATACGTCAGCCCAGCAAAGAATATTGCCCCTAAAATTACCAGGGCAAAGACCGCTGCGACCGTTTTTGCGATAGGTTTTAAGACCGGCATCACCCTGTGTGACCGGGAGCGCTGATTCTTATGACGATTTTTCAACAGGAGGAACAGGTCAGCTTTGCGCACGGCAGTTTATTTGGTGGGAGAGGGGGTCGGAGACGCTGAACTTGTGGATGTAGTAGTCGCTTTTACTGTGGTAGTGGCGGTGAATGTAGGCGTTAACGTTTTCGTCGGTGCGGGCGTGAAGGTGATGGTGGGCGTCAGCGAAGGCGTGGGAGTCACGATGGTCAGGTATTCCTCCCGGGCTTGCGCGAGGAGGTCTTTGGGGGCAACCTCTGCTGGCAGGGCGAAGAATGCTTCATAATCACGAATGGCAGCGTCGGTATTCTTTAGCCCGACCATTGAAACTGCCCGCCAGTACAAGGCAATAGCTTCCTCACGTGGCGTGGCGGCAGCTTCCATTGCTTTTTCGATATTGATGAGAGCTCCACCCGCGTATGTTTTTGCCAGCTGCACGCGGGCGCGCCCAATATACCCACCAAATGACCGGTAGTACAACTGTTGGGCTCTCAGGTAACTGTTGTCCGCTTCCACCAGTTTGCCCTGATCCATGTAAATATCTCCGCGCAGCAGGTAGGCATCGATTACCTTGTCACTGACGCTGATGACTTTTTGGATGGTAGCAAGCGCTTTTTCCGTATTCCCGGTATGGTAATAAGCCTTGGCAAGCAGGAGCTCACTTTCAGGATTGGTAGGATCCGCGTTGAGATAAGTGAGCAGCGGAACTATGGATTCTTCGTAGCGTTCATTTTCCTGCAGCACCTGCCCCCAGAGTTGATAGATGGGCATGTATGAAACATCCATCTCACGTGCTTTTTGGATGGCCGTTAAAGCTGCCGACACTTCACCTTTTAGCAGGAGGATTCTGGCGCGCGTATATTCGACTATAGCGGTGGGCGGTTCATTGTCGAGATAACTTTCAAGCCACGTTAAAGCGGTATCTGTATCCCCTTTGGTAAGAAACAGGTTAGCCATTTCCAACCTGGTTTCGCTGAGCTGAGGGTCCAACTCCAGCGCTTTGGTGAAGAATGCCAGGGCTTCATTTGTTTTTGTGGGATTACTTTGAAGAGTTAAACGGCCTTTACCCAGATAGGAAGGTGCATATGCGGCATTCGCTTTAATGGCAGTGTCATACGAGACCTGTGCATCCTTGTAATTTTTCTGCATGCGGTAAATCTCGCCTAGCAGGTAATGTAAATCGGCTGAACCGGGCTCCTCTGCGATGACCTGTTTGAGCAGTTCAGCAGCTCGTCCCCAATCCTGGCGCTCATACGCCTTGAGGGCCGAGGAATAAGCTTCGGTACGGTTGTGGGGAGTTGCGGCGTGAATGGGCGTCGAGGTGAACGTTATGCTTAAATGGGTATCCAGCAAGGCCGGACCACTTGGCGTATCGGTGATCATTGGCGTCAGCGAGGCGGTGGCGGAAGGCGGGAGGCTGACTCGAAAAACGGGTGAGGTATCCGGACGGTAGCGGTTAGTTTCCGCGATGAGGAGGCCGCCGGTGATTACGGCGATGAGCAAAATACCCAGGAACGACCAACCCAGGACTTTCCGGATCGGCAGCTTGGCACGTACTTTCCTGGCACGGTTTAACTCAAGGCTGGTCTTCCAATTCGTCCTGTACTGTGCCATTTTCCATAGCGCGGGCGGGTTGGCAACCTCTTCACCCATTAAAACCAAGCCGCGTTTGGCCAGGTCATTTTCGGGGTCGAGCTTAAGGACTTCCCGCAGGCAGACGCCGCGTTCCTTGAGTGTCTCCACAGCCATGCTCATGCCCAGCCAGTATTCCGGGTTCTGGCGGTTCAGTTTGAGCACGCGGGTGAAAAGATCACGCGCAAGGGTATAGTCCTTTTTCTTTAATGCCTCGCAGGCATCCTGGAAAAGCCGTTCCTCGGGGGTCATATATGAAGTGTAGCATAGGCGAGGATACCGGGCAAGATTATTTTGCAGGTATAATGCGAGAGATGAAACGGATCATGATGATTGCGTTGGTTTTCCTGGCGGTGATGCTGGCCGGCTGCAGCGTGGCAACCCCCACCACTGTGCCTACTGGAGCGGCCGGCGTCGTTGAACTGACTCGCTATGCCACGGTCACGCTGACCCCAACAGTCACATCCACACCGGTTAATGCGCCCACCGCCACCCTTGCTCCAACCCAGACCCCCACACCGCGGGTGTACACCGTAAAAGATAACGACACCATGTTCGTCATTGCCTTCCGCAACGGGCTGACGCTGGACGAGTTGCAGAAAGCTAACCCGGATGTGGACCCGTACACGCTTTCCGCGGGGATGACCCTGAAAATCCCTGCGCCATCGAACGTTTCGGCGACGGCGCAAGCCCCCACGCCTACCCCAGCAGCTATGACGATCGGACTGGTACAGTGCCTGGTCACTTCCACCGGGGGTACCTATTGCTTTGCACTGGTCACCAATGCGCAGGCGTTTGACCTTGGAAGCGTCTCGGCAGAATTCCGGTTGAGCAACCCTGTTAATGGAGAGGTACTCACTCAACCTGCGACATTACCTGTTAGCCGGGTGAGCGCTGGAAGTTCAGTCCCGTTCTTTGCCTATTTTGCGCCTCCGGTTTTCAATTCACCTGTTGCATCCCTGCTATTACAGACTGCCATCCAGGCTGGTGATGCATCAACCCGTCCGGCTGTTGGTATTGATAGTCCGGTATTGCAAATTGCGGATAGCGGTCTTTCGGCTGCAGTGAGCGGCGCGGTGACCCTCGCAGCAGATAGTGTGCCTGCCAGTACCGCTTGGGTGACGGCAGCGGCTTTTGATGCCAATGGCAGCGTGATCGGGATCCGCCGCATCGAACTCGCCGGGGGGATCAATGCTGGTGGCACAAGCCCCTTTACCCTGACGCTTTACAGCCTGTCCGGAAAAATCGACAAAGTTGAGTTGTACGTGGATGCCATCCCCTGATCAGGGGAGTTTCATTTGCACATAACTGCCGGTGGCACAAACCGGTTCCGCAATAATCCCCGTCAGGCAAATTTGATAATGCAAGATTGAGCCATTTGGAGCATCTTCCAGGAATGGCACATTGATTGAAGATGTGCCGTCTGCCATGGTGGCTGGCACGATGCCTTCGTATACCGATCCATCCGGCAGGGAGACCGTCAGTTGTGCTTCGATCCCTACCAGTGGCTGATCATTCACCTGGCTGCGCAGGGTAATGGATAGCTGCTGCATTTGCTTCGGCTGCAACAGGTGATACTGCTCCTTCACTTTTAGCGCCACCGTGCTGGGGGAGATGACCACGGTCTCGCCGTAAAAGTCAGCCGGGCTGATCTTAGCCAGGTAGGAAGCGCCGATGGGGTCCAGGGTGAGCTGCGTCTCGGGGGGATTGGCAGTGGCGTAACGCAAACAATAATTCTCAAAGCATTGGCGGTACTGCCCTGCGGAGAGTTGAGTGACTTCTGCAATAGGCATGCCGGAAATGGCAGTTCCACCATGTTCTGCGATGAAATCATCAAAGAGCTGCGGTACATGGTAGCCAAGTGAGCCATCCACGGCGTAAAAGACCATGCCTTCCTTATTGCCATAGAGCTTAGCGCCGGGGGGAGTGGAGGGCATGCCAACGATGAGCGGTACGGACCGCAAGTGGATGAATTTGCTGCCGGGCGAAGTGAACAGGGAGGCATTCTCGAATACCTGCTCCTGCATGCCATCTGCGGCTAAAAAGGCGCGGGTGAGGGGCGCTCCGAAGATGGAAGCGTCGCCTAATTTCTCGAGCCCTTCCAGGAATACGCGGTCGGTTTGCGGGATGATGGAACTGCTGATGACGGCATCCACCGCGGGGGAGAAGTCGCAGCGGTCAGCACAGGCAGCCGCGCCGTACGCCAGCAACTTCACATCGCCGGCAGCATCGCTGAAGTTGCGGTAAAGACCTAAATTTTCGAAATATTGCTCAATGCGCTGCTGTGAGTAATTCATCTTTGCCGGGGCGAGCGGGTAACCGGTGATGGAAGCGCCGGAGAGTTCTTTGTACAGGGGGATGAACTCCGCGTAGATCGGGATGCCGTTGACCACCAGGTTGGTTGAATCGGGGGTTTCTGCTTCAATCGTTCCGCTGCTCATCAGCGTTGAGCCGAGCGGGTAGAGGAAGTGCTGGGCTGCGCCGGAAAGCTCCGGGTTATGGCAGAGCAGGGCACCGGGGGTGTACTGGCAGTTGCTCTCGTTAAAGGGAAACAGCTTTGAAATTGCCGGTCCGAGCCGGTCCTTGCCGCCGAGGGTGTTGTAGAACTCCTTCAGATCCGGGTCGATGGCGTAGGTGGTGCCGCGCGAGGCTGAGCTGGCGCAGGAGGCGAGCCCCAGCGAGAGAAGGATGGCCAGGAGCAGGGGGAAAAGCTTGGGGAAGCGCGATGCGGATTTCATTAGTTACCCTATTAATGATTATAGTGGATATCAATGTAGTGAGTAAACAAACGTTTCAAGAAAGATTATAGATTGGATTTTTATTGTTATTGTTATAAATTAATAATGGGTTCCCCATTCGCACAACGGTAAAAAGCGACCGTTGTACTCAGAGGCGCACACTTGCCCTGGCGGGCAGTGCCAGGGTAGATCGCGAACCGCACCCTACTTGCTTGGTGATAGATATATAATTAACTGGTCAGTCGCAAATTTTACCCAAATTAATTGCCCGGAAACATCAATCCTAAAGGAGGACTTATGCAAAAGCAGTCGAAAACCTTTCTGGCAATATCACTTGTACTCGTATTTATAAGCATTCTGGTCTCAGGAGCAATACAAACCAGCTTTGGAAAAGTGAATGTCAGTGAAATCTCAATCGTCACCAAGGTGGGGACATTAACCGGTTACCTGCTCGTCCCAGACGGCGCTACGGTGGACCATCCCGCACCTGCCATCGTCACCAGCCACGGTTATCTGAATAACCGCGAAATGCAAGATATCAATTACGTGGAACTCTCGCGTCGCGGTTTTGTTGTCTTTGCTATGAATGCTTACAAGCATGGTGATTCTTCCGTAACGGATCCCAGTTTCGCGGACACGATCAGCGTGAAATCAGGTGGTATGGTGGATGCGGTAGAATACCTGGCTGGCTTGCCCTTCGTGGATCCCACCCGAATTGGAGTGACAGGGCACTCAATGGGCGGGGGATTCGCCACAACGACTGCAACCTACTACACAGGTCTGGAAAGTGAAGCCCTGGCAAAAGGGGTTGACGCGGCAGATGCAAAAGCCCCCAATAAGGTTGCTGCCGCGCTTCCGGTGGGAATGTATCCCAGTGAACTTGCAGCCAGTACCGACCTATCCGGCAACAGCGGCTTTCTCTGCGACCTGGGTGTAATCGTTGGCAAATATGATGAGTTCTTTGCAGCTGCAGGTCAGAACGGAGCGCAACTCCTTTCAAGTGATATGACCCGTAATTTACTGGCAGTCCAGACGGGTATTAAGCAAACCGACGCCCTGGAAGAAGGCAAGGTGTACGCCAACCCGAATAATGGTTTTATTCTTGCCGTGTTCAACCCACGCGAAACACATGCCCAGAATCATTTTTCGATTCGATCTGCAGGAGATGCGATCAGCTTCTTCGAGGAAACACTTGAAGCGCCTAATCCTTTACCACCGAGCAATCAAACCTGGTGGTTAAAAGAACTCTTTAACCTGGTTGGACTAGTAGGATTCTTCATGTTCCTGGTCCCCTTTGCGGATATTCTGTTGAATCTGAGGTTCTTCAGCGATCTCCGGACAGAAGGTTTGACTCCCGTACCTTCTCTACAAACCGGGAAGCCGAGAAGACGTTTTGTTACTGGAATTGTTCTGCATGTCCTTTTCTGCACAATACTAATTTTTCCTTTAATGATGGGCGGCTATTTGCTTCTAATCAGTAAGTGGTTGCCTCAAGATACCACTGGGGGAATTGGACTGTGGGCTTTAGGTTGCGGGTTGGTGGGTCTGCTGACCTTGCGTATTGGTTCCGGCAAATTCAAGGGTCGATGTAAGGAATGGGGAGTAAAGATTTCCTGGCTCATCTTCTGGAAAACTCTTCTTCTAGCTGTGACAGTAGTCAGTGGGGCGTATGTGCTGCTCTTCTTTGCTGATTACGTCTTCCAAACTGATTTCCGCATCTGGTCCTTCGACCTGCGTGTTTTCAGTGCCAGTAAGATCTGGGTTGCGCTGAAGTACCTTCCGTTCTTCCTGGCTTATTTCATTATCAATAGTATTATGGTCAGCCGGAATACCTTTGCAAACTGGAGCGAACGAAAACAGGTTTGGATGGCAGCGCTGTTGAATATGCTGACACCAGCACTGTTCCTGGCGATCTCATTTCTGCCATTATTGTTTAATCCATTTACGTTTTGGGGTTTGCTCTTGAGGGGAGACTCGCTGCTGGCTAGTGCCGGAGCACTTGTTCCGATCCTAATGATTCCGTTCTTGCCCATCCTGGGGATTGCAGGTTATTTGAATATAAAACTGTACCGGCTAACTGGAAATATTTGGATGGGAGCTCTTTTGAATGCCCTGTTGGTTACAATGATCACAGTAGCGAATACATCCTTCAGCTTCCCATATTGATTATTTCGTAGCAAGATTACGTAATCTCGTTAGAAAGGCTCCCCGTTATGCGACGGAGCCTTTTTCTTTTATAAAAGGAATAAACAACATGAGCTGACTTCGCATAGTAATAAAATCAATGCAGTATAGCCGTGAGTTGCGATTATCCTACCCCCCCCCCATTATTTGCCAGATTGGCTGCCCTCTTTGTGATTCCTGCACTCCCTGGCACTTGCAGCCATGGCAAGTGTGCAGCAGGTGCAAGTGTGACGAATAAGTACGAGATTGCACCTCTCGTAATTGCAACTCGGGTGTGCAACAACCGCGACCACGGTCGCTACGCGCTCCTCGCAATGACGGGACCGAAATGGTAGAATAACCTTAACCTTTCACTGGAGGAATTCCATGACAGAAGTTGTGATCATTGATGCAATGCGCACTCCCATCGGGGCATTGGGTGGTGCATTAGCCAAAGTGCGCCCGGATGACCTGGCGGCGCTGGTGCTTAGGGCAATTGCAGAACGCAACAAGATCAATGTGAACGAAATTGACGAAGTCTATTTTGGCTGCGCAAACCAGGCGGGTGAAGACAACCGCAATGTAGCACGCATGGCTTCCCTGCTGGCAGGCTTCCTGGCTTCGGTGCCGGCAATCACCCTCAACCGGTTGTGTGCATCAGGACTGAGCGCGGTGAACGCAGCCTTCCATGCCATCAAAGCCGGCGAAGGCGAGCTGATGCTGGCGGGCGGGGTGGAGAGCATGAGCCGCGCGCCGTATTCATTCCCCAAAGCCGAAAGCGGCTTCCCGTTTGGCAACTTCACCGCTTACGATACGGCTCTTGGCTGGCGCTACCCGAACCCCAAAATGGCAGAACTTTATGGCACCGATCCAATGGGAATCACCGCGGAGAATATTGCCGCGCAAACGGGCATCACCCGCGCCGAGCAGGATGCCTTCGCGGTGGAAAGTCACCGCCGGGCTGTGGCAGCCATCGACACCGGCAGGTTTAATGATGAGATCCTTCCGGTGAGCATTCCGCAGAAAAAAGGCGACGCGGTGGTGGTGGCGACTGATGAACGCCCGCGCCGCGACACCACGCTGGAATCCCTGGCGAAATTGAAACCCTCCTTCAAAGCCGACGGCAGCGTGACTGCCGGTAATTCCTCCGGGATGAACGATGGCGCGGCAGCACTGTTGATCATGAGCGCCGGGAAAGCGCAGCAATTGGGTCTGAAGCCAATGGCGAAGATCGTCTCCTCTGCCACCGCTGGCGTAGAGCCGCGCGTGATGGGCATGGGACCGGTGCCGGCGGTGAAGAAAGCGCTATCCCGCGCCGGGCTGAAGATCAGCGATATCGGACTGGTGGAACTCAACGAAGCCTTTGCCGTGCAAGCGCTGGCGGTGATACGCGAGTTGGAAATGAATTCAGCCATCACCAATGTCAACGGCGGCGCCATTGCGCTGGGTCATCCCCTCGGGTGTTCTGGTGCGCGCATCCTTACCACGCTGCTGCACGAAATGAAGAAACGCGCCCCGCAGCAAAAGCGTCCGTTCTACGGGTTGGCAACCCTTTGTGTCGGCGTTGGGCAGGGCGAAGCCACCATTGTAAAGTGGATCGGATGAATCTACAATTTAGGAAGTCGAAGTAAAACTTTATTGGTAGAAAAATGACAAATTGTGTGTATGTTGGTGCGAGTATAGATGGTTTTATCGCCGAGGTCGATGGTGGTATCAAATGGCTGGAAGAGATCCCTAATCCAAATAAAAGTGATTTTGGATATTCTGAGTTCATAAAAGCCATTGACGCTGTCGTGATGGGACGGAACACATTTGAAAAGGTAATGACAATTCCGGGATGGTCTTATCCAGTGCCAGTTTATGTTTTAAGCACAACCTGGAAGAAAATTCCGGATGTGTATTCCGCCCGGGCGAGTGTAATTGAGGGCACGCCTAAGGAAGTCGTAAACCATCTGCATGCACTTGGTTTTAAAAACCTTTACATTGACGGTGGACAAACGATCCAAAGATTCCTCAAGGAAGACCTGGTCGATGAATTAACCATCACCACGGTTCCAATTTTGCTTGGAAATGGAATTCCATTGTTTGGAGCTATGCCAAACCATTTGCACTTTGAGCTCGTCAAATCCGAAATTATTGAATCAATTCTCGTTAAGTGTACTTACAGAAGAGTAAGGGAAAAATGAGCAATTACTCATACAGAAGGGGAGTTGTGGCACTTCCCATTTTTGTCGGATGCGATGATAATAGGACTGCTTGCGTAGGAAAATAATCTCCAGGAGGTATGAATGCCCGTAAAGGGACGTATCGAAGTGGACGAATTGTACTGCAAGGGCTGCGAAGTCTGTGTGGCTGCGTGCCCGCAGGAAGTGCTGGCGCTTGCCAACGATCACATCACCGCCAAAGGCTATCACCCTGCCACATTAAAAGCTGAAGGCTGCACCGGCTGCGGCATTTGCGCCATTGTCTGCCCTGAAGCCGCCATCACGGTCTACCGTGAAAAACCTGTACCTGCGCACTAACCCCACAGGAGGATCTGCATGACACGCGAATTAATGAAAGGCAATGAAGCTGTCGCAGAAGCCGCTGTTCGGGCTGGAGTGGCAGCTTATTTCGGATATCCAATTACCCCGCAAACTGAATTACT
>Ga0209800_10003738_pt1 | contig 11793 bp, 10 predicted proteins | sample Higcelweek8metaG_FD_187174 | JGI IMG/M metagenome (GOLD analysis project Ga0209800, IMG submission 187174) | Freshwater pond sediment microbial communities from the University of Edinburgh, under environmental carbon perturbations - High... | ecosystem: Environmental > Aquatic > Freshwater >... | reverse complement strand
TCCAAACAATCATGGGGTGTGAAAAATTGTTTTGGACGGCAGCCCTGGGATCCTCGGTCACCCAGCCATCCCCGCGTTTGTGGGAAGCTTTTGTCCCGGCCGCACCGCCAGTCACTTTCCCCCCCCACGCAGAAAGGGGACCACCGCGTCTTTAGCCGACAGGCGTCCTGACCTTTTGCTTCCCTTTGAAGGATAGGCTAGAATGCCTTCAGAAGGGTCTTGGAGCAAAGATGTCCGCACAGGGATTCTTCCATTTCATCCCATTTCGAGGCAGCTTGGACACGCTTCACGTGTCCCGTGTGTGTCCCGAAATGTCAGAAATGACCAGGGCGAGCTCCGACATAACTAGCTGAAGTAGTAAATAATTCAACGCAAACAGCTGGGCCACGCCGGGGGGAATCATTCCCCCCGGGAAACCCTCTTCTCTTTCTCTAGATCTTGCAGGCCGTCTTGAGGTCGCTCGCGGCGTCGGTGGCTTCCCAGGTGAACTCGGGCAGCTCGCGGCCGAAGTGGCCGTAGTTGGTGGTCAGCCGGTAGATGGGGCGGCGCAGGTCCAGCCGCTTCAGGATGAAGTAGGGGCGCAGGTCAAAGACCTCGCGCACGGCGCGGGTCAGCACGTCGTCGGCCACGTTGCCGGTGCCGTGGGTGGTGCAGACCACGCTGACGGGCTCGGCCACGCCGATGGCGTAGGCGATCTGGACCTCGGCGACATCGCCCAGGCCGGCGGCCACGATGTTCTTGGCCACATAGCGCGCCATGTACGCGCCGGAGCGGTCCACCTTGGAGGGGTCCTTGCCGGAGAAGGCGCCGCCGCCGTGGGCTCCCGCGCCGCCGTAGGTGTCCTGGATGATCTTGCGGCCGGTGAGGCCGCAGTCGCCCACGGGGCCGCCGATGACGAAGCGGCCGGTGGGGTTCACGTAGATCTTCAGCTTGTCGTCGATGAGGTTCTCGGGGAGGGTCTTGAAGATGACCTCCTTCTTGATGGCCTCGACGAGGTCGGCGTGATTGATGGTCTCGTCATGCTGGGCGGAGACGACCACGTTGTCGATGCGCACGGGCTTGCCCTTCTCGTACTCCACGGCCACCTGGGTCTTGCCGTCGGGGCGCAGGAACTTCAGGATGCCCTGCTTGCGCACAAAGGTCAGGCGCTGGGACAGCTGGTGCGCGTAGTAGATGGGCGCGGGCATCAGCGTGGGGGTTTCCCTGCTGGCGAACCCGAACATCATGCCCTGGTCGCCGGCGCCCTGGTCCTCGGGCTTGGTGCGGTCCACGCCCTGGGCGATGTCGGCGCTCTGCTTATCAATGGAGGACATGACCGCGCAGGTGGCGTAGTCGTAGCCCATCTCGGAACTGTTGTAGCCGATCTCCTTCACGGTCTCGCGCACGATGGTCGGCAGGTCGGCGTAGGCCTTGGTGGTGATCTCGCCGGCGATGAAGGCCATGCCGGTGGTGACCAGGGTTTCGCAGGCCACGCGCGAGCTGGGGTCAGGCCCGATGAGGGCGTCGAGCACGGCGTCGGAGATGGCGTCGGCCACCTTGTCCGGGTGTCCCTCGGTCACGGACTCGGACGTGAACATGTAACGGCTTTTCGGTGAAATCATGCAAAGTCCTCCAGTATATCAGGTAAGATTTGAATCAGTGTGCCGCCTCGGGCCTGTTGGCGGCATCCACACGTATCACCCTGGGCCTGTGTCCGGGGATCTCCTCCGGTTCAAGCTCCAGGTATGTCGCTAATATGACCTTCTGGCCGATCTTGCCCTTGTGGGCGGCCGCGCCGTTCAGGCAGATCTCTCCGGGTCCGCCGGGGATGGCGTAGGTGGTCAGCCGCTCCCCGTTGGCCAGGTTGTAGATGTCGATGCGCTCAAACGGGAGTATCCCCACAGCTTCGAGCAGGGCCGTGTCCACGGAGATGCTGCCCTCGTAGTCCAGGTTCGCCGAAGTGAGGGTGGCGCCGTGGATCTTGGCGCTCAAGAAAGTACGTCTGGGCAAGAGTTCTTATACCTCCAGCAGAATGTTGTCTATAAGGCGCGCACGTCCGAAGAACACGGCCACGGCGAAGAGCGTCGGCTCCTCCACGCGGGCCACGGGGCGCATGGATTCCGGGTGCACGAAATCGGCGTAGTCCACGTTCGCCGTGGGGATCTTTTCGGCCAGGTGCGCGCGGAACATGAGGCCCAGCTTCGCGGCGTCACGCTCGCCCGCACGCACCGCGTCCTGTGCGGCGAGGAGCCCCTGGCGGATGGCCGGGGCCTTGGCGCGCTCCTCGGGCGTAAGGTTCACATTGCGCGAGCTCATGGCCAGGCCGTCGGGCTCGCGGAAGATGGGCCGCCCCACCACCTCGACGCCCAGCTCCAGGTCGCGGCTCATGCGCTTGAGGATGGCCAGCTGCTGCCAGTCCTTCTGGCCGAATACGGCCACATCGGGCCGGATGAGCCCGAAAAGCTTCGTCACCACGGTGCACACGCCCCGGAAATGCACGGGCCGCGAGGTTCCGCAAAGCCCCTTGGCCAGTTCCGGCACCTCCACCCAGGTGGCGTGGTCGGGCTGGTACATGGCCTGGGCCTCGGGCGCGAAGACCAGATCCACGCCATGGGCGGCGGCCAGCTCCAGGTCGCGGGGCAGGTCGCGCGGGTAGCGGTCCAGGTCCTCGTTCGGCCCGAACTGGGTGGGGTTGACGAAGATGCTCGCCACCAGCCTGTCGGCGCGGGTGCGGGCGTAGTCCATGAGGGAGAGATGCCCGGCGTGCAGAAAGCCCATGGTCGGCACCAGGGCGATGCTGAGCCCCTGGGTGCGCCACGACTGGCAGTGCTGCCGGAGGAGGGTGAGGTCTGCGAGGAGGTCCATAGGGTTCTCTGTCTCGTTTTGGAAGTCCGGCATGGCACGATCAAGAAGCGCTGTCCACAGATATTTCCGGCCGGGACCGGGCAAACTCTTGTGCTGCGCCCCGGCTCGGGGTAGACAAACGCGCATGCGCTCGCCAGCCGATATCTTCGCCCCCCCAACAGCCGACAGGGCCGTCAATCTGACCAGGCAGGACCTGATCGACCTGGAGCACGCCCTCAAGGACGGGATCCTCGAATTCCTGCCCTTTGCGTCGTACTCCCTCTTCTTCCCGCGCGAGGGCGACCCCTGCCCGGAGCTGTGCTACGACCACAAGGCCCGGGAGATTTTGCTGCCGCTCGTCCTGCAGGGCGAGACGCTGGGCGTGTTCGTGGCGCGCGGGGTGCGCTTGAGCGCGCCCAAGGCCCTGCCGCCCCTGCTCCTGCACCTGGCCACCTGCGTGCTGGAAAAGCTTCTGCTCTACAAGCGCAGCATCACCGACGCCCTGACCGGCCTGTCCAGCCGCGACCATTTCCTCGGCAGCCTGGCCCAGGAGATCGACCTCATCCAGCACAGCCTGGGGGCCACCACCGGCGGCCGCTCCGACCCGGAGCTGCACGGCTTCAGCGCGTCGCTGGGCGTCATCCTGCTCGACCTCGACTCCTTCCAGTGGATCAACGAGCGCTACGGCTACCTCGTGGGCGACAGCATCAACGCCCAGGTGGGCCGGGCCATCGCCGCCACCTGCCCGCGCCACATCACCAGCGCGCGCATCCACAACGACACCTTCGCCCTGCTCGTGCCCGACGCCAGCCCCAAGACCTGCTTCCAGCTGGCCGAGCTGGTGCGCCAGGCCATCGGGGCCCTCAACTTCCAGGACGAGGTCACGGGCGACAACATCAGCGTCTCGGCCAGCCTGGGCTACGCCAACTACCCCCAGAGCCTGCGCGGCCGCCAGTTCCAGCGCACCCCGCGCGAGCAGGCGCGCATCCTCCTGCGCGCGGCGGGCAAGGCCGTGGCCACCAGCAAGGACCACGGCCGCAACCGCGTCTTCAACTTCGGCGACATCGTCAAGGCCGGCGGACGCATCCTGGAGGTGCTGCCCATGCAGCGCCTGGCCGTGGGCCTGGGCCGCAGCGTGGGCGCCCAGGAGGGCCTGCGCTACCTGGTCTGGTCGCCCCGGTTCCAGCAGCGCACCATCGAGGCCCACCTGTCCGAGGACGAGCGCCTGCTCGGCCGCTCGCCCACCCTGTACAAGGGCGAGATCGTGCTCTCCGAGGTGCAGGAGGACATGTCCTTCGCCGAGGTGCTCCACGCGGGCGACCCGGCCTGGACCCCGGAGCCCGGCGACCGGCTCATGCTGATCCAGGAGCGCGACAGCTTCTTCGCCGCCGAGGCCGCAAGCGACGGCGCGGCCGCGCCGCGCCGCGACATGCTCACCGGACTCTACGGCTACCGCGACTTTCTCGCCTTTTTCACCAGGGCGCGGGGCCGCTCGGAGCGCTTCTGCGTGGCCCTCACGCGGATCATCCCACAGCAAGGGCCCCAGCATGGGCCGCAGCAGGCGGATCCCCTTTCCGACCTCCATGCCGAACACCACGCCGAGCCCCACGCCGAATTCAGGGCCGAGGCCCCGGGCTCGCGCCCCGGCGGGCTCCAGCAGCGCCTGGACGCGGCCGTGGCCCAGGTGGCGGCCCTGGCCGAGCGCATCTTTCTGCCCGGCCTGGACGCCGAGCCCGCCCACCCGGGCGACAAGCCCGCGCGCGCCGCTGGCGGCCGCTTCGGCCTGAGCGGGCTGGCGCACTTCCTGCCGGGCGCCGACCCGGAGGAGTTGGAGCAGCGCGCCCGGGAGCTCTGCCGCCAGGCCGCAGCCGAGCACGGCCTGGACCTGGCCGTGGGCCTGGCCCGGTACCCCTTCCTGCACCTGGCCAAGGCCGACACCCTGGACTGCGCGCGCAAGGGCCTGGAACACGCCCTGCTCCTGCCCGCCCCGCGCGTGGCCATGTTCGACAGCCTCTCGCTCAACGTCGCGGCCGACCGCCTGTTCGTGGAGGGCGACCTCTACGGGGCCGTGGAGGAGTTCAAGCTGGCGCTCCTGGCCGACCCGGCCAACACCCTGGCGCGCAACTCGCTTGGCATCTGCTACGCCCAGATGGGCAAGGCCGACCTGGCCCGGCGCGAGTTCGAGCAGGTGGTGGAGGCGGAAGCCGACAACGTCATGGCCCACTACAACCTCGGCTGGGCCTGCCAGCGCCTGGGCGAGACCACCTGCGCCCGCGCGGCCTACGAACGCTGCCTCAGCCTCGACCCCGGCCACGGCTTCAGCCTGGTGCGCCTGGGCTCCCTGGCCGAGGCCACAGGCGACCTGGCCTCGGCCGAGGACCTCTACCAGAAGGCGCTGGACATGCCCGGCACCGAGGCTGCGGCCCTGCGCCCCATGGCCCGCGTGGCCCTGGCCCAAGGCGACCCGGCGCGCGCCCGCGAATGCCTGCACCTGGCGCTCTCCGCCAACCACAACGACGCGCTGGCCCTGCACATGCTGGCGCGGCTGTACCTGGACAGCGGCGAGGACCCGCAGATCGCCGAGGTGCTGGCCCGCCAAGCGGCGGCGCTCATGCCCGACCGACAGGATTTCTGGGACACCCTGGTGCTGGCCCTGAACCGCCTGGGCCGCTTTGAAGACGCCCTCAAGGCCGAGGCGCGCCGCCGCGCCTAGACGCCACCAAGGAGACCCCATGCCCAATGTCGTAGCCGTGCCGCTGTCCACGCAGCTTATCTCCTTCGCCGTGCTCATGCAGTTCGTGGCCATCATGGCCGTGCTCTGGCGCGGCCTCTTCGGCCTGCCGCAGCTCAGCACGCGCCGACCCCGCTGGCCCTTCATCCCGCTGATCCTGGGCTGCGGGGCGGGCGTCTGGTACGCCTACCTCGAAATGGACCTGGTCTTTGGCGCAGCCCAGGGCCTGGCCCTGTTCCTGGGCTACTGCCTCATCACCAGCACGCGCGGCGAGCGGCCCGACCCCTCCAAGGCCGGCCTGACCCGACGCGAACGGCGCGCCGCCGAACGCGACGCCAAGCGCAAAACCCCCTCCGATGGCTAATCCCGGCGGGCTCAAGCCCGTGCTCAAGGGCCTGGCCATGCTGGCCGTGTTCGGCGGGCTCATCCTCCTGGCGCGCAGCCTGGGCCTGGAAAACCACATCACCGACCGCCAATGGTTCCTGGCCCAGGTGCAGGGCCACGGCGCGACTGGCGTGCTGATCTTCCTGGGCGTCACAACCCTGGCCTCGGCCCTGGGCGTGCCCCGGCAGCTCCCGGCCTTCCTCGGCGGCTACGCCTTCGGCTGGTTCTGGGGCGCACTGCTGGCCACCCTGGGCACGGCCACGGCCTGCGCCATCGACTTCAGCGTGGCGCGCTACCTGGGCCGCGACTTCGTGCTGGCGCGCTTCGGCAAACGCGCGGCCAAGCTCGACGCCTTCCTGCGCACCGGCCCCTTCCGCACCTCGCTCGCCATCCGCCTGCTGCCCGTGGGCCACAACCTGCTCACCAGCATGGCCGCAGGCGTCACCAGCATCCCGGCACGCCACTTCATCCTGGGCTCGGCCGTGGGCTACATCCCGCAGAACCTCGTCTTCGCCATCTTCGGCAACGGCGTGGGCGCGGAATCAACCCTGGGACGCGCCCTGTCCATCGGCGCCAGCGTGGCCCTGCTGGCCGCCTCGGCCTGGCTCGGCGTGTCCGTGTACCGCGCCTACAAGCGCCAAGGCGTGGACCTGGAAGAGGCAGAAGAAGAATAGCCTCCGGCGGCCAAGGGGCCTTAAGGCCCCTTGGAACCCCCAGTACGCGAAGGGTTCCTGTCGACGCAAAGCCGTCCACAGGAACCCTTCGCTTTGGGCAGTCAGGGGATATTTAGAGGGGAAGGGTTGGCAAGCCAGGGGGGAGGCTGAACAGGCCGGGCAGCAATCTGAAACCTGAATACGACACCCTTGCCCCCCCCGGAAGGGGGGCCAACTGCGCACGGGGCTTTTCGAGCGTCTTCGCTCGGAAAACCCGCGCGCTATTGCCTGGGCCAAGCCGAGGCATGGGACGTGGTTGCTGCGGGTCAGGCCCTAAGGGGATTCCAAAGGGCCTCAGGCCCTTTGGCCGCCGGAGGCAGCTCTCTTACTCTTCCGCTGGTTCCGCGCGCAGTTGAAGGCGCCAGTGTTTGGCTGCGGTCTGCCAGAGCCGCCAGAACAACCAGCCCACGAGCAGGCCGAGCAGCCAGCCGACGAGGACATCGGTGGGGAAATGCTTGCCGAGGTACACGCGCGACCAGCCGACGAGCAGCGGCAGGGCCCAGATGCCTTTGCGCAGGCGCGGCCAGAGCATGGCGGCCATGAGCGCCAGGGCTGCGGAATTGGCGGCGTGGGCCGAGGGGAAGCTGGTGCCGCGTTGGCGGTCCGGTTTCAGGTCGGCGGGCAGGCGTTGCCACTGGTCGGACTGCTGGTGGTAGGTGCCGCCCACGACGTTTTCCGGGCGCAGGCGGCCCACGGCGTGCTTGACGAGGTTGGTGCTCAGGTCGGCCAGGCCCATGGCCAGCACGAGCAGGATGAAGAACAGGGTCTGGCTTTTTCCGCGCTTCTGGCAGCGCCACACGAGCAGCACGGACAGGATGGCGAAGAGCAGCGAGCGCATGGAGAACACCGGCAGCAGCAGGTCGAGCACGGGCGCGCGCCAGTCCTGGTTCAGCAGAAGGAGCAGCGCCTGGTCAGCCGGGATGGTCGGGAACATGGGGTGGCTCCTTCGGGGGATCGTGCTGGCAGGCCTGATGGCCGGACGGTTAGGGTATGCACCAGGCCTGTGCGGCTTGTCAAAGGCGGGGATTTCGTTCAAGACTGCGGCCACTTCGTTTTCTGGAGAAAAGGACCGATGCCGCAGGCCCGAATCGCCCTGACCATGCCCCGCCTGGGCCTCTACGGAGGCGCCGAGGGCTTTGGCTGGCGTCTGGCCGAGGCGCTGGCGGCGCAAGGGTTTGCCGTGGACTTCTTGTGCGGCCGCGCCGAGGGCGAGGCTCCGGCCGGGGTGCGCCCGGTGCTGCTGGGCCGCCCGCCCTTTGGCCGCGCGCTGAAGAACCTGTGGTTCGCCCGGGCCGTGGACAAGCGCCTGGCCTGCGAGGGCTACGACGTGGTCATCGGCCTGGGCCGCACCTGGAGCCAGGATATTTTGCGCGTGGGCGGCGGGCCGCAGACCGTGTTCAACCGCCTGACCGAGGCGGCCCACGGCGAGGGCCCGGCGCGGCTGTGGAAGCGCCTGCGCCGCGCGGTCTCGCCCTCCTCGGCGGTCATCGCCTGGCTGGAGGCCCGGCAGTTCGACGCCCCGGCGAGCCGGAGCCAGCGCATCGTCTGCGTGTCCGACCTGGTGCGCGACTGGCTGCTTTCGGCGCACCCGGCCCTTGATCCGGCGCGGGTCGGCGTGGTGTACAACCGCCCGGACCTCACGCGCTTTGCGCCGCTCGCGCCAGAGCGCCGCGCCGAACTGCGCGCAGCCCAGGGCCTCTCGGATTCGGATGTGCTGGTCTGCACCGCAGGCACGAATTTCGCCTTGAAAGGCGTGGGCACGCTGATCCGCGCCCTGGCGCTCTTGCCGCCGCAGTTCCGGCTGGCCGTGGCCGGGGGGCGCGGACCGGAGCGCTGGCTGGCGTGTGCGCGGGAGCTGGGCGTGGCGGAGCGCGTGCGCTTCGCGGGCAGGGTCGACGACATGCCCGGCTTCTACGGCGCGGCGGACGTTTTCGCCCTGCCGACCTTTTACGACGCCTGCTCCAACGCCGTGCTGGAGGCTTTGGCCTGCGGCCTGCCGAGCATCTCCAGCTCACGCAACGGCAGCGCGGTGTTCGTGCCCAGCCGCCACGTCCTGGCCGACCCGGCCGACGCCGAGGGCCTGGCCCGGCTCATTGAAGGCGCCGCCGCAGAGCCGACCCACGGGCAGGGCCGCCCGGCCTTTGCCTGGCCCGACGACCGGCCCTGCGGGCTTGCGCCCTACCTCGACATGGTGCGCGACCTGCTGGCCGCCAAGGGGGTGCGTTCATGAACGGACAGCCCGGCCTCCTCGATGTCCTCTTCCTCACGCCCTCAGGCGAGACCCTGCCCAGCGTGCGCTTCCGGGTGCTGCCCTTTGTGGAGGCGGGCCGGGCCCAAGGCATGGCCATGGACTGGCGGCGCGCGCCCAAGGCCATCCACAAGCGCCTGCTGTTCCTGCTCACCCTGCCCCGCGCCCGCGTCGTCGTCATCCAGCAGAAGCTCTTCGCCCCGTTTGAGCTGGCGCTCATCCGCCGCCGCTGTGAGCGCCTGGCCTACGACGTGGACGACGCGCTCTGGGCCCTGCACCCGGCCGAGGTCGGCCGACCCGGCATGGCCGAGAAGTCGGCCAAGATCGCCCGGCGCTTCGCCGAGACCTGCCGGCGCGTGGATCTGGTCATCGCCGGAAACACCTACCTGGCCGAGCACGCCGGCAGGCACCAGCAGAACGTCTTCGTCCTGCCCACGCTCATCGACACCGGCAAATACACCCCGGCCCCGCCCGACGCCGCCGCCGTGCCGCCCTTCCGCGTAGGCTGGATGGGCACCTCCGGCAACCTCTGGTTCCTGCCCGAGGTCCTGCGCGAGCTCGCCCCGCACCGGGAGCGCCTGGACATCCGCGTGGTGGCCGACAAACCCTACCAGGGCGAACTGGAGGAACTGGTGCGCTTCGAACGCTGGAGCCCCACCCTGGAGCCCGACCAGCTGCGCGGCTTCCAGTGCGGGCTCATGCCGCTCACCGACGACGAGTACACGCGCGGCAAGTGCGGCTTCAAGATCCTGCAGTACATGGCCTCGGGCGTGGTGCCCATAGCCTCGGCCGTGGGCTTCAACCGCGAAATCATCCACCACGGCATGGACGGATTCCTGGTGCGCCAGCCCGGCGACTGGGCCAAGTACATCCTGCGCCTGGCCAGCGACCCGGACCTGCTGGAACGCATGGCCTGGGCCGCGCGCCAGACCGCCGTGGAACGCTTCAGCCTCGCGGCGCAGACGCCGAGGCTTTGGGAAGCTTTGGGCGTGGGGCAAGAGGAAGAATAGCCTCCGGCGGCCAGGGGCGCTGCCCCTGGACCCCGCCAGAGGGCCTGAGGCCCTCTGGACTCCCCAGTACGCGAAGGGTTCCTGTCGACGCAAAGCCGTCCACAGGAACCCTTCGCTTTGGGCAGTCAGGAAATCTTTAGAGGGGAAGGATTGGCAAGTCAGTGGAAAGGCGGAACAGGACAATCCACGACCTGGGACCTGGGCGCGACACCCTTGAACCCCCCGAAGGGGGGGGCCAACCGCGCGCGGGGCTTTTCGAGCGTCTTCGCTCGGAAAACCCGCGCGCATTGCCAGGGCCAGCCCAGCCAAAGCCTCCTGCCCAGGCCACCCCGGCCCAGGCCCTACGGGGGGTCCGGGGGCCTCAGGCCCCCGGCCTGCGGAGCATCTCCGGGCCTTGGCCGCCGGAGGCGTCTTCGCTTACGCCCAGTCCAGGCCGACCACGTCCAGGGCGCCGGGGCCGTGCACTCCGCGCACCAGCACCAGTTCGATGTCGGCCGTGCTGGACGGCCCGGTGACCAAATTCAGGCAGGACGGCAGTTGGCCGGACGGGTCGCGATGGCGGGAGAGCAGCTCCGGCAGGGCCGAGACATCCGGCAGGAGCGCCGAGCGCGGCACCAGGCAGAGGTGTGTGGGCGGCAGGAGCGACACCGAGCGCGGGCGTTGCGGCCCGGCGATGAGCACGAGGCTGCCGGAATCGAGCAGCGTGGCCTGGGCGGAGGTCAGGCCCAGGTCCACCTGGGCCAGGACCTGGCAGCAGTCCGGGCTCACCCGCGTCAGGCCCGCCAGGGCCGCGTCCATTTCCAGGCCGCCACATCCGGAGGGCAGGTCCTGCCAGCGGGCATAGCTGGCGGCCCCGCGCTCGCGGGCGATGTCGGCCACGTGCGCGGCGGCCTCGGCCGGGGTTTTGGCCAGGCGCAGGCGCACATCGAGCGGGGCGAGCACCTCGGCCAGGAGCGCCCAGGCGTCGGGACCAACAGCGAGGGACGCGGGCCGGGCCGGGGGCGCGGGAACAATCAACGGCGCGGCGGCGAGGCCCGCGCGCAGGGTGGCCAGAATCCGTTGGCGGCTCATGCGCCCCCCTGTTTCTTGCGGCCAGCCCGTAGCTGTGCGCTGAAGGGCGTCTTCAATCCCGGCGGCTGGCGCGTCTCCACGAAGCTGGCCAGGCCGAGGGGCAGGCCGGGCAGGCGCGGCAGCAGGTCCAGGTGCGGGTCCACGGCCCTGGCCGTGCCCACGGCCAGGCGGTAGGCCAGCGGATGCGTGGCCAGGAAGGCGTGCGCTGCGCCGAGGAGGTGGGGCCTGCCCGCGCACACGCGCTCGCGCAGGCGCAGCATGAGCTTGGGGTGGTCGATGCCCAGCGGGCAGGTCTTCTTGCAGGCCCCGCACATGGTGCAGCCGAAGGGCAGGTCCCGGGTGTCCCCGGCTGGCAGCAGCAGGGAGGACAGAAGCGCGCCGATGGGGCCGGAATAGACCGAGCCGTAGGCGTGGCCGCCGATGGTCTGGTACACCGGGCAGGAGTTGAGGCAGGCCCCGCAGCGGAAGCACAAGAGCGCCTCGCGCAGGATGGGGTCGGCCAGGACGTCGGAGCGGCCGTTATCCAGGATCACCAGGTGCGCCTCGCGCGCGCCGTCAATCTCGCCGTCAATCTTGACGTTCGGCCCGCTTGCGCGCCTGGGCCCGGTGAGCACGGACACGTAGGAGGACATCTTCTGGCCCGTGGCGCTGCGGGGCAGCACGCGCAACACGTCCGCCGCGTCCTCCAGGGTGGCCACGACCTTCTCCAGGCTCATGACGGCCACGTGCACCGGCGGGCAGGTGGTGGACATGCGGATGTTGCCCTCGTTCTCCACCAGGATGACGCTGCCGGTCTCGGCCACGGCCATGTTG
>Ga0209800_10003736_pt1 | contig 11794 bp, 11 predicted proteins | sample Higcelweek8metaG_FD_187174 | JGI IMG/M metagenome (GOLD analysis project Ga0209800, IMG submission 187174) | Freshwater pond sediment microbial communities from the University of Edinburgh, under environmental carbon perturbations - High... | ecosystem: Environmental > Aquatic > Freshwater >... | reverse complement strand
AAGAAGACCCGCCACGGCAACGTGCCCCTCATGAACGTCGACCACACAAGCGTCACCGCCACCCTTGAGGACTGGTACGGCGCGGACTACGTGGACAAGCTCGATGAGCTCAAGACCAACACCGACGAGCGCCTGGTCGTGGCCAACGCCGGGGCCTATGCGCTCGGCCGCAAGATCGACGAGTTGATCATGGCCCGGCTCGACCAGACCGCCAACGTGGTGGCCGAGGACGGCAAGGGTCTGACCAAGGCCAAGATCCTGGAGGCCTTTGCCCGCCTGAACGCCAACGACGTGCCCGACGACGGCAACCGCTTCGCCGTGGTCGGCGCGCACCAGTGGAACGAGCTGCTGGACATCAGCGAGTTCAAGAGCGCGGACTTCGCAGGCGACCGCTACCCCTGGCTCAAGGGCACCGAGAGCCGCACCTGGCTCGGCATCACCTGGATGTTCCACACCGCCCTGCCGCTCGGCTCCGGCACGCGCAAGTGCTTCCTGTACCACCGCAGCGCCGTGGGCCTGGCCGAGGGCCAGGAGGTCAAGGTCTTCACCGACTGGGTGCCCGAGAAGGCCGCCCACCTGGTGGACCACCTGCTCTCCGCCGGGGCCGTGCTCATCGACGAGGACGGCGTGGTGGAGATCGACTGCGACGATGACGCCAGCCTGGCCGCCTAGGCCCGGACCTCTGGCCCCCAACCTCTAGCCCAAGGAGAACCATCGTGAGCTACGACGCTTCCTTCATGCGGCTCATGGGCGGCGTGCCCGGCCAGCAGCTGTTCCTCTACCGCACCCCGGACGCCATCGGCACTGTCGATGACAGCGGGTACTTCGATGCCGCCGTGGACGAGTACAACCTGACGAGCGGCGACATCATCCTGGCCGTCACCGGCTTCGGCGGCACCCAGGCCCTCAGCGCCCTGGTGGCCGGCGTAAGCTCCGGCCAGGTCTCGGTGACCGCCCTGGCCTAGCCCGTTCCCGGCCCTGCGGAAATGGCGCGCGGTCCACCCGCCAACGCCAGCCCCCACGCCCTTGCAGCACGCCCCATCAGCCCGGCCAGGTCCACCCTGCGCCGGGCCTTTTCATCGCCTGCGCCCGGCAGTCGTGTCGCCAATCGTGCAGCAGGCGTCCGCTCCTGCTTGCAATTCCCACAAGTTCGCGGCTATACTGAAGATGCCGAATAACCTACCAGGCCGGGCCTTGCGCGCCCCACCCGGAGCAGCCATGAAGATCACCTGTCTCACCGCCCAGGACGCCTCGGTTCACAACATGTTCCGCCCTTTTGCCCTGAAGATGGAGGAGCGGCGCATCCCGTCCATCGTCATCAACGTGTTCAAATGCTACTACACGCAGATCATGCAAGGGGCCCAGGGCAAGACCAGCGACGCCGAGATCGACCCCGTGGCCGAGGGCGAGGTGCCGCCCTACGAGTCCCTGGAGCCGTACATCGAGGCCGGGCGCGCCGCGCTGAAGAACACCGTGGTCATCAAGCTGAACGGCGGCCTGGGCACCAGCATGGGCCTGGAGCGCGCCAAGAGCCTCATCCCGGTCAAGGACGGCCACACCTTCCTGGACATCATTGTGCGCCAGGCCAAGGTGCTGCGCAAAAAGTACAAGTCGCCCCTGCCGCTGGTGTTCATGAACAGCTTCAAGACCCACCGCGACACCATGCTCAAGGTCGAGGGGCTGGACAACGGCGACACCGGCATCCCGCTGGCCTTCGTGCAGCACATGTATCCCAAGATCCTGGAGAGCGACCTGGCCCCGGCCGACTGGCCCCAGAATCCGGAGCTGGAATGGAACCCGCCCGGCCACGGCGACGTGTACACCGCGCTGGTCACCTCCGGGCTGTTGTCCAAGCTCCTGCGGCACGGCTACCGCTACGCCTTCATCTCCAACTCCGACAACCTCGGCGCGGTCATGGACTCGCGCCTGCTGGGCTACATGGCCAAGGAGCATCTGCCGTTCCTCATGGAGGTGGCCCAGCGCACCCACCAGGACCGCAAGGGCGGGCACCTGGCCAGGTTCAAGGACTCGAGCAGGCTCATGCTGCGCGAGCAGGCCCAGTGCCCGGACAACGAGCTGGACAGCTTCGCGGACATCGAGAAGCACCGCTACTTCAACACCAACTCCCTGTGGGTGGACCTGGAGGTGCTGGAGCGCGTGTTCGTGGAGAACCTGATGATGCCGCTCGCCCTCATCCTGAATCCCAAGACGCTGGATCCGCGCGACCCGGAATCTCCGGCCGTGCTCCAGGTGGAGACGGCCATGGGCTCGGCCATCAGCGCCTTTGAGGACGCCAGGGCCGTGCTGGTGCCGCGCACCCGTTTCGCCCCGGTGAAGACCACCCAGGACCTGCTTTTGGTCCTGAGCGACTGCTTTATCCGGACGAAACTCGAAACCATCGAGCAGAATCCGGAGCGCACCACGCCCCTGCCCTCGGTGGCCCTGGACCAGCAGTACTACAAGAAGATCGACATGTTCCAGGAGCGCTTCCCCAAGGGCGCGCCATCGCTTCTGGGCTGTGAGCGCCTGGAGGTCCACGGCGACGTGCGCTTCGGCCGGGGGGTCAAGTGCGTGGGCAGCGTGCGCATCATCAACCGGGCGCGCAAGCAGCTCAAGGTGCCGGACAACGCGCGCCTGGAGGGTGAGGTCATTTTGGAGTAGCCGCAAGGCCGCGCCGGTTCCCCCTCCCAGCCCCGGCCGCCCTTGGCCGGCCCACAAAAAAAAGCGCCCCCTTGCGGGGGCGCTTTCGTTTCAGCGTAAGGCTTGGGCTGGTCTAGGCTTCGCTGGAGACTCCGGCCTTCTGGGAAGCGCCAGTCTCCTGCTTGACCTCGGTGGCGATCTTGAACAGCACGGTCACCACCAGGGCGCCCAGGGCGTAGATCATGGCCGAGACGATGAGCTCCTTGCCGGTGGGCCAGTAGGGAGCGATCTCCTCGAAGGGGTTGGGGTTGAAGCCGCCGATCAACAGGCCGAGGCCCTTGTCGATCCAGGTGGCGATGACCAGGATGGCCAGCGACCAGGGCAGCAGCTTCATGTTGTCGCGCAAGCGGGGCGGGATGAGCAGCGCCAGGCTGCCCAGGCCCAAGGCCACGGCCGTCCACATGAAGGGCACCAGCTCGTGGTGGCCGTGCACGCCCTTGAACAGGTAGGTCAGGGGCAGCATGTGGCCGGGGATGTTCGAGTAGAAGGCCGTGAACACTTCCAGCAGGAAGAAGAACACGTTCACGCACATGGCGTAGGTGATGATCTTGGCCAGGGTGCCGATGCCCTCGACGTTGGCCTTGAAGGTGGTGACCTTCTCGGTCAGCAGGATGACGAGCAGCAGGATGGCCGGGCCGGAGCAGAAGGCGCTGGCCAGGAAGCGGGCGGCCAGGATGGCGGTGAGCCAGTAGTGGCGGCCCGGCAGGCCCTGGTACAGGAAGGCCGTCACGGTGTGGATGGAGAAGGCCCAGACGATGGAGGTGTAGGCGAGCACCTTGGTCCACTTGGGGTGGGGCAGGTGCTGGCGGTCGCACTCCAGGCAGGTCCAGCCCACCAGCACGTTCAGGATCAGGTAGCCGTTTAAGACCACCATGTCCCAGAACAGGATGGAGTTGGGCGTGGGGTACAGGAGCACGTTGAGCATGCGCTGGGGCTGGCCGATGTCGACCACGATGAAGCCCAGGCACATGACCACGGCGCCGATGGCCATGAACTCGCCAAAGATCACGAGATCCTTGAACTTTTTGTAGTGGTGGAAGTAGTAGGGCAAAACGATCATGACGCCGCTGGCGGCCACGCCGACCAGGTAGGTGAACTGGGCGATGTAGAAGCCCCAGGACACGTCGCGGCTCATGCCGGTGATCGTCAGGCCCTGCATCAACTGCATGATGTAGATGCCGGAGGCGCCCAGGATGATCAGGAGCAGAAACCCGATCCAGGTGTAGTACTTGGGACTTCCTTTAAGTGCTTTCTCGAGCATGTCCGCCCCCTAGATGATGTAGTAGACGCTCGGTTCGGTGCCGAGCGCCGGCTTGCGCCGGATGGTGTAGTGCTCGCGCAGGACCTTGCGCACTTCGCTGGCCGGATCGGACAGGTCGCCGAAAACCAGCGCGCCCTGGGAGGCCTCGACGCAGGCGGGCATCTTGCCCTTGGCCAGGAGCTCCACGCAGAAGTTGCACTTTTCGACCACGCCGCGCATGCGCGTGGGGAACTCCTTGTTCAGCTTGGACAGGTCCAGGTGCAGGCGCGGCTCCATGAAGTTGAAGCTGCGCGAGCCGTAGGGGCAGGCGGCCATGCAGTAGCGGCAGCCGATGCAGCGGTGGTAGTCCATGGCCACGATGCCGTCCGGACGCTGGTAGGTGGCCTGTGTGGGGCACACGCGCACGCAGGAGGGGCTGGCGCAGTGGTTGCACAAAAGGACGAACTCGCGCTTCTCCACGCTCTCGTCCATGAAGTTGTTGGGCTGGTCAAAGGCCTCGTCGAAGCCCGCGCCCCAGATCCACTTGACGTTCTGCCTGCCCGGGATGTCCGGCACGTTGTGCACGGCATGGCAGGCCTTGGCCAGGACGTCGATGGCCTCCTTGGTGCCGACACGCTTGGTGTCGATGACCATGGCCCAGCGTTTGGCCTGGAGCGCCTTCTCACTGACCTTCTCGGTCGCGGACTTGGCCGCGGCGGCCATGACGCTCCAGGCGGAGGCCACGCAGAGTCCGGCCGCGGTGAGGCCCGCGAACTTCAGGAAGTTTCTTCTGGTGTGGTTCATTTCTTCAACCCCTCAGGCTGGATGTGGCAATCCCAACAGTAGGGCGTCACCGAAGCGTCGTTGTGACACTTGTCGCAGAACTCCGCCTTGTTGGTGTGGCACTTCATGCAGGTGTTCTGCAGGCTAATCTCGAACTCCTTGCCCTTGCTGTTCACGTAGACGCGCTTGCCGTCGCGCAGGGCCGAGTCGCGCCATTCGTTCAGGATCTGCATGTGCTTGGTGCGCATGGTCTCCTTGCTCTCGATGCACTCCTTCTCGATCTCCGGCATCTTGAGCTTGGGCTGGGAGTAGGCCGCCTTGCCCGCGTTGTACGCCAGCGGGGTCAGGAAGAGACCCAGGAAGATCACCAGTCCGGTGATGATTTTGCCGCCGTTGTAGAGTTTCATTCTATTCCTCCTCAAAGCCCGGCAGGGGTTCCTGGCGAAGGTTCATGGTGCGCTCGCCCTCGCCGTCGAGGATCAGCGCATTGCCCACCAGTTCGTGCAGGCCGGTGATCTTGACGCCCGGGGCCCAGTAGTCGGCCAGCGGGATCAGGGTGGCGCGGTCGATGGCGCAGACGCAGGTCATGGTGTTGACCCCGTGCTTCTGCTGCACGTAGGAGAGCGCGTTTCCTCTCGGCAACCCGCCGCGCATGCGGATGTCCATGATCTCGTCGGTGTTCAGCCCCGAGCCGCCCGCGCAGCAGAAGGTCTGCTCGCGGATGGTGCCCAGCGGCATCTCGTGGAAGTTGTCGACCACGTTCTTCAGCACGTACCGGGGCTCTTCGAACATGCCCATGGCGCGCGCCGGGTTGCAGGAGTCGTGGAAGGTGGCGATGATGTCCGAGTTGCGGCTCTTGTCGAGGTTCAGCTTGCCGTGCTTGATGAGGTCGGCGGTGAACTCGGCGATGTGCACCATCTTGGTCTGCTTGGCGTTGCTGAACACCGTGCCGGTGATGGGGCTGACCGGGGTCTGCATCTGCGGACCCTGCAGGGAGCCGTTCATGGTGTCCATGTACTGGTTGATGACGCGCCACATGTGGCCGCACTCGCCGCCCAGGATCCACTTGGCGCCCAGGCGGTTGGCCTCGGCGTACATCTTGCCGTTCAGGGCCTTCATGGTGTCGGCGCTGGTGAACAGGCCGAAGTTGCCGCCCTCGCTCGCGTAGGTGGACAGCGTGTAGTCCAGCCCGATGGCGTCGAAGAGCATCAGGTAGCCCATGAAGGTGTAGATGCCCGGATCGGCGAAGACATCGCCCGAGGGGGTGATGAAGATGACCTCGTGGCCCTTCTCGTTCAGCGGGACGTTGATGTGCTTGCCGGTGATGGTCTCGATGTCGTCGACCATGAACTCGACGATGTCCTTGAAGGCGTGGGGCTGGATGCCCAGGTGGTTGCCGGTGCGGGTGCAGTTGGCCACCGGCTCCATGATCCAGTTGATGTTGATGCCCACCAGGTGCATGAGCTCGCGCGCCATCATGGTCACCTCGGCGGTGTCGATGCCGTACGGGCAGTAGAGCGAGCAGCGGCGGCACTCGGTGCACTGGTAGAAGTAGAGGAACCATTCCTTGAGGACGTTCTCTTCCATGACGCGCGCGCCGGTGAGCTTGCCCAGGATCTTGCCGGCCAGGGTGAACTCGCCGCGGTAGATGGAGCGCATGAGCTCGGCGCGCAGCACGGGCATGTTCTTGGGGTCGCCGCCGCCGATGAAGAAGTGGCACTTGTCGGCGCAGGCGCCGCAGCGCACGCAGATGTCCATGAACACCTTGAGCGAGCGGTACTTGTCCAGGCGCTCGCGGAAGCCGTTCACGACGATTTCCTTCCAGTTGCTGGGCAGCTGCCAGTCGTCGTCGGTGGGGTTCCAGGTGCGCGGGTTGCCGAACTGCCCCGGAATCTCGTGGATCAGGTACTCCATCTTGTCGAGCTTGGCCGGATAGGCAAAGCGGCCAGGGCTCAGGTCAATGGGCGTCTCCATCCAGCCTGTTGCCGGCGGGGTGTAGTTGATGCTCCTGAGCATTTCATCGGGTTTCAGTATCTTCGCCATGTCTTCTCCTCACGGAAAAAGTTTCGTGCTTGTTGGGCCCGTGGGGCGTGCGCCTTGACTAGGCGGCTTCCTCCGGGTTCTTCTCCAGGGGCAGTCCGGCCTCGAACATGGGCTCGCGGAACTCATCCTCGTAAGCCTCGTAGCTGTGGGGCTTGATGGCGGGGTTGTTCCACGGGTTCTCGTAGTGAAGCATGCGGGTGTCGTTGGGCATGTTGCGCGTGGGCGAGAGGAACACGCCGCCGAGGTGCATCAGCTTGCTGAAGGGGAAGTACACGAGCAGCGCGCTGACCAGGAAGAGGTGCACGTAGAAGCTGACGTCGATGCCCACCGGGGCCTTGAAGTGGAAGGTGGTCAGCCCCATGACGACCTCCTTGATGGCCATGACGTCGACCTTGGCGATGTAGCGCATGTACATGCCGGAGAGCGCGATGGCGAGGATCAGGATCAGCGGGAAGTAGTCGTTCACGAGCGAGATGTAGCGCAGCTTGGCGTCGAACAGGCGACGCGCAAGCAGGAAGCCCGCGCCGAGCAGGATGAGCGTGTCGGTCTGGTAGAGCACCGGCGCATAGATCTGCAGGATGCCGTCCACGAACTCCACGGCGTTGATGAGCTGGGGCACGGGCTGCAGGAACAGGCGCATGTGGCGCACCACGATGATCAGGAACGAATAGTGGAACAGGAGGGCGAAGAGCCACAGCCACTTGTTCGACACATAGGCCACGATGGGGTTCTTGCCCTCGTCGTGCTTCAGGACGACCTTGGTGTTGCGGAACAGCGACCTGAAGGCGAGCACCTCAAGAAGCATGCGCATGGCCGTCTGCGGGCCGGTGGAGGGGTTGTCCCACTTGTTCTGCGGGATCCAGTCCAGCGTCTGCTGCTGGCCGCCGGTGGTGGGGATGCGGAAGGGCACCGGGCGCTTGGCCCAGCTGATAATCTTGCACACAAACCCGACCACGAAGATGATGAACGCCGTGCCTGGAACGCAGTAGGCGAAGATGGTCTGCATCTTTGCCGCGCCCGCGCCCAGCATGGCGATCACCACCAGGGCCAGGACCAGAAGGAGTGAATAGATCGCTTTCATCTGCCGTCACCTCGCTTGTTGTTTGGCCGACCCGGACCCGCGAAGGACCGGCTATCGCACCCACCATGAGAAATCATTCGGCCTTTGGGGCCGCAACGTCCTTTTGCATCAGGTTGGCCCTGCGCACGATGTTCGTGTGCGCACGCTTGACCTCCTCCACGCGCATGCGCTGCACCTGGTCGCGCGCGCTCACGTAGAGGTCGAAGGCGATGACCGCCAGGTTGTCCACCCGGGTCTCGAAGGCCAGGAGTTCCTCCAGAGCGCCCTTCGCGGCCAGCTCCTTCATGAATTCCTTGCGCAACAGCTTCTTGAAGAGGAAGACGAAGGACAGCGCCTGGCTGGGCGCAAAGTCCTGCACCGCGCGGATCTTGACCAGCCTGGTCAGCGCGGCCGCCACGGCGTCGGCGTCGTTCCAGGCCAGCAGCAGCGGGATGAGCTCCGAGGCGGCAGTGCGGATGGCATGGCCCACGGGATTGGAGAAAATTTCGCGGTTGGACTTCCAAACCGCCTGGGTCTCGGGCGGATAGGTGCCCAGGATGAGGTCGGCCCACTTTCCGGCCAGCTCTTCCGAACGCTCCGCTATTCTCTGCTCAAGCCCCATTCAGCCCCCGCCGGTTTGACCGGAAAAGAGGACGCTCGTCTGGCTCCTTCCCCTGGAAGCAGCCGACCAAACGCCCACGCAAACGATATTGTGAAAATGCGGACAATGCCCCACGGGTTCTATTCCAGAGTCCCCTTGAAACGTCAAGACGTTTTGCCCACAAAACCGATGCCTCGCGCCCCGCCCAGCAGGACTGCAACTTGTGCAAACCACTGCCCGCAGATGCGCAATGCATTGCACAAAAAGACCTGCCCGCAGCCCTGCGCCTTTTGCCAACGGCCTGTCCCGGAACATTATTTTTCTCTGGCACAAAGATTGCCTGTACCCGACCGTGCAGAGAGGGTTTGCACCGCTGGGGACGGAGGTTCCGCTCTTCCGCCTCCGTTCCCGGCCCTGCCCTCCACCACCACACCCAAAGGAGCACCCCGCATGCCGCACCACCACGAGTCCCGCCCGGAACCGCGCGCCATCGCCATCGCCGACACCACCACACGCACCGGCCCGGGCCACCTGCTCATCCTGACGGCCCTGGTGGCTCTGGCGCTGCTGCTGGCCTCCCTGGCCCCGCGCGCCCACGCCCTCAGCCTCTTCGGCGGACCCAAAGAGGTCAAGGCCAAGGCCGGAGCCGTGACCCTGCCCCTGGCCGAGGTGTCCGACGGCAAGGCCCACTTCTACTCCTTCAAGACCGGCGGCAAGGACGTCCAGTTCTTCGTCATCAAAAGCAAGGACGGCCAGATCCGCACCGCGCTCAACGCCTGCGACGTCTGCTTCCGCGAAAAGAAAGGCTACACCCAGAACGGCGACTCCCTGATCTGCAACAACTGCGGACAGCGCTTCCACTCCAACAAGGTCATGGAGGTCAAGGGCGGCTGCAACCCCTCGCCCCTGCCCCGCACCCTCGACGCCAAGAACGTCACCATCAGCGAAGCCAGCCTCAAGGCCGGAGTCTCATACTTTTAGTGCAGCCAGGGGCGCTGCCCCTGGACCCCGCTGGGGGGAATGATTCCCCCCAGACCCCCTCATTTGCTCGCGCCGGATTCTGCGGCGGCAACCGCCGCAGAATCCGGCGCCAAATGGGGATTCCAAAGGGTCTCAGGCCCTTTGGCGGGGTCAAGGGGCAGCGCCCCTTGCGCCGGAGGCATATTCCTTTCGCTCGCCCAGCTGGGGTGCCGGGGGCGGAGCCCCTGGCGACAACAACCACAAGGACCGTCCCGCATGAACATCCTGACCATCGCCCTGCGCAACGCCCGCAAGAAGTGGGTGCGCACCCTGCTGCTGCTGCTGGTGTTCACGTTGGGCGTGGTGTCCATCGTGTCGCTCAATTTCGTTTCGCGTGTGGTGGGCGAGGGCCTGGAGAAGAAGCTGGTGAGCTTTGGCGCGAACATCCTGGTATCGCCCAAGAGCGAGAAGCTGACCGTGAGTTACGGCGGGTTCGCCCTGGGCGACATGCTCTTCGACGTGAGCTACCTGGACGAGGCCGACACCATTAAGCGCATTGACGGCATCGCGCTGCGCCAGAACATTTCGGTCATCGCGCCCAAGCTGGTGGTCATGGACCGCGTGCAGGGCATGGCCGTGGCCATCGTGGGCGTGCGTTTCGCGCAGGAGAAGCAGCTCAAGGGCTACTGGGAGGTGGCCCAGGGCGCGCTGCCCGGCGAGGAGCCCGCCCCGGCCAAAAAGGCGGCCGACGGCATGCACGCTGCTTCAACTCCGACCCCGGTTCCGGCCGAAGCCGGCCCCATGGGCCTTGTCCAGGCCGCCATGGCGCCCCTGGGCCAGCCCAAGGACACTTACAACGGCAACGGCGTGCTGGTGGGCAGCGCGGCTGCGGCCAAGCTGAACCTGCATGTCGGCGACACGGTGCCCCTGGGCAAGACGCACATGCTGGTGACGGGCATCCTGGCGCCCACGGGCAGCGAGGACGACAACGTGCTCCTGGCGGACCTCTCCTTTGTGCAGAACGCCGTGGGCCGTCCGGGCAAGGCCAATTTCCTGGAGGTGGCGGCGCTGTGTTCCGGCTGCCCCATCGACGACATCGTGAACCAGCTCGGCGCGGCGCTGCCAAATGTGGAGATCAAGACCCTGCGCAACATCGTGGAGCAGCGCATGTACTCGGTCTTGTTCGTCAAGAAGCTGATCCTGTCGGTAAGCCTGGTGATCCTGCTCACGGGCTGCTCCATGGTCGGCATCTCCATGCTCTCGGCCGTGAACGAGCGCAAGAAGGAGATCGGCATTTTGCGTTCGCTCGGGTTCCCGCGCCGCGCGGTGTTCTCCATCTTCTTCGCCGAGGCCGCCAGCGTGGGCCTGCTGGCCGGGCTCATCGGCTACCTGGCGGGCTTTGCTGTGAGCTTCCGCATCCTGCAGGCGCTGGACATGGCCGAGGGCGCGACCCTGCCCTTTGAGCCCCTGCACCTGGCCGCCACCGCCGTTATCCTGGCGCTCTTGACCTCGCTCGCGTCCCTCGTCCCGGCCTGGAAGGCCGCGGCCATCGAACCCAGCGAAGCCCTCGTGACCCTGTAGGAGACCGCAGCCATGAACACAGCCGCCACCTGGGCCGAGGCCGCCCTCGCCGCCCCGCTGCCCACTGTCCCGTTGCCCATTGTCCCGTTGCTGGACGCCGTCAACATCACCAAGTCCTTCACCCAAGCCGACTCCAGGGATGGAGCGCCCACCCAGGCCCTGAAGGGCGTGTCCCTCTCCGTCCTGCCGGGGGAGTTCGTGTCCATCGTGGGCCGCTCCGGCTCGGGCAAGAGCACGTTTTTGAGCGTCCTGTCGACCCTGCTCCGGCCCGATTCCGGCCAGCTGACCTACAACGGCTTCGACCTGACAACGGCCAGCGAGGCCGACATCGACGGCCTGCGCCACGGCGACTTCGCGGTGATCTTCCAATTCCACTACCTCCTGCCCTACCTGACCGCCCTGGAAAACACGCTTTTGCCCTTCATGCGCGGGCTTCGCCCGGTTTCCGGGGCGCAGCGCAGGCGCGCCCTGGAGTGTCTGGAGCGCGTGGGCCTGGCGGACAAGGGCCACCGCCTGCCGGGGCAGCTCTCCGGCGGGGAGCAGCAGCGCGTGGCCATCGCCAGAGCCCTGGTCAAGGACGCGCGCATCCTCTTCGCCGACGAGCCCACAGGCAGCCTGGACTCGGCCACGGGCGCCACGGTCATGGAACTCCTGGGCCAGATCCACAAGGACGGCCTGTCCGTGGTCATGGTCACCCACAACGAGCAGTACGCCAGCCTGTCCGACCGCGTGGTCCGCATGGCCGACGGGCTGGTGGTGTAGGCGGGGGAGGAAGAGAGAGCATCGGGGGGCGGGGCGAAACTTTTTTGGAAAAAGTTTCGCCCCG
>Ga0209800_10003735_pt1 | contig 11797 bp, 5 predicted proteins | sample Higcelweek8metaG_FD_187174 | JGI IMG/M metagenome (GOLD analysis project Ga0209800, IMG submission 187174) | Freshwater pond sediment microbial communities from the University of Edinburgh, under environmental carbon perturbations - High... | ecosystem: Environmental > Aquatic > Freshwater >... | reverse complement strand
GAATAAGCTCTTTGAAAATCAGTTTTAATAATGTTTTTGGTTATTACTTCGAAGTTCGAAATACACATAAAGACAAAGTTCCTGAGGAATGGACAAGAAAACAAACCTTGGTTTCAGCCGAAAGATATATTAATGAGGAACTGAAAGATTATGAAGAAAAGATTCTTGGTGCTGAGGAAAAAATTCAGAGCATCGAAAATCGATTGTTTAATGACTTGATAATGTACATCGCAGACTACGTTGGGGCGATTCAAATTAATGCAAACCTTATTGCAAAGCTTGATTGCATGATGTCATTTTCGAAAATTGCAATTAGTAATCGATACTGTAAACCTGTTCTGAACGATGGGACAACTCTTGATATAAAAGAAGGGCGTCATCCTGTAATCGAAAAACAACTTGGGTTTGGTGAGGAATATATTTCCAATAATGTTTTTCTCGATGATAGCGAACAACAAATAATGATGATTACGGGTCCTAACATGTCTGGTAAATCTGCTTTGTTGAGACAAACAGCTTTAATCTGCATTCTTGCTCAGACTGGAAGTTTTGTACCAGCACAAGCCGCCGAGATTGGAATAATAGACAAGGTTTTTACGAGAGTAGGCGCTTCCGACAATATTTCGATGGGAGAGTCAACATTTATGGTTGAGATGCTAGAAGCTGCCAGCATTATGAATAATATTTCACCAAAAAGTCTTATTCTGCTTGACGAATTAGGACGTGGCACAAGTACTTACGACGGCATTAGCATAGCATGGGCAATTGCAGAATATATCCATGAGCATCCAACTGCTAAAGCTAAAACACTTTTTGCAACTCATTATCATGAACTTAATGAGATGGAGAAGTCATTCAAGAGAATTAAAAACTTTAACGTTTCGGTTCAGGAAGCAAAAGACAAAGTGATTTTTCTACGCAAATTGCAACCTGGAGGAAGTGAGCATAGTTTTGGTATTCATGTTGCACAAATGGCCGGAATGCCAAAGTCAATAGTATATCGTGCTAAGAAAATTCTGGAGCAACTCGAGGGAAACTCTAAAGATGTGAGCGCTTCAAAGCAGTTAAATAAACCTGTAGAGAAAATTGCACCTAACCGCGATGGATATCAGTTAAGTTTCTTTCAGCTGGACGATCCTGTTTTGTCACAAATCCGAAAAGAAATTCAGGGTATGGATATCGATAGCCTGACACCTCTTGAAGCACTGAACAAACTTAACGAGATTAAAAAACTCAGCGGAATAAAGTAGCAATCCGCCGCGGCGGATAAATTCCAAATTCCAAATCACAAATAACAAGCTCCAAGCTCCAAGTTCCAAGCTCCAAGTTCCAAATCACAAGTTCCAAGTTCCAAATTCCAAATCACAAATAACAAGCTCCAAGTTCCAAATCTCAAGTTCCAAATCAAAATCCTTAGCGAAACCCTTTAGAACTTGAAATTTAATTTCGTTGAGGGCTAAAGCCGTTGTTATTTGTTATTTACCTTGGATCTTGTTATTTGAATTTTGGCTTCTTTTGGAACTTGTTATTTGTGATTTGGAGCTTGCTTTTTGTACATTGGAGCTTATTATACAAATTCAAACTTTATTCTACTCAGGGATAATATTTACATAATGCTTGTACCTATTTGCTATTGAATTAGCAAAATCCACCGAGTACATTCCAGGAAAATATCCATGATGAACAGCAGTGTCATTATAGAATTTCGGATTAGACAAATTAATCAGGTAATACGAAACGTCTTCCCACGAGCCAGCATCTTTACCATACTTGGTAGCTAATCGCATGGCATCCTCTACGTGACCTGGACCAATGTTATATGCAGCAAGAACGAACATAACCTTGTTTGCAGAGTCGGCAACTTGTGTAGGTAGCTGATTGTAAAGAAACGATAGATATTTTACCCCAGCATGAATTTCGGCTTCTGTACCTGTTAATTCTGGATCGCTATATTTCTGAGCTATTACTGGTAATAACTGCATTATGCCCGATGCTCCAGCCCAACTTACTGCTGCTGGATTGAATCTGGATTCTTCGTAAATTAGCGAAGCTAATAGTCTCCAATCCCAACCAATAATTTTACTTTGTTTCTTGAGAATTTCATCGAAAGCACTTATCCTGCCTTCATTACCCGAGTAAAATTCACTGTTAATGTCGACAAGAATTCGATTATTGTTAATGTACTTTCGAAGAAGTCTGTCGTAATCTTCAGAATCAATATAAGTCTCAAGCCAATTGTTGAGTGTGTCCAGAAAAACTACCGACTCTGGTCTAACACACCACGAGATATTTTGCGGAAAACTCAGATCTGTTTCGATGTCAATATTTGAAAAGTAACTTTGAGAAATCTTTGCAATATTATAATCACAAACCACATAACTTATTGTGCCGTCGGACACACTTTTAATTAGCTGTTCGTCAGGCATAGAATCTATTTCGATAACATAAAAGTTTTGTATTAATTCACTAGCAAGGTTATTTAACGACTTTAAATTTGCTGATCCTTTTCTTACATATAGTGTTTTTGATTTAAGGTCGGAAAGATCTCTGATTAGAGTGTCAATGCTTTGGTTGCCTTCGTTGCTTTTGGCATTTGGAACGCGTTGTACCAATACTTGTTTTGTTTGTCTTACAGGAGTAGTGAAATCCACAATCAAATCTCTGTCGGCAGTATTAATTACAGTTTGTGCTAACAGGTCACATTCACGATTCATAAGCATCTCAATTCCTTTTTCGGGATCGTTTTCAACAATTATTTCCAATGTAAGATTATGAGAAGAGACAAACTGCTCGAGCATTTCCAATTGTAATCCCATTGGTTGCCCTTGATAAATAAAATAGTCTATTGGGTTGGTACTAATGACAACTTTTAAAACGCCATCTTTTTTTATTTCTTTATAATCACGTTTTGCATCCGAGCCATGATCCTTGGTAATAAAATACCGCACGAGCAAAAAGCTGAACAACAGAATTGTTGCAATAACAAGAAATATTGTAAGCCTTTTAAAATTTTTCATATTGTCGCCAGTCTCAAAATTCGTGCACAAGTTAAGAAAAAATGCAAAAACTCCGAAATTATTGCATAAAGATTTGATTATCAGTCATAAAACTCCCAAGAAATCCCAAAATTAAATGACAATGGATTGTCAGGGATGCGATATAATAAGTAGTATGTGTGTGGCATAAATGTGCTGTTGAAATTGCTTATTTTTACGAATCCTCTGAGTCTTTTTATCTTAACTACACCATAAAATCCAGCATTTGGATAGTTGCCGAAGATGCTGTTATTTTGAAGATAAAACGCTCCCAAAGCAGGCATGTAGGCGTAGCCGTTAACAGAACTATGGTACTTTACATCAAAACCAAGTTGAAGCAGCAGAGCATTTTTAAACATATTGCGCTTGAAATAGAAACTTGAGTACCCTACGAATTCAGGAAGCGGAATGTTTGTACGATCTGCAATATATTGATAAGTAAACTTTGTAGCCCAGTGGAAATTTCCGAAGTTAAATGTTTTACTTAGATAGGCATCTGCAATCAAATTGGCAGTACCAATTTGCCGCGGATAACACTCAGTATCCCAAATAAAATAATTGTCGAGTACATTGATATTTGCCCCAGCATCAATAAAATATTTACTCAAATTCAGATTTGCGCCAGCATTTATTGTGCTGGTTTTAGATGCATCAATTTCCCACTCAAAGTGGTTCGATTTGTAATAATACATATAAATCGAAGGATTAATGACCGAAAAACCGAAATATGTACTTAGGTTTGTATTTTGGGACAGTTCCAAAGAGTATTCTGCCGAAATGTCAGTGTCAAAAATATCAGTACCTGCGAAACAATAGTTTACCTTACTATTAAAAGACGATTTTTCTGTATCAAAACTCAGGCTTCCTGTAACATAATTTGACAAATATGTTTGAGAAGTTGAATCAAATCCATAGTTATAAAGATAATTGTTAATTCCTGCCAATAACTGGAATTTTTCGATTTTCCCGTTCCCTTCTAGCAAGAAATTCAGTAAGAATTTATTATCCACGACTTTATAATATGTAGAATCAAGAGTTATCAAGCTGTCGCGGTAAATATTTGAATAAAATTCACTCGGAATATCTTCGTAAACTCTGTAATATTTGTCAGCTTTTATATCATGGATGATAGAAAATTTGCTGTTGAAGGTTTTATTTATTGCTGTGTCTTTTTCAATTATCAGAGTGTCTGAACTATATGATCCGAAACGAAATTCCTGATTGTACTGTAGGCCAAGCTGCCCAACAGAATTTTGAGCATTTTCAAGATTAACACCATATAAATTCGATGGATATGATGAGTTTTCGAAAACATTGAGATCATTTAGTCCACCATTTTCTAAATGATTAATTTTGTTGTAAATAAAGTTAAAATGCGATTGGTATTTTCTTTTTGTATATGCAGTTGCAAGGCTTAGTGCATTTACTTTAGATTTACTGAACTGATAGTGTCCATCAGAATTTATAATATCATAAATAAAAGCAAAATTCAATGTTGGTGAAATGTTCTGAGTATGTAAGAAGCTCACCAATTCCTGTCCTTTAGCTCCCCCCGCAAACTTAAAAATTGTAAATGGTTTAGTAGCATCAAAATATAAAATATTGTCGTGTTGCTGAATATACGGAGTGTAATTACTTAAAAACCAGAAAGGGTGTTGTTGCTGATCTGAGTACACTGCAGGAATAAATGGAGTGCCCGGATTTAGCCATCCTAGTGGATTTGTTGTTAATTTTTGTTCTGGAAGGTAATTGTGAAAGTTGTCTGTAAGTGTATCATCATAATACGTGTAGTCTTCATAAGGCGTATTGTAAAGCGTGTACGAAGTGAAATAACGCTTGATACCCTCATGTTGCGAAAATGCATAATTCACAACAAATAATAATGATATGAAAATTAAGATATTTTTCACGCGGCAAAGATAAAAACAATAAATGAAATTTTCTTCAATCCTTCATTTCTTTTAAATTTTGTGTTTTTTTTAGCTTGTTCAGTCATACTGTATTTATTTGTTGTTATTTTTACAACGTTTTATTTAACAGAAAATTTGAAAAACTTTATATTATGAATAAAGAACTGATTAAAAAGATTTTGCCTCATGTAGTTGCTGTTGTATTGTTTTTAATAATTGCATCTATATACAGCAAGCCTTTGCTAGAAGGCAAAAAACTCTCGACACATGACTACAATGTTTATATGTCGGTTGCGAAAGCCAACAATGATTATGAAAAAGCAAATGATCGATTGGTTTTTTGGAACAATAGCTTGTTTAGCGGGATGCCAACTTATGCTGTTAGTACTGCAAAACAGGATAATATTTTCTTTAAAATCTATAAAGTCCTGATTTTTGGGGATTCAATCCCTTTAAATCTGATTTTCTGGTATTTATTAGGATTTTATATCTTGTTAAATGCCTTTAAGGTGAATCCGTGGCTGTCGATGGTGGGGGCACTGGCTTTTGCATTCTCTTCTTATTATTTTGTAATTATCATTGCGGGGCACTTTACTAAAGCTATTGCCATCGGTTTTATGGCGCCAGTTTTAGGAGGGGTAATAATTGCATTTGAACAAAAGCGCCCTTGGGCAGGGATGTTCTTAATGTCTTTCTTTTTAGCTTTACAAATCCTCAGTAACCATGTACAGATAACATACTATACAGGTTTGATGATTCTTATTTATGGTGTTTTTGAACTTGTTTGGGCAATAAAAGATAAATATATTTTAAGATTTGCAAAAACAGTCGGTATACTTTGTATCGGAGTTTTACTGTCAGTGGGAATTAACTCGGCATTTATTCTGACAACTCAGGAATATTTGCCTTATTCTATCCGCGGCGAATCCGAATTGTCTTCAGCAGTTGGTGACAGAACTTCTGGACTCGACAAATCCTATGCTACTCAGTATAGTTATGGTATTGACGAAACTTTTACTCTTTTGATTCCAAACGTAAAAGGAGGTGCATCAGGTACTGAGTTAAGCGAGAGCTCGGCAACTTATGGTGTGGTTTCCGAAATCTTTGGTAAATCTACAGCTGGAGATATTATTAAATCAATGCCTACTTATTTTGGAGATCAGGTACAGACTTCGGGTCCAGTTTATGCAGGTGCGTTTGTAATTTTCCTGTTTGTCTTTGGATTGTTAGTGGTAAAAGGCAAAATAAAATGGTGGCTGCTAACCGTGACTGTGTTGTCAATACTTTTGTCATGGGGCAAAAATTTCGAAATTTTCACTCACTTATTCCTTGATTATTTCCCTGGTTACAATAAATTCAGAACAGTATCAATGATTCTGGTGCTTGCCGAAACAGCAATGCCAATTCTTGCTATTCTAGCTCTTGTCGAAATTTTTAAAAATAAAATTGACACAAAAAAGATGCTGAATTACTTTTATATCGCATTGGGTGTGACTGGTCTGACAACTATGGTTTTCATTGTGTCACCATCTATTTTTGGATTAACAGGCGAAGGTAAGAGCGAAGAGCAGACTGCTCAATATTTTGCAAGCGCTTTCCCAGATGACCCACAATATGATCAGGCAAAAGCCGAGTTTACTGCTAATTTTGTTGGCGCAATACAAGACGACCGTGCAGACATGGTTCGCAACGATGCATTAAGATCTTTAATTTTTATTATTCTTGGTGCTGGAGTAGTTTACCTTGTAATAAGAAAGAAGATTAAGCCTAATGTAGCTATGGGTCTTATTGCTGTTATTATTATCGTAGACATGTGGCCAGTAAATAAGCGATATCTGAATGATGATAATTTTGTCCCAAAACGGAAATATGAGGTTCCTTTCGAAAAAACCAATGCTGATAAATTTATTCTGGCTGATACAGACTTGCATTATAGAGTGTCGGACATTGACCCTAGAGCGATTTTTAATGATAGTAAAATTTCTTTTTATCACAAATCTATTGGTGGGTACAGCGGTGCAAAAATGAGAAGATATCAGGAACTTGCAGATTCTTTGATGTACCAAGAGCTCTACATGGCTCAATATATTGTTCAATATGGTTTTCAGAATGGACTATCAGATACTGCCGTCCAGACATTATTTAGTGCCGAAGCAAAAACTCCGGTTTTAAATATGCTAAATGCCAAATATCTGATTTATCATCCTGATTATCCACCTATGATTAATCATAATGCTCTTGGAAATGCTTGGTTTGTTGGTAAATATGAATTCGCAGAAAATGCTGATGGCGAAATTAAAGCAATGAAAACTCTTAACCCAGCCGTCGAAGCAGTTGTTGACAGAAAGTTCCAGGATAATTTGAAAGGATTTACAGCAAGTGTTGATAGCACTGCAACGATTAAACTTGTTAACTATGCCCCTGATTTTCTAGTTTATGAATCGAATACTTCGAGCGACCAGCTTGCAGTATTTTCAGAAATTTATTATCCTCACGGCTGGGTTGTAACTGTTGATGGAAAATCTGCAGAGCATTTTAGAGCCAATTATGTCCTAAGAGCCATGATTGTACCGGCTGGAAAACATACTATAAAATTCGAATTTGTTCCAGAAGTGTACAAGAAAGGGGTTATGATTTCTTATGCTTGTTCTATTGCTTTACTACTAATGATTTTTGCAGGAGCTTTCTTGGAATTCCGAAAGAAACGTAAAATTGAAAAATAAAAGAAAAAGGCTGTCCGAAAGACAGCCTTTTTTTATTGCAAATCAGAAATGCTTATGCCTGTTGGTAAAAACGGTAAAAGATTTCCTTTGTTTTTGATAATATCTCTTACTATGCTGCTCGATATAAATGAATGCTCTGGGAGTGTGAGAATGAAAACTGTTTCTATATTTTCATCCAACAACTTATTCGTTTGGCCGATTGCTCTTTCGAATTCGAAATCAGCGGAGGTTCTTAGCCCCCTTAGAATAAAGTTACTATTAGTTTTTTTGCAAAAGTCAACTGTAAGTCCCGAATAAGTTTTTACTTCGATGTTTGACTCACCCGCAAATACTTTATTAATTATTGCAATTCTTTTATTTATATCAAGCAATGTCGATTTAGAATTGTTATCACCAACCCCAATAATTATCTTGTCAAAGAGTGGCATAGCTCTTCTTACAACCGATTCGTGACCAATAGTGAAAGGGTCGAAAGAACCAGGGAATAAAGCAATTTTTTGTTTGTTATTCATTTCCAGCAATTTTAGTCCACGAATCTTTCAGTCCAACAGTGCGATTTAATACCAGTTTGCCTGGAGTAGAATCCTTGTCAACACAGAAATAGCCTTTGCGCTCGAACTGGAACTTGTCGCCAGCTTTTGCAGTCTCTAGACTTTTCTCAACTTTTGCAGTGATTGTAATCAGCGAATCAGGATTGAGATAATCAAGATAGGTTTCATTTTCTGCCAAATCATCAGGATTTTCTTTTGTAAACAATCTGTCATATAGTCTTACTACGGCATCGATGCAGGTTTTAGAGTCTGCCCAGTGAATTGTCCCTTTTACTTTTCTACCGTCAGGAGATTGTCCACCTTTGCTTGCTGGATCATAAGTGCAATGTAGCTCGGTAATATTCCCGTCCTTGTCTTTTATTACTTCGTTACAGGTAATAAAATATGCATTTCTTAGTCTTACTTCGCCATTTGGTTTTAGTCTGAAAAACTTATTCGGAGCATCTTCCATAAAATCTTCGCGCTCGATGAAAATTTCTTTACTGAAAAATACTTTTCTTGTTCCTGCAGTTTCATCCTCAGGATTATTGTTTGATTCAAGTTCTTCTGTTTGTCCATCGGGATAATTCGTTATTATCACTTTTAACGGATCAAGGACAGCCATTACTCTGTTTGCCTTTTTATTCAAATCTTCTCTAATGAAAAACTCAAGAAGTCCTACATCAATCATATTTTCGCGTTTTGCTACGCCAATACGTTCGGCAAAATTGCGAATTGATTCGGGAGTGTAACCTCTTCGTCTGAGTCCAGTAATTGTAGGCATGCGAGGGTCGTCCCAACCGCTTACATATTTATTTGTAACCAATTCGAGAAGTTTGCGCTTGCTCATGATTGTGTAAGAAACATTAAGGCGAGCAAATTCGATTTGACGTGGGCGTTTTCCAGTCGTGTCAATTTGATCGAGAAACCAATCATATAGTGGACGATGGACTTCGAATTCGAGAGTACAGATAGAATGTGTTATTCCCTCAATATAGTCGCTCTGGCCGTGGGCGTAGTCGTACATTGGATAGATACACCATTTGTCACCGGTACGGTCATGATGTTTTTTTATTATGCGGTACATTATCGGGTCACGCATGTGCATATTTGGAGAGTTCATGTCCACCTTTGCACGCAGAATCATCGAGCCCTCTTCATGTTTGCCGTCTTTCATTTCTTGGAAAAGACGCAGGTTTTCTTCAATTGGACGATTGCGGAATGGCGATTCAATACCTGGAATAGTAGGATTTGTTCTCTGCAAACTTATTTCTTCAGGAGTTTGTTCGTCAATATAGGCTTTGCCTTGTTTTATAAGCATTACAGCCCATTCGTAAATCTGCTGGAAGTAGTCTGAAGCATAAAAAAGATTATCATACTCAAAACCCAACCAGTGAACGTCGTCAATAATTGAGTTTACATATTCTACCTCTTCTTTTGTCGGATTTGTATCGTCGAATCGCAGGTTTGTTTTACCATTAAAAGTTTCCTTTAAACCAAAGTTAAGACAAATAGATTTTGCATGACCTATATGTAAATATCCGTTTGGTTCTGGAGGAAAACGTGTGATAATTTGTTTATGCTTACCTGTTTCTAGATCGGTTTCGACAATCTGCTCAATAAAATTCAGAGACTCCTTTTTTTCTTCCATTATTTTTATCTTTTCTGAGTTACAAAGATAATGGGAATATTTTAATGATGCAATTGATTTTTTGTGACGATAAACTAAAGCTGCAATAAGTAGAATATATTTTTCGTACTCACATTATTATATCACGAATAAACTTCTGTTCTGAAATTTTTAAAAGTACTCTCTTTACAAATAAGCTTAATTTTACAAACACAGTTTTATATTTTCATTAAAGATATCTTGACTGAAAATTTATAATTATCTTTGGCTTTTGCCACAAAAGTTCTAGGCAAAAATTGAATTTTGTCAAATTTATTAATAAACAATGAGGACTAAAACGCATCAATTTCTTGTAAGCTTAGTTGTAAGCTTAGCTTTAACTATTGTTTTGCTTATTGACGAAACTGATGTCCAAGCACAATGTTGTACTTATACTTTGAGTATGCACGACACATATGGCGATGGATGGAATGGTGGTAATCTTGAAGTGTTTGTAAATAGTGTTTCGATTGGAAATTTTAGTGCAAGCCAATATGGTAGTGTTGACACTTTTCAGGTATGTAATGGTGATGCTTTTGAGCTTTTTTATACTGCTGGAGATTATGAGGAAGAAAATTCATATCAGTTATATGGTCCAACCTGGAATATCGAATTTAGCCAAGGCGCAAATCCGCAAATAGGTACTGTATTTTCTTCAACTGCAGATTGCGACGCAATTCCTATTCTTGGCAGTCACCCTTGTACTGCTATGCCCATTGACACTGGACAGTGCATTATTGCCGACAACTCTGGGTTTCAAAGTTCTGGTCTTTTACCAGGTTGTGCAGATTATCAGGGTTCCGATTTTTGGTTTACAATGCCGGTGCCATCATCAGGAAATCTGAGTTTTGAAACTGGTAACGGAAGTCTAACTGATACAGGTTTGGCTGTTTGGACAGACAGTACATGTAGCTCAACTCTAAATCTATTAGGTTGTGATGACGATGGCGGTGATGGCTATTTTTCATTTCTAAGTATTTTTGATCTGGAACCAGAACAGACAATTTTTATTCAGGTTTTTGGTTATGGAGGAGCAACGGGTAGTTTTGAACTTTGTGTAAACGATTTAGGAACTATTGAATTCGATAGTTCAGAGTTAGCGATTTTTATGATTAATACACTTAATCAAACAATAGTTGCTGATACAAAAATTGCTTGTTTACTAGATGTAAAATACAATGGGCCTGGAAATATTACTTATGTCGATGATCCTTCAAATATTTACAGTGGTAATATCGGAATAGAAATACGTGGAGCAACGTCCTCTGGCTATCCACAACCTCCTTATGGATTTGAGACTCGCGATGCTTTAGGCGAAAACAACAATGTGTCGCTGCTTGGTATGCCAGCCGAAAATGATTGGGTTCTTTTATCAAATTACAACGATCGTTCATTAATTAGAAATGCTCTTGCCTTTAAACTTTTTGGTGAGATGGGCAATTACAGCGTTCGCACAAGTTTATGCGAAGTTCTAGTTGACAGTACTTATGCAGGAATATATTTGTTTGGCGAAAAGATTAAGCGTGATAATAACAGAGTTGATATTGCGAATTTGACATCACTAGATATCGCAGGGGATGATCTCACCGGAGGTTATATCCTTCAGCAAAATCATTGGGATGCAAGCAACAGCTTTGAATCAAATTATTCACCTATTGATCATCCCGGATTTGATGTTCACTTTTTATATGAGTACCCAGAACCCGAATCCATCTTAGAAGTTCAGAAGACCTATATCGCCTCTTATGTTGACAGCCTCGAAACCGCTCTTTATAGTGAAAATTTTGCTGATCCTGAAATAGGATACAGAAAATATCTTGATGTAAAATCATTTATTGATTATTTTATAGTGAATGAATTGGCTAGAAATGCTGATGGCTTCAAAAAGAGCGTCTTTTTTTATAAAGACAAGTACACAAATGGAGGCAAA
>Ga0209800_10003734_pt1 | contig 11797 bp, 10 predicted proteins | sample Higcelweek8metaG_FD_187174 | JGI IMG/M metagenome (GOLD analysis project Ga0209800, IMG submission 187174) | Freshwater pond sediment microbial communities from the University of Edinburgh, under environmental carbon perturbations - High... | ecosystem: Environmental > Aquatic > Freshwater >... | reverse complement strand
TGATGCAGAAAAGAGATTTAATCCCAAATTTGATGAAAATCAAACCAATTTCTTCGAAGCCGATATGGTAATCGAATCTATTGGTCAAGGAATGGATTTGTCTTACCTAAACGATAGTATAAAAGACAATCTTAAACTTGATGCTAGAGGTAGAATAATTGTAGATAAGCATTTCCAATCTTCAGTAGAATGGTTATTTGTTGGCGGTGACATTATTCAGGGGCCAGATGTTATTCATGGCATCGAAAACGGCCACAAAGCAGCAATCGGAATAGATAATTTCATTAACAGTAAAAAGTAATAAACTATGAAAATAGATTTGTCAACAACATACATGAGTTTAAACCTTAAGAACCCAATAATTATTGGAAGTTCAGGTTTAACAGAGAATATAGAAAACATTGTAAAGCTCGAAAACTATGGAGCCTCTGCTGTCGTTCTTAAATCGTTATTCGAGGAACAAATTCTAATGGATATTGACAGCCAGAGAATGAACAATATATTTGACACTTATACAGATGTTGAAAATTATGTTGGATTTTACACAAAACAACATTCTCTAAATAAATATCTGAAATTGATTTCTGATGCTAAAGCCAAAACAAAAATCCCAATTATTGCAAGCATAAATTGTAATACAGCTGGAGAATGGACTAGCTTTGCAAAAAAAATCGAGAATGCTGGAGCTGATGCTATAGAATTAAATGTATTTATTCTTCCTTCCGATTCTAATATCAGCGGACAAGAAAATGAACAAACATACTTCGATATAGTAAAAGCTGTTAAAGCTGAAACCAACATTCCGATTTCGTTAAAGATTAGTCATTATTTTTCTGGATTTGCAAATTTCACAACCGAATTATCCAAAACAGGTATCGAATCGCTAGTTTTCTTCAATAGATTCTTCTGTCCCGATATTGATATTGAAACTGGAAAGGTCGTTTCTTCTCATTTGTATAGTTCACCACTTGATAATGCAATGGTTTTAAGATGGACAGGCATTATGTCAAAAAAACTTTCGTGTGATATTGCAGCAACTACAGGAATACATGACGCTGAAGCAATTATAAAAAACATAATGGCAGGTGCTAAGGCTGTTCAAATTGCATCTGTACTTTACAACAAAGGCATAGCTGAAATTTCAAATATATTATCTGAATTGGAAAGTAAAATGCAGAAAATGAATTATAACTCTATTCAAGATATAACAGGAATTGCAGCACAGGATAACATTACTCACCCAGCTGTTTACGAAAGAGCTCAGTTTATGAAGTACTTTTCGGATAGTGGGAAATAATTTACAAAGAAGTATTATTATATAACTCTTTTAAATTTTTATAATCCCATCAATTCATCATCATAAGGACTAACAGCATCTAAAGCAAGTTGCACAAAAAAATCGAGTGGCAGACCGATTTTCTCACACTCCAAAATATTCTCACGTTTTACAGAAGCGGCAAATCTCTTATCTTTCATTCGTTTTGTAACCGAGTTTGCTTTAACCGACGAAATCTTTTTATCGGGATAAACCATAGCTGTAGCGAAAATCATTCCGCTTAAAGTTTCGCCAGCAGCAAGTGCATGATGAAAGACTAAAGATCTTGGAACTGGTGCCGATTCTTCGTTATGAAGAGATATCGCTTCTATAACATTTTCTGGGACTCCAGCCTCTCGTAACAAAGGCACACATTCTTGTCCGTGAGTTTTAGGATTTCCCTCAGTAAATTCCACATCAAGGTCGTGAAGTAATCCAGCAAGGCCCCACTCCTCTTCATTCTCGCCAAGATGCTGGGCAAGTTTTCGCATTATTAGCTCAGAAGCAACTGAATGAGCGAGCATGCGTGGGTTTTTGACATATTGAGTTAATATTTGAAATGCTTGATCGCGTGTCATATTTGTTTTTTTCAAAAATAGAAAATCATTAGAAATTCTACAATATTTATTTTGCACATACATTCTTACAATTTATATACTAGAATTTCAACGAAGCCCTTAGGGCGGGCTCGCTTCGATGAAAAACTCAGCGCATCGCAGCGGAGTTAAATCTGAACGTGCAAAGTTTACATCATCTGCCATGCATTCTGTCCTTGGCTACGCAAATAGCTTGAGAATATAAGGTAGTATAAAAAAAACAATTAAGATGATATCAATACAACGAAATATTCACTAACTTTGTCTTAACGTTAAAAATAATATATGAAATCTCCATTACTAGCATTTATTGCTTTACTATTTTCAGTAACAATATCAGCACAAACCCCAAACGCCAATGCAGGTGCCGACACACTATTTTGCGGACATTCGGGGAATTTGCAAGCAATACATACCGAAGGAACTGGCACTTGGACAAGCACATTACCCACACATGTAACTATTAGTGATCCTTCTGATCCAGAAAGCGAAGTATATTGCGATATTTTAACAACCGGAAATCCCACTTACCCATATATCAATTTTATATGGACAGTTACATTGGGTGAAGAATCCGACAGTGATACTGTTAGGGTAATTTTTGCAAGAGTTCCGATCTCTGAGATAGATATGATTCCACCAAAATGTTTCGGTGAGCCAGCCACAATAGCAGCAGCAGAGGATAGCTTGCAACAGTATTCATGGAATTTCTATTCTGGTATTATAGATAGTATCGTACCAGCTAATGCTTCAGGAGGACTCTTTGAATATTTTGTCCATTGGAATGGAGAAGACACCGCACATACAATAAGTTTGGTTGCGACAAACTTTTGGGGATGTCAGAGTCCAATAAATATTGACACTGTATGCGAGCCAATTATTCCAACCTTTGATGTAAGCTTGATCCATGATACTTGCTCATTGGGTAAGGGCGGAATTGTATTTGGCGACACATTGGGAAATAGTGCATTCTTCTGGATCGATCCAAATGTAGGACCAGAACCAGGGCCATTTACTACTGTTTACAATTTGCCAGCAGGGGAATACGGAGTACAAACAAGTTATCTTACCCCCAATATTTTCTACTATGCATATTACATAAATACCTTTGGGACATGCAACTGTACAGACACTCTGCATTACGAAATTGTACCCGACATGGTTCCAGAAGCAGTTGCTTCAGTATCAATGGATGTTCAGCTTAACAATCTTTTTGTACCTGCTTCTGTTGTTTTTGTAAATCAAAGTGAAGAATCTGAATTTGAAACAACATGCTACTGGAATTATGGTGACGGAGAATTCGAAGCAATATGCGATCAATTGGTAGAGCATATTTATAACACAACTGGTTGTTTCAGCCCATATCTTATAATCGAAGTTCCATCAATCGAAGGCTGTCGCGATACAGCATTTATTGAGCCATGTCTAAACATTCAGAGCGATGGAAATGTGAATCAAAATGAATTAAATAAAGACATTAAAATTTTTCCAAATCCTGCAAGCGATTGGTTAAAGATTGAAACAGAAAAATATATAATTACATCTGTCAGAATAATTGACATATTAGGTAAAGATGTTATAAAAATAAATGATTTTGAAAATGAGAAAATTTACATTGGCAATTTACCTAATGGGGTTTATCGAATTCTGATAATTGGTGATGATTTTGAAACAAATTTAGCTTTTGTAATCAAATAAATCACCACCAAGAATGGTCACAAATTTACATTTGTAGGCTCATCATCGAATCAAAAAATATTTAACTAATGCTAAAAGTTTATTTTAGTCATCCTTCTTCCTGATAATCCAAATATCTTGGTCAGGTCGTCCACTAATTAATAAGCCCGGAATGAATTCGCTAATTTCGTGCTCAGCAAATAATTCCCGAACAAAACTCTCTGGTTGAAATGCAACAAATGTGCGGTGTCCTTCTTTGGTTTTAGTTGAGAAAACAAGTTTCCCATTATCAAAATCTTTTTGTTCCTGATCACTTAGCTTCTCTCTGAACGGCAATCCATGCAAAGTAATATACAATATTCCACCAGGCTTAAGAACCCTCATCAATTCCTTAGCCCATTCATAATGGTTTGATTCAGACAAATGAGTAAATATTGATATTCCATAAATTACATCAAAAAAATTATCTTCGAAGTCAATTGGTGGTTTCAATCCATTTAATTTAAAATCAATACCTTTCAAATTTGACTTGCACCAATTAATGTATTTTGGATTATAATCAGTGCCATAAATTTGGCAATTTGGTATTAGTTGAGGAAAATGTCTGATTGTTCTACCTGGACCACAACCCCAATCAAGAATTTTACTATTATCCAATTCGATTTTAGTCCTGAATTTTTCAACTAGATCTTTTGCGGTATCTAGTCCATCATAAAAGTATTTCTGATAATTCAGGCCATATGTTTCATATATATAATAGGGGGGGGTATATGTATAGTTGGAATTTCGCTACGAAAAGCATTTCGTGACTTATATGTCTTAATAAAATGCAAGACATACCTTAACCTGTCTGCAAGCCCGATTAACCCTAGCTTTCTGAAAACAATTACAATTATTCGCTTCATTTGACAAAAATAAAATGCGAAGATATAGCAATTTTTGTAATTCAGTCATAATTAGATCACCACCATCCCCGCTCCCACTGTTTCATTTGTAGCCTCATCAACTAAAATTAAACTTCCAGAAACTGGATTCTTTTTGTAGTCGTCAACAAAAAACACTATATGTTTTAGGCAATGTACAAAATGTTCAAGGATTTTTCTCTCTCAGAACCCTATCTATATACCGAGTTTGCTCTCAAGATAATGCTTGTCGATACCAAACATTTCTTTTATGTCATTGATTTTTTGAAGAATTTGGGAATTATCGGACTTTTTATTCGTTTTCTGACCGATTATCATGACATTTTTATGAGTGTGAGCGTCGGCGATAAATTCGACAACTTTTGTTTTATAACCGAAGTATTCCATTATTAGAGCTCGGATTCCATCAGTAATTAATTCAGATTGTCGTTCGAGAAAAATCCCGTGTTTAATAACTGGACTTAAAACATTTTCTTTCTGTGATTTCTCGATTTCCTGACGTATCTGGTGCTGACAGCATGGCGCTACAACAATAAGTTTTGCATCTGCTTTTATTGCTTTTGCAATAGCATCATCTGTTGCCGTATTGCAGGCATGGAGTGCAATCATGACATCTAGTTTATCACACTTATATTCTTCGATGCTACCTTCTACAAAACTGAGATTCGAAAATTCTGATTTTACTGAAATATCATTGCATAAAGTTACGAGCTCCTTGCGAAACTCAACGCCAGTTACGTCAACTTTGAGTTTCAATTCATTTGTTAGATAATCATATAGCCCAAATGTAAGATATCCTTTCCCTGAACCCATGTCAGCAATTAACAGCTTTTCCTTTTTTGGCAATTCTTTGAGCAGTGAACTCAATATTTCAATATAGTGATTGATTTGCTTAAACTTATCCTGTGATTTTGGATAAACCTTGCCGTTCTCGTCAGTAATATCCAACAAATTAAGATATTTTTTCCCTTTTATTTCGCCTAATTTCCGAGTTTTAACATTGTCGTGACTTAAGGAAGGAAGCTCTTTTATTGATGCTGGAAAAATCCTAAGATTCGACTTCATTGTGTTTACATTCTCGAAAACAAAATCATTTGTAATTGTTAACAAAGTGGCAATACGAAAATCACTCTCAAGTAAACTGGTAATGATTGTATTTGCTTCATTTATAGAATAATTCTTTACTACATCTTTTGTTTTGTAGCGATAAGTGAAACTGATTTTATTTTCGTTTTTAATTACAATTCTTTTTACATAAATGTTTTTAAGGTTTTCTTCAGTGCCTTTATAATTTGAAAGTGTCAGTTTTACGAATCTATTGTCTGTAATACTATTTGTCAATTCGCTTAGAAACTGTTCTTTTTTTTCGTTTTCGCTCATAAAATATTTGTAAGTATATGCCGCAAAGATAACAAAAAAAGGGTGCAACAAAGTGCGCCCTCTTTTGGTATAGGATAAACTGCAATATTTAATGCATAATACTTAGCACAAAATACCGTGCTTATTATTTCATCATTGCAACATTTACAGTAATTTCTTCATAAACAGAACCTGCACAAACCTTAATAATTGCTTCGCCTGGTCCTACAGCCATAATTAGTCCATCTGAATCAACAGAAGCGGCTGAAATACTACTTGAACAGTAAACTAAATCAACAGCAACTGGATTATTAGAAGCATCATAAGCAGTTGCAATAATCTGAGATGTAGTTGCTGAAAACATATTTAAATTTACCGATGTTTGATTCACTGTAATATGGTGAACTTGAGGATTACCTGCACCACAATCACATTCATCAGCAATAGCTGCAATAATTGCTGAAGCACCTCCAACATACTCATTATTAACATCATAAGCAACAACCATTGTCATCATTCCGGCCATAGCGTCAGACTTCATGGTTACTAAACCATTGCTGTTAACAGTTGCAATATCAAACATGTCAAATCCATATGTAGGAATCATCCAAGCGAAGTTAACGCCAGGCAATTCGGTCGCAGAAGTTCTTGTTAAATGATAAGCTTTTGCAGTAAATTGTCTTGTACCTCCTGCTGGGATGCTAACGTAGAAAGGTTCCACAACAACAAGAGTATCTGGATTAACAATTAGGTTTGCCTGACCTAGAATTCCATCAATCATCGCAAATACAGATGTTTCGCCTGGGTTTACTGGGGTTACGAGACCAGTGCTGCTAACAGTTACCACATCTGTATTAGCCGAGCTCCATACAGGAGTTTTTCCACTCACTAGTTCGCCGTCAAAATTATATGCTTTTGCAGTAAGTTGAACTGTTTCATTCTGGAAAAGGTCTTTTGATGGAGGATTTACTTCTACTCTGCAAACAGGTAGTTCTACAATATAAGGAGCAATTACAGTAACAGGAACGATGCTGACAGGATCACCATCGAGACTAGTTGCAGTAACGGTTATGTAACAAGAACCAGCTTTATTAAAAGTTACCAATCCAGAAGCAGAAACAGAGGCAACTGTTGCATCACTAGAAGTGTATGTACATGTTGGTTCAGTAACCCCTGTTGTCGTCAAATAAATCGACTCAAGTTGAATAGTTCCACCAACTTCATAAAGAATAGCGCATGGAGCAACTGTAAATAAAGAAGGGGCATAAATTCCCAAAGGGGCTTTTGCTGTTAAAGTAACTCCATCAATAGTTACAGATGCAGTAACAGTAACCATACCTTCACCAACGACTGAAATAACTCCACCAGAAGTAATTGTAGCGATTCCTGAAGATGAAGTTGACCATGTTACACTTGTTGGTTCACTCGATACACCATCTTTATCAACCAATTTTGCAGTATAAGTAACAGATTGATCTGGGTTAATTTTCTGTGCTCCGTTTTCAATAATTAATACATAATTTTTGTCCGCAGCTTCTTCTTCTTTTTTACAAGACCCTGTTCCGATGACAAGTAAAATTCCAAACATTGCCAATGTTGCAGAAATCAACAAATTTTTAAAATTCAGTTTTTTCATAAATAATTCTAGTTTAGTTTTCTTACTCTTAAGGTTTTTCAGATTCACCCTGTTTTTAAAATGCTCCAGCTGCACACATTTACGGGCGTTGATTTTTCAAAAACTATACCAACAAAAAAAAACAGCCCTTTACAAAGTTAAGGGCTATTTTTAATATTTAAATTGTTTCTATTCTTCTTTTTTGGATTTCTTTTCGAGTGGTAACACACCAGCCATGTCTCCAATTATGTTAACGATATCTGATCCCTGAGGAATAACGATCTTTGCATTATCTTTCAATGCGGCCTCGATAGTTTCAAGTTTCTTTAATAATTGTGCATTACCAATAAAATACTTATTAGCTGCGTCATTAACAAGTCTAATTGCTTCTGCCTCACCTTCAGCATGAAGAATCTTAGCTTGACGATAACCTTCGGCTTCTTTAATTTTTGAACGTTTTGTACCGTCTGCACCTGTTTCAGCAGCAGTAGCATAGTCAATAGCAGCAATTTTTTCATTCTCTGCTTTTACTACCTTGTTCATTGTTTCCTGAACATCACGTGGAGGATCAATTTGTTTTAACTCTGTACGAACGATTTCGATACCCCAAGTTTTTGTTTCTTCACAAAGTGTTTTATGCAATTCAGCATTAATTTTTCCACGCTCGCTGTTTGCGGATTTCAAAGTTAATGTACCGATAATATTTCTTAAAGTTGTACGAGCAAGGTTAACAATCTGCCACTGGTAGTTGTTTACATTATACTGTGAACCTTTTACTCCTTCTTCAGTATCTGTTACTTTAAAATACACCTGTGCATCAACACTAGCATTCAAATTGTCATTTGTAATAATTTCCTGAGGCTGAGCATCAACCATTTGCTCGGTTGTATTAACTCTGTATAATTTGTCAATACCTGGAAATATCCAATGAAAACCTGGCTTTGCAAATTTGTGATACTTACCCATACGTTCAATCAAACCTCTATGTGTTGGTCTGATAATCTTTATACCTGAAAGAAGAAATACAAATACAACTCCTCCGATAATAAAATAAAATTGTAGTTCCATGATTTAAATAGTATTAGTTAATAAAATAGATTTTTCAAGACAAAGTTAATAAAAATTCAGACTGTATTCGGATTATTTCAGTTTTAACATTTAATTAATATCTGGCTCTACCGTCTTAATTTTAAAACCCATAACTACTGTTCCAATTAAACCAACAAATAATACTGCAGCAATTATAAATACATTTTTGATCATAAAAATTGTGGAAACTAAAATCATTGTCCACATCAAAACTATAGAGTAGATTTTGGTTCTAAGAGTTATGCCTTTGTTTTTACGAAATCGCAAAATGTATTTTCCAAAAATCCTATTATTTACTAGTTTTTTATATAAATTCTCTGACGACCTTACATAAAACCATGCTGTAAGTAAAAGAAACGGTGTAACAGGAAGCCCAGGAATGAAAATACCAGCAACAGCTAATGCAAGGCTCAAAGAACCTAGAAAAATAAAAAGTATTTTCAGTATGATTTTCATAATGAGCCGAATAAGTATTGCAACTTAAACAGCACAACAATATAAAAGTTTAAATCTAGTCAACTACGAATCTACTTTTAAGTCCAGAGTTTCGTAGTTTCACAAAATATGCTCCTGGTTTAAGTTCAGTAATATCAATTCTATTTTCACCCTGAATGGTGCTTACTGTTTTTACTAGAGAGCCTGTTGAGTTGTAAATTTCGCACATATCACTACCTACGTTTCCTGGCAAATATATAAACACTTCAGTTGTTGCAGGATTAGGATATGTTTTTAAATTGTGCTTTTGCTTTGGTTGACTTACAATCATTGGCAATTCGAATAAGTCCAAGGTGTTATACTCCAGAGGAGTGTTTTCACATGCCTGAACTCCTCCAGTTGTATGATATGCTAATTTGAGATAATTTTCCTCGGGTGCAAACTGCATGAACTGAATATTACCAGTTCCGCCAAAAGCACAGGCACTACTGTGATCTAACATTATACTCCAGTTTTCGTGTTTGCTAATCAAAGTCCCATCACCCATATTTGCTTTGACAGCATTATATCTGACACAGTAGTTTAAAGCGTCATTTCTTGCAATTGAGGAATTTGCGGCATACAGATTTTGATTAGGAATATCATCTTCATAAGATGTATTTCTAACGGTAATGTATGGTGATGATGGAGCAACTTCGATAATGGTAGCAATTTTCTCATCGTCTAAATTTGTCGAAGGCGCGACTCCTGTGATAATATATGAATCTGCATAGCCATTTGAATTTACAAGTACAGCATCATTAATATCGAGACAATTATTTGTTCCATCGCCGTTATAATCATCAAGTTCAATAGATTTCCTCATCGTAAACCAAACTGGTTCATACGATTTATTAAGAGATGCGGCCGTATATTCATCCGCTAGCATGTGCTGCATTACTGCTACTCCACTTTGATTAAGTCCTGAAAGAACGGACATTTGACCTGCAAATCCAATTAAAAGCCAAGGCTGTTCATTTTCCTCAGCAGGAAAGTGAATTACCATAACCTGATTTCTGACAATCACCTGCTGATCATCCCAGTCGAGATGTCTTGATATTACAGATTTACCATCGAGTTCTGTTCCGGCAGTTGCATCTCCCCAACTAATTAGAGTTGAGCAACCATTATCGAGTCCAAGACCTTTCGTTAAAAAATTTTGAAAATCGAGGAATGAATTTGCCAACAATACATCAATATAATCGACCTCATAACTCATTTCTCCACTAGCATTAAGGCCATCAGCCATTGCCATAGCTTCGTAAATGTAAACAGAATCAATTTTAATATGTGCATCTGTAAGCATTAAATTGCGAGCCATAGAATAATAAGTGCCAAAGGCGGGCATCAAATAATTATCAAACAAGTCATTGACACCCTCACCAAGTAAATACCCAACTGCATAACCTCTTTGCTCATGAGTTCCCCAAACCTTAACAACTTTAAATTGTCCGTCATCCGAAACAACTTGGCCGTTTATCACTTGACTATAAATCTGGATAAACAAAAATACACATACTAAAAGTGCTATAATCTTTTTCATAATTGTCGATTTATTTGAAGCTAAATTAGTAAAAAAATCATTTGAATCAACATCAAAACAATTGGAACAAAAAATCCCATAAGCCAAAAAGATGCAGTGAGAAAATCAAAATTACCAAAACGAGAAAACCTCTAACGAATTTTGCACCCTTTTTAATAGCCAACGCAGTTCCGATAATTCCTCCTGCGGTATTTCCAATTGTTGCAAAAAGAGCAACCCACAAATCAACCTGTCCGTTCAGGAAAAAGATAACCATAACAACAGGAGCATAAGTAAGCACCAGAAATACTTTGAGGGCATTTGCTTGGACCAAATCAAATCCAGCATTAAGCACAAGAGCAGACAGTAGAAAAATCCCTACACCAATATGTATAAAACCACCATAAAAGCCAATTCCTAGAAATAGCAAAATTTGCCAGAAACCAGTTTTAGCCTGCCTTTGCTCTGACTGACCTTCAATCCATTTTTTAGGGTCATAAAACATTAGAAATAACATCAGAAGTAAAACTACACCCACAATTATTTCAAACACATCTTCATTAATTGACACAGCCATTTCTGCACCAGCAATAGAGCCAACAACCATTGGAATGCCGAGAATAAGTCCCTTACGCAATTTGAGTTTATTGTTCCTATAAAATTTGATAGATGATGCTCCTGTTTGAAAGAGTATGCCAGGTCTGACAGTACCATTTATTAAATTAACAGGCATACCGAACAAAGAAAGAGTTGAATACATTAATGCAGTACCGGCACCAGCAATAGTATTAATAATTCCCTGAGCACAACCGACAATAGTTATGATTAGGTAAACCTGCCATAATTCCAGTCCAAAAGAATTTATTATTTCCGTTGACATTATTTACAAATGTGGTTTTATCAAAAGTACAAAACATTTTTATTTTTGAACAGAATCTTTTAAAGGTTTAAATCCTTCGCCAAGGATTTCGTGTGTGTTCATTACCGAAATAAAGGCTTTTGGGTCAATTTCATAAATATATTCCTTGAGAATTTCAAATTCTCTCCTATTGACAGTTGTGTAAATAACTTTCTTTTTATCTTCGCTATACATTCCCTGTGCATCGAATAATGTTCCACCTCTCTCTAGGTCATCAATTATTTTTGCTTTTATATCTTCATATTTATCTGAAATTATAAATAACGCTTTGTCATAATTTGCACCTTCAAGAATCAAATCAACAACTT
>Ga0209800_10003733_pt1 | contig 11798 bp, 9 predicted proteins | sample Higcelweek8metaG_FD_187174 | JGI IMG/M metagenome (GOLD analysis project Ga0209800, IMG submission 187174) | Freshwater pond sediment microbial communities from the University of Edinburgh, under environmental carbon perturbations - High... | ecosystem: Environmental > Aquatic > Freshwater >... | reverse complement strand
GCGTTTAGCGTAGTTCCTAAAGCAGGCGTGTAAACCATCGATCCGGCCACATCGGCAGTGGCATTGAGTTGAGTTGCACTTAATGTAGTTCCGTATGTAATACCTGTTGGATTACTCCATGTAATTATAGGCGTTGCTTTTGCAACATCAATTGTTACCGTTTTGCTGGTTGCTTCATAGTTTGTTAAATCAGTTGGAGTTAAATCAACTTGGAGTGTTTGACCGTTACCAGCGTTTAGCGTAGTTCCTAAAGCAGGCGTGTAAACCATCGATCCGGCCACATCGGCAGTGGCATTGAGTTGAGTTGCACTTAATGTAGTTCCGTATGTAATACCTGTTGGATTACTCCATGTAATTACAGGCGTTGCTTTTGCAACATCAATTGATACCGTTTTGCTGGTTGTTTCATAGTTTGTTAAATCAGATGGAATGAAATCAACCTGTAATGTTTGTCCGTTACCGGCGTTTAGCGTAGCACCTAAAGCAGGTGTATAAACCATCGATCCGGCCACAACGGCAGTGGCATTGAGTTGAGTTGCACTTAATGAAGTTCCGTATGTAATACCTGTTGGATTACTCCATGTAATCACAGGTATTGCTTTTGCAACATCAATTGATACCGTTTTGCTGGCTGTTTCATAGTTTGTTAAATCAGATGGAATGAAATCAACCTGCAATGTTTGTCCATTACCAGCATTTAGCTGAGTGCCTAAGGCGGGAGTGTAGGTGTAGGTTCCGGATGTGTTTGCTGTTGCATTGAGTTGCGTAGCACTTAAAAGTGTTCCGTAAGTGATATCTGCCGGATTGCTCCACGTAATTACAGGCGTTGCTTTTGTTTTAAAAGTAACTTCCGTTCCATAACTGGTACCTACAGAATTGGTGGCATAGGCTCTTACATAATAAGTGGTATTCGCTGTTAATCCTATCATAGAGGCAGTAAAAGTTCCTGTTACAGAAGCTGCGCCTTTATCCACATTATTGTCAGTAGTTGTTGGTGTTCCTGTTGTATTCCAGCAAACGCCATAAGCAGTGGGATTCGATGAGCCTAAATAGGTGATATTCCCATTGCCTGTAGCTGTAGTTGTTGTAATACTTGAAACAGCTTGTGTGGTAATGGTTGGCGATGCACTACCCGTTCCTATGATTGAAAAATCATATGGGCTTTCGGTGACATCGTTATTGGCAATTGAAAGGGTTGCATTGAATTCTCTTGTCGCATCGGGATCAAAAGTTACGTTGAACGTGGTTGAACCACTGGCTGCAATTGATACTGATGGCGCTGAAGTAACCGTAAAGTAAGAGGCATCGGCTCCTCCAACTACAACATAAGGAGTTGTACCTGTAAGTGTAAGGATTTCTGTCCCTGTATTTTGAATGGTAAACGTACGCACAATTGTCCCTGCAACGATTTCCACATGACCAAAATCGGTATGGTCGAATACCGAAGGTGTGGCATCGCCATCGGTAATAGTTGTAGAATTTCCGGTTACATTCATTTCTGGTTCGGCATATTGAATAACGGGAGAGCCCGAACCACCCGAAAAAGTCCAACTGGTTACGTTAACAGGGAAGCCATTTTCGCCATTGTTCAACGATTTAAAATAGTAGGCAGAACGATCGGTATCGTTATCGATGTACCAACATCCGTCTTCCGTTCCACCATTATCACTATTATATATGTAATAGCTTCCATACTTCCAGTATTGATATTCGTTTATCAACCCTTGATGGGTGTAGGTGTCGTTGAGCGCTGATGGGCTGGTAACACCCGACAGCACCACGTTTTTAGGAGTATAACCATCGCCATGAATGGTAAAGGTATAGGTGCCTTCGTCGCTATCGTTGTTGTTGATAGTAACAACAGCGGTTTTTGTTCCTTCCGAAGCAGGGTCGAATGTAACGATAAAAGTAGTGGACCCTGAAGCCGCGATTGAATTGGAAGGTGCAGTGCTTACCGAAAAATCGGAAGTTGCACCACTTAGGGATATATATGGAGAACTACCCGATAAGGTTAGAACAGCAGTCCCGGTATTTTGAATGGTGTAGGTACGTGTACGGCTTCCTGAGGAATAGTCGAGCGATCCGAAATGGGTGCCATCATACCTCGAAGGCGTATTATCGCCACTTGCAATATTCTGGCTGTTGTTGCCTACCACATTGATTTCAGGGGTTGGAGTGGCTTCAGAAACAACCGGACTTCCTGTCCCAAATTGAACTTGCCAAGGTGTTAGACCATTGGGCGAAACCGCTTCGGAAACATAGTAAAACAAACTTCCGTTAGTGCCGTCCTGATCATTATCAATTGCCCATGCGGGAGATACTCCACTTGCTAAATAATTGAAAATATAATAATTCTCGGTAGCATGTTTCCAGTATTGAAAATTGTTGAGAATCCCCTGCGAAATATAATTCCCGTTTGCAGTAGAAGGGGTAGTAATACTTGTTACCACAAGGGCTTTAGTAGTATAACCATAACCATTGAGAGCAAAGGTATATGGGTTTTCGTCCGAATCGATGTTGACTATGGAAATAGTTGCATTTCGGTCGCCTGTACCGGTTGGGGCAAAAGTTACCGTAAAGGTTGTAGAACCGGATGCTACTATAGAACTTGCAGGTGATGATGTGACAGTAAATTCAGAAGCATTTGTCCCTGAAAAGCTTATGGCACCAATGGTTAATGCTGCCGCACCCGTGTTTTGAATGGTGAAAGTTCGGGTTGTAGTACCCGAATTGGGAAGTGCCGAACCAAATTTGGTATGATCCAAAAAAGAGGGAGAGTTATCGCCTGAAGCTATGTTCGTATTATTCCCTTTCAAATTGATTTCAGGATTAACTGAAACTGCTGAAACAGATATTGGAGCAGCCCCTGTGTTTCCAGTTTTTAAACCATATACCCAGGCAGTTACATCTATTGGAGTAGCTGCAGTACCATTGCCATCATCGGCAAATAAAACTTCACCACTGTCATCTTCAGCATCAGTATCATCATCAATGGTCCAATAATTATAGTAATTAAAGATATAATAATTCTCTGTTTGATGTTTCCAATAGGCATAACCATTTACTGTACCTGATTGTTGCACGTATGTCCCGTTAACACCGGTATATGGAGATAAAGCTCCTGCTACAATTATATCGGCGGCAAAAGTGGAACCTGATAAAAAGAGTATCCATGCCAGAACCATCAGAATTTTGATTTTTTTCATAAAAAATTTCTTGCTTTGAATTGAAACCTGTATGTTCAAATTCTGGCAGCTCGATAAATCGTTATGCTCACTTTCATGCAGGTTGTTGTTTCTACTGTACCATGCTTGTTTCATTGTGTTTGTTTTTTAAATTTCACACTACTACCCGTCTAAAAAAAATAAAGAAGGGTACTCCAAAAAGCATCCCTTTCAAGTTGTAATTTCGTCTTTTCATGAACATTATTACAATATGGGCAAAATTACTGAAATATTTTAGTCGGTCAGTCGTTTTTTTAACAAATTGTAAAAATATTGCCACGTGAACAATTTGAGCTGTTGGTAAAGCAGTTCGGTAGCGACTGTTATTACAAAACTTTTTTTCGTGGGATCAACTAATAACAATGCTCTTTGGGTTATTTTCCCGTTGTCATTCGATGGGTAAAGTATGCAACAGGATGCGAGCTCTGGGTGGTAAATTGTCCCATTTGAACATGGATTGTTTTCCCTCAAAAAGCACAGCAGGAGACGCCTTGCGTGAGCGGAACAATGAACTTTTAAGCAGTATTAATTTGCATCGATATAACAATTTATAAAACAAAATCTTCTTTTTCTCCCTCTCCCCGCCGCAAGCACCTGATCACCCCCGCTGCTGCGCGTTTGCAGCCGATGCTATTACTTTCAACTTTATGAATTTGACGAACTTGGAACTCCTACCCCCATTTTCAAATTGGCATATTTTCAAATTTTCAAATCATCCCATTTTCATTCAAACAACAGCCATTGATTTACGACAGTTTCAAAATACTTGCTTTTATCATCTCCATACATGTATTCTATGTCAAATTGAATAGTATGCGAACGCTTATTGTTGCAGTATTCCTTTTCCCATCTAATCTTTGTTTTGGTCACTTCTCCTCGATACGCATAAGAGCGAAGCTCAATTCTTCTCACAAATTCCTTGGCGAATTTTTTATTGATAAAATTTGGAATTCCGATAACGTTTTCGCATTCAGAAGTGGGATTTATATAAATCATGCCATCATAAAGCTCTTCAAAACTGAGTGTTCCATTTTCTGACCAAATGTCAAAGGTGTCTTTTCCGAAAGGCGAATTCCGAAAATCAAACCCGATATTTTTATATTCACAATACTTGAATGCCGCATCCCATTTTCCATGAGCAACAGGCTGCAAATTATTGATGGTGTATGGATTCACAATCAAAAAACAAACCCTATCAGAGTATTTCTTATTGATATAGGAGCCGAAAAAGTCCTCGTATGTATTACCTTTTGGGGAAGCCCATTTTCGCAAACTATGAGGATAATTCATAATTACAAACGCTTTGTTTCTTTCTTTATCTTCATTTTCCTCAAAGCTTTTGATGAAAAACTCAGCCATCGCCTCGTCGTAATTCTTTTCAATTTCATTTGTTTTCATCCGGCAAACAGCCGTATCGGTAATTTCATTCCAATCAAACGGATGCGAAGTCATTTTTATTGAAATCGGATACTCTGGATGCGATTGATTAAAATGAAATACTGTTTTCCACAAGTAAAAGAAATTGTATTTCTCCCAAAATCCCTGATATGAAATTTCGCGGTAGATTTCCACCAATTTTTGATCTACTTCAGCTTCGTTTAAGAATTGATTCTGAAGGATTTTGTTCAGGGTGTCATTGTAATTTGAAGAACCCACCTCTGTATAAATAACACTTACTTGTTTGTAGAATTCCTCTGTATTAATCAGCTTTTCAATGAAATAATATTGAGTAATATCACGATGATCACGTTCTCCAAACACAATCACATCGTGGGTTTTGAATTTTTCCAACAAGTAAGTTGCTGGACTTGTTTGCTTTTCCTTGATAAAACCAATATATGGTTCAATTTCGGGGCTGTATCCCGATATTTTTTGCTGAGCTGTCAAATTCAAACAACTCCAAATGAGCATGCACATCAAAATTGTTGTTTTCATAGTATCAATGATTTTTTAGTCATTCAACGTTACCCGTATTCGTCACAAAGGCCTGTCCTGTGTCATAATAATTCCAAAAATACTAAATCTTACACAAATCCAACCTGCTGAGGGTATTCAATCCTTAGGCCTGCCACAGCAAAATCTTCTTAAAACTTCCAAAGCCTCCCTCTCTCGGACGTCGCCCTAGGGTTTTGCGGCCAAACAAACAGTCTCAATGGGAAAATGGTTGCCACAATATCAATTTATTGGCAGGCCTCCTGCCCCAAACCATAAGCCGGAAATCCTGTTCGAGCCGTATAATTCAATCAAAAAGTCCTTGCGGTGAGTTATTTCCGGCCAAATATAAACGAACCATTTTCCCGCCGCAAAACACTCCAGGCGACTAGCTTTTCTGGTGCCTGACACGCTGAAAGCGTGTGGTTCGTTTTCTTTTTGCAATGAAAAAGAAAAGGAACATTCTTGCTGAAATGCCTGCCAATCCGCCACAGGCGCCCAAAGCCTCCATAAAGCCATCTGTCAGCCACTCAAGATTTCTTAGTGCTTGGTATTTTCGAGAATGCTTGCTGTAAAACCCCAGCGTAGCCATGTATAAGATTCCATTCGCGCAAATAAGACCTGCTGAGGGTATTCAATTAGCGTCATTCGCGCAATCCGGTGCGCCACGAGGTGTGCGTTAATATAAATAAATACCTACAAGGATGAAAGAACCTTGCAACCCAATTTGCCGTTCAGGTTGAAGACCGCCTGACACACTGTTAGGAAACGAGCTTTGTGAAGCTCGGGCGGTACAGTGCTGTGAGCTGCATCAGTAAGGCTTCGTTACACGAAATGGTATCGGTCAATCTGCCGGAGTTGATGAAACCTGCCATGTTGGTTGAGATAACGGTAATTTTGAAAACCAACAGATACCCGGAGTAAAATGATGTTGCGCGTAGCACAAAGGTAGCGCATAAACGTGGGAGACCCTAACAGAGCGGATAAGTCCATCCGTTGACTGAGGGAGTCGGATATTCTCGTAGTAGTGAAGATACAAGAAAAGGTAAAATCTTGAGGAGCGAAGGAGCATTACTATAAAGAAAGTTTTGAATGACGAAAAACCAAACCGAATTGATATGACACATCAGCAAAAAGTTGGAGCAGAAGGACAGGGCGAGCCAGATAAAAGAAGGCGAAGCGAAATGCCAGATGCAGAAAGAGTTATAACGTTACAGGAGAAACTATATCAGAAAGCCAAACAAGAGCGGGCGTACAAATTTTATGTACTATATGACAAGATGTTCGTTCCCTACATGCTACGAGAGGCATGGGAAAAGGTCAAGCGCAATGGCGGGTCGCCAGGCGTTGACGGAATAACCATAAGCGATATTGAGCAGCGGGGCATTGAAGAATATCTGCAAACACTGGGCGAAGAGTTGCGAACACAAACCTACAAGCCGAGTGCGGTTAAACGTGTTATGATAGACAAAGCCAATGGAGGAAAGCGTCCATTAGGGATACCAACGGTAAAGGATAGAATAGCACAAACAGTGTGTAAAATGATACTTGAGCCCATATTTGAAGCAGACTTTGAGGATAGTTCTTTTGGTTTTCGGCCGAATCGCAGTGCACAAGACGCAATGAGGGCGATAAAAGAGAACTTAAAGCAAGGAAAAACAGAGGTGTATGATGCAGACCTAAGCAAATACTTCGATACAATACCACATGACAAGTTGCGACTTACATTGGAGCAACGTATTTCTGATCCACGAATATTAAAGCTGATTGAGAAATGGCTCAAGGCGCCAGTATTCGAAGACGGACAATATAAAAGTGGGAAGAACAATCGAAAAGGAACGCCACAGGGCGGAGTCATATCGCCACTACTTGCGAACATTTATTTTCATCTCATCGATCGGATAATAAATAATCCAACCAGTCTGTTTAGCAAAAATGGAATCAAAATAGTACGATATGCTGATGATTTTGTGTTGATGGGAACCCATCTTAGTGAAATAGTTATTGGCAAACTCAAAAACTTGCTCAATCGCATGGAGCTTACTCTTAATGAAGATAAGACCCGACAAATTGATGCAACAAAAGAGAACTTTAACTTTCTTGGATTCACAGTACAATATGCCAACGATCTGCGAGGACGAAATACCAAATATTGGAACATCACCCCCAGTAGTAAATCGAGGCAGAAAGTCAGAGATAAAATTGGATGCTACCTGAAAGCGCACGGTCACAGCAATGTTAACCTTGTAGTAAAAGACCTCAATGCTATTATGCGCGGATGGCTTAATTACTTCGACATCGAAGGAGTGAGCTATCCAGCCATGAGTAAACGAGAGCTGCGTTATTACTTGTTTGACAGAATCAATCGTTACTTTGCACGCAAGAGTCAACGTAAGTGCAGGCTTTACGGACATAATGCCTTTGAGGTTTTATCAACCAATTATGGTCTGATTGACCCCACTAAATATGCACGTCGATAACTCACTGGTGAATGCTTCTGATGAAATTTATAGGAAAGCCGTATGCGGGAAAACTGCACGTACGGTTTGATGAGGGGGCAGAGAAGTAGCAATTGTGCCACTTCTCGCTCTACTCTACTGCCCTCGTGGCAGAATCTCTTTATCTTTGAGTGTCGTAAACATTAGTTGCTATGGACTTCACGATTCGTCCCTGGAGAAAATCCGATCTGAAATTTCTGCTGAAATATGCCGACAACCCGCGTATCGCCATGAATCTGACCGACATGTTTCCGCACCCTTATACCAGACAGTCGGGTAAGCGATTCCTGAAAATGGCCCGCAGCGCTGATCCCGTGCGCATCTTTGCCATTGACATCAACGGCGAAGCGGTCGGCTCTATTGGCGTCTTTCCGGGAGTTGACATCCGCCGCAACAACGCCGAAATCGGTTACTGGCTCGCAGAGCCGTTCTGGGGCAAAGGCATCATGACCGAAGCGGTTAAGCAAATGGTGGCTTATTCTTTCAAAACATTCAATATCAACCGCATTTTTGCCGGCACATTCGGCCGCAACACCGGCTCGCAGCGCGTGCTCGTGAAAGCAGGCTTTTCCCTCGAAGCCCGTTTTGAAAAAAACTATGTGAAAAACGACGAGCTGGAGGATGAAGTGGTGTATGCTATAAGGCGTTAGGCATTAGGCGTAAGGCGGCAGGCACAACGCTCAGCGCACAAGGCATTGCACAAAGATTCTTTGTTACCATTTTATTCCTCCTGACACTTTTTTATTTTCTGCAACGTTTGTAGAAACAGGAACTAATTAAAAATTTCTGTAAGTTTGTATTAAAGATGCTCATTATGAAACAGTCGTTGACAATAATAATATTTCTGATTGCTTTGAACGTCTCTTTGTATGGAAATACAATCATACTTCAGAATGATGAATTCAATCCGACATCTTTACAGATGATTGAACCGGATGTCTGTACAGATACAATTCTGAACGATGGGCCTTATCCCGATATGACCATTCATCTTTTGCTGATGGTGAACGGTGACACCATACCTGTTCCCGATAGATCGGTGTTTCAATTAAACTTCGGCGATTACTGTATGAATTTTCCGATCTACGATAACACCTTTGTTGTTGATTCGGCCACTGATTTATCCACCAAAGAAGCGTGTCTGATTATCAGCGATATGAAAATCAATTTGATTTTGTGCAACATGACTTTTGAACCGGTTTTACGGGTCTGGGCGGATAATATCACGCTAAGTATTAACTACTTTTCTGATTTTGTTAAAGCAAAAAAAACATGGGGAAGCTATATCTTATGCGATGATATTGACACATTTCAATATTTTGTTTTGTGGGGTAACGGCTATGTATTTGATCATGTATCGGTTGATTGTGACTAAATTCCCTGTAATGGCACTTCCATAGCGGGTTCCCGGTTTCTATGGAACGATTTCCGTCACAAGGTAATCAAACAGTTGATTTGAAAACTTTCAATTCGCTTTGCGTCTTGCGCGTCTTCGACGCTTGACCTACCAATTCAAAGGTGCTTCGCGTCTCCTTTGCTCCTGGGACTTCGTCCAAGGCTATTATTATTTAACTCCTCCAGAGTTTCGGATGGTGCTTCGCAGCTTTGATTGTGCCTTTGGCTACGAATATTTCGTATTTCTGATTTTGATTAAAAAAACGCCTATCATACATGTCACGTTTTACGTGATTCCCACATTCGTAAAACGCACATCGCCGAAGGACCGTATTAAAATTATCAAGCTGCAAGCGGGATATCAGCAAATCAACATTTTATAACGTCTTTCGTATTCTCACTCCGCCGCGGCGGACGCGAAGCGCACATTTTTATATTTCCACATTGACACATTAGTATTTCGTATTTTTGATTTCGTATTTCTTCCGCCGCGGCGGATTCGTATTTCGCTCACTGTTCGCCGCTCACCGCTCACCGTTCACTGTTGTTTATCATTAGACATACAGGGCACTGACTATTGACAACTGACCACTATTTATGAACTTTTCTCCAAAAATCATCTTAACTTGCGCTAACTTTCAAAAATCACTGTTATGAACGACCGCTTGCTTTTCAGAATTTACAGGCTCAGAGCGCGATTGCTGAAAAACATCCTTGCATTGATGAGCCTTTCGGCCGTCATTTCAGCTTGCAGCAATTCTTCCAATCAGGATAGTGCGGTAAATCAGGATTCAAAAAAAGAAATTCAAAGCAGCGATTCGGTTCATCGGGCCGACAGCATTGCAAATGCTGAAGCCGACTCCATCGCCTTGAAACATAAAAAGGATAGTCTGGCGGTTGCGAAAAAACAACCTGTAAAATATATTGCTCCGGTTATTCCGCCCGACTATGGCCCAATCTGCGAATATGGCGTCGAGCCGGTGTACGAGCCAAGCCCGATTCAGGATCAGCCAATGTATGGCGTACCTGTCCCCGAGCAAATTCTGACCAAATACGGCGTGCCAGTACCAGCAATACCCGATCAAATTCAGACCAAATACGGCGTTCCGCGCAATTAAAGAATGAGCAAATCCGATAAAAATATTTTTTTCAAGCTGAATGCTGCACTGCTGCAGCGATTGCTGGTGCTGCTTAGTATACCTTTGTTTGCAACCGCCTGTCACGTTCCAGGACAAACGCAAAATACTTCTACAATGCCCGATACAACCCAGAATCTTGCAATAAAAGTTTCTGTAAAACCAGATACAGTGCCGGTTGTAAAGGCGGACACGTTGGTTCCAGTGTACGTATGTCCTGTCACTGCGACACCATGCTACGGAGTTGTTGCAACCCCAATTTTGCAGGAAAGTATTGAATATAATTTTGAAATTCCGGAGTTGTAAGCTATGAAGATGAAAAATTTCCAATATCTGAAAGCCGCGCTGCTGCGCAAACTGCTTGTGCTTTTGAGCTTACCTGTCATCATCACCAGCTGCAAAACTTCTGATAATCGGCTCGTAGAGCCTGATCCAATACTGCGTGATTCCACAGTCGTTGTCCCGGTCGATACAATAAAGCCCAATTATTACAATCCCGAAATCCAGACGGACTACGGCGTCATCCAAATCACACCGCAATACGACAGCGCCCGGCCGGTAACGCTCTATGGCGTGAAAGTGCCGATAATCCCGAAACAATAGCAACACGCTTTGCAAAGAATCTTTTTTTACGCACAAGCTTTTTCTTATCTTTGACTATCAAAACTCAAAATACTATGAGCCACAAAATCCGTTACCGCTTTCTTTTGCTTAATGCACGCCTGCTGCAGAATATGCTTGCTGTAATTGGCCTGGCTGGCTTTCTGACTTCCTGCTCAGGTGGTGAAAAAAAAGAAAAGGATATCAATCAGGATTCGCTGAACAAAGTGAAAGAGCAACAGCGCCTCGATTCCATTGCTAAAGTAACAGCTGATAGCATGGCCATTGTTGAAGCCGATTCGTTGGGTAAATTGCGCGAAGACAGCATTAGAAATGCCGCTCAATACAACGTTCGTCCGACAATCACAAAATATGGCGTTCCGGATGATTTTGACCGGCCGATGCAAACCAAATATGGCCCGCCAGCCGATTTCGACAGACAATAAAAACGTGTATAATTGATATAAAAATTTTCGTTTTGAAATCAGTAAAACACATCTTGCGTACACTTTGGGCCTGGACTCTTTGCCGAATCCTTGTTGTATTTGGAATCGGGGTAGTGACGCTGGTTTCCTGCAATCAGAAAACGCAAAACACACAGGAAGAAAAACTGCATGAAAAGCAGGTAGATACTACAGTTGCGGTGAAGGATTCAGCAACTACAAAATCCGTTGAAGACACGGTTGTAAAACAAGTCATCAAACCGGTAAACCCCGATTATAATCCGGCGCCCATTCAGCCTACTGGATATGGCGCCATGCCCGCTTACAAAACCGACAAACCCGGGCTTTAATGAACCGAATATTATGGGAAGACTAAGAAGACAATTTCCGCTGAAAAAACGAATGGTTTTTAATATTCACGCGCGCTATGTACGTGTTCAGGCCAAATTGCACGACCTGAGCTATTTTTTCTGGGAATGCACATCGCGCTGCAACATCGCCTGCCTGCATTGTGGGAGTGATTGCAAAATCGTTGAAAACGCGCCCGACATGCCGGCCGAAGACTTTTTA
>Ga0209800_10003732_pt1 | contig 11801 bp, 6 predicted proteins | sample Higcelweek8metaG_FD_187174 | JGI IMG/M metagenome (GOLD analysis project Ga0209800, IMG submission 187174) | Freshwater pond sediment microbial communities from the University of Edinburgh, under environmental carbon perturbations - High... | ecosystem: Environmental > Aquatic > Freshwater >... | reverse complement strand
TTCAAATGCAGAGATGCCACCGGGTCCTCCTCCCTGTGGCACTCCGGTATTTCGTGAAGATGACTGGTCTGGTTTTGATGCATAACCCCTGTCCATGACGATTATCATCGGAACAGCCCTTTTCTCAGCAATCAGGTTATCAAGAATCAGATTGGCCCTGCCCTGAACTGACCAGCCCGTCTCATCTTCGCCCATGCCGTGCTGAAGGTAGAGGACAGGATAACGGGCTGAAAGATTCCTCTCATAATCGGGGGGAGTATAGACAAAACATCGTCTCCATGATTGGGTAATTTCAGAGAAATAGTGATGCTCCCTTACCTGGCCGTGCGGTACATTTTTAAGCGAATAGAAATCCTGGTCCTTTGCCGGGATCTCTATCCCGCTGCCCCACCGGCTGGCTCCATAAAAGTACATGCTTCCCGGATCAGGGACCTGTGCACCGTCAATAACGAGCTGGTAATAGTGGAATCCCTCATCCTGAGGATTTGAATCTCCGGTCCAGACACCTTTATCGTCTTTTTCAAGGTCGTACTTAATTCCCCCGATGTCAAGCTGTACCTTCAGAGCCTGTGGTGCTGATATGCTTGCACGGACCCGGCCCTCAGAGTTTACCTGTGGATATTGTTTCCCCGGCTGATTCAGGGTTGAGGGGATGAAATCTTCCACAACCGCCGACCTGACATCCTGGGCTGAGCCCAGGCTACCCGTTATCATTGTTACCGCTATTAAAAGCAGAGATCTGTAGTTCATCTTTTACTTTATTATTATACCTGTGATTTCCGCAATCAGATGATTCTCATCCTGACATTCAATCCCTGAAAAGAATCTGCGCAAATTCATACAGGCTTCTTCTCCATGACTGCCATTCATGGGCTGTGAGAGGTGAAACATATGATGTGCTTTTAACCCCAGCCTGATTCAACACATCTGCTGCTGCCCTGACACCTTCAGAACCTCTTTCACGGCTGCCATAGCTCATGAACACATGCTTGACCTGAGACTTGTCCCTGATTTCGTCAGGAGCAATGCTGCCACCGCTGAAGAGCCCGATATATGAAAATGTCTCCGGGTGTGCCAGGGTGACTGATTTCGTGCACATGGCCCCCATTGATAATCCTGACATCGCCCTGTGGGCCTTGTCAGGAATTGTGCGGAAGTTTTTGTCAACCCAGGGGATCATATCCTTTATCATCAGCTCTGCGTACTTGTCAAAAGAGAAGCGGGGCCGTGGAGTTGTGCCATGGGCACCGGGAGCCTGCGTTGCCTGCCGTGCGGCTTCGGGTGCAGTTGTAACTGCTGAAGGCGCTGCAGGACGAGGAAGCATGGGGAATTGAGGCCCCACGGTGCTGGTTTCCATGACAACAATAAATGGGTTGATCTTTCCTTCCGCAATGAGATTGTCGAGAATCAGGTTGGTGCGCCCCATCTCAATCCAGACCCTTTCATCCTCACCACCACCGTGCTGAAGATAAAGAACAGGATAACGCGCATTGGTGTTCTGATCATATTCGGGAGGAGTATATACAAAGATGTGCCGCCATGACCCGGCTACATCAGAATAGTAATTCTTTACCAGGACATTCCCGTGAGGCACATCCTTCAGCTGGTAAAACCCGCCATCGGGGTCCTGAATTTCAAAGCCGTTGCACATATGGCCATAACCAATGAATGCATTTGTGGCCGGATCAACAACTATGGCGCCGTCAACTATCATCCAGTAGTTGTGATAACCCTTGTCCTGAGGTTCACTCGTGTATGTCCATACGCCGTCAGACCCCTTGACCATATCGAAGGGTACATTTACGATCGATACCTGTACCTTCTGCGCATCAGGAGCATTGAAGCGGAAAGTAACCCGTGAATCGGCTTCAATACGGGGATACTTAGCGCCGGAGAGATTGTAAGGCGAAACATGAGCGGTGTCAGCATTGAAGACGTCAGAAGCCTGCCCTGACTGTGCAAAGCAGGCTACACCTGCTGACAGGAAGATCAGCAGACATACAACAAGTGATTTTTTCATTTTATTATCCTGTGTTAGATTGTTGAATCCGTCGGTCAAAAATGAAGGAAGGCTTTCAGTCATGATTATAAGATTTCTTCTCTGGTTGTTTTACTTTATCTTAGATGGGATTGAAAGCCCGGAATGATGTAAAACTCCTAATAAAAAAATTATAACGGGTTCAATTTTTAAGCAAATGATGACTGAAATTTTAAAGTTGAGAGGGAAAGCGTCTAAAAAGGGGGAAATTACGGGGCTGGGCATGAAAATAGCTGTCACGGCACTCATGAATGCCAAAACTTTGTTGCTCCCCGGAACTGAGTACTATTTTAGTTTCCTGACAAACTGTGAGGGGGAAATTCCGAATTGCTTCTGGAAACTGGTGGCAAAATAGGAAGGTGATGAGAATCCGACCAGGTATGATATTTCGTTTATCCTGTAATTTCCCTCTGCCAGCAGTTCAGCTGCCTTCTTCAGCCTTGTAAGCCTGACGTATTCCACGGAGTTGAGGTCTGTCAGTGCCTTTACCTTTCTGTAAAGAGTTGAGACGCTTATTCCCATTATCTCTGATATCTTCTCCACACTTAAATCAGTCTCGGAAAGATTTTCAATCAGCGTAGAGTTCAGTTTTTTAAGAAAATCCTCATCTGTTTTGTTCAGTGCGACAGACCTGAAATGGGCAAGCGGAGAATTGATGAAATTCTGCTGTTCCCGCCTTCTGTTTTTGATGAGATTAAGTATCTGAGCCATAAGATGTTCAGTCTCAAACGGCTTCTCGATATATGCATCTGCTCCGGAGTCGAGACCCTCAATCTTTGCATTTACATGCACAGAGGCTGTGAGCAATATGACGGGAATATGGCTGAACTCCATGGTTGACTTGATCTGCCGGCACAGTTCATATCCGTTCATGACCGGCATAATCACATCGCTCACAACCAGGATGAAGTTGAATTTCTTCAATGCCCTGAGGGCCTCTTCGCCGTTGTGAGTAAGGATTACGTTGTATTCACCGGAGATCTCTTTTGCTATGAATCGGCCCATTTCAACTTCGTCTTCCACAAGGAGCAGGTTGTTACTGTTGTTTTCAGATGAGCTGAAAACCTCAAATTCATCGCTTTCATTCGGGTTTGCTTCCCCGTCCGCATTTTCCGTCACGCTGATCGTTTCTGCCTGGAACTTCGGCAACTCAAGGACAAACGAGTTATAACCGCTTACTGTAGTGTCAAGATAAAGAGTTCCATGATGAAGTTCAGCTATTGAGCGGGCAAGAGATAAACCCAGTCCTGTACCCTTTTCACCCGGCTTATTTGAATCCAGCTGGTAAAAAGGTTCGAAGATCTTCTCGGTTAATTCCCCCGGGATAAGAATGCCGTCATTGTTGACGCGTATTCTCAGGGCAGCATCCTTATCAGATCCCGGTTCAAGAAAGATGTCAACCTTTGCTGCGGCAAACTTTATTGCGTTTGACATGAGATTGCTCAATATCTTGATAATGGCTTCCCTGTCAATGGCAACTTCGTAATGATTAACCGGCGAATGCAACCTGACAGATATCTGCCTTTCTTCACTGTATGAAAGGAACAGGTTGTATGTGGATTCTACCAGCCCGTAAAGGTCGGTTCTGATAAAATTGAGTCTCAGCATCTCCTTCTCTGTCTTCCTGAAATCAAGCAGCTGGTTTGTCAGACTCAACAGCCTGTCCGTATTTTTCTTCATGATCAGCAGGTTCTCCTCATGATCATCCAGGTTTTTCGATCCGGCCTTCAGAATTTTATCGAGAGGACCCTTGATCAGGGTTAACGGGGTCCTTACTTCATGGGTTATATTGGTAAAGAAGTTAATTTTAGCATTGAGAATTTCCCTTTCCTTACCGGCCTCAATGGACTCAATTTTTCTCTGATTCTCAACAGCCTTCCTTTTCAGATAGGTGATTATCAGGAAGTAGCTGACACCGATTCCGGTCAACAGGTAGAGGAGGTATGCAGGCAACGAGAGCCAGAATGGAGGGGAAATCCTTACCCTGAGTCTCGCCTCCGTTGAGCTCCAGACAGTGCCGTTGGCTGATGAAATAACCCTGAAGGTGTAATCACCCGGAGACAGATTGGCATAGTTTACTTTCCGGTCCCCTGACATCTCTATCCAGTCAGGGTCAGCCCCCTCCATCATATATCTGTATTTTGTAAGATCGGGGCTTGTGAAGCTGGGCGATACAAAATCAATGCTCAGGGATGACTGATAGTGTTTCAGTGAAATCCTGTCGGTTTCAAGTATTGATTTTGAATCCGCAGAACCGGCTCCGTTGCCGGGATATTCCTGGCCATTAACCAGCAGATCAGTAAAATAGACAGGGGGATTGTATGTGGTTTCCCTTATCTCGGCAGGATTAAATGCCAGCAGCCCGTTGACCATTCCAAAATACATCCTGCCATTTTTGTCCTGGTAAGCAGAATTATAGCTGAATGTATTCCCCAGGAGGCCGTCGTTTCTTGTATATACTGTATATGTTCCTGTAAGAGGATCGTAACGGAGCAACCCCCTGGTCGAGGTTATCCATATTTGTCCGTTGCTGTCCTGAAGAGTGGCACAAAAGATTGCGAATTCTACGTCCCTGCCGGGGATGAACCGGGTGATACCTCCCGTTAATGCACTGATATAACTGAAGCCGTTTCCTTCCGTAGTAAACCATATGTTATGATCCTTGTCCTCATATATTGAGGTTATATACGCATCATTCCTGGTACCTGTGTCGCCATTGTCCGATATCACCTGTTCGCATATCTCCGATGATGTGTCATATCTATACAATCCTCTTCCGTATGTTCCTATCCAGACGATGCCCCTGCTATCCTCATAAAGCGCATGAATGAAAGCATCCGGAGCCACATTTTCTATCAGACTGAATGATGAAGTCTCCGGGTTGAACCGGTACAGTCCTGAGGCGCTCCCTGCATACACTGTCCCGTCAGCTCTCTTCAGGAAGGTGATGAAAGAGTTTGTTTTCAGACCTTTGCCTGGATCCCTGGCAGTATAATGATACTTGATTCTGTCTGTCTTCAGGTTTACAATATAAATGCCGTTATCATATGTCCCGACCCAGAGATCGTCATTGTCAACCATCAGTCCCTGCACATTTCTGCTGTTGATCTGTGAAGGGTTGTTCCCATAGTATGACGAGAAAATTCCGGTCCGCGGATCCAGTCTTGTGAGCCCTGCATCTTCCGTAGCAATCCAGACATTGCCGTATGAGTCAGCCCGGATCTCCCTTACTACGTTACCGCTCAGAGAACCGGGCAGTCCGGTCGGATAAAATTTTTCGAAGGGTTTGTTTTCCTGCGGAAGATAATTGACACCGCCGTAAAAAGTTCCTGCCCAGACACCTCCTTCCCTGTCCCGGTAAAGGAAACGGACTGCATTATTTGAAAGGGAGTAGGGGTCAGTTGTAACCATCTGAAGGGATTTCACAAATCCGGTTTCGAGATTATAGATATGAATACCAGATTCTGACCCTATCCAGATGTCCCCATTTTCAAAGAGCTGAATTGAGTTGATTATGATGTTATTATGAAGCTTACTGTCATTTTCAAGCGGACTGGTTACATTTCCCGAGTTTGGCTCAAAAAGCCTGAGGCCTGCAGTGTTTGTCGAAATTAAGAATCCGGAATTACCAGCATCCACAATCTCCCCCAGCATAACAGAGGCAGCAATTTCCTTGTCAGTAAGGATCCTGAAGCCGGTGAACTCATCTGTCCTGGAGTTATACTTATAAATACTGCCGTCCGCTGCGGAAATCCAAATATCGCCTGCATTGGTCAGTATGAATCTGTTAGGCAGGAAATACTCACTTCCCCTATAAAATGTCAGTTTACCGGTTTGTTTACTGTACTGGTAGGTTCCGGTGAAAGTAGCAAGCCAGATATTGTTATTGTTATCTGCAACTATATCCACGACAGCCCTGTCAATCTTGTAGTTCTCATTTTCGATTGTGCCGAAGTAATCATTATCCGGTAGATAATAACAGACCCCCCTTGCCGTCCCGATCCATATCCATCCCTGACTGTCTTCGCATAAAGTCAGAATGTAGTTGTCCGGGAGACTGTTTATTATTGTCTGGTTATGGCTGAAAATCTTGAATGTGGAGCCGTCAAACCGGTTAAGGCCTTCCTTTGTGGCAAACCACATAAAGCCTCGCCGGTCCTGTATGCCTGCCATTACCGTATTGTTTGAAAGGCCGTTGTCATTTGTGTAATGCCTGAAGTAAAACGGTCTGCCATCAGCCGGAAAGGAGAATGATGTGACGATTGACAATATCAGAAGTAACCTCTTCACCTGGTAATACTATTATTTTATTTAATTTTTGAGTACGAAAGTTAGCAAAAGATCCAAGATCCGGTCAGGCCAAAAGGCATTGGTAATTTTGGCAATTCAGAAAATTCAGTACATTAGCAATCTGCATCGATATGCGGCAAAATTTAGGATCGAAGTCTAATTAGCTAAAGATAAATGAATTAATACTGATATCTTATTCCGTCTTGCTATACTGAAACAATCATCTGATTTTCTTCAGCAACAAAAGTCATAAACAAAATTAAGATCTATTATGAACATTAAACGTAAAGCATTCCTCCTGGCAGCAGGTTTTTTACTTCTGGCCGGACCGGGATTGCAGGCACAACCTGACAGACCATTACGTCAGATGGATGATCCCACCAAACGTGATACCGTGCGAAGCATCGAACAATACTTCACTCCGGCAACAAAATCCAAAATGACACCTGATGCTGATGGATTCATTCAGCGCTGGTTGCTGCTGGAGCCAATCAACAAGCCAAACCGTTCCAACACTGTATTTACGGACAGCTATCTCAGGAAGGCATTTGATACACTCTATTTCCCGAACCAGTTTACAATTCTTCCCAAAGATGGTGAAAAGGTAAAAGTGGCAGAGACTGAACTAACCTGGCATGCATTGGATAGCAAACATTTCAATGTCAAGCTGTTCAGGTTTGCTTACGGGTTGCATAAACCGGTATACGGTGTGCTGTTCTGGGCAGTAACGGTAGTTAACAGTCCGGAGGAAATAAAAAACGTAAGAATGGCTGTAGGGTCAAATTCTGCATCCATGTGGTGGGTAAACGGGAATGAAGCAGTGTTGCTTTCAGGAGACAGGCGAATGGTTATGGATGATTGTGTATCCTCCCGCCTGACACTCAAAAAAGGGAAGAATATAATCCGCGGAGCAGTCATCAATGGCCCCGGGATGAGCGATTTCTGCGTTCGTTTCATCGATGAGAAGGGAGAACCGGTAAGAAACCTCACTATTACCACTAAATAGAGTCATTCAGTCATACTGTCAGGAATCATTAAGGATAAGAATTGAGACCATTATGAAAACAAGAATTATAAGATTGGGCGCAACAGCCATGTTATCAATCTGTTTGGCTGCAACAGTGACAGCACAGGTTGGTAAACCTTTCATACATGATCCGTCAACAATCATGGAATGTGACGGGAAATATTACACGTTTGGAACAGGCGGAGGTGGTTTGATATCTGAAGATGGCTGGACATGGAACGGAGGTGGAGTAAGACCTGGCGGAGGAGCCGCACCGGATGCTGTGAAAATCGGTGATCGTTATCTTGTAGTCTATGGAGCAACAGGCGGAGGCCTGGGTGGCGGCCATAACGGCAGAATACTTACAATGTGGAACACAACACTCGATCCACAATCTCCCGATTTCAAATATTCAGAAGCCATCCTCGTTACCCAGTCCGATGGTATAGAAGACAATGATGCAATCGACCCCGGACTTCTCCTCGATCCGAATGATGGCCGTTTATGGTGTTCCTACGGAACCTATTTCGGGTTCATCCGCCTTATAGAGCTTGATCCCGCTACAGGAAAGCGTGTGGAAGGCAATAAAGCCATAGATATCGCAATAGATTGTGAGGCCACCGACCTGGAGTATCGTGACGGATGGTATTATCTTCTTGGCACGCACGGAACCTGCTGCGACGGTGCAAACTCAACATATAATATTGTAGTTGGCCGTTCCAGGAATGTAACCGGCCCTTATCTCGACAACATGGGAAGAGACATGCTGAAAGGCGGAGGCAAGATGGTATTGGCTGCAGGCGGAAGACTTATCGGCCCGGGTCATTTCGGACGACTTGTTCTTGATGAGGGAGTTGAAAAGATGTCATGTCATTATGAAGCAGACCTTGATCAGAGTGGCCGCAGTGTTCTTGGCATCCACCCGTTACTCTGGAAGGATGGCTGGCCTGTTGCAGGCGATAATTTCAGGGAGGGAACATATGAAATCGAGTCTGTGAGAAGAGGATATGCCCTTGAGCTGACAGTTGATTTTGTCAGGATGGCTGGTGGAATGCGTGGATTTGGGCGTAACCCGAATGAACCGGTAAAGCCAGTTCCATCACAGGAATTAGCAGATGTATTCCACACCTGGCCATCTGGAAATATTGGCGTGAGAATCGGAGATTACATGACCCGCCCGCATCAGAAATGGACCATCACAGCAGCTCCCGATTCAAGCGGATATCCGGGAGGACCCTATTATAAGATAGTGATAGCGGGAACGGATCGGGCACTGGCAGCAACTGCCGATGCAGAAGTGATAACGGTTCCTGCATTTACCGGTGCTCCGGAACAGTTGTGGCGGATCGATCAGTTGACTGACGGAACATACAGGATTATGCCAAAGGTGGTTCCAGGCTCAGGTGAGAAGCTGGCCCTTGTATCTGTCGGGGACAGCACACCATCACTTGGCAAATTTGACATGACCAGTGACAATTCCAAATGGAATTTCAAAACTCACTGAGCAGGACTGCATTCATACCACTACCTGATTTGATGATGTTAAATATGAAGAGACTATCTGTTCTATCATTCTCCCTTCTACTGGCTGCAGTACTCAATTACGCCTCCGGCCAGGATCTGAAACTCAATGATCTTGAGTATTTCGAGAGGCAGGGTGTCAATGTTCTGGTCTACAGCAATCTTTTTACCGGAGGATTCAACGATGAGAAAAACGCCGGTATGGAACTGATACACCATGGCGTCAGAACAGCTCAGGGTGGAGCCGTGAGGCTTTCCAGCACGCCGGAGCAGTGGGATCTTGTTCCTGCAGTGCTGTCCCGGAAGGTGGACCCTTCTTCGAAAACAATTGAGGTTGTGTTAAGGTATGACGATTACGATTTTGAATCGCGGGTGGTAGTCACCCCCAGGGGTAAGGGTGTTGAAATTTCCGTCTTCCTGGATAAGCCGGTTCCCTCTGCACTCCAGGGCAGTGCAGGGTTCAATCTTGAGTTTCTTCCCTCGCAATACTGGAATAAGGCTTATGTGGCGGATGGGCGCTACAACCGGTTCCCGCGCTACGTGGCAGGAAACAGTGTCACTAAACCCAACAGCCAGAAACCTAAACAGTTTAAGGGGTATGTAACCTCTGACGACCGTGGAACCGGCCGATTCATCGATCCTCTGCCCCTGGAAACCGGCCACACATTTCTCCTCGCTCCTGATGACCCCGGGCGTATGGTGAAAATCACTTCTCAAGATGCAGACCTGATGCTTTTCGACGGTCGTGTGGTTGCACAAAACGGATGGTTTGTCGTTCGAAGCCTGCTCCCGGCAGGAAAAACGGGCAAGGTCTTAACGTGGACCGTTGAGCCAAATGCAATCAAAGGCTGGATCAGAGAGCCAAACATTGGTTTTTCACAGGTGGGATACCTTCCGTCCCAACCCAAAGTCTCTGTCATTGAACTGGACAAAAAGGATAAACCCCTGCCAAAAGCATCAATTTTCAAGGTAAGCGAAGACGGCAGTGCTGCAAGAATATTCAGCGGCAAAATCGTAAACTGGGGCGACTATTACAAGTACCACTATGTGAAATTCGATTTCTCGTCAGTTACGACCCCGGGGATATACTACATTCAGTACGGAAAATTCAAAACGAATAACTTCCTTATTGAAAACAGTGTTTACGATAGGATAACAGATGCCACGAGCGATGTATGGATTCCAATCCACATGAATCATATGTTCGTAAACGAGGGATACCGGGTGTGGCACGGGGAGCCTTTCAAGGAAGGATATCGTCAGGCTCCGGAGAACACCGATCACTTTGACCTCCACGGACAGGGGCCAACAACCGATACCAGGTTTAAGGCGCTGGAGCTGATCCCCGGCTTGAATATCGGCGGTTTTTTCGATGCAGGCGATTTTGATATCGAGACCGGATCGAACATCATGGTTGTGCAGAATTTCGTAAGAACATGGGAGTATTTCGAACCGATGCGGGATCAGACTTTCATTGATCAGAAGCAGCGCTATGTCGATCTTCACCGTCCGGACGGAACACCGGACATGTTGCAGTTCATAGAACATGGAACACTTAACCTGGTGGCCCAGTCAGAGATTATCGGCCACATGGCACAGACGCTTTCGAACTCTGTTCTTGACAATTATCATCATCTCGGGGATGCAGCTTCAATAACCGACGGATTGCCATATAATCCGGATCTGGGCCCTTACGAGACAGCCGCTGACGGTCGCTCGAGCGGAGTCAGGGATGATATGTGGGCATTTACAAGTCGCAATCCGGGTCTTGACCTGATGGCCTCAACGATATTGGCTGCTGCAAGCCGGACACTGAAAGGATATAATGACGATCTCTCGGAGAGAGCCCTTCAGCAGTCTAAAAGACTCATGGAAGAGGCAACCGAATTAATTGCCAGAAGGCCGCAGGACAACCGCGCATGGGGAGGCGGACCGGCAAACATGGGCACCAATCTCCAGTTATTCATCTCGACAGGCGAACAACAGTACAGAGACAGATTCCTGGAAATTTTATGGCCTGCTCTGGATCATTTCATAAGCTTCAGCCTTTTGACAGCACTGGATGCAATCCCTTATATGGATGCATCCTACATGGAGAAGCTCCGTCCGTATGTTGTAAAGTACAGGGAATACATCGAAGGGCTTGAAAAGGATAATCCATACGGCGTGCCTATCGGGCTTGGCAACTGGGCTGGTGGGGGAGAATTGCTGAATTTTGGAACTACCGTCTGTTTCGCCAGTAAGTATTATCCTGACATTATTGACGCTGACCATGCTTTCAAGACCACCAGCTGGCTCTTTGGCTGCCATCCATACCACAATTATTCATTTGTGGCAGCAGTGGGCGCCGCCCGTCCGAAAGCAGTCTTTTATGGTAATAACAGGGCTGATTTCTCATTCATTCCGGGCAATGTTGCCCCGGGGGTATTATTCAGAAAACCCGACCACTTTGAAAACTACGATGACTGGCCATTCCTGTGGGGGCAGAACGAGGGGACCATTGCGGGCAATACCGGTTATCTGATATTCGGATCAGCGTTTAAAGATCTTGTAAAATAAGCGGTAGCAGAAGATTCAGACCTGGCGATGGTGTCAGGTCCGCTGTGCGGCCCTGACCCTCCCTTGGCTTCAGTCCTCTGTTGGCGGGGGTACCTTCGGTGATCCCTAAGCTTCAAAGATGCAAGCAATAACAGACACCATGCTCCGCATGGTTGCCCTCTTTCAGTCGTGAGGCTTCAAAAGCAAGCTTTTTTGCCTCCCGCCATAAACAGGGCACCCCCTTTCGGGGGTGTCTGTCATTGCTTTCTTGTGGAGCTGGCGGGAGTCGAACCCGCGTCCAGGCAAGGCAGCCATATGCTTTCTACATGCTTATCCTGCCTTGATTGTCGGGAGTGACCAGGTGGCAGACAGCCGAGTCACACCTTATCTCCTGTTATTTTACCTTCA
>Ga0209800_10003730_pt1 | contig 11815 bp, 4 predicted proteins | sample Higcelweek8metaG_FD_187174 | JGI IMG/M metagenome (GOLD analysis project Ga0209800, IMG submission 187174) | Freshwater pond sediment microbial communities from the University of Edinburgh, under environmental carbon perturbations - High... | ecosystem: Environmental > Aquatic > Freshwater >... | reverse complement strand
AATTGCCAACGTATTGCCGACTGATGCCACGAACAAGACGGTTACGTGGTCGGTAGTCAACGGCACAGGCCAGGCAACAATCAACTCAACCGGACTTGTTACGGCAGTCGCCAATGGAATTGTTACAGCAAGAGCCACTGCGAATGATGGCAGCGGAGTAGTTGGTTCACTTGTCATCACTATAAGCGGCCAGTTCATCCCTGTTACGAGTATTACGGTTACAGGTGCCACAACGATTACCACAGATAACGGCACACTTCAACTGTCGGCAACGGTCACACCTACTGATGCCACGAATAAGACGGTTACGTGGTCGGTAGTCAACGGCACAGGCCAGGCAACAATCAGCTCAACGGGACTTGTCACAGCAGTAGCAAATGGTACGGTTACTGCTCGGGCTACGGCCAACGATGGTAGCGGAGTAGTAGGTTCACTTGTCATCACCATAAGCGGCCAGGTAATCCCTGTTACAAGCATTACAGTCATAGGTACCGGCGGATCGTCGGTTATCAGCAGTGACAATGGCACTTTACAATTAACTGCCACTGTATTGCCGACTGATGCCACGAACAAGACTGTTATGTGGTCAATAGTCAACGGCACAGGCCAGGCAACGATCAACTCGACGGGACTTGTAACGGCCGTTGCCAATGGTACGGTGACAGCGAGAGCCACTGCTAATGATGGCAGCGGAATAGTAGGTTCACTTGTCATCACCATAAGCGGCCAAGTTATACCAGTTACAATTATTACAGTCACAGGCACCGGCGGTTCGTCAGTTATCAGCAGTGACAATGGCACTTTACAGTTAACTGCCACTGTACTTCCCGCAGATGCCACGAACAAGACAGTCACGTGGTCGGTAGTTAACGGTACGGGTCAGGCAACAATCAACTCAACGGGACTTGTCACGGCAGTATCAAATGGTACAGTGACCGCAAGAGCCACTGCTCATGATGGCAGTGGAATAGTTGGGTCACTTGTAATCACCATAAGCGGCCAGGTTATCCCTGTTACGGGCATTACGGTTACAGGCGCCACAACGATTACCACAGATAATGGCACTCTTCAACTGTCGGCAACGGTCACACCGACTGATGCCACGAACAAGACGGTTACGTGGTCGGTAGTCAACGGCACTGGTCAGGCAACAATCAACTCAACGGGACTTGTAACAGCAGTATCAAACGGGACTGTTACTGCAAGAGCCACGGCTAATGATGGCAGTGGAGTTGTTGGTTCACTTGTCATCACGATAAGCGGCCAGGTTATCCCTGTTACGGGCATTACGGTTACAGGCGCCACAACGATTACCACAGATAACGGCACTCTTCAACTGTCGGCAACGGTCACACCGACTGATGCCACGAATAAGACGGTTACGTGGTCAATAGTCAACGGCACAGGCCAGGCAACGATCAACTCAACAGGACTTGTAACAGCAGTAGCAAATGGTACGGTTACTGCTCGGGCTACGGCCAACGATGGTAGCGGAATAGTAGGTTCACTTGTCATCACAATAAACGGTCAGGTTACCCCTGTTACTAGCATTACGGTCACGGGCGCCACAACGATTACTACGGATAATGGCACTTTACAGTTAACTGCCAGTGTACTTCCCGCAGATGCCACGAACAAGACGGTTACGTGGTCGATAGTCAATGGTACTGGTCAAGCTACTATAAATACAACGGGACTTGTCACGGCTGTATCAGATGGTACGGTTACTGCTCGGGCTACGGCCAACGATGGCAGCGAAGTAGTAGGTTCACTTGTTATCACCATCTCTGGCCAGGTTATACCTGTTACAAGCATTACAGTCACGGGTACTGGAGAATCGTCGGTTATCAGCAGTGACAATGGCACCCTTCAGTTATCAGCAACTGTACTTCCTTCAGATGCCACGAACAAGACGGTTACGTGGTCGATAGTCAACGGCACAGGCCAGGCAACGATCAACTCAACAGGACTTGTCACTGCAATTGCCAATGGTACGGTTACTGCTCGGGCTACGGCCAACGATGGCAGCGGAATAGTAGGTTCACTTGTCATCACCATAAGCGGCCAAGTTATACCAGTTACAAGTATTACAGTCACAGGCACCGGCGGTTCGTCAGTTATCAGCAGTGACAATGGCACTTTACAGTTAACTGCCACTATACTTCCCACTGATGCCACGAACAAGACGGTTACGTGGTCGGTAGTTAACGGTACGGGTCAGGCAACAATCAACTCAACGGGACTTGTCACGGCAGTAGCCAGTGGAACGGTAACAGCAGTAGCCACTGCCAATGACGGGTCAGGAGTTACAGGAACTCTCGTAATCACAATAACTAACCAGTTTGTACCGGTATCAAGCATTACAGTCACAGGCGCTACACCGATTACCACAGATAACGGCACACTTCAATTGTCGGCAACGATCACACCGACTGATGCCACGAACAAGACGGTTACGTGGTCGATAGTTAACGGCACAGGCCAGGCAACAATCACTGCCACTGGACTTGTCACTGCAATTGCCAATGGTACGGTTACCGCAAGAGCCAGTGCTAATGACGGCAGCGGAGTAGTTGGTTCACTTGCCATCACCATAAGCGGCCAGGTCATACCTGTTACCAGCATTACGGTCTCAGGTACCGGTGGATCGTCAGTTATCAGCAGTGACAATGGCACTTTACAGTTAACTGCCAGTGTACTGCCTTCAGATGTCACGAACAAGACAGTAACGTGGTCGATAGTCAACGGCACAGGTCAGGCAACAATCAACTCAACGGGACTTGTCACAGCAGTAGCAAATGGTACGGTTACTGCGAGAGCTACAGCAAATGATGGCAGCGGAATAGTTGGGTCACTTGTCATCACGATAAGCGGCCAGGTTTTACCTGCTACGGGCATTACAGTCACAGGCGCCACAACGATTACCACAGACAACGGCCAACTGCAGTTAACAGCTTCAGTGCTGCCTGCAGATGCCACGAACAAGACAGTAACTTGGTCGATAGTCAACGGCACGGGTCAGGCAACAATCAACTCAACTGGACTTGTCACTGCCGTTGCCAATGGTACTGTCACGGCGAGAGCCACTGCTAATGATGGCAGCGGAATAGTTGGGTCACTTGTCATCACGATAAGCGGCCAGGTTATACCTGTTACGGGCATTACGGTTACAGGCGCCACAACGATTACCACAGATAATGGCACTCTTCAACTGTCGGCAATAGTCACACCGATTGATGCCACGAATAAGACAGTTACGTGGTCGATAGTCAATGGCACAGGCCAGGCAACAATCAACTCAACCGGACTTGTAACGGCAGTATCAAATGGTACAGTGACCGCTAGAGCCACTGCGAATGATGGCAGCGGAATAGTTGGGTCACTTATTATCACCATAAGTGGTCAGGTTATCCCTGTTACGAGTATTACGGTTACAGGCGCCACAACGATTACCACAGATAACGGCACACTTCAACTGTCGGCAACAGTCACACCGACTGATGCCACGAACAAGACAGTTACATGGTCGGTAGTTAACGGCACAGACCAGGCAACAATCAACTCAACGGGACTTGTCACAGCATTAGCAAATGGTACGGTTACTGCTCGGGCTACGGCCAACGATGGTAGCGGAGTAGTAGGTTCACTTGTCATCACCATAAGCGGCCAAGTTATACCTGTTACAAGCATTACAGTCACAGGTACCGGCGGATCGTCGGTTATCAGCAGTGACAATGGCACCCTTCAGTTATCAGCAACTGTACTTCCTTCAGATGCCACGAACAAGACGGTTACGTGGTCGATAGCCAACGGCACGGGCCAGGCAACAATCAACTCAACGGGACTTGTTACTGCAATTGCCAACGGTACTGTTACCGCAAGAGCCACTGCTAATGATGGCAGCGGAATAGTTGGTTCACTTGTAATTGCCATAAGTGGTCAGGTTATACCTGTTACGAGTATTACGATTACAGGCACCGGCGGATCGTCGGTTATCAGCAGTGACAATGGCACGTTACAGTTAGCAGCAACTGTACTGCCTGCTGATGCCACAAACAAGGCTGTAACCTGGTCAATAGTTAACGGTACGGGCCACGCAACGATCAACTCAACCGGACTTGTTACGGCAGCAGCCAACGGTACTGTTACTGCAAGAGCTACGGCCAACGATGGGAGCGGAGTAGTTGGTTGGCTTGTCATTACTATCTCTGGCCAGGTTATACCAGTTACGAGTATTACTGTCACAGGTACCGGCGGATCGTCGGTTATCAGCAGTGACAATGGCACCTTACAGTTAACTGCCTACGTATTGCCTGCAGATGCCACGAACAAGACGGTTACGTGGTCGGTAGTCAACGGCACGGGCCAGGCAACAATCAACTCAACGGGACTTGTCACTGCAGCAGCCAACGGTACTGTTACTGCAATAGCCACTGCCAATGACGGGTCAGGATTTACAGGAACTATCGTAATTACTATAACTAATCAATTTGTCCCCGTGACCAATATTACAGTCACAGGCGCTACAACAATTACCACAGATAACGGCACACTTCAGTTGTCGGCAACGGTCACACCGACTGATGCCACGAACAAGACGGTTACGTGGTCCATAGTCAACGGCACGGGCCAGGCAACGATCAACTCAACGGGACTTGTCACGGCAGTAGCAAATGGTACGGTTACTGCCAGAGCTACGGCTAATGATGGCAGCGGAATAGTAGGTTCACTTGTCATCACTATAAGTGGCCAAGTCATACCTGTTACGGGTATTACAGTCACGGGTACCGGCGGATTGTCGGTTATCAGCAGTGACAATGGCACTTTACAATTAACTACCACTGTACTGCCTTCAGATGCCTCGAACAATACAGTCACGTGGTCGATAGTCAACGGTACAGGACAGGCAACAATCAATTCAACGGGACTTGTCACAGCAGTAGCCAACGGTACTGTTACTGCAAGAGCAACAGCCGCAGACGGATCGGGTGTATTTGGTGAAATCATCATAACTATATCCAATCAATTTGTCGCCGTTTCTGGAATAATTGTATCCGGTGTTGACGGAAATGTAACAATTGATTCAGATGACGGCACACTTCAGATGATTGCAACGGTATCTCCGGAGAATGCAACGAACAAAAATGTTGTATGGTCATTGGTGAAAGGTGTTGGTCATGCGTCCATAAATGAAACCGGTTTAGTCACTGCACGGTCCAACGGTACTGTAACGGTAAGAGCCACATCACAAGACGGCAGCAACGTTTACGGTGATAGAGAGATTACTCTTACAAATCAGATTGTCAAGGTAACCTCTATAAGAATAAAATCGAAAAGCAAATCGACGAATGTCGCTACGGTTAACGGGGAGCTTCTTCTTGCAGTAGAGATCCAACCTGCCGATGCCACTGATCAAAGTGTGTCCTGGTCTGTCATCGAAGGCACAGGGATGGCAACGATAACTGAAAAAGGATTACTTGTTGGAGTTGCGCCCGGGGAGGTAACTGTAGTCGCAACAGCCAATGATGGTTCCGGGGTGGCGGGTGAACTCACTATACAGATCGATCTGGTTGAATCGATTAAGATCAGATATAACAGAAATGAAGTAATTGTCCAAGTACCGGATCGACTGATCCCGGCGAAGGCGAGCCTGCATAACCTTCATGGCGCCCACATTCAAACAAAAATTATTGATACTACGGAATGCCTGTTCGACATTTCCGGTTTGACTCCCGGTATTTATGTGGTTTCAGTTTACAATTCTGTTGTTCATGATGCAGCCAAGATAGTCATATCATACTGATCATCCCGATTTGAAGATAGATTCTGAAGGTATTATTTAAGTTCTGCTCCGTTCTTGATACGACATTATAATTGAAGGAGCATTTTTTTTAAGCTCACATTACTCAAAGGGATGGTCCATGGAAAAATCAGGCCGATAATTCTGATGGCTATCATATTCCTGCAACCAACCTTTGGTAAAGCCAAGAGAATTAAATGCCTCGAGGACGGTTTCGTATTCGGGGTGAGTTATCGGACGATTTAAGGATTTACGATCTGCGATCTGCGTCCTGAACCTCTCGATTTCATCGGGACAGGTTCGTTTATGGAACTTTTCCTTCGTCGCCGTCTCAAATTTGCGATTGTGCGCTACGATCCTGTCCGGTGGATAATATTGGGACATCAGTGAAATATGCAGGTTGGGCGATAATTGCTCAGCGATGAGTTTCAGGACTCCGAGGCTGTTATCCACGAAACCGGGCAGCACGAGGTGGCGAATAATGATGCCGCGGCGGGCGATGCCGCGATCATCTGTATGGAGTGTTGTGCCCACCTGGTGAACCATCTCCCTTATCGATGCCAGGGCATACTTACTGTATCCGGGCGCACCCGATAATTCCAGGGCAAGTTTATCGTCAGAGTACTTGAAATCGGGAAGCCAGACATCTACAATCCCTTCCAGGATGCGAAGGGTTGATGCAAGCTCATAACCGTTAGTATTATAGATAATTGTGGGGTTATGCCCTCGACACCGCAGCTCTTCCACAATGGAAACCATCTGCGGAACAAAATGGGTAGGGGAGACAAACCCGACATTGTTCTCTGACATTGGCAGGAGCCTGATAATTTCATCACATACCTCGGCTGGCGTCATCACCGTGACATCATTACCCCTGCACGATATTTCCCAGTTCTGGCAATAAAGGCACTCCATATTACACGACGGAAAGAACACGTTCACAATCCCCTTCTCCCCGGATATGGGTGGCTCCTCGCCGCGGTGCAGGACAATTGAAGAAATGTGTATCCTGTCGTCCATGCGGCACCAGCCGGCCTTGACGGAGCGGTCGGTGTTGCAGAGGCGGGGGCAGAGGTTACAAAGTCTCATTCTTTTTTTGTTTCCTATTTACTGTGGGTCCCGACACTTCGTGTACGGGATTTGCCTTCGGCGAGCTCACCGCCAACCGGCGGTTCGGTTCAGGCTTCGCTATTCAATCTAAGGGCCCCGCCACTGCTTGTGCGGGGTTTGCCTTCGGCGAGCTCCCGCCAGTCGGCGGTTCGGTTCGACCTTACAGGTCTCAATCTGAAGGTCAGTCCAGCGGTCCATGGATTAGACGAGGTTTCCAATCAGTGTGGCTGAGGTTGAGCGGGTGATTGTGACGTTGACGTAATCGCCAGGATGGACCCCAGATGCCTGAAACACCACCACTTTATTTCCCGAGGTGCGGCCCATCATGGCGCCGGCGGGTTTCTTGGCAATACCTTCAACAAGCACTTCGAAGGTCTTCCCGATGTCGGCCTTCTTGCTGGCAGCAGAGAGCTCGTTCTGCAGGGCGATGATCTCATTCAGTCGCCTCGTCTTGACCTCCTCCGGCACATCGTCCTTCATATGCCGGGAGGCACCGGTGCCGGGCCGTTCGGAGTATTTAAACATATAGGCGAAGTCGAATCCAACCTCGCGCATAAGGATGAGTGTCTCCTGGTGCTCCTCCTCCGTCTCGCCGCAAAAACCAGCGATGATATCCGTCGAAAGGGTGCATCCCGGAATTATATTATTTATGGCAACGATCCTGTCGAGATACCATTCCCTTGTGTATTTCCTGTTCATCCGCTTAAGCACCCTGCTGCTGCCGCTCTGCACCGGCAGATGGATATGCTTGCAGATGTTTCCGTGCTTCGCCATCACCTTTAGCACATCGTCTGACATGTCCCTTGGGTGGGAGGTGGAGTAGCGCACACGAAGTAGCGGGTCAATCGTGGCGACCATCTCGAGCAAGGATGCAAAACTGATGGTTTCCTGCTTGCCTGTTAAAAGTTGCATATCAACCTGCAGGGTCTTTTCGTTCTGTTGGCTGAACAGCGGTTGCCCGTTATTTTGTTTATCGGTGCCGGGTTGGATGACAAATTCCTGTAATTCACCTTGATTGCCGCTGTTAGGGTTGATTACAAGATCATGGTTCGTTTCCCGGTTGCCGGCTCCCTGAATAATCACAGCAGACCGGAGCAAATCGTCCTGTCCCGAGCCATTCCAGCTATAAGAGTTCACGTTCTGTCCCAGCAGGGTCACTTCGCGATAGCCCTTTTCAAAGACCTCGCGGGCCTCGCGCACTATCGTCTCCGGATCACGGCTTCGCTCTGCGCCCCGCACATAGGGAACCACGCAGTAGGAACACATATTGTTGCAGCCGCGCATGATGGAGATGAAGGCCGAGACACCGTTGCTCTCGAGACGCACAGGGGAGATGTCGGCATAGGTCTCCTCGCGGGAGAGAAGTACGTTGACGGCCGAGTGACCTGTCGCCGCTGTCTCCACCAGCATGGGGAGATCGCGGTAGGCATCAGGGCCGACAACCATGTCAACCATCTTGTCGCTATCAAGGAGCTTCTCCTTCAGTCGTTCCGCCATGCACCCCAGCACGCCCACAATCACCTGCGGGCGTTTCTTTTTTTCCGACCGGAACAGGTCGAGACGGCCCCAGACGCGCTGCTCGGCATTCTCGCGGATAGAGCAGGTGTTGACGAGAATGAGGTCGGCCTCTTTTATACTGACAGCAGGCTGGTAGCCGGCATCACTTAATACTGACGCAACAACCTCGCTGTCAGCAACATTCATCTGGCAGCCATAGGTCTCTATGTAGAAGGTTTTTGGCATAATCGGGGCAAAGGTAGGGAAAAATTGTCTTGCAGTCGTGCGGTCCTGCAGTCCTGCAGTCTTGCAGTTCCCGATACGCTTCGCTATCGGGACTACGTTCCCGCCAGTGGCAGGTACTTGCTTGCGGTCATGCGGTCCGGCGTGCAGAGTGAGTTGCCCTGATTGCAGATTGAAGGAATTGTATATTTTTGTGTTCTGTACTAAAAATAATCCATATGTCAGGTCACAGTAAATGGTCAACCATTAAACGCAAGAAGGGTGCGGCCGACGCAAAGAGAGGGAAGATCTTTACAAAGATCATCAAGGAAATAATGATCTCAGTGAAAGAGGGCGGGGCTGACCCGGCGGGTAACGCTCGACTGAGACTCGCAATACAGAACGCCAAGGGCGCCAACATGCCCAAGGATAACATCGACAGGGCCATCAAAAAGGCATCCGGCTCCGAGGGCGAAGCCTACCATGAGATGACCTACGAGGGCTACGCAAACAACGGCATCGCGGTATTCGTCGAGGGCCTCACGGACAATACAAACCGCACACTCTCCACGGTGCGCTTCATCTTTGGCAAATACAACGGTGCGCTCGGGCCAAACGGCTCGCTGACATTCCTCTTCGACCGCAAAGGGGTCTTCACAATCAACGCAGAGGACGTCAGCGAGAAGGATATGGAGAGCCTCGAGCTCGAACTGATCGATGCCGGAGCTGAGGATATCGAGATCGATGACGAGGTGATCACCGTCACCTGTGCCAAGGATGACTTCGGGAAAGTCAACCGCAAACTGGAGGAGCTTGAGATCGAACCCGATGAGGCCATGTTGAAGCGTGTCCCGAAGGAGACGAAGACACTCGATGTGGACTCAGCCCGTAAGGTTATGAAGCTTATCGAAGCGCTTGAGGATGACGATGATGTGCAGGCCGTCTATCATAATATGGAGATGACAGACGAACTCGCCGAGGCGCTGGAGGAATAATGTCTGCCCTCCAACAGGATTTGGAATAATTCTTGCATTAAGGATCTCGGAAAATCTGTTGTATATTTGCCGCATGAGATCACTGAAGAGAGCCGCAATGAGATCAATGGAGGGAGCCTTGACAGGAACTGTAAGCAGGGCCCCGGTGAGATCACTGTTGCTTGCCACGGTATTCACAATCCTCCTGCCGCTGTCACTGACCGCGCAGAGAGGCCTTGGCGTTGAGGAACTTATGAACGACGGACGGCCCAGCTACGTGGCCGAACGCCTCATCGTGCGACAGGACCCTGCAATCGACACCCTCGTGAGCAGACACATCCTCATAAACGCCTCGAAACAGGGGGTCGACGGATGGCGCATACAGATCTACCGCGGGGGACATCGCACAGCGGGCGAAGACTCAAACAGGATCCGCGCTGGCTTCATGGAACAGTATCCATCCATATCCACATACCGCACCTTCGACAGGCCCAACTGGTTCAAGGTGAAGGTGGGCGATTTCCGCACACGCGAAGAGGCTGCCAGGGTCTTCTTCGACATAGTGAACAAATACCCGGACGCCTACCTGATCAGGGACGTGATCGCATACAAAAATCCGGTAAAGTAAATGAGCGACAGCATAAAACACGAATGCGGGATAGCACTGATGAGACTGCTGCGCCCCGCAGAATACTACATTGATAAATACGGATCATGGGACTACAGCCTGCGCAAGATGTACCTCATGATGGAGAAACAGCACAACCGCGGGCAGGACGGCGCGGGACTGGCAGGGATTCGCATCGGCGCGAAGCCGGGGACGCGCTATATCCACCGCCAGCGCTCCAACTCGGCGAACCCGATCAAGGAGGTCTTTGACCGCATCTACCCCGAAATCCGCGAGCACCCATGCGATGTCTGGCTCGGGCACCTGCGCTACGGCACCTACGGGAACTACAACATCGACTACGTCCACCCCGTCACCCGCGAGAACAACTGGCGCTCCCGCAGCCTTGTGATGGCCGGCAACTTCAACCTGACAAATATGGAGGTGATCTTCAACCACCTCCTCGAGATAGGCCAGAACCCGATCGACTTCTCGGACACAATCACAATACTCGAGAATGTCGGCCATTTCCTCGACGAGGAGGTCGAGCGGCGTTACCGTTTCCACAAGGAGAGGGGCCTGACCAAGCGCGAAATTTCCCCTATAATTGAGAATGAACTTGATGTAGCAGGCGTTTTAAGGAGTGCCGCAAAGCGATGGGACGGTGGTTACGTGATGGCGGGCATGCTCGGCCACGGCGATGCATTCGTGCTTCGCGATCCAGCGGGGATCAGACCTGCATTCTGGTATGCCGATGACGAAGTGGTGGTTGCCGCCTCGGAACGACCGGTCATCCAGACCGTATTTGATATACGAACCGACAAGATCAACGAACTTGATCCGGGCAAAGCGCTGATAATAAAGGCATCGGGCGAGTGGTCGCTGCAGGAGGTTCTTCCAACAGCCTCACCCGCGAAGTGCTCTTTCGAGAGGATATACTTCTCGCGCGGTACTGACAAGCACATCTACCGCGAGCGCAAGAAACTCGGCGAGATTCTCACCGAACCGGTCCTGGCTGCAGTGAACAACGATCTGAAAAACACAGTCTTTTCATATATACCCAACACTGCCGAGAGCGCATTCTACGGACTGATAGAGGGTGTCGACAAGTGGCTCAACAATCGCAAACGCCAGGCGATACTTAAGAGGGGTGAGGCCATCACAGTATCCGACTTTGAGCGGATAATGGACGTGAGGCCACGCATCGAGAAGATTGCCGTGAAGGACATCAAACTGCGTACGTTCATTACCCAGGATAAAAGTCGCGATGACCTTGTGGCGCACGTATATGACGTCACCTATGGGATACTCAAGCGCGGGAAGGACAGCCTGGTGGTCATTGACGACTCCATAGTCAGGGGTACGACGCTGAAGGAGAGTATTATACGTATCCTTGACAGGCTGGAGCCGGCGAAGATAGTCATTGTATCCTCCTCCCCGCAAATTCGCTATCCCGACTGCTACGGCATTGATATGGCGAAGCTGGGCGATTTCATAGCATTCCGGGCGGCCATTGAGCTGTTGAAGCTGACAGGCCGGGAGGAAGTTATCACCCGCGTTCATGCGAAGGCGCTGGAGGAGCTGAAGAAGCCGGATACAGAAATG
>Ga0209800_10003728_pt1 | contig 11819 bp, 8 predicted proteins | sample Higcelweek8metaG_FD_187174 | JGI IMG/M metagenome (GOLD analysis project Ga0209800, IMG submission 187174) | Freshwater pond sediment microbial communities from the University of Edinburgh, under environmental carbon perturbations - High... | ecosystem: Environmental > Aquatic > Freshwater >... | reverse complement strand
GCGCTCCCTGGTTTATAGGAGATGTGGGGATTACAGAAGATAAGATCGCGCACATGGGATCTCTTCCTGAAACGGTTGCTGCAAAAAGATCTGTTCAGGCTCACGGCAGGTATCTTATGCCGGGATTTGTTGATACCCATACCCATTCTGATTTTGAATTACTTCGCGATTCAGGTTTAAATTATAAGTTGCATCAAGGAGTTACAACCATAGCTATTGGACAGTGTGGTTATAGTGCAGCTCCTGTAAACGATAAAAATCTTCAGGCACTGGATCAATATGTTGGCTTCATTAAAGCCGGAGTCAAGCCGGAATGGTCCTGGCGCAGTTTTGGTCAATGGCTTGAGCACCTTTCAACACTCTCTCTTGGTGTCAATGTTGCCAGTTTTGTCGGCCATGGAACAATCCGCATTGCAACAATGGGTTTTGAAAACAGAACTCCGACCCAAGACGATATTCACAAAATGGCTGCCATGGTTAGGCAAAGCCGGGAGGAAGGTGCGGCAGGATTGACAAGCGGGTTGATTTATCCGCCGGGAGTATGGGCATCTGCTAAAGAATTGACGGCTGTTACATCAGGACTCTGTGCCAGCAGGGGAACCTATGAAAGCCACATGCGAAACGAGGCAAAGGGGTTGTTGGCAAGTGTTTGTGAAACCATACAGGTCGGTATGGACAATGATATTCCCGTGCAGATTTCCCATCACAAAGCCTGTGGGAAAGATAATTGGGGACTCATTGAAAAGACATTAAAACTGATTGAGGATGCACGAAAAAGGGGGATTGATGTTGTTGCCAACCAATATCCTTATGATATCTCAAGTACAACATTGCGCAGTATCCTACCTGCCTGGGTGCAGGAGGGAGGTCTGGATGCGTTAATATCCAGACTTAAAGATCGAAATATACGTAAGCAAATCACGGATGAAATCAATGATAATGATTCAGAGGAGTGGGAAAATATGTTCTTAAACAGCGGTGGTGCAGACGGCGTAATGCTGCTGTTTTTTCCAAAGACACCTCAATATGAAGGCAAAACCCTTGGCAAGGTCGCTCAAATTCTGGGCAAAGAGCCCCTTGAAACGGCTTATGATCTGATCATTGAGAATCCTGGTGAGGATACCTGTGGATTTGCTGTAATCTCCTCAAAAGATGTACGGATGGCAATGCAGCACCCAGCCGTTTTTATTGCCTCTGACTCCATACCAGCAGCTCCAGGAGCAAAGGTACACCCCAGGGCTTACAGTGCTTTTCCAAGGATTTTAGATAAATATGTGATGCAGGATAAGATTCTTTCTCTGGAAGAAGCAGTTCGCAAGATGAGCAGTTTTCCTGCCCAGCGGCTTGGACTTAGCCAAAAAGGGGTACTCAAAAAGAGTATGGATGCTGACATGGTGCTCATAGATATGAATTCTATTTGTGACAATGCAACTTTTGAATCCCCTTATGAAAAGCCGGGCGGGATTGATATGGTTATTGTGAATGGTAAAATAGCTATTGACAATGGAATATCCTGTGATTCTGGAGCTGGTAAAGTTCTCTCCTGCCTGTGATGCCCCAGTGGCTGTTTTACCTAAAATATAATGGAAATTTTAAAATGCAGCTTAATTTTGTAAAAACCAATCCCAGTGGAAATACCACCATTTTTATCACTGATCCCGTTCCCCGAGCCTTTCAGGCAGAGGTGGCAAATAAGATAATGCAACCCACATCCATTGGAGCGGAACAAGTTGGATTTATTGAAAGACCTCTGTGTGAGGAGGCAATTGCAAGGCTGCAGATGGCAGGAAATGAATTTTGCGGGAATGCCACACGTGCGTTTGCCGCCTGGCTTGTGCAAACTGAATTTCCCGGAATCAAATCTATCAAAAACAGTCAAAATTTTATTGTGAAACTTGAGGTTTCAGGCTGTGATGAGTTGCTGAAAGCCCTTGTGTCTTACGAATATTCCCAGTCAGGCTCAAAAGAGATACAGGTTGAACTGCCCATGCCCATACCCCGATCCATGGAAGATAAAATAAGTTCAAAAGGTGAAAGTTACTCCCTTGTCACTTTTGACGGGGTTGTCCATGCTGTTTTATGGGACTGCCTACCTTCAGAGGCACATTTCCAAGAAATTAAAAGAGAAATCAAGAGCAGAATACCCCAACTTGAATGCTTTGGGGCAATGTATTATGATGCAAAAAGGCAGTATTTTACCCCCATTGTATGGGTTGAGCAGGTAAAATCCCTTGTCTGGGAGAGCAGCTGCGGATCAGGGACAGTTGCTGTAGCCTCGGCCCTGGCCCAAAAAAAAGAGCAGAGTATAACCTCTCTCTGCCTGCATCAGCCAGGTGGAGAACTTGAGGTCAATATTGAATGGGACGGAAAAATTAAAAAGGCAGCAATAAAGGGCTGTGTCACTATCTCTGCCCAGGGGCAGGTTTATTTGTAGGGCGGCTATAAGGAGTGGGGGACTCAGCAGTTTCTGGTTACCGTTTAATCATGGCAAAACGTGGAGAATAGTCTGTTTGGGTTTTAAAACCGGTAAATAGATCAACATCTGATCCCCCCTTAAGCGTGCTCTTTCTCAAATCCGGGAGTTTCCATTTTTTTTTCAATGCAGTAAAGAATAATATTCACAAACGTTACAAGGGCAAGGTAATAAAAGCCAACAACCAGATATGTTTCAACATTTCTCCAGGACTCTTTGGCAATTCCACGTCCCATGCCTGTAATATCATTAATGGTTATAATTGAGGCAAGAGAAGAATATTTAATTAAATAGACGATTTCATTGCTGCAACCGGAAAAAGAATTCCTGAATGCCTGGGGCAGTACAATATTTTTAATTGCAGTAATATGATTCATTCCAAGGGCTTGGGCTGCCAGTAATTGTCCTGACTTAATTGAAAGAAGGCCGCCGCGGATATACTCAGAATGATAGGCACCACTGCACAGTGAAAACCCGACAATCGCACAGGTTTCAGCAGACATAACAATTCTGAAATCTCCAAAACTAGTATAAGGCAATGCAAAATACCAGAAATAAATCTGAACAACAAGCGGAGTTCCCCGGAAAACGGCAACATAGGCATTAGAAACTGTTTTCATGGGCAAAGATCCGTAAACCCGGAATGTTCCAGTAAGAATACCAATAATAATGCCTAAAAAAGCTGAAGGAATAATCAGTTTTATACTGACGATGAGTCCTGAGTTAAGTCCTGGTATAACATGCTCTGTAATAAAAACAATAAAATCATTCACGCCTGCTCACCTGCCAATTCAGAAATTTTAGCGCAAAAATCTTTGGTTCTGGAGTTTGCATTTTCTGCTAACAGCTCTTTTGGCGAGCCCTGTTCTTTTATCAGTCCATCTTCCATAAATACAAATTGATGGGCCAGTGACGCAGAAAAACTAATCTGGTGTGTTGCCATGAGCATTGTCATCCCGTTATTTGCAAGATCCCTAATAACAACAAGCACTTCACCGATAAGTTCCGGGTCCAGAGCTGACGTTGGTTCATCCAAAAGAAGTACCTCAGGATCCATTGCAAGGGCCCTTGCAATGGAAACTCTCTGTTTCTGCCCACCTGACAATTGTGCCGGATAAAGATCCATTTTGTTATCAAGCCCAACACGCTGCAGTTCGATTTCAGCTCGCTGTGCGGCTTCTCTTCTGCTCTGTTTTTTAACCTTTCTAAGGGCTATGGAAACGTTTTCCTTTGCACTTAAATGGTCAAACAGATTAAAATCCTGAAAGATCATTCCAACCTTTTGACGTAGCTGGTAAAGTCCGGGTTTGTTTTTGAAATGAACCTCTTTGTTGTTTAAAAAGAGAGTGCCTCCTTCCGGTATATGCAAAAGATTAAGACATTGCAAAAGGGTGGATTTACCGGATCCTGACGGGCCGATTAAAACCTTTATATCTCCTTTGTGAAGAGCGATGTTGACCCCTTTGAGTACAGTGTTTCCACCCAGTTTTTTTATGATATTTTTTGCTTCCAGAACAGTTTTTGTTTCCATTGTTAAGACCTGTCTTTACTATTGGGCATAACCCTTTATTTTTATTTTCTTTTCAAGGAATTTAAGACCTTTTACACCAATAAATGTCAGAAAGAAGAAAATCAACCCTGCAAAAAGTGTAAATGGCAATGGTTTGTGTGTGATTGCAGCAACAGATCTTGTTCGTGACATTAATTCTGCAACACCAATAACATAAGCAAGTGCGGAATCTTTTAAAATGATTGAGTATTCATTGGACCAGGCGGGTAAGGAAAAACGTAAAGCCTGTGGAAGGATAATAGTTGTGACTGCCTGAAAATCACTCATCCCAAGAGCCCGTGCCGCTTTAAACTGCCCCGGTGACAGAGCCAGAATCGAACCTTTAAAAATTTGAGTCTGGTATGCCCCTGTTGTCAGGCCCAAGACAAGGGATGCGGCAAAAAAAGCATTGTTAAAGGGCAGGAAAGATAAAAAGCCAATTTGTGAAAGCCAGCTCAGGAGTCCAAAATAAAAAAGATAGAATAAGACAAGTACCGGGATCCCTCTGAAGCAATAGACATAACATCCTATAAGTTTACGTATAACAGGATGGCCATAAACCCTTAAAGCTGAAAAGGGTACGCCCACAATCAACCCGAGCCCCATGGAGCAGATAACAAGAGCGACAGTTATCCATAACCCAGAAATCATATAAGGAAGTGCTTCTATAATCGGATTTAAGAAATCAAACATTATATCTCTATTCCAGCAGGAGTCTTAATCTTTTAAGGGAGCCAAATCTTATTGATTTACCGTTTTTGAAATCAGGAGGTGCATATTTTCTAAGTTTTACCTTGTTACCTTGATCAAACGGTAAATCAAAAGAGTGGTGAATGCCTAGGCATTATTGAAAAAACAAAGGAAAGTCTGAAGATACTGATCTTCGGGTCAATTTTATTTTAAGGAATGTCGTATTTTGATTTAAGGACTTTCCATTGGGGATCAGCCATTAATTTTTTTAAACCCGTATTGAGCAGATCAAGTAACTCCTTATCCCCTTTGCGCACTGCATAGGCGTAGTTTTCAGGAGGAGAATCAAGGGTTCCAAGAATCTTATAAGGTTTGTTTTTCTTTAATTCATAGGCAATGGAACTATCCATTCCTGATCCTGCAATACGGCCGATCTTTAAGTCTTCCAGGCTTAAGTCTGTGGAATCATACTCTTTAATTTCAAATTTATATTTGCCGCCTGTTAGCATGGCTTTTAATAAATTTGAATTGGTTGTGCCGCGTTGGGTTCCAATTATCTTGCCGGATTGAAGAAATCCGGCAAAATCAAGCGTCTGATCTTCCATGACAAGTATCACCTGGGTTACCTGGTAATATGGGGCTGTAAAATCGACAATTTTAAGGCGTGGCTCTGTGGCTCCCATGCCGGAAGCGATAAGGTCAATTTTTTTTGCGTTAAGTGCAGGAATAATGCCATCCCAGTCCATTGGTTGATGAGTTACCTTGAAGCCCATCTCTTTGGCAATCCAGTTAACACATTCAACATCAAAACCCATTGGATTCCCGGCCTTATCCACATAACCAAATGGGGGGAAACCAAAATCTATACCGTTGATATAGGATTTTTCAGCTTTTACAGGATGGGTACCAAAGGTTAATGTGGCAAAAACAGATAGAGATAAAAGTAAAAACAGTTTTTTGTACATGAATGAATCTCCTTAGTGTTCACAATTGTAATAAAAAAAATCATAAGTCGTAGGTTCTCATTTTCCATACGGTATCTGCTTTTTTTCTGGTTTTCATCAAGCACACACTGTGGTGTCAAATCTGAGAACATATGAGTGACGAGCAGATAAAAATAATATTATCAAAGACAAGCCATCTAACACATTTTAGTAGGATTGATTATCAAAATATCTAATATGAAGCAAGTTAAAATAATGGAGGATGATCATAGGATGTACCTCATATAGAGGTAATAACTTTTAATTGTCGTCAAATAATTGTAATTAAAGCGTTGCTGAACGGGCTGTTTTTAACAGCCGCGTGAGCAAAAAAATCTCTGACAGCTGAGACTCTCTGCTCGCGCGGCTGGTGCTTAACTCTTATACTCTGGTTTAACTTGAGGAGAGTTCAACTGCTTTGACGCGCCTGTTTACTGCAACATAGAGAGCTGCGGCATCAAGTAGCAACAGCACTCCGATCAATAGAAATCCAATCTCAAAATGGCTGTGCTCTCCAAGCTTTCCAAGCAGCATAGGGGCGAAAAAATAACCTGCACCCCATGCAAAATAGAAAGCACCTGAAATGGTTCCTTTAAACGAACCTGTGACAGATTCGTTTAGAAATGCCATTGCAGCAATAGAGAAGCCCCCCAGACCAGTAGCAGATAGAGTGAGCAATCCGATAAACCATGGCAGATCAAAGTATTGAAAGGTGAGTATGCCGACTGCTGCCATGATCAGGCCACTTACCATTACAGGTTTGCGCCCCTTACAATCGGAAACAGGGCCTGTAATGAGCTGCGACAGACTCAGTGCAATGTAGAAGAGCATGAAAAATATACCCACTGATATCTGACTACAGCCTCTGACACTGATCATAAAAGCTGGAATTACTGTTATAAAAATGCCATATCCAGCGCCATACAGCAACACCCCTGCAATGATAATCTTGTTTATAGAGCTATTAAACAGAGATATTATATATCCTGAGCTGATAGTTGGCAGGCTCTCAAGAGACTGCTGCTGCTCAGTGTCACCAGAAAAGAGAATCAACAGCGCACCTACAAGACTCAGAACTGCAAAAAAGAGAAATGCTTCACCATGTTGCCACATCTTACTGGTCAGAACCCCCAAGAGACTTCCTGTGGTAAGGCCGCAGTGAAGAGATGCACTGTATATGCCCATAACCTTTCCCTTTTTATCTGGATATTGAATTGAGAGAAGGGCTGGTGCAACAGCCCAGACAGGAATCTCCCCACCCCCCTGAACCATCCTGCCCAGAAAGATCAGAGTGGAGGATTCTGATAAATAGTAGATCACCCCTGCTAAAGAGCAGAGAAGGTATCCCCCTGCAAGAAACGGCTTGAATCCATATCTGTCAGCAAGGTTGCCAACTGGAATCTGAAGCAGCACATAAGGTAAGGCAAATGCAGATGCCAGATATCCGACACTTGAAGCAGAGCCGGACAGGTTAATGATTTGCTGAGGCAAGAGGGATACAATCATACCCATCCCTAGCATAAGCAGAAAAACAGCAATATTGATTATAACGACAGATTTATGTCGTCCCATAAGATCTCTCCGTCTTTTTTAAAAAAGAAGTCTATCCATACACATGAGCCAGAGGTTGCAATTAATGGAAAGATTTAAATGGTACAAAAATAGAAACAGCTATCCATCTGCCCTTAACCGGTAAGATTAAGGAGTCCTCTAATTCTCACATGCTCTCTTAATGATCATCAAAAGATATAAGATCAGATGAGAGTCGGTGGAGATTTTGATCCTATGGATTCCAGGTTCATGGCAATTTAAGCTCTTATTATTTCAAACGGTCAGTATAAAGGGTGAACAACTGCAATATCATCTCAATAACTATAATTCACTGGAGGTTATTACCATTGAAACTATAGATTGTACATGACTTATAAAAAATATGATTCTAATCATAATCTAATAATCCAGCAACAATCTTATACTACAAGTAAGCGTTGCCACAACGGGAAATTAAATCAGATAGGCTGTAGAGGTATAGGAAATATTCTATCTCTACCCCTCACTTTCATATCAGAAGAGTTCTGGAAGGAGAAAAAATGCGCAAAAGCAGCTTAATTGTTGTTCTCTATGTCCTTATCTTATTAATCTCAGGGTGTCACGATGGAGATAGTGATGAGAGTTCTGAATCTGAAACAACCCTTCTACTCAATGAGTTCAAGACAAATATCCCAGGAGATATCCATGCTCTGCAATATATAGAGCTGCGTGGAAGCGAGAGTCGTGTGGTTAAAAACACCTATCTTGTTGTGATAGACGGGGATGAGGATAGTGAGGGGCTGGTTGATTATGCCTGCAATCTGGATGGTGTCACCATCGGTTCAAATGGATTGATCATTATAAAAAATGAGAATGAATATAATGACGTCGTGAGCAAAGAGACAACGGTCATTAATGAACCTCTGATAAAAACCTATGCAGATGATGATCACAAAGATGGCCTTCTGGAACATGATGCCGTGACGTATGCCCTGATAGAGACATCTGCAAAAATAACCATTGGTGATGATCTTGACAGCAACAATGATGGTGTGATTGATCTGCCTGATGGATCTGAAGTGTTTGACTCTGTGGGCTCTCTTAATGGTGGTGAAGGGTTTGTTTATAGCTCAGTTGTATTGACTCAGTCTGCAAGCGATCCTGATGGTGCCACCCGTTTTTATGATAATCTCACTCCAAACTCTTTAACTGCCTGGGCCAACGGTGATATCTATGAAGATCCATCCAAAAGTGATGAAGAGATGGCAGAAGAGCTGCTTTATGACACACTGGAGGCAAGCTCAAATCTTCCTCCAAAAGCAGCTCTGACACCTGGTAGCCACAATTTCAGAGCTGCACCCTTTATCCTGTTGAATGAGATAGTGAACAGCGGTGATAAGTATCTGGAGCTGCTTTCAAATTCGTCACAGAGTCTTGATTCAATCTATCTTGTCATCATTTCAGATAAGGATGGAACAGCTGCACTCAGTTTGAATCTGAGCGGTTACAGTGCAAAAGAGTCTGGGATCACTGTAATAAAAGAGAGCGAATCATCTTTTACAGTCGGGTCTGCTGCAACATTGATCAGCGCCAACCTGAGTGCGCTTACAGAGAGAGACTCTGCAATTCTGCTTGTCTACTCACCTGACAGTGCCATAAGTTCAGGGGATGACCTGGATAGCGACAATGACGGCTCTCTGGATCTTGATGATAATGCTGTGCTGCTTGACAATTTCGGATGGGGAGCACTTCCCTATTCAGATGTGACAGCTGATAACAGCCTCTACACCATTAATGGGGCGACCCGTTACAAAGACAATAGAATGGCATCATTGAGTGTCTGGACATACGGCACTCTCAATGGGCTCCACTACATTGCAGAGAGTTCAAAGAACAGCCCGGAAAATGGGTATGTAACCCCTGCAAATATCAACATCGCAGAAGCGACCTCTCTTATTGTAAAACCTCTGCTTGAGACAGATAGATCGACCATAAGCAGCCCGGATGCTGATGATGTGGCATTCTGGATTCATCCTGATGATTACAGCAGAAGTTTTGTGATAGCTACCCAGAAAAATGCAGGATATTCAATTTACGATGTAAATGGCAAGACACTTATTGATGCTCTTCCCGGTGAAAACAGATACAATAATGTAGATGTGATGTACGGTTTTGAACTCAATGGTGAGAAAATTGACATTGCACTCTTTACCGATAGAAATAACAATAAGTTTGCGATCTACAGAATCCAGGAGAGTGCACCGTATATTGTCGATATTACCGACTACAGCAGCGATGAACTCTTTGACGCGCAAGAGTCTGGCGAGGACACAGCATATGGAGAAGGTGTTTACAAGAGTCCTGTTTCAGGAAAATTCTACGCTTTTGCGACACAGAATGGCACATGGAATGCGGCTCAGTTTGAGCTGGTTGCAAATCAGGATAGAGTCGGCTGGAACAAAGTGCGCGACATAACCCTTGAGGCAGATGATGATGATAAGCATGCTGAAGGGATCGTGGTTGATCAGGAGTATGGCAAGGCCTACATATCGCAGGAGGCGGTTGGGATCTATACCCTTGATGCAGAGCCAGGTGAGTCGCCTGAAGGGGTAGCTCTTGATAAGGAGGATCTTATGGCAGAAGAGGGAGATGACAACCTGGTTCCTGATCTTGAGGGGATGACCATCTACTACAAAAACGATGGAACTGGCTATGTTTTTATCTCCAGTCAGGGCAACATAGTCTATGGAGTTTATGACAGAACCCCTAACAGCGTAAAGAACAGCTATCTTACATCATTTATCATTGCTGATGATATGGAGGGGATAGATGGAACACAACATACAGACAGCATTGATGTAACCAATATTCCCATAAGTGATAAGTTCCCATATGGCGCCTTTATAGCTCAGGATGGTACTGATACTGCTACAGATCCTGATGATGTAGGGACAAACTTCAAATGGGTCAGATGGGAAGAGATAGATGCTGCACTTGGAGATAGCATCTCTGGATCAACTTATGATCCAAGATCTCCCAAGAACAGAAGGTAGCCCATCCTGTAAGAGTTGCAATCTGGAGATTGAACAGGAGAGAGTGTTCAACCACTCTCTCTTGTCTTACTCATCTCTTTTTTAACTTCTCTTCTCTTCAGATCAGCTTCAACAGAGTGAAGATTGCAGGCTACCTCTCAGGAGCCCTCAAAAGATTCATTGACTGGATTCTATCCATCAGAAATTTTTGAAAGATCTTTTCGGTAAGAGTGGGAATCTTATCTTGCAGAAGAACCAGGGATATCTGATTGATAATCTTAGGTTTTGAAGTGTTGATGGGTATAATAATACCGTTCTGTATCTCTTCATCAACAAGATGAGATGCGACGATTCCAATGCCAGCGTCATGTTTTATTGCTGAAATTACGGCTTGTTGACTGTCAACGGTTAACACTATCTGAAGCTTTACATTGTATTTATCAAAATGGTGTTTGAACCAATTTTTAACTGTTTGAGCATTATGTCGATAGGTAATAAACTTCTGTTCTAGCAGGTGTTTGAATGAATGGTCATTTTTTATGAATTTTTCATAGTATCGATTAGAAGAAGCCAGGATAACCTCCTCCTCCACAACAGGGTCAAAATGGTAAATATCAAGGTTTGCAAAAAATTGTTTCCGCGTTAGAAAGACGTCCACAAATGCAAAATCAATCCGACCTGTTTCAACCAGTGGCAACAGCGTACCCGGATCTCCAAATTTCAAATAAAAAGTAACATCAGGATACTCTTCTCTGAACTTGGCGACAATCCCTGGAAAATAGGCTTTCCCAAACTCCACTGGTGCTCCGATGCGGAGTTCTCCAAAAGGTTTATCTCTGGCCTGCTCTATGTTTTTAAGACAGCTCTCCAGTTCCAGCATAAAAGGACGGAGAACCGCAAACAGGCGTTCACCTGCTGCTGTCGGAACTAACCGTTTGTGCATACGGATAAAAAGAGGGCTTTGGATCTCGCTTTCAAGTTTCTGGAGGCTCTGGCTGATAGCTGATTGGGAGACATGCAGTTTGTTTGCGGCGGAAAAAACACTTCCCTCAAAAAACACATAATAAAACACCTTGAGCCTATCTAAATTTTGCAACATAAGCATACCTTAACCTAAGCTTAAATTTATTTAATTTTACTTATTAACACTCCTCCTATATAACGCATATAGCAGCTTCACCTGTTACAACGAAGAATGAAAGTCCCATAATCACAACAGTTTGAGAAGACTTTCATATAAACGGCCATGCCCTGATAGGCACAACGAAGCATGAAAGTTGTAGAGACGCAAGATCTTGCGTCTCTACGGGGTACCAACCAGTTTGTATCCCTAGACTTTCATATAAAAAAAACAGCATACACTAAAATAGTGACCTAAAAAGGAGGAGGATATGCTACAGACACTACAACGTTCATTTATCTGGTTTGATTCCAATTTCAAGGCTTTAAATCTTATTTTTGAAGTTTTCAATCAGAGCAGCAAAATTTTGCTCTTTCTGGTCACTCCTGAAGATAGCACTGAAACTGCTGGCAGAAAAGGTATTCAAAGCAAAAACCCCGGT
>Ga0209800_10003727_pt1 | contig 11821 bp, 19 predicted proteins | sample Higcelweek8metaG_FD_187174 | JGI IMG/M metagenome (GOLD analysis project Ga0209800, IMG submission 187174) | Freshwater pond sediment microbial communities from the University of Edinburgh, under environmental carbon perturbations - High... | ecosystem: Environmental > Aquatic > Freshwater >... | reverse complement strand
GCCGTCTATCGTCAGTCATCTCAGACGGCAAGACAACTGTCTATACCTATTACGCGAACGGTGCCCTCCAAAGCGTCATAGGCAGTGACGGCTCCCGAGAAGATTACACCTACGACAACCTAAATCGTCTCGCCTCTGTATCCGAGCCTTCCGGAAAAACAACAGCCTATACCTATGACCCGTCCGGAAATCGCCTCACGCAGACGGAAACAGAAGGAACAGAAATTACCGCTTCAAGTGATAACCCAGATAATGTAGCGTTATATGAGGATATGTATTATGCTTTTAAGAAGAAGTATGCTGATGTGTCCATCTGGACATTCAACGATGACACCCTTACGGCAAGCTATATATGGTAAAAATGATTTGGGAGAAGAATATATTCGACAGGGGGAAAAAGAAGAAAATGAAGAGACTGTTACTATTTGTGACGTCAGTAGTCCTTGCATTTGGATTGACATCGTGTTCTGGTATAGGAAGGGAATTCGACTTGTTTAGAAATGACGAGGCAATTGCAGATGAGTATTGCGAAGAAATTATTGACGCACTTGAGAACCAAGATACGGACAAACTAAAAAGTATGTTCTCGACAAGTGCATTGGCGGAAGCGGAAAATATTGACGAAGGTCTTGCGTATGTGATGGACTTCTATCAGGGTGAAACTACATTAATAGATGGTGGATGTTCAACCTCTGAGTCAGTTGATCACGGAGAGAAAACAATTCGATTAGAAGGTAGGTATTGGGTTACTACAGATAAGGATGAGTATTTCATTTTTTTTGTTTACGATGATGTAGACACCGAAAATCCTGACAACGTTGGACTATACATGCTACAAATCATGAAAGCGTCGGAGAGGGAAGAAAAGTATGATTGGTTTGGCAAGCAATACATCGCAGGGATTTGGCAACCAGATGAAACAGCATAGACTGTTGTTGTAACACTAAGTCCTAAATCGTGTTGATCGAGCCTCACCCAAAAAAACTACGATCGCACAGGTCGTCTATCGTCAGTCATCTCAGACGGCAAGACAACTGTCTATACCTATTACGCGAACGGAGCCCTCCAAAGCGTCATAGGCAGTGACGGCTCCCGAGAAGATTACACCTACACAGCTGACGGCTTCCTTCATACGCTCACAAACAGCTTAGTAGACGGCACCATCATTGACTTATACACATATGCGTATGACGCAGCGGGCAATATCACCAGTAAAGTCGATGGGAAAGGAATAACATCCTACACCTACGACAACCTAAATCGTCTCGCCTCTGTATCCGAGCCTTCCGGAAAAACAACAGCCTATACCTATGACCCGTCCGGAAATCGCCTCACGCAGACGGAAACAGAAGGAACAGTCATAACCGTCACTGCCTACACCTATGATGGTCTCAACCGTCTCGTCAGCACAGCCGAGACCGTAAACGGCATCCTAACGGAGACGATCACCTACACCTATGACAACAATGGGAACGTCCTGTCGAAAATCAGCACAGCTTACATATCCGGCGAACCACAGGTACCCGTTGCTGAGCAGATCAACACCTACGACCTCCAAAATCAGCTGATCCGAACAATCACCTCCGAGGGAATCACCGTCGAAAACACCTACAACGGAGACGGATACCGTGTCGGTAAATCCGTAAACGGCAGCCTAACCTACTACCTCTATGAATACGACAAAGTCGTTCTCGAAGAAAACATAAACAAAGATCAGATCGGCCGAAACGTCTATGGCATCAACCTCATCTCGCGTGAAGTTGGCGCAGATACCTTCCTCTACCTGTATAACGGACACGCAGACGTCACGGCTCTTCTGGACGAAAACGGAAACATCGCAGCAACCTACTACTACGACGCCTTCGGAAACATCCTAGAGCAGACAGGCATCGAAAGCGGCAACATCCTCTTTGCAGGCTACCAGTACGATGCCGAGACAGGCCTCTACTACCTAAACGCAAGAATGTACGATCCGCTGACGACCCGTTTCCTGCAAGAAGATACCTATACTGGCACCAATAACGATCCGCTGAGTCTAAACCTATACACATACTGCCATAACGAGCCGCTTATGTACTCCGATCCGACGGGGCATACGGAATATAGTGATCCGAGTGGATATGGGAACTATTACAGTAGTCAAGCAGAAGCAAAAACAAGAGCAGAGAAACAAGCGCAATTCAATGCGGGTACGAACCTATTTGGGATGCCAACCGCCGATTATGCAAAGTATAAAAAGGCGAATCAGCAAGAATACGATAGCAGTCACAACGAAGCGAACTACAGACCCTCTTGGGCGTACGCAACCATAACAAGCGTGGCGAAAAGCACGACCCAAGGAAATAGTACGATTCCTAGTGCACCGACCCCGTGCCCGACTCCCTCACCGTCACCGTCGACATATCGTTCCTCGCAAACAACGGGAACGAACCCCTTTGAAGACTTTTTGGATAAAATTAGAAATATTCCTTCCAATATCGAGTATTCATTTTCAAGCCCAAATAGATTCTTTTCGGCGGCATTAGGCGGCGGCGTAGAAGTCCTGGATAACCTCGTCCTATCGCCACTTGCATTTGCTATGGATTACACGGTCTTTCTTCCCAATACCATCCAGAACAAAGCTAAAGGGGAAGAGAACTGCCCAATCGGAACGTGCAGTTCTGCTGTCGATCAATTGATGGACAATATAGAGACATACTGTGTAAATGATCTTGGCGTGGATCAGAGAGCGTATGAAGGAGGAGAGAGCAACGCAGATGTATTCACCACCACAGTTGGGGTATACTATGGTATAAAGGGAATCTGCTCACTGGCAGAAAGCGCGGCGGCTTGGCGGAATGCGAGGGGGACAGTAAGCGGAGGCGTAAAAGTAATTGGTAGGCTTGAAGACACCGTTATTGCGAAAGACTGGAAAGGTTACGATGTACTAGATAGTCCCAATTGGAACATGGACGTGAATGATGCTTGGGTAAATGAAGGAATAGAAAACAATCAGACCTTCTATACTGCTTCACCCATGACAGAGAATAATTTAATTTCATCAAATCCTATGTATCCTGGAGAAACAGTTTATGCCAGAGAAATCAGAATGCTAAAAGAAGCGGGATATGTACAAGAAGGAGATTACTTCATCCCACCTCAATAGACACATACAAAAAACGGAGGCAAATATGAGTGTCATAAACGATATAGAGAAAATAATAGAAGACGCTAAGGATGACGGTGATTATTGGGAAAGAAATTTTCCTGTTTTAATGTCGAAGATGAATGTTGAGATGAATAAAGTAGTTGATAGTTATAGAGTTCTTCCAGAAGAAGAAAAGAAAGCGTTACATAAAAGCATTTCCAATCATATGGCATGGTCTCTTTTGGCTTTTGCGGAGAACATGGCAACCTATTCGCTCAGACATAAAGAGCAAAAATTATTTACAAATGGATTATCAGCGTTGGGAATGGTTATGGGGATTTTAGATACTAGAGAGATGCTACTTATTATGCCTTTATACTATGATGTTTCATTACGGTCCAACTTATCATTTTCGACAATACTTGATCAAAGAGATGAACTTTCTGCTTTTGTAAAGGCTTTCTTGGATAGAGATGAAGTGAATAAATCGTTAAAATGTATGGGTTATATTTTTACGAAAGATGATAGTAATTCCCCGATTTATCGCAGGACTTGGTGATTATCATGTCGTGGGTATCTGTTGCTGTAACACGATGTCCAAAAATTTTTGAGCTGTTAGTATTTTTGAGCCGGAATTAGGAGTCAATCTATGCTAAATAGTTACTCGGCATCATTAAATGAAGCGATGACAAATATTGTGGACAATACTCTAGGAAGGTATTTTGGAACATACGGAAACTGGGAGTTGGGTATAAATACTGAAACAGGTGTAGTATATCATGCAAAAATGCTAAATTAGTGGAGGCTGAAGCGCGATGAACATATCAATCTCAAGCAACTTCGTTGACTATACAAGAACAATTGAAAGTATGGGAAAGGGATTAGTTTTATTCAAAGTCAGGGCAAAGAATAAGTTGCCAGGGCAGAATTTTCATTATTTCTTTGAAGACAAAAGAAAGCCTCCTTTAGATCTAGCGATTAATCCCAAAACTGGATTAGTAGAGTACATAAGTTTTTTCGCTCAAGACGAAAAATTTGCGAGAGATAAAACAGCATGTGAAATTATACTCAAAAGTAACAATGTTGCTTTTGCTTGTTATGAGTTTTCGGAGAATAATCCTGAAAAGACAGAGGGAAAAGAATTTTTGCTGACATTCAATGAGAAGAGTGTATACGCTATAGATAAGAATTACCACAATAAGCTTTTTGGATATCAGATAAACAATGAAAATTATATGCTTTTTGATGAAAATTATTTTTTTAGAGGATGCGTACTTAAAAATATTACGACTAGTGAATTAAGCGAAATTGCAAAATCGGATTGTTTTTGAGCTTGTTTTTTGAGAATGCGCTACATTTTCGGACAAGATGGTAAGATAGTTTACTTGGAACAAGCGGAATATGAGATCATGCCTATAAGGTGCAAGCTTAACGATGATTTCAAGAAAAACGTTGTGAAACCGAGTTGCACAAGTTGCCGATACCTAGTTCTGTTACAGTAGTGCAAATCAAATAGGGAGAAGTGAGGAATGGATAAGGGACACTTGAAAAAACTTATCAAGAATGAGTTAAGAGAGGTATGCGAAACACATAGCTTTGTTTCAAAATCGGATACCTTATATTTGCGGGTTACAGATGATAATATCCTTCGCATTATAAATTTTGATTTAGGTAGCATTGGTTTTACATGTTCGGTTGCAATCCAACCCCTATATGCTCTTGAACATACTAATGTCATTTCATTAAACATGGGAGGAAGAATTAGCAGGGTTAAAATTGTTCAAAATGAGTGGTGGCCGTATGAAGAACCTGAAAAGGGTATAAAAGAAATCACGAATTTGCTAATGCAAAATGGGTTGCCATGGTTTGAACGATATGGAACACCGAAAGGTATTGTAGATTTTGTTTCAAATGAGAAGAAAAAGGAATATGGTCTTGTTAGTTTTGACCAATTTCATCAGAAAAAGTACCTTGCGTTTAGCTTGCTCTATATGGGGAATTTGGCTGAAGGGACGAAATGTATCAACGAACTAATTGGGGATATAAGGGATAATGCAGCTGATTTCATGTTGCTGTATAAGAAACAACTTATGGATCTCATTGCAATAATTACTAGTGAACCAGAAAAAGCACCTGAAATCCTTAACGCTATTGTCTTAATGAACAAGCTTAGTTTAAAGATTTAGAACTGAAACAAGGTGGCTACAGGAGTTGAGATAGGACAGAGTATGAGTTTCAAGCTTTATAATGAAGTCATTATAAAGGCAGGCCGTCAGCTAATTTGAACAAAAAAGTTAGAGTGCGGCAGACTTCAACTGCACTGAAATATAAATGGAATCGCATAATTCTTTGTATAAATTGCATTTGGATATGATTGTGAGGTGCTCCCGCTATGTTTTTAAGATTTCAAATTATACTAACTCGTGATTCTGTCTGTATGGGGGATGATATGGAAGATCATACCAAGAGTATTGACATTTTTTCGCAGAAAACTTCGCTGAAAAACATTATGAAAATCGCAAAAAAATACTTGCCCAGTATTGGCGGATATGGTCATACTTGGGATTGCTGCCTTGATGGGGCTATAATTGCAGTAATAGAGGGAAATTGTATGAAAATTACTCCAACGGCGAATAAGATAGCATTCGCGAACGGTAGTAAACTATATTTCAAATATCATTCTGCAGCTTATTAGGACTGAATGAATTTGTTATTGACGTATGATAATCGTATACGGGTAAACACTTTGAGGATTGTTGAAAAAGGATTGAAAATATGAATTATCTACATTGCATCACTGTAATCTGTCAGAACAAGATGGCATTACATGTAACCATAGATTATTTGTACCAAACTATTTGTGCAGGATGGAAATAATGATGAGAAATACAAAATATATAATTTTGCCAGAAGAAATATTGGCCGCTGGATTTAATCTAGAACCATTAGGAATTTCAGAAATTGCATGGAAAAGCCAAACAGCAATAGCGGTGATTGACTTTCTATTTAGTAAGGGATACCCAATTTTGGGAGGAGATGTATATACATATATAAATGATACTGCTAAGACAACATCTAGTAGCTGGTATTTGAATGAAAGAGACAGCGATAATTACTTGCTGGAAAGCAGAAATAAAGCAATAGCGTATATTAGTAGTTTCCGAGCTCTCAACGGAGAAAAGTATATATATAGCGTTACATTCTAAGCGTACGAAGGAGGAGAAAGTAACGCCGATGTATTCACAATCACGGTTGGGGGTATACTATGGTATAAAGGGAATCTGCTTACTGGCAGAAAGCGCGGCGGCTTGGCGGAATGCGAGGGGTATAGCTGAAACGATTGAGGGTGGGAGCAGATTGTTATCCTTACCACAGGCAGGCAGGCAGAACCGATGTCCGCGCTGAGTCGAATGGCATTTTCTTCGCACAAAATAGTGGAGGCGGATATGGCAGTTGGATTTAAAGTTAAGTTCTTTTGGTATCAAATTGGGTCTGGAGATTTTTTGCATTCCTTCTTTTCAACAGTGTGTTGTAATCTGGAAGGGAAAAAGTGGGGCAGTAGATTTCCGCACATTATGAATGAGCTATACTCAGGCGAGTTGGCTTTGGAAGATATCGACATAGCACTAATAGAGTTTAATTGTATTAAGACCGAACTTGAAAATATATCAATAGATAAAGTAGTTTGGGATATTGATGATTTAACAAAAAAAGTTCCGTGGGGTGACAACATCAGTGATAGTCTTACGAATTTAGGGAACTACTTTGTGACTAGTGATGGAGATGATTTCATAACTGTATTTTCGAATGCACTCGAAAAAGCAAAAAAGCTTAATAGCAGCGTTAAGTTGGAATCGATTTAGCCCTGTTCTATGATAGTCAGATGGAGAGTAAATTAGGAAAGAGTAAAACAATACCATGCCTGTGCACCGAAATCAATACTATGATACAAACTTAACGACCCCAAATTTTCTGATGTTAACTGACTCGGATGTTGCTCTATAATGGGGATTTTCCGGCTAGGTTTCGTCGATGACATGTCAAGCAATTGGAGAAAGTGCAAGAACTCAGTGATATGTTGCTATATTCAGGGGAATATCACAGCTCATTTTGAAGCACAAGCCAATTATAACAAAGCGCTTAATGATCAGCAACGAAGAGAAAGCAGAAGGTCAAGTAAGCGTAATTGCCGATGCTTGGAATGCACTAGAGGATGAAGCGATATATATCGGTTCATCAGAGAATCGAATGCAGTCTTTTGAGTATGGAATAAACAGCGAATTGCCCCTATCTTTTCTAAAACCAGTCACAGGACTCATTGAGACATTTGACGCCGCATACGAAGGCGAAGATACGGCGACACAAGCCATCGAAAGCGCATATGCATCCTACGATCAGATAATGATGAATGCAGCTACTTTTCAGGTGGATGAAAGAGCGTATAATGATGGTAAAGTCCCGGCAGATATCGCTGGCGGGATTGCAATGGGGATTTTGCTTGACAACCTCACGAGCGGAATGTCATTTTTTTCCGCGTCCCCCCTTGACGAGATAGCAGAGAGTGCGGCGGTTGCTACTCGGAGCGAAATGACCGTGATGGGGGATGTGGCAGATGACGTTGCGGGGAGTGTTGGGAATGCAGAGAATGCAGTTGAGGGTGTGGTTGCTGGTGAGAGTACACAAGGTAAAGGATTTGATAGTTTCAACGATGCGAAAAAATTCTTAGGCTCACCAGGTGAAGGCAATCAATGGCATCACATTGTGGAACAATCACAAATACAAAGGTCTGGCTTTGAAACGCAGCTGATACAAAACACAGATAACCTTATAGCCATTGATAGAGTTACACATGGGCAGATAAGTGGCTACTATTCGTCAAAACAGGCATTCACCGAAGGCTTAACTGTACGAAATTGGCTATCTGGGCAAAGTTATGAAGAGCAATTTGAGTTTGGAATCCAAAAACTACAAGATTTTGGGGTGACTAAGTAATATGAAAGATATTAATAGAATAATTGAGGAGTATAAAACCTGTGCTATTTTACATTGGAATGCATCTCGAGAAGGTGATTATAAAACTGCTAATAAGAATTACACCAAGTTGTCAAAAAAATATAGGGTTTTTCTTGATAGCGAAGAAATCAGAGAGGCTGTTTTACCGCAGTTGCTAAATGATGATAGTTTTGCTGTGATACTATGGGCAGCAGCCCATAGCCTTGGATTAGGAAAGGACAAAGACGAAGCATTACTCAAATTAGAACAGATTTCCAAAATGTCTGCAAATGAAGCGCCAAGTTTTGAAGCAAAAATGATACTACAAGTATGGAGGGAAAAGGGAAGTCTTACGTTCTAATGTGACCATACTAGTATTTTTTGAGGGTGACATATTTGAATTAATTAGCAAAATCAATTATTTAGGACTAAAATAACACTACTAGATAATGGATGCGAACTAATTAATAATGGGACGCAGTATATTGCAGTCCCCAAATAAGGAGAAAATATGGAATTTGAAGAATTTTGCGATTTGATAACTTCGTATTTCAGCCATAAACTTACATTTTATTGTATATATTGTGACTCAAAAACCGTTGAGTGTATTTTGTATGACAACTTCTATTTCAAACTTAGCATTGGTGACAGGTATGGAGTTTTTGGTGCTGCTGTGGGTATTGGCAATACAATGAGGAGCTTAACAAAAGTTATGGGGCAACCTATAACACTCAATAGTGACAAAAAATCTATTGCGACCAATTTTGCAATAATTGACGATTATTGCAGGCTTCGGCTTCCGGATAAATTTCTAAGCGAATTCGACAAGCTTAAGTACACGTAATATTCTGCAGTCACGTTAGTATTGCGAAGAAATTATTGACGCACTCGAGAACTGCCTATAACTGGTGCAGATGCAAGCTTCTATATGCATGAGGCAGCAGAGTCAACTATGATGCAGAACGGAATTTCTTATAAAACGGCACATGAGGCAGCGTTGCAGAAGTACAATGTTTCACCATACAGTGTCTATCATCCTGAAGTAATTCAACAATTTCCGAAATGGTTTAACCAAGGATTTAAAGATTTTTGGGGGTTGAAATAATGATAAACATTGATAACATAGGAAATTTAATGGAATGCAGAATTTGGCTAGAGGATTTCCCTTCGGCAGAAAGTAATGTCTCTGAGGTATTATGCACGGCACTGGAGACTTCTGATTGTTTGCGAGGGAGAAACCGAAGTATTGCAGTTGAGCTGTTTGTAGCTCCAAGGTACTATGCTCTTTTAGGAATAGAATACACCTATAAATGTACCAGTAGCATTGAAATACTTGTAAATATTGTAAGTGATACCGAGAAATTGGTTGCCGATTCATTAGCACTTTCTTCAGACAATGTACATTCGGGGATTTCAAAAGAGTATGCGCAAACCATTTTAAATACGTCAAAAAAGGTACTAATGGACCTCAAGAATATTCCTTCGGGTATTTTAACCTTCAATGTTGGCGGGTATGGTGATTACGGGTCAAATCAGGTTATATTTTCGAAAGCTACTAGTATTTTAATGAGATTGTTTATTGGTATGCAAAACAATATTGAACTTGAAGGGTTGCAAAATATTGTTAGGATTGAATTGAAAAAACCATTAGCCGATGTTTGATTAAGGAGTAGGTCACACAGTTTCGGCTGATGTGGCGGATGACGTCGCGGGGAGTATTGTTGGGGATGCGGAGAATGCAGTTGAGGGTGGGGTTGCGGGCGAGAGTACACAAGGAAAAGGATTTGATAGTTTCAACGATGCGAAAAATTCTTAGGCTCACCAGGTGAAGGCAATCAATGGCATCACATTGTTGAGCAATCACAAATACAAAAGTCTGGCTTTGAAACACAGTTGATACAAAACACAGATAACCTAGTGGCAGTCGAAAAAGCTACTCATGCAAAAATTAGTGGGTATTATAGTACTAAGAGCTTTGATTTTACTGGAGGTCTTAGTGTGCGTGATTGGTTAGCTGGTCAAAGTTTTGAAAATCAATATGAATTTGGGATGAATGTCCTAAAACAATTTGGGGTGGCAAAATGATGAAACAAATAAGCGAAGATGCAGTAATTGAGCAGTACATTTCAAGTTGCAGAATAATGTATGATGCAACTTTGTCCGGCGATTACAAAACAAGTAATGCTGAGGGCAAGCAAATTATTAGTGTCTTCAAGTTGCTTGAGAAAGACTTACAGTTTGCAGAAGACTGTTTAGTTACACTTCTTAAAAATGATAACGTTGTTGTTAAGACTAAAGCGGCAGCTCATTGTCTGGCACTAAATATTAAAATCAATGAAGCTATAAGAGTCCTAGAGTTTACTGCCAGGGATGAGAAGAATGGCATCTTCGGGTTTAATGCACAAATGACTTTAGATGTATGGAGAAAGCAAGGATATTTAAAAGTCTACCAAAAGTAACAGGTTGTTCATAGCACTTTTATCAGCATCAAAAAAACGGCTAACAAGAGTCTACAAAAAGCTTAGGCGGACATATGGAGAGGAATCTGCTGTATGAACATGGGTGGAGATATTGTGCTGGATATTGGTCACTACCATAAAGGAGCGCATTATGGCATGGATGAATGAGGATACATTTAATCAACTCGCACAAATAAACTTTGCGTTTTTAGTAAAAAAATATGACATGCATGTTACTGATAAGAAAACAGCAGAATGTGTAAAGTTCAAATCAAAAATTGCATGGGTAGAAATCTGGTATGACAAGTATTCGCTATCTGTTGTAATGGGTAGAAATGATGGGCATTACCATGTTTCGCTTTGGGACATCATGCAATTTCTGTATGGAGAAGGAAATTCTGCAATATATATGGCTTCAGATGAAGGACAACTTGAGCGCGGATTGATAAAGCTGTCTGCATACGCGGAAAAATACTGCAACAGAGCATTTACTGGCGACATTGAATTTTACAAAGAAATATATGAAAGAAAAGAAATGCGGAAACAAGAGGCTACTTATTGGAACAAGGCTAACGCAATCGAGGAACAAGCAAAAGACGCCTGGGAGAAACAGGACTATATGAAGATAATTAGTCTTTACGAACCGATGGCAGAACACTTGTCACCATTACAAAAGAAAAGGTTAAGTATTTGCATGAAGAAAATAAGCCAATGAGGGAATGCGCTACGTTTGCGGACATCGTGTCTGACAACAATTTTTGGAAAGGGATCACTGGTCAGCGAAAGGATGATGTAGACACCGAAAATCCTGACAACGTTGGACTATACATGCTACAAATCATGAAAGCGTCGGAGAGGGAAGAACAGTTTGAGAGCAGTTTGATTGGGTTGACAAGCAATACATCGCAGGGATTTGGCAACCAGATGAAACAGCATAGACTGTTGTTGTAACACGATCTTCTAAATCGTGTTGATCGAGCCTCACCCAAAAAATCTACGACCGAACAGGCCGCCTCTCGTCAGTCATTACAAGCGGCAAGAAGCGAGCTATATCTATTACACCTACAGAGGATATGTATTATGCTTTTAAGAAGAAGTATGCTGATGTGTCCATCTGGACATTCAACGATGACACCCTTACGGCAAGCTATATATGGTAAAAATGATTTGGGAGAAGAACAAATTCGATAGGGGGAAAATGAAGAAAATGAAGAAAATGAAGAGACTGTTACTATTTGTGACG
>Ga0209800_10003725_pt1 | contig 11826 bp, 9 predicted proteins | sample Higcelweek8metaG_FD_187174 | JGI IMG/M metagenome (GOLD analysis project Ga0209800, IMG submission 187174) | Freshwater pond sediment microbial communities from the University of Edinburgh, under environmental carbon perturbations - High... | ecosystem: Environmental > Aquatic > Freshwater >... | reverse complement strand
TTCAAAGAGTGTGCAATTGTCTTGAGACACTCAGCCTCACTTACCCTGTTCAGGTGGCTGCCGGGATGGAAATTCAGAGTTGTCAGCCCAAGCTCTTCACACCGGATCAGCTCATCAAGAAATGCCCTTCTTGATTTTTCAAGCCCGGAAGAGTCAGGATGGCCAAGATTGATAAGGTAGCTGTCATGGGCAAGAATCTGATTACTGGAGTAACCGTATTGCCTGCAATTCTCCCTGAAAGCCTCAACTGTCTCTCTACTGAGCGCAGATGCGCTCCACTGGCGCTGATTTTTGGTAAAGAGTGCAAATGCTGTTGCACCAATCCTGTGAGCATTGAGTGGAGCATTATGAACTCCTCCTGCGGCACTGACGTGAGCCCCAATATATTTCACTGTGTTCTCCTTTTTTGGTTGATGATATAGCTGGAAAATGTGATATAGAATTCAATCGTTTAAAGCACAAAGTGATCCATTAAAAAACATCTCTCCTGCTTCTGTGAGGTTTTTATGCCGGAAAAACAGAGAATACTCATTATTGATGACTCTCCGTCAAATATAAAAATATTGAATGAAATTTTAAGAGAAGAGTATATTATCACAGTAGCTACAGATGGAGAGCGCGCTCTGTCCCGTTTCAATCTGAACAACCTGCCGGAATTGAACTCACTCTCCACCAGCCCTGCTCTGCCTTATAGGAGTAGCCCCTTACCAGACATTATCCTGCTTGACATCATGATGCCTGGTATTGACGGGTATGAAGTCTGCCGTCAGCTCAAAAGCAATAGAATAACCTCAGATATTCCTGTTATTTTCATTACAGCAAAGGATGATATCGAGGATGAAGAGAAGGGGCTTCAGATGGGAGCTGTGGATTACATCACCAAACCAGTCAGCCCCCCTATTGTGAGAGCAAGAATAAGAAACCATCTCCTTATAAAAAATCAGCGGGATCTTCTGCAAAACAGCATCTCTGTATTGGAGCACAGAGCAGAGCTGCTTCAGCATAGAGCAGAACTTGGTATGCTTGCTGCCGGCCTTGCACACGATATTAACAACATTCTTTTTGTGGCCATGATGGTTGATAATCTTCCAGATATGATTCCAGACCACTTAGAAGAGAAGAGTATTATCAAAGAGCATGTCAGAAATACCATGGAAAGTCTTGTTATGGGCAGAGAGATCTGCCGTGGCTTTACCAGTTATCTCAACGATCTTGGTGAAGAGGAGATGGTTCAGCCGTTTCCTCCACTTTTAAAACCTGTTGATATGTTTGAAAAGACATTTAAAGTCAAACTTTGCAGAGATATAAGCTCCAACCTTCCCTGTATAAAATGCAAAGGTTCTCAGATCAAACGGGTGATTATCAACCTCTTTATCAATGCCTGCCAGGCTGTTGAGAGGCAGGCCCTCAAACGGATCACCATTCGGGCATGGAGTGAAAACGAACGGATCTTTTTCTCCATTCAGGATAACGGCCCTGGAATACCAGCTCATGTGCTTCCCCATATTTTCGAGGAGCACTATACAACACGGAAAGAGGGCAACGGCCTGGGGCTCTCAATGGTGCAGAGAATCTTAAATGGCCATAGTGGCACAATTACCTGCTCAACTGCTGGTGATGGAGGTACAGTATTCACCTTATCGCTGCCTGTCTTTAAAGTCTGATAGTTCAAAGAGATGCTAATAGGGGTCACTGCAACTGCGCTATTTTTGCTGCCTTCAGCCGCCCCCTGATATATTTGCCAAGCAGATAGACAGCCTGATCTGCTGATCTGAACACAGCAACCCCCTCACTCTGAAGTGCCACAGCAAGAGGATCATACAGGTCACCGCTGTCAACCACCACGATAACAGGCTTGCTGCACTCTGCTGCAAGTCGTGAAATCCTCTTTACGATACTCTTGCCCGCCCCCCCTTCTTCTCCTGGCTCCCCTCCACCCTCTCCAGGAAGGGTTTCAATCACTGGTGTCAAAGGGACAATGGCTGCAACAACCGCATCTACATCAGGGTCATTCAAAAACGCCTCAATTATCAGCTCATACACCTCTTCACCTGCCATTGGGGTTACATCCATGGGGTTTTTAATCTCAACAAGAGCTGTCAGCCCATTTTTTTTCAGAGCATCCTTAATGGCACTTCTGGTTGTCTCAGAAAATCCTGCCATCTCAAATTGAAAATCATCTCCCAGGATATTATCTGCAATACCAACAGATTCATAGCCAGCATTGCTGATTGCGGCAAGCCGATTACCTCTGATCTCTTTTCTGTGCAGAGCGCATGAGAGCCTTACAAGCCCTTCAAATTCTGTAAATGTCTCTGCCACCATGGCACCTGCTTCACTGATACAGGATCTGCAGACAGCATAGTCACCAGCAAGTGAGGCTGTATGCCCTGATGTGGCTGTTTTCCCTTCAGCCGTTCTTCCTGCCTTGTAAAAGAGAATATCCTTTCCTTTTCTGACAGCATCTCTGACCGCTTTTGCAAACTGCAGTCCATCCAGATCCCTGAACCCCTCCATATAAGAGGCTATGGTTGTTATGTCGGGAAGGGTGTTGAAATGGCGCATTATATCTCCGGCAGTCAGATCCATCTGGTTGCCGATAGAGATGGCATATGCAGGATCCATAAAGGAGAGTTTACTCATGCGGGTGATCATGTATGCCCCGCTCTGGCTTATAAATGCAGTATGACGGGTGTACTCTCCCCTTGATTTGGGGAGTTTCTCCTCAGGAATAAACAGGGCGTCATATCTGCCAGGATTGGAGAGCACCCCAAGGCTGTTACCCCCAAGAAAGAGTGGACGGAGATCCTCTTCTCCATGGGCAGGTACTGTCCGGTCAGTGGCCAGGGGAACATGCCCGTTGTCTGCCTTTATTCTCTGCTCAATCAGCTTTCCCCTCTCTTCACTTCCTGCCACCTCACCAACCCCTCCGGTAACCATGATAACGCTGTGGGCTGTCTCATTCAGGAGAATCTGATCCACCAGCTCCTCTACCATATCTGCACCAACTGCAAGTATAAAGAGATCCACTTTTCCTTTTCTGTCCTTAAGTTCCCGGATGGAGGCAATGGCTGGCACCCCCTCTATTTCAAAAGAGGCTGACGTGGAATCGGCACTTTTGCCAGAGTCATCTCTGCTTATACCATTATGAATAACAGAGAGCTTTGACCTGTCAAAGCCATTTGCAATGATGTTCTGCAAGATAATCCTGCCAGGGTTGATTGACTTTGCTGAGACCCCGATGATTGCAATGGAGTCAGGATGGAGCAGTTTGTCAATATTTGCTGTGGGGCGCGGTGGAGTAAGTTGCGTGGGAATGGAGAAGTGGCACAGTCCATCCAGAGGCACCATCAGATACCTGTAAAAGGCAAACGGATTTATTTCAAGCTCTTCAATTACATATGGAGCATCAGGGTTAAGGGGAGAAAAGTGCTCTGCCACTCTGATCAGCGCTGCGAAACACTCTTTTAACTGCTCATCTGTCACTCTCCTCTTCTCTCCTCTTCCCACACCAGTGAGCTTATCAAAGGAGATTGTCTTTTTATAAAGAGAAAAAAATGACTCTGAAGTGACCATCTCTGTTGAGGCAGATACCACAGCCTCTCCTGGTCTGAACCTCTGGGCATAGAGTTCTGCATTTGTTCCACCAAGCCCTGCTGTAATAACCATCCCGAACTCCCGTGTCCGCCTGAGACTTACAAGCAGCTCATTGCCGAAATCAGATCCATCAGTCGGAAGGAACTCACATATCATTACACCTCTGATATCATTGTGTATCTGTTTTATCAGCTCTTCATGGTCAACCTTTCTGTAAAGCGCCTCATCATGAAGGGCGCTGCCAAGATTCTGATGGTTAATGTTCCAGGCAGGTTTATCATGGTCAGATTGCTGGTAATTGAGATCTCTCTGACTGTTGTGCACCATATTCCTGATAAGCATGGCACTGTGCCTCTCAGGAACCTCATACATCATGCTTCTGATCGCAGATAGGATATCCATCCTGGTTTTATTGACAATCTTTACACCTCCGACCCCGCTCTTATGGGCAATGTATGGAGAGACAATCTTAATGACCACCTTTTCACCAGGTATCTCAGAGATCATCTCATCATCAAGCCTCCCCTCTTTGTCAAGGAAATGATATTTCAGAGGAGTTTCTCCTCCAATAAGGCTTATCAGCTCATAAACCTCATATTCAAACAGATAACTCCTCTTTTCATCGGTTGCCCTGTCAAAAAGCCTCTTAATATCTTCGAGTTTCACATATAGCTTCATTGTCTGACCCCTTTTAAAAATTTTTTCCTGCCACTTTTAACTCTATCTCCCGGTACTGGCTGGAAGTAAACCCTGAAGAGAGTGAGTTAGATGGAAGAGAAGGTTTGGACTCATGCCAGCTGGCGCATCATTAGATAAGGAAAATATCACTTGAAAGAGTAGGCAGCGCATGTTAGAAATTGAACCTTTCAAGATAGAGATCTCCATATCAATTATATTTTCAATAAAGTATCACTCCATAAAAAGGAATACTATGGTAAATATGCTCATAAAAATAGAGAGTTCAGTTTCAGCTTCCATCACTGCTTTTGCAATTGCTCTATCTGTGGTTGTCGCTACCCTTCTTCCAATAATGGCCGCCGCCCCTGCCAGAGCTGAAGTGATTGACAGAATAGTGGCTGTTGTAAATGATGATATCATAACCCTTGTGGATCTTAACAGTGCATTGAGACCCTACCTGGAAAAGCTCGAATCTTCCGATTACACCCCTCAAAAGAAGAGGGAGATTACATATCAGTTGTCAGGAGACATGCTTAACAGAATGGTTGAACGCAAGCTGACAGATCAGGAGGCAAAACGTATTAAAATAACTGTTTCAGATAAGGAGGTTGACAGCGCAATTCAAAGGGTCAAGGAGTCTCAGTTAATGAGCCAGGAGGATCTTGAGAAGGCTCTTAAAGAGGATGGATTGACCTTTACGGCTTACCGCGAAAAGATCCGTGAAGAGATATTGAGACCCAAACTGATCAACTACAGCATCAAATCAAAGGTTGTCATCACAGACAGCGACATAAAAGCCTATTATGAGAGCCACAGTGAAGAGTTTGTGGGCAAGAAGAGGTACTATCTGAGAAATATTCTGCTGACCTCTGAAGCGGCTGCCTCTGATGAGGCCAGAGATGAGATCAGGAAAAAAGCAGCACAGCTCAAGGCCCGTCTTGATGCTGGAGAGGATTTTCAAGCCATTGCAAAGGCAGAATCTCAGGCAACAAATGCATCAGAAGGTGGAGACCTTGGCCTCTTTGAGTGGGAATCCCTTTCAGATACCATTAAAAACGCCATTGAACCTCTTAAAAATGGGGAGCACACAGATGTGATTTCAACAGATCAGGGATATCAGATCTTCTATGTCCAGAAGATCGAGAACCAGAATATAATCCCTCAGGATCAGGTTTCAGAGACAATTTCAAAGAAGCTGTATGACAATATTGTTGAGACAAAATTCAGAGAGTGGCTCAATGAACTCAAGACAAAATCCCATATTAAAATAATGCTGTAAGGCTAAGATATTGTAACTTGATAGTGTAGAAGCTTTCATTTTTTTAACCATAATATCAGCAAAGATCATTGAGTACCAAGCTGGAGTCTCTGTTTAATAATATGAGTCATAAGGAAGATAGTATGGAAATATTGAGCAACAATCAACTCCCTCGTCCAGAAGGAATCCAACATGTGCTTGATTTTCTTGAAAAGCTTAAGCTGAATCAGGATGTGATGAGTGAACAGAGTCTGCCGGAATTACGTAAAATGCTGGAACAGCTCTCTCCGCAATCCATAGGAGGTATCATTGAGGCTCTCTCTTCCAATGACCAGCAGTTTCTCTGGAACCACATTGGTGATGAGCGAAAAGAGGAGATTCTTGTTGGAATCTCGGATGAGATGAGAGTTGAGCTGGTTGCCGAAATCAAGCCACGAGTTCAAAGTACCATGATAAGGGTATTTGATCTCCACAAAGGTTGTCTTAGGCAGATTCCCATAGAGTCAAAAGAGGATCTTGCCGGAGCCAGGCCAATCTGGGTTGATCTGGTTACCCCAGAGGATGAAGAACTCTCCTGGGCAAGAGAGATATTTGGTGTGGATATCCCTAATCCTAATGAATTGACAGATCTGGAAACCAGCGCCCGCTTTTACGTTGAAGATAATGGTGAAATTCATCTTCACTCCAACTTTCTACTTGATCGTAAAGATGAATCACGCAACGTTACAGTAGCATTTATTCTGAACAAAGGCACGCTCTTCTCAGTGCGAAACGAAGAGCTCCCAGTATTCCGTTTACAACGCCTGCGCGCAAGAGCAGAGTCAGGATATGTATCTGAAGCAAAAGATATCCTGCTGGACCTTTACGCTGCCGATGTTGAATATTCTGCCAATGCCCTTGAGAATGTATATGCTGAGATGGAGAGTATGGGCAAACTGGTACTGGGTGCCCGTATCAGCGATGACGAGGCTGAAGATATGATTTCAGTAATTGCAGCAGAAGAGGATCTAAATGGTCGCATACGACGAAACGTTCTTGATACTCGCAATGCATTGTCTTTTCTGATGCGCAGGAAAATACTCTCTTTAGAGCAACATGAAGAGGGGAATGAGATTCTGCGGGATATCGAGTCTCTGGATGGTCATACTGCATTTGTCTTTAACAAGATTAAATTTTTGATGGATGCCACTGACAGCACAATTAATATTAATCAGAATAAAGATATAAAGAGGTTAACAGTACTTGGTGTAGTATTCATGCCACTGAATATCCTGGCTGGTATTGGTGGTATGTCAGAATTCTCGATGATGACTCAGGGAATATACTGGCCAGTCTCATATGGCTGCCTGATGTTGACAATGATTCTCCTTGGAGGTTTAACCTATGTTGGACTTAAATTTTATGAGAGACGCAAAAATAGAATCGGGATCAAGCTGAAGCGAGGCGTATAACATATATCATGAACTCTTTCTCAACAGATGCAATTCTTCTCAGGAGGGTAGAGTATGGAGACTATGATCTTATCGTCTCATACTTTACCCGTTCCATGGGAAGAGTCTCTGTAATTGCAAAAAATGCAAAAAAGAGCGTCCGTCGCTTTGCCGGGGCGCTGGACCCATTTATTGCCATGAACATTGAGTGTTCGTGGCCCAGAAGAAGGGGATCTCTTCCTGTTTTAAACAGTGTGGATATTGAAAATCCCTTCTCCCATATCCGTACAAGTACTGTAAAGACCGGCTATGCCAGTTACTGGCTTGAGATAATCAGCTCATGGATGGAGGAGGGAAAACCTGATGAGGCTCTTTATGATCTTGTATTTCATGTTCTTGACTCTCTCAATGGCGGCAAGGTTCCAATGGAGGTGTTAAGTGTTCTCTTTCAGATACGGTTCATGGGGATCTCAGGATTTACACCAGATCTGATGGGGTGCGGCCAGTGCGGCATGCCTATAGATGATATCTGTCAGCATAAGATCACCTTTGATCTGATGGCTGGCAGACTTATCTGTGATCAATGCCGCGTAAAGATAGCAGGAACAGGCAAATTTTCAATACATGAGGCCCCTTCTGGTTACTCTGTTAATGAGATAGCAGGAAGCTTGTCAGGCAGAGGGATAGCTCTCTCCAAGGGGACGCTCAAGCAGCTCTCATGGATCAGCAGCACAGATATCAGGCGGGCGGAAAGAGTAAAGTTTTCCAGAACTGCTGTAAGAGAGGGTGAGCATCTTCTGGAGGGTTTCATACCGTGCCATATCGGGCGGAATATGAAGAGCCTCAACTTTTTAAACCGTATACGAGTTAACTGCATTGAAGATGGAGATGGGCCATGTAATAGAACCAGATGCAGAAAATCTCATGGAGAATGGAACAGCTTTTATGAACTTCAGACAAATCCTTGAAAAAAAAGAGGTTCAGGCTTCTGTGCCTTGCAGAGTTGATCTGGGTGGCACCCTTGATATCAGCACCTTTTTCCTCCCTCTGGGACACCTCAAACCTGCCACATTCAATATTGCCCTTGATATGAGAACAACAGTGACTCTCTCTCCGTGGAGAGATGGACAGATCAGGATATCTTCAAGAGGTTTTCAGAGTGCAGAATTTGAAGCAGCCAGAGCCCCCTTTAACCACCCGATGGGTCTGATGTTTGCTGTGGTCAGTTTCTTCAATGGAGAGGGGGTTCATGTTCAGATCAACTCATCTTCTCCGCCCAGAAGCGCACTTGGTGGATCATCGGCAGCTGCTGTGGCAATGGTGGCAGCGTTCAGATCAGCCCTTGGACAATATGCTGCATCGGCAGAAGGTGCTGTTGTCACCTCAGCAGCAAAGAGAGCTGGGGCAACAGAGAATCTGACTGATCCTGCACACATTGCGCTGCTTGCCCACTACATTGAGTCAAGCGTGGCTGGAGTTCCCTGCGGGTTACAGGATCAACTTGCCGCTGCCTATGGTGGTGTAAACTGCTGGCACTGGAAGATGGGTAGCAATGGGGTTGCATTTACAAAAGAGACTCTGATTGAGCCTGACTCCAGTTTCAGCTCCCATGAGATCAACAACAATATTCTTATGGCCTACTGTGGTATTCCCCATGTCTCAAGCGATATAAACAGAAGGTGGGTCAACAGCTTTCTTGCTGGTGACAATCGTGATAAGTGGCAGGAGATAATCAGAATTACCCATGCTTTTTCCAATGCCGTTAAAAACCGTGATTTCAATCTGGCTGCCGCTATGATGAATCAGGAGACACAGATACGTCTTGAGATGACTCCTGATGTGCTTGATAAAACCGGAAAAGAGCTTTTTAAATCTGCTATTGAGCATGGATGCGGTGCCCGATTCACAGGTGCTGGCGGCGGGGGATCTCTCTGGGCAATCGGTGAAAAAAGCAACATTAAAACCCTGAAAGAGAGCTGGAAAGAGATTGTGGATAGCGCAGAAGCTGCAGCTCTTCTGGATGCAACTATTGATTTTCAGGGTATTCTACTGAGTTAAAAAAGAGAGAAAGTAGCCCTATACCAGGGCTAAAAATGATATTGTTGGAGATATTTAGAATTGAGTGATAATACTGAAATCATTTTTAACCATATAAAAAAGGCTTTTGAAAAAGGATCGGTTATCTGGAGGCAACATTCCCTTGCCCGTATGCTTGAACGGAATATCAGTAGAAAAGATGTTTTTATTGCAGTACAAAATGGCAATGTAATAGAATTCTATCCTGAAAGCAAACCCTATCCAGGAGTTCTGATTTTTCACTGTACTTATAAACGTTCACTTCATGTAGTTGTTGGATGGGATAACGAAAGCGGTCTGGCTTATGTCATAACCACCTATATTCCTGACAATATCCATTTTTCAGAAAATGGTAAAACCAGAAAAGAGGGTATAAAAAAATGATTTTTTCAAAAGGTTGCCCATATTGTGGTGGCGAAATTGGAGATGGTACCACTACCTTTACTGTAGATAAACAGACGGTTCTGGTAGTTGTTCGTGAGGTACCTGCCCATGTATGCCAGCAATGTGGAGAAACATGGATCATGGATAGTGTGGCTGAGGAGTTGGAAAAATACATTGTCAATGCTGAAAAGAGCCACAGACAGTTTGAAGTTATAAGTATGGCTGCATGATTGATTGGTATGATACTTCAGCCCTCTGAAGACTGTACAAATATTTTTTAATTGTAATAAACAACAAGAGTGAGAAAAAATGAACTTTCAAGATGTAATTTTAAATTTGCAGAGATTCTGGGCAGAAAAGGGGTGTGTACTGATTCAGTCCTATGATGAGGAGGTGGGTGCAGGGACGTTCCACCATGCCACTCTTTTGAAATCACTTGGCCCTGAGCCGTGGAAGGTAGCATATGTTCAGCCATCAAGGCGGCCAACTGACGGTCGTTATGGTGAAAACCCCAACCGCCTTCAGCACTATTATCAGTATCAGGTTCTTCTCAAACCATCTCCTCCTGATGTACAGCAACTCTATCTTGACAGCCTCAAGGTGCTTGGCATTGATCCGCTGGAGCACGATATCCGCTTTGTGGAGGATGACTGGGAGTCACCCACCCTTGGAGCATCAGGTCTTGGATGGGAGGTGTGGCTTGATGGGATGGAGGTTACCCAGTTCACCTATTTTCAGATGGCAGGAAGCATGGAACTCAAACCTGTCTCTGTGGAGCTGACCTATGGGCTTGAGCGGCTCTGCATGTATCTTCAGGGTGTGAACAGTGTATATGATCTTAAGTGGAATGACTCTGTCACCTATGGTGATATCTATCATCAGCAGGAGGTTGAACAGTCAACCTATAACTTTGAGGTTGCCAACACAGAGGTGCTGTTTGATTTTTTCCAGAAATATGAGGCTGAGTCCTTACGGATTGTGAAACAGGGGATTGTACTTCCAGCCTATGAGTTCTGTCTGAAATGTTCACACACATTCAACCTTCTTGATGCAAGAGGGGCAATCAGTGTTACAGAGCGTACCGGATATATAGGAAGAATCAGAAACCTTGCAAGAGAGTGCGCCAGAGCCTATGTTGCTCAGCGGGAAGCCCTTGGATATCCACTTTTAAAAAACGTGAAACAGGTGTAAGTGATGAGAGACCTTTTAGTAGAGATCGGTGCAGAGGAGATACCTGCCGGATACATTATTCCGGCACTTGAGGCATTCAGGGAGAACCTGTTAAAATCCATGGAGAGATTTCGTATTGAACATGGTAAGGCACAGATTTTTGGCACCCCCCGCCGTCTGGCTGTTATTGTTAAAGATGTGGCATTGATGCAGAGCGCACAGGCCTCAACCATGACTGGTCCCCCTGTGAGTGCAGGATTTGACAAAGATGGCAAACCAACTATTGCCGCACATAAATTTGCTGAAAAAGCAGGGGTCACCATAGAGGAGATAAAGATTCTGGAGACAGAAAAGGGGAGCTACCTTACTGCTCTCAAACAGGAGAGGTGCGACACTACAGCAGCTATTCTTGAGTCCACCCTTCCGGAGCTGATTCTTGCCACCCCATTTCCCAAAAGTATGCGCTGGGGAGACCTTGCAATAAGTTTTGCCCGTCCCATAATCTCTGTTCTTGCTCTTTTAGGAGAAAGTGTACTTAAATTTGAGATTGGAACATCCACACCTTTAAGCAGAAGCATTGAATCATCTGATTTTGTCTTTGGCCATCAGTTCATGCACCCTGGAAAATTCAAGGTTTCATCTGCATCAGAGTATATAGAGCTGCTAAGAACTGTTGGTGTAATTGCAGATATTGAAGAGAGAAAAGCTCTGCTTAAGGAGAAGATTGAAGCAGTTGCAAGAGAGAGCGGGAGCACAATTCTCAAAGATGATGAGCTGATTGATATTGTCACCAACCTTGTAGAGTCTCCCTGGCCAGTCATGGGCAGGTTTGACGACAGGTTCCTTGAAGTCCCGGATGAGGCGCTGATCACCGCCATGAGAGAGCATCAGAAGTATTTCTCACTTACAGAGAGTAACGGTGCGCTCAAACCCTGCTTTATTGCAGTGAACAACACCTGTACAAAAGATATGAATGTGGTTGCAAGGGGGCATGAGAGGGTGCTGCGTGCACGTCTATCTGATGCTCAGTTCTTCTATAAGGTGGATCTGGAATCTACCATGGATCAGTTTGCGGAAAAGCTGAAAAAAGTGACGTTTCAGGCGCAACTTGGCTCCATGTTTGAAAAACGGGAGCGCCTTGTTGAACTTGGCTCTTATATTGTGGATCTGCTGAACCAGACAGAGAACCTGGCAGGCAGAGGGAACAACCAGCCATACTGTCAGACAGAGAGG
>Ga0209800_10003722_pt1 | contig 11834 bp, 13 predicted proteins | sample Higcelweek8metaG_FD_187174 | JGI IMG/M metagenome (GOLD analysis project Ga0209800, IMG submission 187174) | Freshwater pond sediment microbial communities from the University of Edinburgh, under environmental carbon perturbations - High... | ecosystem: Environmental > Aquatic > Freshwater >... | reverse complement strand
CGCTATGTTTGAACTGCCTTCGCAGGATTTAAAGGAATTCAAGGTCACCACCGAATATGCCGCACACAAACTCGAAAGAGTAGACATGAAGGTGCTGAAAGCATCATAAAAAAAGAGGCTGTCTCAAAAGGGGCAGCCTCTTTTTTTTATTGCTGATATTTTATTTCTACTTGCCCTGAAGCGCCTTCCGGTGCCTGAGACCGAGCGTTATCTCCTTTGTCTCATCACCCCTTAAAATAGTGGCCGCAGCGTCACATTCACCGTCGCCATAGTCAAGCACAAAAGGTTCCATTCCCTCAACCTCGAAACCCACCGTTCCGCTTACAACGAACCTGCAGACCGCATGCCATTCCAGGGCTCCGGTAATCTGGTGAGTGTAGGAGAGTCCGTTCAGATTTACTCCTGCAGCCACACCGGTGATCATACATTTGTCATCCCAGGGAGTACGGGTAAGATAACCCGCAACATATTCACGCTCCCTGTCAAATTCACGCTCGATGTACCTGCCGTCAGGAAGGGTTATCTTCCCGCCTGTAAGTACAGCGGAGAAGACCACATTGCCAGCGTCATTGGGACCGAGGTTCCCAACTACCTTAGTACCTTCAATTTTAACATCATTGCAGTAATAATTGTCAAAAGTGATGGTTCTGGATGACCCTTCCTCATGGCGTGGGCCTGTGACAGTGATGAAGATCTTGCCACTGCGCCTGATGTCATTCAGTCCTGTGCAGCCGTCACCGTAGTCGACCACAACGGTTCTCGGCCATAGTCCCTGACCCGGGAAAGTGACAGTCACAACAGGGCAGCTGTCGGTAACAGAAGCTGACTTGAGCATGCTTTCAGCTGTGATCGTTGCTATTTCAAGAGTGGCGAACACATCATCAAACATAGTCTCAGAGAAAGTAGCATCATCTGCTGCATCTATTGCTGACTCTTCAATAGGCGATGTCTTCTGGCACGAACTGGCCAGGAAAAACATAAATGCCGTAATAATAATGATTGCTTTTGTTTTCATAATTACTGTTATTAAATATAAGTTCAGGTGTAATCTGTATCGTATAGACTACCCTTTACTCCCAAAGGTTTAATCTGAAAACGGAAGAAAATGAAAAAAGTTACGATTTTCGCAGGTAGGTCGTGTAGGTAAACCTCAGAGGCTCCTCTCCTTCTATTGTATGATCCTCTATTTCAGAAACATACCATTCCCTGTCAGATATCTCGGGAAAATAGGTGTCGGCATCGAAGTACTTATGTATATGCGTTACAAGGAGTCTGTCAGCAAGAGGCATGAACTGCCTGTAGACAGATCCTCCGCCGATTATGAAAATCTCCCGGTCAGCTTCACAGAGTGAAAGAGCTTCTCCCAGGGAACGGGCAGTGAGGGCACAGTCAAAGCAGTCAAGTTCGTTGTCAGTTATAACAATGTTGGTTCGGCCTGCCAGGGGTTTGACGGGGAGCGATTCCCAGGTTTTTTTACCCATAATCAGGCAATGTCCCATTGTAATTTTCTTGAATCTCCGGAGGTCTCCCGGAAGATGAACAAGCAGGCGGTTTTCAAAACCGATGCCGTTGTTTTCTGAAACTGCAACAATAATAGTGATCATGTTATACTGATATGTCCCCCCTGATGCCGGGGTGTGAGTTGTAGCCGCTGAGGGTGAAATCTTCAAAGCTAAATGAGAATATGTCTGTAACAGCCGGATTGAGTGTCATCACCGGCGGGGGCATAGGTTCACGGGTCAGCTGGAGCTTTACCTGTTCGGTATGATTGAGGTAAATGTGTGCATCACCCAGGGTATGGATGAACTCCCCAGGTTTGTAACCGGTGACCTGTGCAATCATCAGGGTCAGCAATGCGTAAGATGCGATATTGAACGGCACTCCAAGGAAGATGTCGGCACTGCGCTGATAAAGCTGACATGAGAGTCTTCCGTTTGCAACATAAAACTGAAACAGTACATGGCACGGCGGCAGGGCCATTTTATTTATTTCTCCGGGGTTCCATGCGCTGACTATATGCCGGCGTGAGTCCGGATTCTTTTTAAGTGATTCGACCACTGCCGATATCTGGTCGATATGTGTGCCGTCAGCGGCGGGCCACGATCTCCACTGATATCCGTAGACAGGTCCCAGATTTCCGTCAGCATCAGCCCACTCGTTCCAGATTCTGACACCGTTATCCTGCAGGTATTTTACGTTGGTGCTGCCGCTCAGAAACCACAGCAGCTCATAAATTATTGATTTCAGGTGGAGCTTTTTTGTGGTCATTACCGGGAAGCTCTCCGAAAGGTCAAACCGCATCTGGTAACCGAAGGTACTGAAAGTACCGGTGCCGGTACGGTCTCTCTTTTCAACCCCATGTTTCATCACATGGTCAAGCAGGTCCAGATACTGTCTCATATTCTTATGATGTGCAGCGGGTCACCGGCTGATTATCCTGGCTACCCATCCGCCACCCGGAGCCATCGGTATTTCTATTTTGTCAGTTGCTGTCACACTGCGTGTTGAACGGACATAGTCTTCTCCCCTCCGGTCGGCATTCACCCCGTCTGCAAAATATTCAAGAGTGAAATTTCCGGCGGTGAGGAACGAGAGGTCGGCCTCGAGTGTGCGCCGGGTCCAGTCGGTCATTCCTGCCAGGTACCACTCTTTTCCGTGACGGCGTGCTACTACAATGAAATCACCGGCCTGCGCTGTAAGAACCCTGGTCTCTTCCCAGGTAACAGGCACTTTTACGATGAAGTCGGTGCACTCCTGTTCTTTTCTGTAGTTTGTAGGGTTGTCAGCCAGCATCATCAGCGGGCTTTCATAAACCACGTACATAGCCATCTGGTGGGCCCTGGTGCCCTGGCTGGCGGGACGGTTGAAGACAGGTGAGAAATCATTCTTCTGCATGTTGACCATTGCGCCCGGCGTATAATCCATCGGGCCGGCCACCATGCGCGTAAACGGCAGTATAAGGTCGTGTTCAGGGTTGCATTCCGTGCTCCATTTGTTATGCTCAAGCCCCTTTACCCCTTCACGGGTAATTACGTTGGGCCAGGTGCGGTCCATCCCGTCAGGCTTGTAGGCTCCGTGAAAGTCGACGAGCATATGGTGCTCCGCTGCCTTTTCTGCTATTTCGTGATAGCAGTTTACCATCCACTGGTCATCGCGCTGCATGAAATCAACCTTTATCCCCTTCACCCCCCACTTTTCATACTGTACAAGGGCCTCATCCATCTGATCATAGAATGTTTTCCAGACTACCCACAGTATGATGCCTACATTCTTTTCCTCAGCATACCTGCAGAGCTCCGGAATATCAAATCCGTCAGCCACACTCAGCACATTACCCAGCTTGTACCAGCCTTCATCAAGAACAACATATTCGATTCCGTTTTCAGAGGCAAAATCGATGTAATACCTGTAAGTTGCTGTATTGAGCCCCGATTTAAAGTTCACTCCGTAGATATTGTTTGCGTTCCACCAGTCCCAGGCTACTTTTCCGGGTTTGATCCATGACGGATCGGCTATTTTGGAAGGTGCACCAAGACGGTATATCATGTCACTTTCAACAAGTCCCGCATCATCCGGCGTAATGATGCAAACCCTCCAAGGAAAAGAGCGTGTGCCGGCAGTTTTGGCAAGATAATCCTTGCGCGCAGTCACATAGACATCACGGTCTCTCCGCTTCACTTCCTTATCAGGATAAGCGGGGAAAATGCCGGACACCCCGCCACTGCCGTCACCGGTGATCCACATCCCGGGATAGTCGCGGATATCTGCTTCCGAAAGAAGGATATTTATTCCCTGTGACTTAAAGAGCACCGGGAGGCTTCCAAGATGCTTCTGACCTACGGTGTCCATCGCAGCTGGGTAGAAGGTGCATTCATTGTGTGACATAAAGCCCGTTTCGAGAGGGTACCATGCCGTTGCTCCTTCAGGCATACTCAGCCCGAATGTCTCCCCTGTCACAGTCACCTCACCCTTAAATGCTGTTGTGAACCTGTATGCGACACCGTCATCATACACCCTGAAAATAAGTGAAAATCCTTCCCTGAACCGGATGGACAGTTCCCGGTAATGGTCGGTTACCGGGCTGTTTTTATGAGGTACCACCGGTGTTATCAGTGTATTGACCTCTGTCACCTTCGGCCTGGAGGCGGATGGTTTGATGCCTGGCAGGGCCAGTGTTTCAAGTTTCATTGCCACCGGTGAAGGATCAATTACCTGTTTCCCGTCATAAATGACACTCCATCTGACATCTTCATTTACACTTACGTTAAGTGTGATTTTGCTGTCAGGCGATGTTACACTGTATTCTTTTGCAATAGCAGAGACCGACAGTGTAAGCGCTGCAGCCAACAATAGTATTCCTGGTTTCATGTTCCGGTTGTGTTATTCCCTTGTACCCCTTCTTGTCATTTCATCGCGTATGGCTGCCGCCTGTTCATAGTCCTCGCGGCTGACCGCGTCGGCAAGCATTTCCTTCAGTTCATCATCAGCAAACTCAGTGTATTCTGTAGCTTCAGGCTCCTCCGCCTGTTTTCCCGGCGGGATGCCGCTTTTAAGAGTCTCGTCGTCAGGCGACGAGCTCATGACTATGCCAGCTTCAGTAAGTATATGCGGTTCGATGAAAATCGGACATTCAAACCTGAGAGCAATGGCTACGGCGTCAGAGGTGCGCGAGTCAATTGTAAATCTCTTTTCACCGTCAGTGCATATTATCTCAGAGAAAAAGATACCCTCTCTTAGCTTGTTTATCAGCACCTGCTCAACGGTGAAGCCGCTGGCGAGGGCAAAGCTTTTGAACAGGTCATGTGTCAGGGGTCTCGGAGGTTCGAGGCTTTCCAGCTTGATGACTATTGCCTGGGCTTCAAATCCGCCTATTATAATAGGTATCCGCCGTTCACCCTTCTCTTCGGCAAGGATAAGGGCATATGCCCCTGACTGCGTCTGGCTGTAAGATATACCTATTACTTTCAGTCTGATAAGCTTGCTTTGCATTTGATCAGGATTTATCAGATCACCGCCTGATACGACAAATATAAATAATCTGAATCTATCTCTCCCTTCGCTTCTGTTTTTTTATAAACCGACTGCTGGTGATAAATTATTGTCATTCATTTGTAAATAAGTTAATTTTTATATCTTTGCAGTCCGAAAATCGATGATCCGCCGGGGCCCGTAGAAGTGTCATGCAATGATGAGCAAGGCCGCCTCGAGGAGTAACATAACAAAGATTGAAAATGTACGCAATCGTTGAAATTGCCGGGCAACAGTTCAAGGTAGAAGAAGGAAAGAAGATCTTCGTTCACCGTATGGATGCTGCTGAAGGCGAAAATGTTGAGTTTGAAAAAGTTCTTCTTCTTGATAATGACGGAGTAGTTTCAATAGGGGAACCTGTAATTGAAAACACCGTCGTAGAAGGAACAGTGCTGTCCCATGTAAGAGGTGACAAGGTAATCATCTTCAAGAAGAAGAGAAGAAAAGGCTACCAGAAGAGAAGCGGGCACCGCCAGAACTTCACCCACGTTGAGATAACAGCCATCGGTGCAAGAGGCACTGAAAAGAAGAAGGCTGCGCCGAAAGCTAAAGCCGCCGTTGCCGCTGAACCTGTAAAGGAGGAGGTAAAAGTAAAAGCTGAAGTAAAAAAGGCTCCTGTAAAGAAGGCCGCAGTGAAAAAAGCCCCGGTCGCCGAGAAAGCAGCAGTGAAAAAGGCTCCCGCAACAAAGAGTCCTAAGAAACCTGCAAAAGAATAATCAGTAAAATATAATATAAAAATATAAGAAAATGGCACACAAGAAAGGAGTAGGCAGCTCACGCAACGGACGCGAGTCAGAAAGCAAACGCCTGGGCGTTAAGCTCTTCGGAGGCCAGACAATAAAAGCAGGCAGCATTATTGTCCGCCAGCGTGGAACAAAACATAATCCCGGTGAAAACGTAGGCCTTGGCAGGGATCATACCCTCTTCGCACTCATTGACGGTACCGTGGAGTTCAAGAAAAAACGTGATGACAAATCTTATGTATCGGTCAAACCGGTAACGGAATAAGAGTAAGTCACCTTCTTTTCATGACTCCTGAAAAATACGCTGCGGCGAACATTTTCAGGAGTTTTTCTTTTACTTTTACACAGCCTCCGGGCACCAACAGCTAATTTCCTCAAGATGCTTACAGTCAATCTCCTTCGTGAACAGTCCTCTTTTGTAATCGAGAGGCTGAAAATAAAAAACTTTGATGCTGCCCCTACCGTCAGTCTCATTCTCGATCTGGACCGCCGTCGCCGGGAACTGCAGTCGGAAAGTGACGCCATTCTGGCGGAGCTTAACAACCTGTCGAAACAGATAGGAGCATTGATGAAGGAGGGGAAAAAAGAAGAGGCTGAGGCTGCCAAATCGCAGATAGCCTCAATGAAGGATAAGCAAAAACAGCTTTCCGAAGCCCTTGCTGCTGCTGAAACGGAGATGAAAACCGAAATCATCAGGCTGCCTAATCTGCCTCACGCTTCAGTGCCACCGGGGAAGAGTGCTGAAGACAATATCACTGTCCGCAGCGGTGGCGAGGTGCCATTGCTTCACGAAGGAGCTCAGCCACACTGGGACCTTATAAAAAAATACGACATAATTGATTTTGACCTGGGCATAAAACTCACCGGTGCCGGTTTTCCTGTTTACAAGGGCAAAGGTGCAAAGCTGCAGAGGGCCCTCATCAACTTCTTCCTCGATGAAGGTGAGAAGGCAGGTTACCGTGAGATAGAACCGCCGATAGTAGTCAATGAAGACTCAGGTTTCGGAACAGGACAGCTCCCTGACAAGGAAGGTCAGATGTACCATGCCACAATTGACAACCTGTATCTTATCCCTACAGCAGAAGTACCGATCACGAATATCTACCGTGATGTGATACTCGATGCCGCCGAGCTGCCTCTGCTCAATATGGGCTATACGCCCTGTTTCCGCCGTGAGGCTGGTTCCTGGGGAGCGCACGTGAGAGGGCTGAACAGGCTTCACCAGTTTGACAAGGTGGAGATAGTACAGATTGCACATCCCGACAAATCGTACGAGTCTCTTGAAGAGATGGTTAAACATGTCGAAGGACTGCTCGTGAAGCTTGGACTGCCATACCGTATCTTAAGGCTGTGCGGCGGTGATATGTCATTCACCTCGGCTCTCACATATGATTTCGAGGTATACTCGGCGGCGCAACAACGCTGGCTGGAGGTCAGTTCCACATCCAATTTTGAAGCCTTCCAGGCTAACCGTCTGAAGTGCCGCTTCAGGGAGAAAGGCGCAAAACAGACGACACTGTGCCACACACTCAACGGCAGCGCACTGGCACTGCCACGCATTGTTGCCTCACTGCTCGAAAACAACCAGACGCCCGAAGGAATAAGGATACCCGCGGCTCTGATACCCTACACTGGCTTCGAAATGATCAGCTGACCTGATGAAGAGGGATTCACAGGCGTACCTTTATGCCGGGGCCGCCGTAATGCTGTGGGGCACCATTGCTACAGCATTCAAGATAGCGCTCTCGGAACTGTCAGTAGTTACGATGCTGGGGATCGCCACACTGGTATCGACATTTGTAATATTCCTTATTGTTCTCATTTCAGGCAAGATAAGCCTGATGAAGAGCATGACCGGCAGGGAGATACTCTGGTCGGCACTCCTCGGCCTTATCAATCCGCTGGGTTATTACCTCATTTTACTTAATGCATATAACCGGCTTCCCGGACAGGTGGCCCAGCCGGTGAATATGATCTGGCCCATAATCCTCGTCTTCTTTTCAATACCCCTTCTGGGTCAGAAAATACCGTGGCGAAGCTTTGTAGCTCTCTTTATCAGCCTTATCGGTGTCTACATCATCGCATCACAGGGAGCACCATTTCATCCGGGAAGGTCTGACACCGCAGGGGTGCTGATGGCCCTTGGCAGCGGAGTACTGTGGGCTCTCTACTTCATTCTTAACGTCCGTGACAGGCGGGATGAAGCCGTAAAACTGCTTGCCAATTTCATTTTCGGGTCATTATACCTCGTTATTGCAATGCTGATCACCGGCTCATTCACTGAAACCGTCACATTCAGAGGGGCGGCGGCAGCCGTTTACTGCGGCATATTCGAAATGGGCATCACTTTCTGGTTCTGGCTCAGGGCGATGCAACTCGCATCAACCTCCGACAGGATAAGCAACCTGGTCTATTTCGCACCCTTTATCTCACTCATACTGCTGCATTTCATAATTGATGAACCTGTATACTTTACCACACCCCTGGGGCTCATTATTATTATAAGCAGCGTCATTTTTCAGAACTACCGCAAGACTGTCAAACAATAGCGGCATATTTTTTGTTACTTTTGCCCTGTAAACTGACTGAAAATGAAAAAGCTATTCTTTATACTGATCATCATCGTTCCACTGTTATCTTCCTGTAAGAAAGATCCTGATCCGGTTCCGGTTGATGAATATACCTTCGAAGAGAGGGCACGTGACGGCTTGTATGATCTTATGAAGGTCATGTACCTGTGGAGGGATAAGATACCAACTCTCAAGGTTTCAGATTATGATAATCCTGAAGAGATCCTGGAGAAAATGAGGAATCTGCCTCAGGACAGATGGAGCTTTGTTGCTGACTATGATGCATTCATGGCCTCCATGCAGGGCACCTTCGTGGGCCATGGCATCAGGATGGGTCTCGATCCGTCCAACAACGTCAGGGTGGTGAGCCTTTACAAAAATTCAGACATGTGGCCCGACGGAGTTCGCAGGGGCTGGATAATAAAAAAGGTTAACGGTGTCGAACTCGCACCTCTTTTCATGGCATCTGACGGCACAGCCTATAATACCCTTATGGGTCCGTCAACGGCGGGACATGTAAATACATTCACTTTCATTAAACCTGATGCCACCGAGGTTACAATAAGTTCAACTAAGGCTTCATTTACAATCAACTCTGTTACCGCCGATACTGTATTTGACCGTGGCGCCCGCAAGATTGCCTACCTGGCTTTCGAGACATTTATCGAGCCGTCAGAGGGTGAGCTGAATGCTGCGTTTGCCAAATTCAAAACCAAAGGTGCAACTGATCTAATTATTGACCTGCGTTATAACGGTGGTGGCTATATGAGCATTGCACAACAGCTTGCCAGCCTGGTGGTTGACAATACATACACCACCAGGGTATGCTACAGGCTGAAGTATAATTCAACTGTGGCATCCGAATGGGATGAGAGTTTCAATTTCATGGAGACAACAAGCCCGTTGGGCCTTGACAAGGTTGTGTTCATCACCACCAGGGGGAGTGCCTCAGCCAGCGAGGTAGTCATCAACAGCCTTCTGCCATGGATAGATGTCTCCATAGTAGGTGATACCACCCACGGTAAGCCGGCGGGAATGAACCTGTGGGGATATCCTTTCCCAAGTAACTCCAACCCCAATCCTGATTACAAATATGTCTTCGCCCCTATCACATTCGAATATGTAAACTCATCAAATCAGGGTGGATTCTATGAGGGAATGTTGCCGGATGTAAAAGCAAATGATGATGTCACCCATGATTTCGGTGACACCAATGAGCTGTCGCTCAAGGCAGCGCTGGCGCTTATTGAAGGCACAGGCACCAAGGGAGCCTCAGCAGAACCGTTCCGCAGGACCAGGATTTTTTCAGAGGGGAACCAGTTGCCTCAGAACCTGATTCTCGATTCTCCGAAAACCTTTAAAAAGTGAATAAGGCTGGGGGTGAGAGGATAATTCTCGGCATCGACCCCGGGTCTACAATCACCGGTTACGGATTGATAAGTGTGAAAGGGAAGACGCCTTCCCTGCTTGCTCTTGGCATATTTGACCTCAGGAAAAAAGAGGACCACTTCCAGAGAATAAGGATAATATTTGAGGAGACGCTGGCGCTGATAGACCGCTGGCATCCTGATGAGCTGGCCATTGAAGCCCCCTTTTTCGGGAAGAACATCCAGAGTATGCTCAAGCTTGGAAGGGCTCAGGGTGCTGCCATTTCAGCAGCTCTCTACCGTGATCTTCCTGTCTTTGAATATGCTCCCAGGATGATAAAGATGTCAATCACTGGCCGGGGACAGGCATCCAAGGAGCAGGTGGCCGTTATGCTTAAGACACTCCTCTCATTCCGCGATGAAAAAATTGTACTTGATGCCACTGATGCACTGGGTGCGGCACTCTGCCATTTCTACCAGTCGCAGAAGCCTGCTGCAGGTCAGGGGTGCAAGAGCTGGGAAGAGTTTGTAAGAAAGAACAGCGACAAAGTCAGACAGTGAGTTTCTGGGCTGCTGCCAGCGCAATGACGCTTACCCTGACCTCCGCCGCCTCGTGAAGGGCATTTACGCACGCCTCCATCGTTGACCCTGTGGTAATTACGTCATCTGTCAGCAGAACGTGTCTGCCGTTTATCGCCTCCGGTTTTGTGACTGTAAACAGCCCTTCCACATTTTCCCATCTCTCGTACCTGCCCCGTTTGGTCTGCGATGTGCCCTCTGCTTCCCTCTTCAACAGCTCTTCAGCCACAGGCACCCGTGTTACCTCGGACACTCCCTGTGCAATATATGTGCTCTGGTTATAGCCCCTCCTTTTCAGCCTTGAAGGATGAAGCGGCACCGGGATCATCAGGTCAATCCCGTTCAGGAAATCGCTCTCTTTAAGATATGATCCGTACAGGTTGCCCAGAGCTCTTCCGATATCTTTTCTACCCTTGTATTTCAGCAGATGGATCAGGGTGCGTATACGGCTGCCACGGTTATATACCGAGAAAGCCGCCGCCCGTTCAACCTGGCAGCGGCCCCAGAAGGACTGCTCAAGGGAATTGTCACGTTTAAGGTGGAAGCCTGTCCGTGCAACCGAGACAAGGCAACCGGAACAAAGGATCTCCTCACCGTGCACCAGAGGCGTACGGCACGACAGGCATAACTCCGGGAAAAATAGCCCCAGAAAATCGCCGGCAATATCCCTGAAAAGATCCACGCTGCAGCGGAATACACTCTTAAAGTTATGTTAATTATGAGATTCTCTCTAAAAAAAACAAAAACTTTATTATCTTTCGACTGTAAAATTTCTAAACAACAAGGAGAAAAGTATGAAAAAATGGATGATTGGCAGCTTGTTACTTGTAGCCCTTATGGTTATAGCTGCAGGCGTTTACGCCCAGACATCAGATAAAGAAAAGAAGCAGACCAAGACCGAGTGCAAGTTTGTCGACAATAACAAGGATGACAAATGCGACACATGCGGAAGTACTGCTGACAAATGCAAAATGGAAGGTGCCACCACAGCTGCAGGCAAAGACTGCGCTAAATGCCCTTCAGCAGCTTCTTGTGCTGAGACTAAAGGAACAATTGTACCCGCCAAAGAAGGCGCTGCAGCTGCTTCATGCTGTCCTGCCAAAAAGTAATTGCACAGACTGTAAAAAAAAAGCCTCCCTTATCAGGAGGCTTTTTTTATGCCGGTAATTTCCTGTTACAGTCTGACCCGCTCACAAATTGCATTTGCAAGCCGTCTGTTCTCCTCTTCTGAAACCACTACCCTGGGATTTGTGAATAAAAGGTCCGTCTCCCTGGTCATCGGCACCAGGTGAATATGGGCATGAGGCACCTCGAGACCAAGTACGGCCACAGCGATTCTGCGGCACTCGACAACTTCCTTCATTGCCTTTGCTACTTTCTTTGCAAACAGCATCATGTCAGCCAGCGTACTGTCATCAAGGTCAAAAATATAATCGGTCTCCTGTTTCGGGACCACCAGTGTATGACCTGCCACCAGCGGTCTCACATCGAGGAAGGCTATGAACCTTTCATCTTCGGCTACCCTGTAACAGGGTATCTCTCCGTTG
>Ga0209800_10003719_pt1 | contig 11843 bp, 3 predicted proteins | sample Higcelweek8metaG_FD_187174 | JGI IMG/M metagenome (GOLD analysis project Ga0209800, IMG submission 187174) | Freshwater pond sediment microbial communities from the University of Edinburgh, under environmental carbon perturbations - High... | ecosystem: Environmental > Aquatic > Freshwater >... | reverse complement strand
ACGGCGGAAGAACAGGCTTACTTCGATTGGAAGTATAAATATTTCGGTAACACGCCGACGCTGGCGACCGACGACCCCGACGGCGACGGCCTCACCAACTATCAGGAGTACCGGCTCGGCTCGAACCCGCTCCTCGCCCCGCCGCAATCGGAAACCGAACTTGATATCGAACGGATTCCGGGGGCCGCGGTCGGCTATTACGAGGGAACCTGGAGTTCGCTCCCGAAATTCAGTACGCTCAAGGCGCTTAAGAATGAGGTGCTGGCCGGATTCCGGGTGGAGCCGACGACCGGGCCGGTTCTCGGCAGCGGCCTCGCCCAGCATATGGGAATGGTGGCGCAAGGGTATTTCACGGCGCCGACCACGGGAGTCTACAAGTTCTACATGGCCAACGCCGACGGCTGCGTCCTGTACATCGACGGGGTTGCGGCGCTCGCCAACAACCGCCAGAATTCACCGCAGGAGTATATGGCGGCGGTCCGCCTGAAAGAGGGAATCCACGCCTTCCGGATCGAATATTTCACCAACGATGGGCAGTCGAAGCTGCTGCTCGACTGGTCGGGGGAATTCGCCCGCAGCCGGTTCGACGGCGACGGCATTTTCCACACGGCTTCGGAATCGCCGGAATTCAAGGAGTATCTCGCCTGGCGGAAAGACGGCGACAGCGACGGACTTTCCGACGCGGAGGAACTGCGCCTCGGCACCGACCCCGGGAGCAAAGACAGCGACGGCGACGGCCTGACGGATTTCGATGAAGTCAATCAGTACCACACCAACCCGCTGAATTCCGACACCAACGGCGACGGGATCAGCGATTACGACGAAATCCACCTGCTCGGCAAGGATCCCGCCACCGACCTCGGCATGGTGACATTCAACTTTTTGGGAGAACAGCTTGGATCGAACTTTGTCGCATCACGCGGTTTATGGAAACAGGTCGAAGGTTCTGCGGTCTCCGAAGAACGTCGTGGTGAATTGGTGTATGAGTTTCAGGTCGAGAATGGCAATATTTTCAAGTTGGAGTTTCTAATTCGCAGTACTCAGGAAGAACATTACGCCGTCGATTTTGATTTCTACATTGATGATAATTTTTGTGAGACCAGGCAGATTGGGTTGACGAAAGCAGCCAAGGCTTATGGCTTCTTTTCTCCATATTTGTCTCCCGGAGTGCACAAGGTTCGCCTTGCCTGGGATAACTATCGTCCGGCAAGAACGCTACTGATTGACCGAATGAAAATTTATGCAGTGAAATCGCTCGCCACGGAGGCGGGGAGCCAGGAGACGTTGCTTCAGAAGCTGCTTTCGGCGCGCAACACCGTTGCGGAAACCACATCCAGCCGGGTGTCTCCGTATTGCCTGGAAGGGAACGCGCGGTATCCGGAGCTGGTCCGGGTGGACGGCGCGGCTTCCGCTACGCGTCTTTCCGAAACCGGCTGGTATGCCGACCTGCCACTGAAAGAGAACGGCGTCACCGCCGGAAAAATTGACTTCGAGAACGGTGGTTGTCGTCGAAACGTCTCCGTCCGTTGGGAAGAAACCGATCTGTTTGCCGAGAACGGCAATACGATCAAAATCCGCAAGGGCGACTCGCTGTTGCTGACCGCGATTCCCGAGGACGCCCAGGGCGGTTCCTGGCGGATCTCCGGAAACGGGGGAGAGGATCTCCTGGGAACGAAGGGAACTGCGGCCGCATGGAAATTTGAGCAGGCGGGAAGTACGGTTCTGACCGGAATCTACACTTCATCTTCCGGCGAAACCCACGAAGCATCGATCACGGTTGAAGCGGTGGAATACACGTTCGCCCGGCCGGATATCGCCTGCTGGCACGGCTGGGTCCGCCAGTGGCAGGTTCCGACGCCGCCGGAAGGAGTCGCCTTCGCCTTCGACGGGCGGCTCGGCGACGCACAGCACCTGAAGAACGGCACGCAGGATCAGTTCACGGTCTTCACCGACGACAACAAACCGCGTTACGCGGCAGCGCGGCTCGGGGAATTCGGTCCGGTGCTGGCGGTGCAGCAGATTTCCGGTGTTGGAATTTATTCGTCCTATCAGACTGCGATGCAGAATACAGAAGTTTTTGAGGACGGATCAAAAGAATTCGTGATGGATGTTATTTGCTCTCCGGTACGCTCCGATATTGTGTTGAAATTGGATATCTTTGTCGCCGGAGTCGTTTTTGATGACGGCACGGTGAGTAAGACATTGCGCGCTGAAGATTTTAACGACAACGGAATCGCCCGGGTGACATTCATCCGTTCTGTCGCGGCAACAACTTCAACTTGCCATAATATGCGGGCTTATCAGAACAATGAATATATAGGAGTCCGTACTCGATAATGAAAAGAAAAATCGTCTGGAGTAGTTTGGGGGGACTTCTTCTGGCAGCGTTTGCCGGAGTATTCATATACCAGGGAGTCGAATCCGAGAAAACGCAGGATAAGGTTGTTAAGGAAAAAATACGGCGTGAACCACACGTTGCATCCGACAACGAATTCCGTAATTTGCCTTCTCTTTCGCCGGAAGTTCTTGCCGTAATCGATCCGAAAGCAGAGGGGAAGCGGATGGTCAGTTCACTTTCCGACAATCTTTCGCTCGAAGACCGGCGTGGAATTTATCGCTATTTGAAAAATGGTCCCAATAATGATCAGGAATATACGATCAAGAATGACCTGATGAATAAGCTGCGCAACCAGAAGGAATTTCCTTCTGAATTGGCGAATGAACTTATATCTCTCGTGGAAGATCGTCATCAGGATATGACTGTCCGTATTTATGCGCTTCAACATTTGCGCCCGGTTTATGAACAGACTGGAGATTCCGCAGTCCGGGAACTTTTTTATCGCGCACTGGATGAGGCGGAAAATGAGATTGCCGGCGGTGCGCTTCTGGCGTTGCGGCGATTATTGAGTGACTACCCCGAGGAGTTTGATCAAGCGTTGATTTCCCGAAAAGCCGCAGAGATTGCAACGAATTCCAAGAGCAGCGATTTGACCCGTACATCGGCAATTCAGGTCGCGGTCATGTTAGGACAAGCCGACGAAATTGCTCCGGCTCTTCGTGAACTGGCATCATCAGAGGGAACTCCCCTGCCACTGCGGTTATCGGCGATTGCGGGAATCGGGTCATTGCGGGACCCGACCGATCGCGTGCTTCTTGAGCAGCTGGCAACCTGCTCCGGTCCGGAAAGTCGTGCCGCGCGTGCTGCGCTTGCCAAATTGTGATCAATAAAAATTTATCGATAAAATCAATAGAGGATTTGCGCTGATGAAACAATTTCTTCTCCCGATGTTGCTGATAGTGGTTACCGGGCTGTTTGCTGCGGAGGACAACAATCCCTGTACGAACCATAACTGGGGCGGCGATTCCCGTGAATGCAATCGAGGGCTGACCGTTATCCCGGAGTCGGAACGACTTTCTCTTGACTGTGGAGCAACAGAGAGTAACATCCAAACCCGTGCAAAATCCTGGGTGAGGACAACAGGTGAATACTGTCGGATTCGCCAATGGTGCCAGAACAGCAATTGTGATGCTGAGCGAACTATTGATGAAAATTCCATTGAATCGTTAAATGCAGAAATCAATGGCGATCCTCCAACGGAAAGCTGTGGCGCCCATGTGTGCCCAGGGTCATATTATGTGACGGTTTCGGGTTCTTGCCACACTAAGCATTCTGTGGGAGCATGGGTGAACGTATGGGGTCACTATCTGGCGGAGTTGGATACGGCAGGCCGCGATCATAGCAATCATTGCTATATGGATGGAAGACCCCCGAAAGACAAAGTAAGAGTATCCAAAGAAGAGGTGACTGTTCCAATCGGGAGTACATTGCGTTTTGGCGCCGACTGGAGCAATCCGACTCCAGGCGGAGTAACGACAGGCTGGGACGAATTTACTAAAGCATTTTGCCGGCGAGAGAAGACAAATATAAACGGAGTTGAAATTGTACTCAACCACGGAGGGTGCGGCTGTGCATTGCCGATTTCTCACGAACGAGCATACCACTCTCCGGAAGAGCCACTCCCAACAAGTGGAGCAGAGTATATTCCTTCTTTCGAGGCATATCAATTTTGGTTCAAAGAAGTCGGAGAGGAAACAGTACAATTCACCAGAAAGTGCAAAGCGATAACGGTTCGTTTTCCTGCTTATGAGCATCCCGACACTAAGACGACCAATCCGACACCAGTGCCGAATCCGATTTCGATTATTAACTGTACAGAAGAAGGTAATTTGGCTTATACTGTTACGGCAGCGGGCGTCGACTCCTTGGATTACAGCCCGAAAGACAAGATTTACTTTAAAGAGGTGGGGGAAGAAGATCCCAGGCAGAAAACGCTTTACGTCCTGAGCGAGATCAAGCAGGAAGACGTCGTCGAGGGCGGCAATCATGCGCGTGGCCCCCTGTCGATTACATTGACCGCCAAGGCAACCGGAGCCAGTTTCCCGTCGATACATCCGATTCTCGGCGGATTCGAAAACAGCGAGCTTTCCTTTATGGAAATAATTGTGAAGGAGAACTACAAGTTCCCGGCCTGGGCGGCTTCTCACAGTGGCTGCGGGAGCGGGACATGTCTTCCGGATCACCATGCATTCACCGGGGTTTCCGGCAGTACGACGGCGACGTTTACCGGAAAAACCACGGGTGTGTATACCGTTTCCAGCACTTGCGGCATAGAAAACGAACCCACCGACCCGAACGACAACTATGGCACCCGCACCCGCTTCATTCACGTCTGCAATCCGGTGGCGATTGCCGATTTTCAAGTTGCCAAGAATACCAAGAACCAAAAGGTCATTGACGATTTGACGCCTTGTACCGCAAGGCCCATCCCGATTGTGTTCGGGGGGGATATGAATCATATTCCGGAAGGAGAAAAAGCGACGCTTACCATTGAGGCGAAATCGGACACGTATGAATTGTACAAAGACTCGGAAGGCATGATTGAGGCCAGTGCCGCGGATTTGGAGTTCGAAGTAACCGCATCGGAATTCCGGAAAACGATTTACCTGCTTCCTTTGCAGCCGGATCCCGATAAATTGACGATGGATTACAAAATTACTACCCGATACGGGATCGCTGGATCCCAGGTAAAGGCCGATGATAAAGATGATCTCCTGACCATCAACTGGCGCGAGGGAGGCTGTTCCGGGTGGGGAACGTGCAAGGTTCCCAAGGTGACAAGCAAGAACAGTTCCATTCTGGTGCAAGCCTCTTTTGGCAAAGGTGCATGGGGTGTGAGCGGCGGCACTCTTCAGGTTTACTCGCCGGTTATGACCTATCGCTTGCTTGACGTGAAACAGTTCATCAGCGGAACCGATGAAAACGGAGAAGACATTGTTCTCGATCCGGTGCTGAGGTTCGCATACGGAAACAGCAGCACGGTGAAGATTGCCACCGCGGCGGATGAAGCCGCAGACAGCTCGATGGTTGAGGGTTACCCGGTAAGAATCCGCACCGGCCAGTATTGTACGGAGCTGAGTTACCGGAAAGCCACGGTCGGGGACTTCGCGTTCGTTGACAAGATGACCGCCACGCAATATCTTTCGACCGAAACCGATGCATCGGTCCCGATGCCTTCCGGTTCGACGCCGGTTTCCATGATCGTTACGGAGATTATGCATGACAATGTCATTCCGGCCGGAGCGGAAGAGCCGGTTGCGAACAGCTTCAACGTCAGCCACACGGAATCTGCGGGGGCGGCGCAAACGACCCGAACCTGGCAATTCACCAATCCCGTGCTGACGTGTCCGGATTTGACCGGTGATTACACGATTTCCCAGATGGGCGAAAACGGGGTGAACAATATCCTGGTCAAACAGAATTACACGCAGGACGGGTTGGAACACCGTCGCGAGATCCGCTACATCGGCTCGATGACCGCGCCCGTGTTCAAGGAGGACAAGACCTATTGCACGTTTGCGTGGGGCGAGGAGCTGGTTTCCGAAACCGTGGGCGGAGCGACGACGGTTTATGAATTCTATACCGAAGGCAACGGCAAGTCCAAACAGAAAAAGGTGACTTATCCGCAGGGCAACTCCATTGCGTCCGTATACAACGAAGCTCACGAATTGCTCTCGCAGACCGAGGTGCGGGGCGGGCAGACGTTCGTGACCAGTTATACGTACAGTTACAATGAGACGGAGAAAAAGCGTACCATCGTCACCGAAGTCCGGGCGGGAACGACGCTGACTTCCAAATCGAAATCGGTTGTGTACGAGGTCAAGCCGAACACGAATCCGGACGAGAGCATCCGCTACGATGAGAACGACAACGAGTATGTGACGAAAACCTGGTATACGCAGGGTCCGAACGGGATTTACGACCGCCGCGTGGCGCGGCAGGACAATCCGGACGGAACCCGGACCGTTTACACGTACAACCGTTCCGGCGACACGGACACCACGACAACGCTTTCAGGCGTGTTCAGCGGCGACACCCTGACCCTGGGCGCCCGCCAGGTATCGGTGAGCAACGGCAGCGGGACGACCGTGTCCAGCGAGAGCTGGTTTGTCGATACGGCGAATAGTGTGGACATCAAGACCGCTTCGACGGTCAACAGCAACTTCGATGCATTCGGACGGGCGCAGACGACCACCTATCTCGACGGAAGCACGGTCAACCGGGTCTACGGCTGCTGCGGGGTGGAGTCCGAAACCGACCGCGACGGAATCGTCACGACCTACGCCTACGACGACTTCAAGCGCCTGAGCTACTCCGTGCGCGACGGAATCACCACGCTGTACAGCTACGATGCGTTGGGGAACCAGACCTCGGAGACGGTCAAGGGGCGGAACAATACCGAAATCACCACCTCGACCGAATACGTCAACGGGGAAGTTTCCGCGACGGTGGACGCGCTCAACAACCGGACCACTTACGCCCGGCAGTACGCGATTTCCGGCGAAGTGACGACCTACACCGAAACCGTGACCAACCCGGATAATTCGACGCGGGTGACGATTTTCGTGAACGGCGAACAGACCGACATTTCGGGGACGGCGGTGCATCCGCAGAGCTACGAGTACGGTGCGAACTGGCAGCGGACACTGCCGCGGAGCGAGACCGGTTATTCCGACCTGCTGGGCCGCCGGTATCGGATGGTTTACGCCGACAACTCCGAGGCGGTGCAGTATTACAACAGCAAGAGCCAGGTGGTGAAATCGATCACTTCGGCAGGACGCGCGACACTGTACGAGTACGACACCCTCGGCCGCCGGACGGCCCAGGCGGTCGATATGAACGCCAACGACACCATCGACGCGGCGGATATCGTGACCACAACCGCCTACGGTTACGAGACTTACCAGAATAAGACGGTTTCGGTGACCACGACAACCCGTTCGCAGGGGGCCGATTCAAAGGTGATTTCGGTCAACCGCCGGAGCCTCGATGGGCTGGAGAGCTGGAGCACCGACATGGCCGGGCTTACCACCCACACCCTGCTCGAACGCCTCGGCAGCGGCGCGACGCGCCAGACGGTGACGCAGCCGACCGGAGTAAAAACGGTGACCGAGACGCAAAATGGACGAATTTCCACGGTGACCACGCTGGCCGCCGATGACACCGTGTTCAACGAGACGACCTATACCTACGATGAATTCAACCGCGTCAGCGCCACCGAGGAGAAGGACGTCGGCAACAATACGATCAACACGACGGCAATGACCTACAACGCGACGGGGCAGATCCTGACCCAGACCGTCAACGGCCAAACGACCTCCTACGCCTACGACGTGGCGAACCGGACGGTGACGACGACGCAGCCGGGCAACCGAGTCATCGTGCAGGAATCGTACCCGACCGGCGAACTCAAGCGGGTTTCGGGTGCCGACACCTACACGCAGGAGTGGACGTGGAATCCGACTTGGGGCCAGAAGGCGACCCTGACCACCTGGAAGGACGCCAACACGCCGCAGGTGACGAGTTGGACCTACAACAACCGCGGCTTCAACACCGCGAAGGCCTACGCCGACAACAACGGCCCGACCTATACCTACGACGCGGACGGGTTGATGCTCACCCGCACCTGGGTGCGGGGAATCACGACAACCTATACTTATGACGCGGCGGGCAGACAAACCGGTCACAGTTATAGCGACGGGGTGACTCCGGCAATGAATGCGATCTTGAATATGCTTGACCAGCCGACGGCAATCACCGACGCGGTAGGAACACGAAACTTCACATATAGCACAACAACCCGCGCCTTGACAAACGAGACAAACCCCGTTATAGTGAATGGTGTGATGAATTACACCTACGACGCCTACGGACGGAGGACGGGGATGAACCTGACAGACGGCACGGTTCGGGCACAGGCGGGGTACACCTACGACACCGCCGGACGCGTTGCGACCGTCGGGGACGGCGGCGACACGCTGACCTACGCCTACGCTCCGGGAACCGGCCGCGTGGCAAGTTCGACATGGAATGCAGCAACGCTGAACACCGCTTATACCTACGACAGCTACAAACGGCTGACAAATATTGCCATCAATAACGCCCCGGTCTACGGTTACACGCTGAACGACAAGAACCAGCGCACAGCGGCGACGCTCGAAAACGGTGATAACTGGGCGTATACCTACGATACGTTGGGCCAGCTCACCGGCGCGTTGAAGAAAGACAGCCAGGACAATACGCTCAATAATATGAGCTATGCGTTCGACCTGATCGGCAACCGGACAACGGCAACCGAAGACGCAACCAACTGGACCTACGCCAGCAATCTGCTCAACCAGTACACGCAGGTGAATGCGCTGGTGCCGACCTACGATGCGGACGGCAACATGCTGACGTGGAACGGCTGGGCCTACACCTGGAACGGCGAAAACCGTTTGGTCTGTGCGGAAAGCGACGACACCAAGGTCGAAATGAGTTACGACTACATGGGCCGCCGCTTCGAGAAGAAAGTCTACACCAAAGGACTGCTGAATCTTTATACGTGGACCTTGCAGAAGCACCGGAAATTCGCCTACGACGGCTACAAGCTGATCGCAGAGTTCGATGCAATGAACAGCAACGCACTGCTGGCCAACTACCTATGGCAACCGGTTGGGCTGGATGTACCGCTCCGCGCAACCATCGACGGAGACCTCTGCTATTTCGTCGCCGACGGCAACAAGAACATCATCGCGCTGAAAGACGCGACCGGAGCAACCACCGACGACTATACCTACACGCCCTTCGGCGCAGTAACCGCCTCGGGCTCAACCGACAACCCCTTCCGCTTCAGCAGCGAATATTACGACGCCGAAACGGATCTCGTCTACTACAACTTCCGCTATTACAATCCGACACTCGGACGGTGGATTAAACGCGATTCGAGTGACGAAAATGGGGGAGTGGATCTATATGCCATGGTAAATAATAATTCTATCGGACAATGGGATAACTTGGGATTGTGGGGACGTTCTTACTTTCTGGGAGCTTTCTCTACTCACGCTGAAATAACAGAGGATGGATTCAAATACACATATCCTGTAAAATCATCATTGAAAGATATTGTCATAGGGGGGAACACGGATACAGATAAGGGAGATTATGAAAATATCATGGCGTATCATTACTGTCGTTTCCCTGGGTCCCCAATACAAAAAGCAAAAAGACATTATAGTGCAACAAAAAAATCTGTTGAAGGCGAATTTGATACTGATCTAAAAACTGCATCACAGATAAAGAGAAAGCTGGAGCGAGATATCCCATGTAAGGCTGCGTTGACAAAATTAGGTCGATTGACACATATTTTGCAAGATTATTATGCCCATGGTGTAGAAAAAGACGATGAATATGGGTTTATAATTGGGGAAATCAAAGGGAGTCCTGATTCTCCCCAAATGGTTCCGGTTTCATATGATAACTTAGGCTTCTCTGGCAACCATGGCGGTCTTTGGCGTTTGATCAATCCGTTTTCGCGCGTGGAGCCGGGAGACAGGGCCCGCGACCAAGATAATCGTAAAAAATTAGCTGTTAGGCGTACAAGATCTGAATTTTTGGATAAACTCGGGAAGTGGATTGAGCCTTGCCTTTGCACCTATGAAAGGATGGACTAATGAAAAGTCTTTATTCGCTGCTGTTGATGAATATAGCCGTGTTTTCGCAGCTTGTCCTGTGTTCATGTACTTTTTCAGAGAAAACAGAATGGGGAGATTTTCTTTGTCAGATAAATATCAGAACTGATACAGAATTTCCATATGGAGAAAGTATCGAATTTGAAAAACGCAATAACGACCTGTTTTTATTAACGCGCTTATCTACTGAGCTCCCCGAGAGTATGAAAATGGTAAAATTGTCTGGCGGCAAAGTTTTAAAAATAGAAAGGTTGCCTCTTCTTGATATATTTTGCAGATTAGCGAATAATGAAGATTGCGTAAAATTTGAAATTGATGATGATATATTCGGAACTAACAATAATGCACTATGGACGAGAAGCATTAGCGAGATCATGGGATGGCCATCGTTAATTTATGATAGAAGCGGTAATTTATCATATGTGGTCGTATTGCAAGGAATCAAGGAAAGCAGGAGTGCCTTTCTTCTTCTTCTGAACCCTCGCGATGGGAAAACGGTGAAAAAATTTATCGTAGACAGTGAAATTTTTCTTAGACCTTCATACCTCAATAAAATTATCGTTTCTAAGAATCTTAACTTTTTATTATTATGTACCTCTAACGACGGGCCTGAAAAACTTTTGTTTTTCAAACGCAATTCGGATGGTACGCATTTTAAGTATATGTCGGCAATGGATGTGTCCTATCAATCAAGAGATGAGAAATTTCTTGATTTCATTCGGATAGACCAGAATATTGCAGTTATTTCATTCCAACGGGGAACAAGAATGCATATCACGCCAAATCGACAGCAGATTATTTTTTATGATCTTAAGAGGAATAAAATACTTTTTGAATATAACTTCGTTGCTTATGCCGTTCTTAATGATGTTGCTATTTCTGAAGATCACAAATATGTTGCATTAAGTTTCAATGAAGGCTTTATCAGATTGTACCAACTAAAAAAAGATCTAATCGTACCTTAATCGTGCTCAGATTACAAAGAAATAAGTGCCGATCTGGCAGGGCCGCTACAAAAGCGTAATCGTTCAAAAAGCAAACTACCTCAGCCGCCTCGGCCGATATATCGAGCTGAATCCGGTGCGCGCCGGCATCCTCACCGGAGAGCAAATCACAGAATACCGTTGATAGAAAGAGGACAAGACCTACTGCACGTTTGCGTGGGGCGAGGAGCTGGTTTCCGAAACCGTGGGCGGAGCGACGACGGTTTATGAATACTATACCTCAGGCAACGGCACGTCCAAACAGAAAAAGGTGACTTATCCGCAGGGCAACTCCATTACATCCGTATACAACGAGGATCACGAATTGCTCTCGCAGACCGAGGTGCGGGGCGGGCAGACGTTCGTGACCAGTTATACGTACAGTTACAATGAGACGGAGAAAAAGCGTACCGTCGTCACCGAAGTCCGGGCGGGAACGACGCTGATTTCCAAATCGAAATCGATTGTGTACGAGGTCAAGCCGAACACGAATCCGGACGAGAGCATCCGCTACGATGAGAACGACAACGAGTATGTGACGAAAAGCTGGTATACGCAAGGGCCGAACGGGATTTACGACCGCCGCGTGGCGCGGCAGGACAATCCGGACGGAACGGAGAGCCGTTATACTTATAACTACTCCGGCGACACGCTGACCCAAACGACCGAAAACGGCACATTCGATGCGAATGGCATTCTGACGCTCGGGAGCCGGGAGGTTGCCGTGAGCGCCCGTGACGGGCGTACGATTTCCACAACGAGCTATCAGGAGAATCCTCCGAACGGAGTGAA
>Ga0209800_10003718_pt1 | contig 11845 bp, 14 predicted proteins | sample Higcelweek8metaG_FD_187174 | JGI IMG/M metagenome (GOLD analysis project Ga0209800, IMG submission 187174) | Freshwater pond sediment microbial communities from the University of Edinburgh, under environmental carbon perturbations - High... | ecosystem: Environmental > Aquatic > Freshwater >... | reverse complement strand
GTTTTGGCTCTTCATTAAAATAAATTTCTGCACCGTCAAAATCCATCAGTTCCTGATATACAACACTTAAACCACTTTGGCGACTTGTCTGCACCATAATACGAGCGAAAATATCATCTGTAAGAATCAATTCTATTTCATCCTTACCCACCATTTTGGCAACTTCAAGATTTTTGGCATTTTTTATTTCTGCAATTATATGATATGGTTTTTCACGCCTATCGGGATTGTTAGTAATAGCCAGAATAGTTTTAATAGTTTGAGAATCCGCATTTCCCTCTTCTGGAGCCAAAACAATAATTGATTTTGAAGCATGAGGATTAACCATCGCCAAGCTACTTAAGTCATTTGGAGAACCACTTCTACAAATCACCTTCATATTCTTCATATTCGGAATTTTCTCGCGAATTTCGTCTTCCATCTCAACTTTATCTTTTTCGGAAAGAATTACAATGCGAGGACATTTTGCACTTTCGCCAGCAACAATCAGTTCGGAAATAATAGTAAAGACTTTGCTACTCCAACCTAGGATAAGTGTATGATCAGTTTCAAGCACAAAACTTTTACCTTTTCTTAATTCTTCAAGTTTGGTTTGAATTCCAGCACCCAAAATACCAATTAAAGTTGATAGAATAAAAATACCACCAAGAGTAATAATTATTGAAACACCTCTGAAAACCCAATCTGTATCTCCAGCCACAGTACCAGCATCCATTGTACGCATCAGACCTTGCCACAAACCTTCAAAAATGGACATTGGTTGGCTACCATCTTGAGTTAATCTAAATCCCCAATAAACAAAACCTGCAGCAATTACTATAATCAAGGACATTAAGCCTAATAACCCAATCATTGCAATTGGTCCTTTACTCATCAGATTGTCAAACTTATAACTTAGCTTTGCTTTAAATCCCGCTTTTTTCATATCTCTACAATTAAAATTTTGAAAATAAAAACGTAAACTTAGAAAATAATTTTCAGAAGTCACAAAAAATCTACAAAAAACATCATGGATGTTTAGAAGTTTTAATTTGTCAATTAAAGAGCAGGAAGCAAAAAAGGTCTTATCCAGAAATCGAAATTTTCATAAGCTTTTCGCGGTTAATAATTTCTATAACACTATTCTCATCTTTTATAATTCCACTTTCCTTAAAGTCCTTGATACCCCTTACTACACTCATTACAGACATGCCAGTAAATTCTGCGAGATCTTTTCTGGATAGTTCCATATTAAATTTGTCTGAATGAAAAATATTGTCAGATAAGAATAATAGTGCTTCGGCAATTCTCCCACTCATCTGTTTTTGAGTAAAAGAGATAATCTTATCAAAATTGTACAACATGCATCTGTTCATGTTTGCGATTACTGCTGAGGCGAATTTTCCATTATGCTGTATAAAATCTTCGAACATTTTTTTATCCATCGCACAAACAACAGAATCAACTATTGCAGCCACAGAATATTGCATTTTCGAATCACTGTATAATGAAGGCAATCCAATGAGACTACCACTCGGGAAAATTGTTAGAATCAGATTATTATCGTCTCTGACCTCTTTATATACTTTAACCAAACCCTTTTGTAGATACAAAATCTGATTTACATAACTGCCCTGCTTAGCGATAATTTCACCTTTTCGGTACTTTAATTCGACCTTGTTTGAATCAACCAATTTAAGCTCATCCTCAGTTAACTTACTAAAACAAAGCGACTTAGACACACACGAAATACAGGTTTTATCTGTTATAATATTTTCCATATCTACTTTTTAATATTCATATGTTTATTAAAATATAAAAATACATCTATTATTTTAATAAAACAAGTGTATTGAAAAGTTAATAAATGTTTTGATTAATGTAAGTTTATGTTTAGCCCAAGATTATGAATATAATCTATATTATAAATACTTTTGTTAGGCCTTTATACAATTAGTTACTGATTAAAAATAAAATAAATGAGAATTAAGTCCTTCCTTTTAATTACAATCGTCCTGATGACTGTCTGGATATTGTTAAACAACTCATTAGATCCAGTTTTACTAATGATTGGTGCTGGAGTTTCGATTTTAATTGCGCTAATCTTTTGTTCCAGATGTTCGGTTTTTAGTGATGTTAAACTTACTCCAAAATCATTTCTTTACAGTATCGGATACATATTTGTTTTTATTTACGAGTTGTTTAAAGCAAACTTTGATGTAGCATTTAGAGTAATCAGTCCTAAGTTGCCAATTAATCCAGGAATTGTGAAAGTAAAAACTAAACTCAAATCGGATTTTGGCAGGATGATGCTTGCAAATTCAATTACCTTAACGCCAGGAACACTCACTGTTGATATCGAAGATGAATTTATTTATGTTCACTGGATTGACGTAACAGATAAGGATATTGATGCAGCAACAGAGAAAATAGTAACAACATTTGAAAAATTTTTAATTGAAATATATGGTTAATCAGATTTTAAATATTTCAGTAATCATAATACTGTTATCGGTATTAATGTCATTATTCAGGTTTATAAAAGGACCTTCGACTTTTGACAGAATTGCAGCATTCGACACAATGACAATTTCTACAATTGGCTTAATCGGCATCATTTCGTTCCTTAGCGGAAGGTTTATCTACCTTGATGTTGCTGTTGTTTACGGATTGCTTAGCTTTCTTGGGGTTATTATCATTTCAAAATATCTTGAAAAATCGTTATAATGGAAACACTCAAAATAATAGGTGCATTTATAGTTTTGGCCGGTTCGATATTTTTATTTCTCGGATCACTTGGCATGGTGAGAATGCCCGACTTGTACAACAGGATACAAGCTGGTACAAAAGCTTCTACACTGGGAACGATTCTCACTTTAATGGGTATTGCATTTCTTGAAACAGGCTGGACTGGCAAACTTGTAATTTTAATTTTATTCGTTTTGATTACTAACCCAATTTCATCACATGTACTAGCAAAGGCAGCACATTACAGAAAAGTTCTGTTGACAAATAAAACAGTTTCCGACGCTTTATCTGATGATGAAGAATCAATAACCGAAAAACAGTAATATCATGCTATACATTATTATCACAGTAGTTTTGGGTATCGTAATGATTGTAATGTCAATTATTGCAATACATCACAAGAACAATACTCTGGCTGTTTTGTCGGCTGGAGGTGTTAGTTTGGTTGCCTCTATCTTATACTTGTTACTTGCAGCTCCTGATGTTGCACTTACCGAAGCAGCTATTGGCAGCGGACTTACCACAATTATATTCTTTTATGTATTAAACAAAATTAAAAAACAAAATCATGTTGAAGAATAGTTTAATATTAGTATTGATCATCGGCTTTGCGGCAACGATGTATTCATTGTTTGCTTCATATACTCCGAAAGAAAATCTTAGTGGGGTTTCGAAGCACTATGTCGAAAATGGTAAAGAAGAAGTGGGCGCCGCTAACTTGGTAACAGCAATTGTATTAACTTATCGAGGATTCGATACCTTAGGCGAAGTTTCAATTTTGTTTCTTACTGCGGCAATAATTGGATTTTTTCTTAAAGTTGAACATGGCGACAGTATCGTAAACGAAAAAGTTAAAAGATATTCTGAGATTTTGGGTACAGGAGCAAAAGTACTTATTCCAATGATGATTTTACTTGGAGTATATGTTTTTGTAAACGGACATTTAACACCAGGTGGTGGTTTTCAGGGAGGTGCAATTATTGCATCCGCTTTTGTACTAATGTTCATTGCTTTACCACATCATACCATTAGTCATAAAGTATTGTCTGTAGTAGAATCATTCTCTGGACTTGGCTATGTGTTAATAGGTGTATTGGGGGTGGTTTTAGCTGCTGGTTTCCTCGACAATCAAATACTTAGTCTAGGCACTTTTGGCACAATCCTTAGCGCAGGAGCAATACCTGTTATTTATATTCTGGTAGGACTAAAAGTTGGAACCGAACTTACTGGAATTATCTCAAATCTAAAAGAAATTCAAAACGAACAAGAATGAAGAATATTGGTATAGAACAAATCAGTCTGGCTTTTGGATTTATAATCCTATTGCTGGGATTGTGGGGAACACTCACGCAGAAGAATATCATTAAGATAGTGCTTTCATTTACATTGTTTGATACAGGATTGAACATAATAATTGTTGCTATCGGATACCTAAGGAACAAGACTGCACCAATCATAGATTCAGCAGAATTGCAAAAAGACACAGTTAACAAAGTTGTAGATCCGCTACCACAAGCATTGGTACTTACCTCGATTGTGATTGGAGTTGGTGTAACAGCTTTAATGCTTGTTTATGTTTTAAAACTGTATAAAGAAAAGAAATCATTAATTATTAACGATTATAAAGACTTAAAATGGTAAATCCGATTTACATTGTTGCCGTTTTGCTGGGAGTGGCTTTCTCCCTAGGCTTTTTAGGTAAAAAAGGAAAGCAAATTGCCGGCTACCTTGGTATGCTTGCGTTGGGATTTGTCTCTTTCGTTTCGCTTCAATGGTTGCATGGATTCCTCGCCGGAAATCAAGCTGCAGCTCAGATATTCACTGCTGCTTTTAAACCGCCTTTCTCAATTAATCTTTTAATGGGAAAAGAAGAGGCAATTTTCACTTCACTTATAAATATCATGGGATTGATTGGTGGGATGTACTTATTCCGCAAATTACGAGACATTGGTTCCAATGCATTTATCGCTTATTTATTGCTGATATTGGGGTTAAATGTGATAGTGATGACTCGCGATTTGTTCAATCTTTTCGTTTTTCTCGAAATTAGCAGTATTGCAATTGCTGGATTGATTGTTTTAACCCAAAATGTAAAAAGTATTGCTGCAGGTTTTAAATATATGCTAGCTGGTGCAATTATTTCAGGTATTCTATTGCTTGGAATAATCTTCATTTACTATTTTACAGGCACTCTCAACATTGATGCAATGATTGCTCAGGACATGAATACTATTAAAGGTCTTTCGGTCGCTGTATTTTTTGTAATTACTGCTTTATTACTTGAATTAAAACCATTTCCTGCAAACGGTTGGGGTATAGATGTATATGAAGCTGCAGAACCTGGCATCAGTGCTTTGATTTCGTCGGCTTATGCAACTGCAACAGTTTTTGTTTTTATGAAACTTATGCCACTTGCAACTCAGGAATTCCAATTTATTATCGCAGCAATAGGATTAATTACATTTGTGGGTTCTAATTTAATGGGGCTTCGCCAAAAAAATGCAAATCGTTTGTTGGGCTATTCTTCAATTTCTCAAATCGGATTACTGACAGCTATTTTAGGTCTTTCTTCTGTAATTGGAGAAGCAACAAATTTCATTGTTATTTCAATTCTTATAAGTCATTATTTTGCAAAAGCTGGTTTATTCTGGATTTCAGGAATTATTAAAACAGAAACTCTAACAGGATGGTCTATTTTACGCAATAACAAAGTTTTGCTAATAGCATTTGGAGTTTTCATTTTCGGTTTAGTTGGCCTCCCTCCTTTCCCATCATTCTTTGGAAAATGGGAATTAATAATGAATTTATCAAATAGTCATAATTTCATCTGGGTTGCGGCAATTCTAATAGGTTCATTCCTCGAGGCAGCTTATATGTTCCGATGGTTTGGATATGCTATGAAATCAGAAATGCAAACAGAAACTAAACCTGAAATAAAATGGAATACGATAATTCCTGTTGCAATTTTTGGGTTGTTATCATTAGCTGCTGGATATTTTACAAGTCAACATCATGATTATGGAAAACTCATAAATTACATTCCTTTGGCTTTTGCATTAGCATTCGTTCTAATTGAATTCTTACCAGTATTTGTAAAAAACACACTTGCTATCGCTGGTTTAGCTGTTTATTACTACATAAATCACAATAACTACAGTGATATTGGGGAATTATTCGCAACAATTTTCCTAATTGGTGGAATTATAACTTTAATCGCAGGCTATGCTTACAAAGGCAAAAGACTTGGATTTTTCCCATTTGCACTTATGATGTTTGCAGGTTTGATAGGCTTAATTGAAGCGAAATCAACACTAGAATTTTTCTATGCATGGGAGTTAATGACAATAGGGTCATACTTTTTGATATTAAGAGGAAAGAAATCTATGACTCATGCACTAAGCTATATTCTATTTTCTTTAGGAGGTGCATATTTAATATTGGCAGGATTTGGTATTGCTAGTATTGGCAAAGCTGATCTTACACTTTCTATTTTATCACAAGTTACAGAATTTGCACCTTTAGTATTTATCTTGCTTGCTGTTGGTTTTATGACAAAAACTGCTTCGATTGGTTTACACATTTGGTTGCCAGGAGCTCATGCTGAGGCAGAAGCAGATGTTTCACCAATGGTATCGGCCATTTTATTAAAAGCTGGGGTTTTCGGACTACTCTTTTTAATGATGGCAATGGGCGAGCAATTTATTGGTCCAGTTAGCATTCCTTACATCTTAAGTTGGGTTGGGGCATTAACTGCTCTTATGGGCAATATGATGGCAGCTTTTCAGGAAGATGCAAAGAAGCTTCTCGCCTACTCAAGTATTGGTGCACTAGGTTATGCCCTTTTTGGATTAAGCTTAATGTCACATTTGGGATGGCTATCGGCAATTTCTTTCTCAGTAACTCACTTCATGTTTAAAGCACTATTGTTCCTTGCTATTGGTGGAGTTGTTTGGAGAGTAAAAACCAAAGACATGTACAAAATGGGCGGACTAATAAAACGTATGCCATTCTCCTTCATTTCTGTTTTAATTGGTATCATAGTTCTATCAGGCGTTCCACCATTGACAGGTTTTGCAGGCAAATGGTTATTTTATCAAGCCGTTATGGAAAAGCAATGGTTTTTACAAGGTGGAGTACTGTTTTTCTCGGGAATAATAACATTTTTATACTGTTTCAGATTGATACATGCAATATTCCTTGGACAGCTAAAAGACGAGCATCGTACAGTTAAAGAAGCTCCATTCTGGATTCTTGTTCCACAATATCTTATTCTAATGGTTATCATGGGATTCTCTGTATTACCAAGTTCGCTTCTTCGCCCTATTGGAGAAATGCTTACTCCAATACTACCTGATGGAGCTTTAGTTTGGAAAGGTCAAATGGCAACCTCAATTTATGGATATTGGAATGGTAAAATGATTATGATTATTGTCGTAGGAATATTTGCAATAATATTAGGATGGTTACTGTTTATGAACCGCAAGGCACGCAAAATCAAACAATTCAATATTGTTTATGCTGCAGAAAGACCTTTCCGCCCAGAAACAACACATTTTGCTTATAATTTCTTTGCTCCATACAAAAAGGCGATAGGATTTCTTGTAGCTCCTGGAATTACAAATTTCTGGAATCGAGTAGATGAAGGAACTCATGCAGTTTCAGATAAGTTTACCAAGCTTTATAGTGGTAACGGACAATCTTATCTAATTCATATAGTGGCATTTATCATAGTTATTTACCTAATATCATTCGGAGGATTCTAATGGACCCAATACTTCAGAAAATATTGTATGCTCTGCTGACCGTATTTATTGTTTTAAACTACGGGTTGTTGATTCAGGGTATTGTTCCAAAAATCGGAGCAAGAGTTGGACGCAGATATGGCATTCCTTTCTATCAAGCATATCTCGACATTATTAAAAACTATTCAAAACGCACACGATTAACTCATGGGATAATGTTCTACATAGCTCCTGTCTTCAGGTTAACTGGTGGTGTCGGATTATTGCTTTTTATGCCAGTAATTTTCGGATCAACAATGTTCCAAAACTTCTCGTTTGCCGGCGATTTATTATTGGTGCTTTACTTCCAGTTTTTCGGAGTATTAGGAATGGCACTTGGCGCAGCAGAAAGCGGACATCCACATTCTGCAATCGGAGTTTCTCGCGGACTATCTCAAGTTACTGCTCTCGAATTCCCATTAACTCTTGCAGTATTATCACTTGCAGTACAGTACAACACTTTGAGCATATCGGAAATCGTTGCTGCACAGCAAGGAGGCATTATGCACTGGTCAATATTTACAAATCCGTTGGCAGCAGCAGCAATGCTAATTTCGTTCCTTGGCGCAATGGGCCGTGCTCCCTTCGATGTAGTTTTGGCTCCTCAAGAAATTCCAATTGGACCACCAACTGAATTCCATTCAGGTTTACTTGGCGTTTTACAACTAAACAGAGCTATTTTCCCAATTGCAAAACTTATCCTTTTTATGAACCTACTTTTTGGAGGAGCAACAAATTGGGTAGAACTCATTATCAAGACCTTCCTAATTTATATGTGGTCGGTGTTTGTAGGAATTTCGTTCCCACGATTTAGAGTTGACCAATCTGTAAGATGGTTCTTGGGAATTCCACTTTTATTGGGTGTTTTGGCAATTATTTTTACAAAATTTTTCTAATAACATAAACATGGGCAAAGAAGAACTCGAAAAACGAATTGTTTTATCTCCTGATGGTGACCCGATTGAAATAGATCCAATTAACGATTATTTCTGTCAGGATTTACCAGAGGTTGAGAAAAAATCATCAATAGCAATTCTGGAGAAATTTCAGAACTGGGCACGAAGCCGTTCGCTTTGGGTATTAGGTTTTGGTACAGGTTGTGGAGCAATCGAAATGCGTCCACTTATGACTCCAAAATTTGATGCTTACCGATTTGGCATACAGTGGCGACCTACACCTCGTCAGGCAGATGTTTTTGTTATTTCTGGATATCTTTCGGTAAAAACACTAAAAAGAGTTATAAGAAGCTACGAGCAAATGCAGGGACCAAAATATGTGATAGCTCTTGGCAGTTGCACTATAAATGGCGGAATGTATTGGGACAGTTACAACACAATAAATCGTCTCGATTACTATCTACCTGTAGATGTTTACATAGCTGGATGTATGCCAAGACCAGAGGCATTGCTTGCAGGATTTGAGCATCTAAAGAAGATTATTCGCGAAGGTCGTGGCGAAGGTGCAAATCTTTATGCCGAAAACTTCCAGTGGTACAAAGCAAATCAAAAGAAAATTATTAAAGATTGGGACATGCCCGATTATAACTGGTAATCTCAATAAACTTTATGATTATGAAAGATTTAATAAATAAATTAGTTGCGCTTTATCAGGTTGAAGATTATCATCAGCAAAGACCTGATCTTGCACATGTAACAATATGCAAAGAAAAAGCGGTTGACTTTATAAGCCATTTGCAGAGAATAGAAGGCTATAAGCATTTGGTTATATTAACAGCTGTTGATTGGCTCGAAGATGGAAAATTCCAACTTACATATCTGCTTAATAATCCCGAATTAAAAAACGATTTAAATGTTAAAGTTTTTATCGAAAGAGAAAATGCAGAAATGGAATCCATACATCATTTATGGGAACAAGCAAAAACGTATCAACGCGAGTTAAAAGAGATGTTTGGAATTGATTTTCCGGGCAGCCCTGATGTTGATAAACCATTTATTCTGGAAGGCTGGGATAACTTACCTCCTTACAGACGTGATTTTGACACAAAAAAATATTCAGAAGAGACATATTTTCCAAGACCGGGTAGAGTAAAAAATGATCCGGCAACATATATGAAACAAAAACTTTATCCTGATGAGTAAATTATTTTCGATAGAAGAAGACCGTAGTCTTTACCCTGAAAAAAATGCTGAGGGAAAGATTGACGTTGACCTGAGTTCACACAAATATCTGAAAATGTGGCATGGACCACAGCATCCAGGTATAACTGGAAACATGTCGCTCGAAATAACATTACTCGGCGACGAAGTTATGGATTGTGAAACTCATGTGGGCTATTTGCATCGTGGGTTTGAAAAGCTAATGGAAAGACGCAAATATATTCAGTGTTTTCCTTTGGTTTGCCGTGTAGCCGTTCCCGAGCCAGATTTTAACGAGTATTGCTTTGCGTCTGCAATGGAAGAACTAGCAGGAATAGAAATTCCAGAAAATGCAAAATGGTTGAGAACACTTGTTCTCGAAATGGCCAGATTGCAAAGTTACCTAATGTGGACAGGCGGACAAGCTGCTAGTCTTGGACAAGGAATTATTGGTCAGTGGACAGGCTTTATGAGAGATTCTATTCTCGACAGATTTGAAGAACTTACTGGAGGTAGAATATATCACATGTATATTATTCCGGGTGGTGTCAGAGGTTTATTGCCTGATGGTTTTAAAGAAAGAATGGAAGACAGCCTGAAGATGATCGAAGGATTTATGAAAGACATCGACAAAGTTATGTTCAACAATGCTGTTTTCAAAAAACGTACTGTTGACATGGGTATAATTGAAAAAGATTGGATTAACAAATTCGGCATTACCGGACCGAATGCACGTTCCGCAGGGGTTCCACTCGATGTTCGCAAAGATTATCCATATCTAATGTACCCACAACTCGACTTTGAACCTGTAACCGCTCAATATTCGGATATTTATAACCGTGCAGATGTAAGGCGACGCGATTTGCTTATGTCAATAGATCTTATTCGTCAGATTATGTCGCGAATGCCAGAAAAAGGTGAAATTCGTGCCGAAACACCAAATGTTTTACATTGGAAAGTTCCTGCAGGTCAAACCTATGCTAGATCTGAATGTACTAGAGGCGAATATGGTTACTTTATGGTTTCTGATGGCAGTAAATATCCAAGACGAATAAATGTTAGAGGGCCAAGTTACACTCATGCAGTAACTCTCTTGGAAAAAATGATTATAAACTGTAACCTTTCGGACATTGCCGGACTTATGGTTTCATTGCATACTTATCCACCGGAGATTGAGAGGTAAAAAAAAATAGTCAAGAATAGTCAGAAGTAGTCAAGAATAGTCAGAAGTAGTCAAGAATAGTCAGAAGTAGTCAAGAATAGTCAGGAATTGTTTTATTTTATTGTGGTTGTTTAAATTTTTTTGTTTTTAAATTATTGAAAAGAAATGGATCTGGAAGAATTAAGAGTCTATAATAGATCAATGGAAGTTGCTGAAATTGTCTGGGATTTTGTAAGTGAATGGGATTATTTTGCAAAAGACACAGTCGGAAAACAACTTGTTAGAGCCATTGATTCCGTTGCAGCTAACTTAAGTGAAGGTTTTGGAAGATTTCATTACAAAGAAAATAAGCAATTTTGTTATTATTCTAGAGGCTCTCTTTATGAATCAAAAACTTGGATAAAAAAAGCCCAAAACAGAAACCTGATTAATGAAGAAACATCAGAAAAACTATTAGTGGAAATTGATGATATTAGCGTAAAACTTAACAATTACATTAAAACAATTGGAAAAACAAGTTAACATACAATTAATCTGTATTGACGCGCAGCAAATGACAGCGCAGCGTTTTCCGGCGCAGCCTCATGACAGCGAAGCGAATGACGCTCAGCAAATGACAGCGCAGCGTTTTCCGGCGCAGCCTCATGACAGCGAAGCGAATGACGCTCAGCAAATGACAGCGCAGCGTTTTCCGGCGCAGCCTAATGACGCGAAGCTAATGACGCGAAGCCAATGACAAAAAATGAAAATAGAAAATTTTAAATAGAATTACATAATCAAACCATATCAAATTATTATGGGAAAAATTAACGACATATTATCACCATTTACCGCTTGGAAACACGTAGTTAATGAGCCTTTGACAATTAAAAAGCCTTTGGAGAGAGAAGCTGCTGAAAGGTATCGAGGTTTTCACAAAAATGAAATAGACAAATGCATTGGTTGTGGAACTTGTGAAGAGATTTGTCAGAATGCAGCAATTGACCTAGTGCCAGTTGAAGGTATTGAAACTAAAGACGGAGACAGTGGATTAAGGCCTAAAATTGATTATGGCAGATGTTGCTGGTGTGCTCTTTGTG
>Ga0209800_10003716_pt1 | contig 11847 bp, 13 predicted proteins | sample Higcelweek8metaG_FD_187174 | JGI IMG/M metagenome (GOLD analysis project Ga0209800, IMG submission 187174) | Freshwater pond sediment microbial communities from the University of Edinburgh, under environmental carbon perturbations - High... | ecosystem: Environmental > Aquatic > Freshwater >... | reverse complement strand
GCGGCCCGACCAGAAGGACCAGGACTCGCTGCCGCCTTACGACGTTCTGGACGCCATCCTTTCCCTGCATGTGGAGCACGAGAAGACCGCGGCCGAGATCCAGGCCCTTGGCTTCGACGCGGCCACCGTGGCCCGCGTGTGCCGCCTGGTGAAGTATGCCGAGTTCAAGCGCAGGCAGGCCGCTCCGGGCATCAAGATCGCCTGGCGCAGCTTCGGCTCCGGCTGGCGCATGCCGCTTGCGGCCGCTGCGCTGCCCTAGCGTCTGGTTTCTGTTCCGGAAATGTCCCGAATAAGAATGTCAGCTGGCTGACGTAGTGCGGCGTCGGACGAAATCTGCGTCTTTCGCGGATGCTCAGACGCGTTTTACGTCCAGGCCTGATTCGCGATGCTGAGGGGGCTGTCGTCGGGCTTGTTCAGGATGCGCCTGAGGGTGTCCTTGGAGATGCCGAGCTCGCGGCAGGCGGCGTTCCTGTTGCCGCCATTGCGCTCCACCGCCTCCATGGCGGCGCGGTAGCGGATGTCCTCCATGGTCAGGGCGGCGGGCGCAAGGGGGCCAAGGTGCTCGCAGGCGCGCACGTCGGCGGGCATGTGCTCCACCTGGATGAGCCCGCCGGGGCAGAGGATGCTCGAATACTCGAGGATGTTCTCCAGTTCGCGGATGTTGCCGGGGAAGGGGTGCGCGACGAGCAGGCGCATGGCCTCCGACGAGAGCCCCTGGATGTCCTTGCCGCCCACATGCTGGTGGCGCTTGAGCCAGTGGTCCACCAGAAGCGGAATGTCGCCACGGCGTTCGCGCAGGGGCGGCAGGGTCATGCGCACCACGTTGAGCCGGAAGTAAAGGTCCTGGCGGAACCCGCCGTCGGCCACCATGCGGTCCAGATCGCGGTTGGTGGCGGCTATGACGCGCACATCGGCCGCAATGCCGGCCACGCTGCCCAGGGGCTCGAACACGCGCTCCTGCAGCACGCGCAGAATCTTGGCCTGCAGGGTCAGGGGCAGGTCACCCACTTCATCCAGCAGGATGGTGCCGCCCTCGGCTAGCTGGAAGCGGCCGGGCTTGTCGCGCCGGGCGTCGGTGAAGGCTCCTGCCTTGTAGCCGAACAACTCGGATTCCATGAGGTTTTCCGGCAATGCACCGCAGTTGACGGCGATGAACGGGCCCTTGTGGCGCGAGGAAAGGTCGTGGATGGCGCGTGCGAAGAACTCCTTGCCCGTGCCGGACTCGCCCAGCAGCAGCACGGTCGCTTCGCTTTCGGCCACCTGCGGCAAGATGCGGAGTATTTCAGCCATATTGGGGTCGCGCGAGCAGAAGCCCTTGGGCAGCTTGCCTCCGGTGCGCTTGCCCGGCATGGCGGAAAGATCGCGGAAGCTCTCCACGCCGCCGATAACGTTGCCGTCCTGGTCCTTCAAGGGCGCGGCGCTCACGCTCACAGGCACCTGGACGCCATCGGCGCGCTCCACAAGCATGATGCGCCCGACGATCTTGCGGTCCTCGCCGATGCAATCGCGCAGGACGCAATTCTTCGCGCAGCCCTCGGTGCGGAAGACTTCCCAGCATTTGCGGCCCACGGCCTTGTCCGAGGGCACGCCCACAATCTCGGCCGCGCTGTTGCTGAAGAAGATGATGTTCCAGTCGCGGTCCACGGTGAAGATGCCGTCCGCCACGGAATCCATGATGAAGGAGCACAGCGACGTGCAGGGAAAGGGCTTGCCAAAAGCTTGATGCACTGTGATTTCCCCCGGTTGCAAGGATGCTTGCTCTCGGCTCCAATCTGCCTCCGCTCGGCAGGAAGGTCAAGGGGATGGACGCAAATTTCGTCCGTTGGCATTTGTTCCGTGGAGATTGTGAGATTAATCACATGTAATCCCACGTGAATTCATCTTGGCCCGAGAGTTGCTCTTAACGAGGCAGGCGGACATATTAAGTGGGCTGAATTCCCGCTGCTCTACAGGCACTTAACTATTTGGAGGACTCGCAATGGATCTCAATCTGACCATCACCGGCCGTTGCTGCGATCTGGCCCTGCATCCCGTATCCCAGACCACCGCTGAGAAGATCCGCGAGGAAGGCCGTGGCATCTATAAGACCAAGTACCTTGAGTGGTGGCGCAAGGGCAACACCTGCACCTGCGGCATGAAGCTCGGCGACGACTCCATCGTCGAGGTGACGCTTGACGGCGAGCAGATTCCGTTCGACCCGACGCCCATCAAGGATGCCGCCGTGCTGCTGCGCCGCCGCATGTACCTGGACAGCAAGGCCCGCTTCCTGGCCCTCATGGGCTATGACGACGAGGTGTGCTCCCTCACTTGGCACTGGACCGACGTGAAGGATTTCGACCCCAAGAAGTTCGAGTTCTTCGTGCACCGCTGGGACCGCCTGCTGCACCAGGACGGCTTCTACATCGTTGACGACGCCCGCTACGACGGCCACTTCGCCAGCGACTACTCCTGGGGCGAGCGCGGCGGTCACAACATGATCGACCCCGTGGTCATCGACCTTGAAGACGTGCGCCGCGAAATCGCTGGCGGCGAGGTCAAGGTCGCCTAGATCCGCCCCTTTACACAACGTCCCCTCAAGGGCCGTTCGGCACCCCCTCGCCGGACGGCCCTTTTTTTGCGCCCGCGTCATTTCTTGTGTGACCGGATCGCAGTGCCTGATGTCGCATAGATGGGAGGAATATTTACTATCACGAAACGGCATGTTAGACGTGACGGTAAGCGGGAATGCCCGCGCAATCTCCAACCTTCCGCCAGAGCGGGGCAAGAAGATCCATGCACGAGAATCGCCCGGCGCACTGGGAGTTTGAGGATGAGTTTGATGGCGGCGAGGAAACCTGCGGCCGGGTCATCATTAATTTGTACACGTACCTGAAGCAGGTGGCACCGGGCACGAAGGTGCTCCTGATCTCCCGCGACGCGGCCGCCCCCATCGAGTTTCCGGCCTGGTGCCGCATGACGGGGAACACGCTTCTGGAACAGGCGCATCCGTATTACCTCATTGAATACAAACCCGAACTGAAAGGAGTCTGAAATGGCTGGCACCTTCTGCGTCACCATCGCCCATTGCCGCACCGACGGCGACAAGGCGACCCTCGGCTTCGTTGTTGCCAACGCCGCCCAGGGCAGCGAGAAAGAGACCATGATTTTCCTCTCGTCCGACGGCGTGTACTGCGCCATCAAGGGCGAGGCCGAGAAGGTCAACGAGGGCGCGCCCTTTGCTCCCTTGAAGGAGCTCATCAACAAGTTCGTGGCCGCTGGCGGCAAGATCTACGTCTGCACGCCCTGCATGAAGAAGCGCGGCCTTACCGAGGCCGACCTCATCGAAGGCTCCACCCCGGCTGGCGGCGCAGCCTTGGTCGAGTGGCTGGCCAACGGCAGCCCCTGCGTGGCCTATTAATTTGAGCCCCCTTCCCGCCGGGATGCGGCGCTTAAGCCAAACATCCCGGCGGGATTACTCCCCAAGGAGCGTTCCATGACCGAGCCTCAGAGCGGCCCGTTGTCCGAATCCGAGCTTCAGGGCATCGTGCCGGACGTGGTGTTCGATGGCGGCGACCTGGACTGCGGATCGGGCCTTGTGCTCATGATCCGCGAGAACATGCTGCAAGCGCCCGTTGGCGGCGTGCTGGAGATGCAGTCCTGCGAACCAACCGTGGCCGACGACCTGCCGCCCTGGTGTCGCCTGGCCGGGCACGAGTATCTGGGCAAGCTGCCGGGCGAGGGCCGCGTGCGCTATCTGGTGCGCCGCGGCGCGCCGCAGAGCGCCGCCCAGGCCAAGTCCGAGGAGACCGCCCTGGCCGAGGACAAGGCCAAGGCCAAGGAATACGTGTGGCGTTTGCGCACCCGCTCCACCGGCGCCCAGCAGGCCACGGTGTACTGCCGCAATTTTTCGTGGGTTCTGGGCCAGGCCGCCAGCTTTGAGGAAAAGGACGCGCATCCCAGCGCCGTGGAGGCGCTTTTGGGCGCGCTCGGGGCCTCCCTGGCCACGGCCTACGCCACGGAGGCGGGCCGCGCCGGGCTTGAGGTGGACGACATCGAGCTGACCGTGACCGGACGGCTGCACAACGTGCTGGCCCACATGGGGCTGGAGCTGGGCGATCCGTCCTTCGCGGAGATTGAGGTGAAATGCTACGCCTCGACCATGGACGACGAGGACGCGGCGCGCACGGCCTTTGAGACCATTGTCGCGCGTTCGCCCATTGCCGCGACCTTGCGCAAGGCCGTTAACCTGAGCATCAAATTCGCGGTGGTGTGATCATGGCTGAAACGCTTTTCCAAACGACCCAGGTGGGCTCCTGGCCCCGCAGCAAGACCATGCTGCGCGCCCTGCGCGACCGCCGCACCGGGAAAATGACCAGGGCGGACTTCGACGCGGTGGCCGACGAAGAGGTGCGCCGCACCGTGGCCATTCAGGAGGACGCCGGGCTCGACGTGCTGGTGGACGGCGAGCACAGGCGCGACAATTTTTATTCCTTCATCACCGAGAAGGTGGAAGGCACCCGGCTGATGAGCCTGGCCGAGATGCTGGACGAGGTGGAGGACAAGAGCGGCTTTGAGGAGATGCTCACCACCCTCGACGTGCCCGCCTCGGCCATCCGCAACCCGACCTGCGTGGGGCCGCTTTCCCGCCGGGAGCCTTTGGCCCTGAACGACTTCCGCTTCATGAAGAGCCTTACCGGCAAGCCCGTGAAGATGACCCTGCCCGGACCCTACCTGCTGAACCGCTCCATGTGGGTGGGTGCGTACACGGGCAAGGTGTACGAGAACCAGCGGGCGCTCGGCGACGACATTGTGAAGCTGCTGCGCGCGGAACTGATCGACCTGGCCGAGGCCGGGTGCGAGTTCGTGCAGTTCGACGAGCCGGTGCTGACGGAGATTGTGCTGAGCCAGGAGTGCGGCCGACGAACCTTCATGTGAGCAACGCTCGCCACCCGCCGGGACGCGGGTGAAGAACTTCGTTACGCTGCGGAACTCATCAATCGAATCATCGACGGCATCTTCGACCCCACGGGCAAGCGCGGGCCGCGCATTGGCCTGCACATTTGCCGGGGCAATTGGAGCACCAAGGAAGAAGTGCTTTTGACCGGCGACTACAAGCCGCTTTTGCCTGCGCTTTCGCGCATGCATGTGCGCCAGTTCGTGCTGGAATACGCCACCCCGCGCGCGGGTGACATCGGCGTTGTGGGCCGGGCGCTCTCCGGCGTGGTTCCCGGCACGGAAGGCCCGGACGGCGCGGGGGGCCTGCCGCGTGAGATCGGGCTGGGCGTGGTGAACCCGCGCACCACCGAGGCCGAGACGCCGGAATTCATTGTGGCCAAGGCCGAGGCCGCGCTCCAGTACTACAAGCCCCAGCAGATGTTCCTCAATACGGACTGCGGGTTCGGCTGCTTCGCCAACCGCTGCGTCAACGTGGAGGAGGTGGCCGCGCAGAAACTTAAGAGCATTGTGGCCGCAGCGCGGATACTGCGGGAGCGGCACGGGTAGCGTCTTGACATCTCCGGTCGGGGGAGGGATTTTCATGTCCCATCTCCGGCTTCACAAGGCCGCGCACAGCGGCAGGGAGGCGTCATGCAGGAATATCCACTGGCCAAGGTCTTTCAACTGCTGGAGCCCGGCCCCACGGTCCTGGTGACCACGTCGAGCGCGGGCCGCGCCAATGTCATGACCATGACCTGGCACATGATGATGGAGTTTGAGCCGCCGCTTCTGGCCTGTCTGCTCAGCCAGGGCAACCACAGCTTTGCCGCGCTTTCGGCCACGCGCCAGTGCGTCATCGCCATTCCGCCCGCGTCGCTCGCGTCCACGGTGGTCGACATCGGCAACTGCACGGGGGCGAAGGTGGACAAGTTCCAGGCCTTCGGCCTGACGAAGCTGCCCGCCGCAAAGGTGGAGGCGCCGCTCATCCGCGAATGCTTCGCCAACCTGGAATGCCGCGTGGTCGACGACGCCCTGGTGGAGAAATACAACCTCTTCGTGCTGGAGGTCGTGCAGGCCTGGTCCGACCCGGCCTGGCCCGATCTCGCCTCCACCGATCCCGGGCGCAGCCTGCCAAAGACCATGCACCACAACGGAGACGGCACCTTCCGCCTGGATGGCGAGATGCTGAACCTCAAGAAGCGCATGGTGAAGTTCCCGGAATTCGCCTGAGGCCCGCGCCAGCTCTCCGGCATCCGCCTAGAGGGCGGTATTCTGCTGCGCGTCGGCCACGTCCGGCCCGGCTTGGCCTTCCGCGCCAATGACCCGCTGGTAGGCAAAGGCCAGCACCGCGCCGGAAACGCAGCAGAAGAAGCCGGTGACAAAGGCATCGAGAAGGAACCAGGGCGCGAGGCCGACGAAACCGAGCCGCCGCTCGATGGCGGTTCCCAATAGCTCCATGGGCACGGTCACTGCGGCGATGGCGAGATAGGGCAGGGCGAGGACGCGGAGCATCTGCCAGACCTTGCCCTTGGTCTCGTGGAAAGCGGTGGAGAGCGGCCTGGGCTCGCGCCGGGCCACGACAATGGGCAGGAAGAAGCACCGGGCGATGACGCCGAGGAGCATCAGCGCGAAGCCAAGCCCGCAGACCACGATGAGCCCGAAGGCGAAGAACTCCGCGCCGCCCAGCTTCTTGAGTCCCCCAAGGGCCAGGGCTCCGAAAAAGCCAAGAAGGAGAAGAGGCAGAGCCAATCCAAGGTACAGCCGGAGATATGCCCAGACCAGACTCAGATAGCGTTTGTCCAGGTACAGATTTTTCAGAGTGGTGCGCGGCGCGCTGTTGCCCAGGATGAGATCATAGAGGAGCAGCTCCGCCGGGAAGAACAGCAGGCCGAACAGGCGCGGCGAATAGACGCCGGGGTTGTTCCTGCCTTCAAGGACGTGCGTGACGCCGAAGGCGGCCAGCGCGATGCTGAGCAGCGTGACGAACAGGATGGTGCCAAGCACGCTTGTGCGCAGCAGGCTGTTTTCTCCCAGCGCGGCCTGGGCGAACCGCAGGCTCTTTTTCAACAATCCCGGCTCATTCTCCATAATCGTTCCCTCGCTTCAACGGGCGCATATGTGTCAAATGAAGGCATACCTGCGTCACTGCGCACGGTCAATGCGGCCCCGCTCACGGCGCGCCACGCCTCCTCCCTCTTCACAAACGCGCCGAAATCCCGCATGGTGCCGACATTGACCGCCAATTCTGGAGTGTGACGTGCTGCACAGCGCCCTTGGTCTCGTCTGTCTCATCTTCATCGCCTGGCTTTTGAGCTCCAACCGCCGCCTTGTTCCCTGGCGCATGATTTTGGGCGGCCTGGGCTTGCAGTTCGCCATCGCCGGTCTTGTGCTCAAGGTGCCCGCGTTCAAGGCCGTGTTCATGGGCTTGAACTCCATTGTGCAGGCGGCGGAGACAGCCACCCGCGCGGGCACCAGCTTCGTGTTCGGTTTTGTGGGCGGCGGCCCCGCGCCCTACGTCTCCGCCAATCCGGCGCTCAACTTCAGCCTGGCCTTCCAGTCCTTGCCCCTGGTCATCGTCATCGCGGCGCTCACCTCGCTGTTGTTCTACTGGGGCGTGCTGCAACGCGTGGTGCGCCTGTTCTCCTTCATGCTGGAGAAGACCATGGGCATTGGCGGCGCGCTCGGCGTGGGCGCGGCGGGCTGCATCTTCCTCGGCATGATCGAGTCGCCGCTGCTGATCCGTCCGTACCTGGCCGTCATGACCAGAAGCGAGCTGTTCGCCCTCATGGCCACGGGCATGAGCTGCATCGCGGGCACCATGCTCATGCTCTACGCCTCGGTGCTCGGCCCGGTGATACCGGACGCCCTGGGGCACATCCTCACGGCGAGCATCATCCACGCCCCGGCCGCGCTGCTCATCGCCTCCGTGCTCTTGCCGGAGGACCGCCAGCCCACCCTGGGACGCGAAATGCCCAAGTCCGCCGCCGGCGGTTCGGTGGACGCCCTGTGCCGGGGCACCTGGGAGGGCTTGCAGCTCTTCTGGAACATCGTGGCCATGCTCATCGTGTTCGTGGCCGTGGTGAAGCTGGTGAACCTGGGCCTGGGCGCCTTGCCCTCGGTCGCGGGCGCGCCCATGACCCTGGAGCGCGGCCTGGGCGTGCTGCTTTCGCCCGTGGCCTGGCTCATCGGCATTCCCTGGATGGAGGCTCAGGCCGCTGGCGCGCTCATCGGCACCAAGATCATTCTGAACGAGTTTCTGGCCTTCATCGACATGGCGGCCCTGCCGCCGGAGGCTCTCTCCGCCCAGACGCGGCTCATTTTGGCCTACGCCATGTGCAGCTTCGCCAACTTCGGCAGCGTGGGCATTCTCATAGCGGGACTTGGAACCCTGTGCCCGGAGCGCCGGAGCGAAATCACAGGGTTGGGCATGCGCGCGCTGCTCGCCGGAGTCATCGCCTCGCTGATGACCGGTGCCGTGGTGGGCGTTATTTCGCAGCTGTAGAAGGAGGACGACCGTGGCCTACATCGACATCGACCTTTCCCTTTGCAACAAGGACGGCCTGTGCATCAGCGAATGCCCGGCCTTTCTGTTCGAGCGCGGCAAGAACAAATTCCCCGTGGTTGTGCCGGAAGCGGCCGAGCGCTGCATCCTGTGCGGTCATTGCATCGCCGTGTGCACCACGGGCGCAATCTCCCTGGCCGGGCAGCATCCAAATGAGCTGGTTCCCCTGGACCCCGCGCTTGAGATCCTCCCCGAGGCGGCGGAGCAGTTCATGCGCTCGCGCCGCAGCGTGCGCCGCTTCCGCGACAAGCCCGTGGACAAGGACATGGTGCGCCGCTGCATCGACACCGCGCGCTATGCGCCCTCCGGCATCAACACCCAGCCCGTGAACTGGATTGTGGTGGAGGACCCGGACCTCATGGTGACCCTGGTGGACCTGACTGCCAAGTCGCTGCGGCGCCTTCCGTACTTCATGCCCTATCTGAACGCCTGGGATCAGGGCATCGACCTGATTCTGCGCAACGCGCCGCAGCTTGTGGTGGCCCACGCGCCCAAGGGCGGCATGGACAACACCACCAACTGCGTGGTGGCCCTGGCGCACTTCGACCTGGCGGCGCATGCCCTGGGGCTGGGCACCTGCTGGGCCGGGCTGTTCACCCACGCGGCCGGGCGCAGTAAGTCCATCGCCTCGGCCCTGTGCATACCGGAAAGCCACAAGATCTATGGCGCGCTCATGCTGGGCCGCCCGAAGTACGGCTTCAAGCGCCTGCCGGAGCGCAAGCATCCGCCCGTGCGTTTTCTCTAACCACACACGGCAAGAAAGGAACCCGAATGCGCCGCTCCGCCATCCTCATCCCATTGTTTGCAGCTCTGGTCCTGTTCTGCCTTGGCGCGCCCGCCTTTGCCCAGGTGCCGCCCCAGGCAAAAATCGGCGCGCCCGCCTTCCACGAATTGGACGGCGACCGCGACGGCCGGGTGAGCCTGGCGGAAGTCATGGCCTACGCCACCAAACAGAGCGCGGCCGTGCAGCCTTTCCGCATTGCCGACGTGGACCTGGACGGCGACGGCAAGCTGACCCAGGAGGAATTCCGCAAGGCGGGCATCACGGGCTTTGAGGCCTGCGGCACCGTGGATGCGCGGGATTTGAACTTCACCGGCGACGGCTACGTGAGCCGCCAGGACCTGGACGCGTATTTTGCGCGCAAGCACCGGGAGGCTTTTGCCCGGGCTGATGCGGATCATGACGCCTCGCTGAGCCCCAGCGAGTTTGCCCTGTTCCGGTTCTAGCGGCACCGGACTTTCAGCCCATCAAAAAGCGAAGGCCGCTCCGGAAACCCGGGGCGGCCTTTTTCCGGCTTGCGCCGCGCTTATTTCTTGAGCGGCGCGAGCATGACGTAGTCGTTGTCCTTGGCCGCGCTGTGGCACTGGATGCAGGGGTCGGCCTTGCCCTGGGCCATGATCTTCATGTCCGGACCGTACTTGAGCCACAGGTAGTCTCCGGCCGCGGGGTTGTAGCCCTTGCGCTTCGACATCACGGTGACGGCGGCCAGCTTGCCCGCGGCGGTGTAGTTCTCCTTCACGATGATGGCGCCGTCGGGCAGCATGCCCGCCTTGTCATTTATGGCCTTCAGCGCCAGCTTGTTCACATAGACGTTCTGCAGGGCGCCGTGCGGCTCCTTGCCCTGGCGCATCCTGGTGGTGCCAGGCATCAGGTCCCACTTCACGTAGGGGTCGGTTTTGAGGATGTGGCGCAAAAGGGAAGCGCCGTCGGCCGCGCCCATCATGCCCTGCGCGCCCATGGCCGCCTTGCCGCCCATCATGTCTTGCGCGTTCGCCGCGCCCTGTCCGGTCATCATGCCCGGCATTTGAGCCGCATCCGCAGCCATGAGCGCGGCAGGGGCGAGCAGCGCGCACAAGCCAACCAGACAGAAAAAGCGAGAGAATCGTTTGGACATGGAAGTTCCTCCTGTAACGGGGTGAGGGGGCTTTATCCTTCCTACGCCCGGCGCGGGGAATGTCAACGCGGGCCTGAGGCAAAAGGAAGGCCGCCCCGGTTTCCCGGAACGGCCTTGGTCTTGCTGCTTTTGTGTCTTTGCGGCGTTTTTATGCCGCTGCCTCAAACTGCGTTGTAACCCTGGGCGGCGCGTTAGGCGGAGTGCGCCTGCCTGATCCGTGACTGCTTGCAGGATCTGGCCATCATGCGTCCTCTGCCCCGGGTACTGTTCTCGGCCTTCTTCGCCGACGATCCACCTCTGCCTTTGCAGATTTTGCGCCGGTCTTTGGGCGCTCCTGGTGGTTGTCTCGGGCGGCCTCCCTCAAGCTCCTGGGAGGCGTCTTACGGAAACGGGTCAGGTACTTGTTGGTTTTCCACGGCCCCTTGCGGGCGGCGTGCCTGGCTGCGAATGAGCCGGGCTGGCTCTAAATGGAGAAACCATCCCTCAACCGGCTACGAAGCTTCCTGGTCCATTGGTGTGTCCTCCACTGGTAAGTTGAAGGAAAGGGCCTATGAGTCCTAGGTACGCTTTTCCGGCCGGATGTCAATGCACCTATCGGGGCAAGCCTAAAATTCTTGGGGCAGCCCCTTGAGCTGCGCCTGGGTGAACACCGGGCCGTCCACGCAGACGAACTTCTCGCCGATGTTGCAGCGGCCGCAAAGGCCGACGCCGCACTTCATGCGCCGCTCCAGGGTGGTCACTATCTGCTCGTCCTTGAAGCCGAGCTTTTCCAGCGCCTGAATGGTGAAGCGGATCATGATGGGGGGGCCGCAGGTGACGGCCACGGCGTTCTCCGGGCTAATGCCAAGGTCGGTGAGCACGGCGGGCACCACGCCGGTGCGGTGCTGCCAGCCCTTGTCCGGATTGTCCACGGTGAGCTCCACGCGCATGTCGCCGCGCTCCGCCCATTCTTTCAGTTCGTCCTTGAAGCACAGGTGCTCCGGCGTGCGGCCGCCGTAGATCAGCGTGATCTTGCCGTAGTCGGCGCGGTTGTCGAGCATGAAAAGCAGCAGGGTGCGCAGGGGGGCGAGGCCAAGGCCGCCGCCCACGAAGATGATGTCCTTGCCCTTCATGGCCTCGTAGTCGAAGTGGTTGCCCAGCGGACCGCGCAGGCCCACGGGATCGCCCTCGCGCAGGGTGTGCAGGCGGTGCGTCAGCTCGCCCACGCGCATGACGCTGAACTGCAGGTACTCCATGCGGGTCGGCGGGGAGCAGATGACGAAGGTGCTCTCCCCGGTGCCGAAGACCGAGAGCTGGCCCACTTGGCCCGGCTCGAAGCGGAATGCGCGCATGGCCGCCTCGTCCTGCAGAACCACGCGGAAGGTCTTGATGTCCGGCGTTTCATCGAAGGTTTCGATGATGGTGGCGAGTTGCGGCATGTAGGGGTTCTGGCTCACTGTTTTTCCCCTTTCTCCGGAATGTTTGATTCCAGAATAT
>Ga0209800_10003715_pt1 | contig 11847 bp, 6 predicted proteins | sample Higcelweek8metaG_FD_187174 | JGI IMG/M metagenome (GOLD analysis project Ga0209800, IMG submission 187174) | Freshwater pond sediment microbial communities from the University of Edinburgh, under environmental carbon perturbations - High... | ecosystem: Environmental > Aquatic > Freshwater >... | reverse complement strand
GAATGCAAAAGACAAAATTACGATCAGTATTATTCTGAATTATCTTTATGTCCTAAGCACCCAGGAACAGCTTAATATTGCGCTGGCACAGGTAGAAGCTACCCAAAAGAAAGTGGAACTTCTGGAAATAAAAAACGAGCAGGGAGCAATCACTCCGGCTGATCTTTACGATATGAAAGGGCAGCTTGCTAATGATGAGTTATCGGTGGTAAGCACAAAAAATAGCCTCGAAAGCGCAAAACTTACCCTTGCACAGCTTATGAATATCACTTATTCCGGGAATATGATGCTAACACCCATCAGCGACAGCACTATGCGGCCTTACGATGCTTCAATCAGCCAGGTGTATGAAAATGCGTTGCAACACCTAGCTCTTGTTAAATCTGCTGATCTGAAAGTGGCCGGTGCTGCCAAAAATATTAAGGCGATCAAAGGACAAATGCTGCCAACGCTTTATCTTTCCGGTGGCTTATATACCAACTATTCGGGTACAGCCAATACACAGGAATTTGTAAGTACATCGGATGTTCAAACCGCGGATTACGTGATGTTTAACAACGCAAGAATTCCAGTTTACACGCCGCAATCAACTTATAATTCAATCCCGATTACTTACGGAAGCCAGTTGAATAATAACTTCAACTCTGCTGTGACTTTAGGTTTGCAGATTCCTTTGTTGAACGGTTTGCAGGTTCGCAACAGGTTAAACCAGGCCAAAGTAGCCGAAAAGCAACTGAGCGTTGAAGCGCAAAATACCCGCGACATGCTTCGAAAAGCTATTGAGCTGGATTTTGTAAATATGAATTCCGATTATTCGGCTTACAAAATTTTGTTAAAGCAGGTGGATGATTTCAAAAAATCATTTCGTGCTGCCGAAGTCCGTTTTGAGCAGGGTGCAATTTCAACCGTTGATTATGTTATTGCAAAAAACAACCTCGACCGGGTGCTGATAAATTTAGTCTCGATTAAATACAATTATATACTCCGCACCAAATTGCTTGATTTTTACCAGGATAAGGGGTTGTGGTAAGAAGGTGAATTTATAGTTCTTAGTTTTTTGTACCCCCTCTGTCTCCCCCTGAAATCAGGGGGAGGACGTACTAAGAAAATTTTCTACAAGTCGGTGAATCATATTTTTGCACAATCCACTCCCTCCCTGTTTTTCAGGGAGGGCCGGGGTGGGTAAAAAAATCTTGCTCAAACCACAAACATATCTGTAATTTTATTCCTTCTAAAACCTCAGATAAAACGCCGTCCCCTCATTAACTTTCGACTGCACAGTTATAGTACCTTTATGCACCATCATAATCTGCTTGCAAAGGCTTAACCCAATGCCGTTGCCGTTTTTCTTGGTGCTGAAAAACGGGATAAAAATCTGTTCCAACACATCTTCCGGCATTCCCGAACCATTGTCGGCTACTTTGATAAGTATTTTGTTATCGTTATCGGTGTAAGCGCTTAAAACAATTTTTGGGTCAGGATTAGCTTTTACAGCATCTATCGAATTCAGGATCAGGTTTATAAGAACCTGCTCTATCAGTCCGGCATCAATTTCAACCGAGAGCAGCGGATCTTTTAAAATTACGGTCAGCTCAATGTTTTTCTGCTCCAATGTAGGCTGCATCAGCCGGTGGAGGTTGTCGAACAAACCGCTTATAAAAACCTTTGCCAGCGAGGCCTTGGTAATTTTATTCAGGTTGCGGTAGGTTTCGGTAAATTTCAGCAAACCTTCACTTCTTTTGCTTATGGTCTCAATGCCCAGTTCCAGGTCTTCTGCTATGCCTGCAGGATCATGAAGTTCTGCTTTAAACTGCTTTAACCTGCCTTGTAATGTATTGGCCAGCGACGAAATAGGTGCTACCGAATTCATAATTTCGTGAGTCATAACGCTGAGAAGTTTTTGCCAGGCTTTCGACTCGGTTTCTTCCAATACTTCGTTTACATTCTGAAACGCAATAAGCTTAAACTGCTCATTATCATTTTGAAAAGCTGTTGCCGACAACACCACTTTCAGACTGGTTTTTTCGCGGTGAATGGTGCTGATTATTCGTTCCCCGGGAGCTAAATCTACAATTTGTGCATATAGCACATGATCTCTTTTGTCCAGCGAATGTATGCTTTTCAGGTAAGGAACTTCCAGTATTTTCTTCAGCGACTCATTCATCCATTTGATTTCGCCACTTTTAATTTCGTAGGAAAGAATTCCGGTATCAACCAGTTCAAGGACTTTCTGCAGGTACTGATACTGCTGTTCCTTCTCTTTACTTACAATGCGAAAGGTAGTGTTGATTTCGTTAAATCCCTGCCGTAGCGATTGCACCTCAACCGGCGCCTGTTTTACATTAAAATATTTGGAGAAATCGCGGTAATGAATAGACTCAACAAACTGCTCCACTTCGTCCTGCGCTTTTTTATGCAGACGGTAAAAATCAACAACCTGGAAGATAATCACCGGCACTAGCACAAGATCGAAAATATAATGTTTTTGCAGAACCGTGAATGCAAATGCAAGGAGTGTGATTACCAGCAGCGTTACTTTCAGGATAACTCCGTAATTGTTTTTTCTAAATTTCATATTTGCCGAGTCTTCTGTACAGAGCTGTACGTGTTATTCCCAGTTCCTTGGCGGCTTTGGTGATGTTGCCGTTATTCTTGTCAATCACACGTAAAATGGTATTTTTTTCGATGTTGCTCAGTTTGGTTTCATCGCCTTGTGCCGAAATGGTTTGATTGGATGATTCTATAGGCGAGAAAATAATTTCATCAGGCGTTAGTTCATTTCCATCCGACATAATTATTACTCTCTCAATAATATATTGCAATTCACGCACATTGCCGGGAAAACGGTATTCTTCAAGTTTTTGCAAGGCTGAATCGGAAAATGAAATGTTTGTTTTAAAATATTTGGCCGAATACATTTTTACGAAATGATCAACCAATAAGCGGATATCTTCCTTGCGTTTGCGCAATGGCGGGACTACGATTTCAACAGTATTGATGCGGTAAACCAGATCTTTCCTGAAACGGTTTTCATTTGCTAATTCATTCATAGGCAGATTTGTAGCGCAAATCAGGCGTATGTCGAAGGGGATGGCCTGGTTGGAGCCAAGTCGCGTTACCTGCCTGTTTTGCAACACCGATAACAATTTAGCCTGCTGCTGCAATGTAATATTTCCTATTTCATCCAGAAACAAACTTCCGCCGCTGGCAGCTTCGAACCTGCCTGTACGATCCTCACGGGCATCAGTAAAGGCGCCTTTTTTATGACCGAATAGTTCACTTTCAAACAAAGTTTCAGTAAGCGCTCCTATATCCACTTTTACGAAAGCCTGTTTACTGCGCAGCGATTTCCTGTGAATGGCTGCAGCAATCAGGTCCTTGCCTGTACCGTTTTCGCCAAGGATAAGTATATTGGCATCAGTTGGGGCTATTTTATCAATTTTCGCAAAAATATCAAGCATTACGTTACTGTTGCCAATAAGTTCGGGATATGAGTTCTTATTTAAAACCGCGGTTATTCCGGAGGTAGATGCCTGTGCCCTTTTCCTGATGGTTTCGGTGATGGTATGAAGCAGTTTTTCGTTGTGCCATGGTTTTACAACAAAATCCGAAGCGCCTTCTTTAAGCGATCGCACTGCCAGGTCAATATCTCCATATGCCGTGATCATGATAACCGATATGCCTGGTTTCATTTCCTTAATGCGCCTGAGCCAGTACAAACCTTCGTTTCCGGTATTGATGGAAGCGTTAAAATTCATATCCAGCAGCACCAGGTCGAAAGGGCGGGAGGTAATCAGCGAGGGAATATTCTCGGGGTTTTTCTCAGTAAATACTTCCTGAAGTTCAGTTTTTAGCAACAGCCGCACAGCGGTAAGTACATCCGCATCATCATCAATTACCAAAATGCTTGCTTTTAATAAACTCATATTGGGTGAGGTATTTTTGAACTGATTCGTTTTCTGCTTAGTAAGAAACAACCTGATGTCTCTATCTGTTCAGAATAGTCAGACAAATGGATGCCTTATGTAGCAAGGATCAAATTTAGGGATTTCTGAAGGATAATTAATATGTTTGATTTGACCCTCAAATACGGTGTGGTGGCGTTACCAGATTGCCAGGTAGCACGAAATACCTTGATGTTTTACGAGTCGTTTGATTTGTGACAAGAAAATGTGCTATACTGCAAACGAATATTCGGATTGACCTTTTTTTAGGAGCCGTAATAAAGATAATGCTCCCCGATAACAATGTTGCAATGTTTTTATTGAAGTTGATTGGGGTATAATTTTTTGTATTTTTGAGCCAAATACTCCTGTGATGCAATTAGCCAAGGGCGATAATTACTTTAAGGATCATGCGCTAGCAATCAATGTTTGCAAGGTAAACCGTATGAAGAATATTTCGCACGACAATGATCTCACCGAGGTTGAACACCACCATGATTTTATCGAAATTGTGTTTATAACCAAAGGCAAAGGCACACAGGTTATCAGTAATAACGAGTACGATGTGAGCGAAGGTGATATTTTTATTCTGCAGGGCTTTCAGAATCATTATTTTAAAAATGCTAGTAAAGCGGAAATTATAAATGTGATGTATGATCCGGTTAAAAGTAATGACCTGGTGTCGGCTGACGTAAAAACGATTGACGGTTACAGCGCACTTTTTATCCTCGAACCCCGCTACCGCGACCGTATGCATTTTAGGAATATGCTGCATCTCAACAGGGTTGACCTTGCAAAATCAGAATACATTCTGAATAGTATGTTGCATGAAGCATCGCAAAAAGAGCCTGGTTATGAGCCTTTTCTGAAAAATAAACTGGAAGAAATCATCATTTTTCTTTCGCGTAAATACTCGCAGATCAGCATCCCGAAAGCAAAATCGCTGGTCAGGATCGGGAAGGCAATTGATTATATTGAGAATAATTTTCACAACAATATTTATGTTCAGCAGCTTGCAGAGCTTACGTTTATGTCAATTCGCAATTTTCAGCGTGTTTTTAAAGAAGCTACCGGACTATCACCTAACGATTATTTGCTCGACCTGCGCATACAGTATGCCTCGAAACTGCTGACTGAAACGGATTCAGCTATTTATGATGTTTCAGGACGTGTTGGGATATCGGACTGGTTTTATTTTTCAAAAGCTTTCAAAAAGAAGTTTGGCGTAAGCCCGTTGAATTACCGCAAGCAGAATAAATTGGCGTGAGTAAGGCTTTGGGTTTTGAAGTTCAAAGGTTCAAAAGTTCAATTGCCTGCGGCGTTCAAGGGTTCAATAGCCTGCGGCGTTAAAAGGATTAAGGTTCAATTGCCTGCGGCGTTCAAGGGTTCAATAGCCTGCGGCGTTAAAAGGATTAAGGTTCAATTGCCTGCGGCGTTCAAGGGTTCAATTGCCTGCGGCGTTCAAAGGTTTGAAGCGATTTGGAATTTGGTCCTTGGAATTTGGATCTTGGAATTTGGATCTTGGCCCTTCCCTAACCCCTAACTCCTAAAACCTAACTCCTCCTTCATTTGGCGCAATAATACATTTTATTTTCATAATAGTACAAGTAATCAGCTTGTGGTTGGTATACATTTGTATTTCAATAACTTCATGAACCCTGCTTATGTATTTATTAGGCCTTGATGTCGGGACATCATCAATAAAAGCATCTATCCTAAATGCTGTCACCGGCGAATGCACTGCCACCGCCAGCTCTCCGGAAACCGAAATGGAGATCATAGCTCCCAAAGCCGGTTGGGCCGAGCAGGACCCTGAACTTTGGTGGAAACATACACGGCTCGCCATTGCTGCCGCTTTGTGGAAAGCAATGATAAATCCTGAAGAAATTGATGCTATAGGCATTTCGTACCAGATGCATGGACTGGTGTGTGTAGATAAGGATTTTAAAGTTCTGCGAAATGCAATTATATGGTGCGACAGCCGTGCCGTTGATTATGGAAATACTGCATTTAAAGAAATTGGTCCCGAAAAATGCCTTTCTCATTTGCTCAACTCTCCGGGCAATTTTACTGCTTCAAAGCTTAAATGGGTTAAAGAAAATGAACCCGAAGTTTATAACCGTATTCATAAAATCATGCTTCCCGGCGATTATATTGCGGCAAAACTTACCGGCGATATTTGTACAACCGAATCAGGACTTTCGGAAGGTATTTTTTGGGATTTTAAACACCGGCGCCCGGCAGAAAGTGTGCTGAAATACTTTGGCTTTAATAAAAAGATTCTTGCCGATATCGTTCCTACATTCGGTTACCAGGGCAAAGTTACCGAACTGGCGGCTGTAAGTACCGGGTTAAAATCCGGAACTCCGGTGAGTTATCGCGCTGGCGATCAGCCGAATAATGCATTTTCACTCAATGTACTTAACCCAGGCGAAATCGCCGCAACAGCAGGTACATCAGGCGTTGTTTATGGAGTCAGCAATCTGGTGCAATATGATCCTTTGTCGCGGGTAAATACTTTTTTGCATGTAAACAATGCCGATACCGCTCTCCGTAACGGAATTCTTCTTTGTGTAAACGGAACGGGTATTATGAATTCGTGGATTAAAAAAATGGCCGGCGAAAGCATAAGTTATGATCAGATGAATGAACTGGCGGCTTCAATAAAACCAGGATCCGATGGTTTGCTTATCCTTCCTTTCGGGAATGGCGCCGAGCGTGTTCTCGAAAACATTGAAACAGGCTGCAGCATTCACAACCTGAATTTTAATATCCACGGCAAAGCACATTTATACAGGGCTGCCCAAGAAGGAATTGCTTTTGCGCTGTATTACGGAATAAAGGTGATGCAGAAAATGGGTGTCGAAATAAAGGTGATCCGAGCCGGGAAAGCCAATATGTTCCTAAGCCCGGTTTTTTCGCAAACGCTGGCCGATATTTCCGGCGCTACCATTGAATTGTATAATACTGACGGATCGCAGGGCGCAGCCCGCGGTGCAGGAGTTGGAGCCGGAATTTACAAGGATTTTGAAACTGCTTTTGCCGGACTAAAAAAGTTAGAAACAATTTCCCCTTCCACCGACAATCTCACGCTAACAAAAGCTTACGAAAATTGGGAAAAAGCACTTGCGAAATAGATCAGAAATCAAAAATGTAAATTGAAACCTTTACGTGTGTAAAAATTAATGGTCTTGGAACAATCTCCAGACCTTGAACCCTTGAACCCTAGAACATTGAACCTTAAACGCGCAGCCTTGAACCTTTGAACGCTCAGCCTTGAACCTTTGATCGCGAAGCATTGAACTTTTGAACCTTTGAACGCACAGCATTGAACCTATGAACGCGAAGCATTGAACTTTTGAACCTTTGAACGCACAGCATTGAACCTATGAACGCGAAGCAATTGAACCTTTGAACCTTGAACGCGCAGCCTTGAACCTTTGAACGCGCAGCAATTGAACCTTGAACCTTTGAACGCGCAGCCTTGAACTCTTCAAACTCTTCAAACCCTTCAAACCCGAAACTCTTCAAACCATTGAACCCTTAAACTAACCACCAAACATACATAATATGAAACCCCTAATCGGAAGTAAAGAATTTTTCCCTGGAATAGGAGAAATTAAATTTGAAGGTACTGAATCGCATAATTCTTTGGCATTCAGGTATTACGATGAGAATAGAATGATCGGAGGCAAAACGATGAAAGAATATTTTCGTTTTGCAATGGCATACTGGCATACACTCTGTGGCACGGGCGGCGATCCGTTTGGTCCGGGAACCAAAGATTTTCCCTGGGAAACATCCGATGATCCCATGCAACGTAACCGCGATCGGATGGATGCTGCTTTCGAATTTATGAGTAAAGTAGGCATCTCTTTCTGGTGTTTTCACGATACTGATATTGCTGGCGACGGCAGAGTAAAGGAAATTGAGGAAAACCTTGCTGAAATGGTCACATATGCAAAAGAAAAACAAGCAGCCTCAGGCATTAAGCTTTTGTGGGGAACCGCCAATGTGTTTTCAAATCCGCGTTATATGAACGGAGCCTCAACCAATCCTGATTTTTTGGCAGTTGCTCATGCCGGAACACAGGTTAAAAATGCCATCGACGCTACCATTGCGCTGGGTGGCGAAAACTATGTTTTCTGGGGCGGACGCGAAGGTTATATGTCGCTTCTCAATACCAATACCAAACGTGAAAAGGAGCATCTCGCACGTTTCTTAACCATGGCCCGCGACTATGCCCGTGGCAAAGGTTTTAAAGGGACTTTCCTTATCGAACCAAAACCTATGGAACCAACCAAACATCAGTATGATTTTGATACTGAAACGGTTATTGGCTTCTTGAGGCATTTCGGTCTGGATAAGGATTTTAAACTGAATATCGAAGTAAATCATGCAACCCTTGCTGGACATACGTTTGAGCATGAACTCCAAATGGCTGCCGATGCAGGATTACTTGGAAGTATTGATGCCAATCGGGGCGATAGTCAGAATGGCTGGGATACCGACCAGTTTCCTATTAATATTTACGAAACGGTTGAGGCAATGCTGGTAATTTTGCAGGCAGGCGGTTTTACAACCGGAGGAATTAATTTCGATGCAAAAACGCGCCGTAATTCCACTGACCTGGAAGATATTTTTATCTCCCATATCGCAGCAATGGATACATTTGCACGGGCACTTATTATTGCCGACCGTATTTTACGCGAGTCGGATTTCCTTAAACTCAGGAAAAACCGCTATGCTTCTTTCGATGCCGGTAAAGGCAAAGAATTTGAAGATGGAAAACTAAAACTCGACGATCTGCGTACTATTGCGCTTTCGGAGGGTGAACCGGCAACCAGCAGCGGCAAACAGGAAAAGTACGAACAGCTTATTAATATGTATATCTGATATGGGTAACAGGATTCAATCGCTTAATCAGAGCGGAGGTAATTTAGGGTATGTTGCTGTCCTGACTTTTATAGCTACACTGGGCGGACTGCTTTTCGGATACGATACCGCGGTGATTTCCGGAACCGTGAGCTCACTTAAAGTTGTATTTATCGATCCTAACAACTGGCCTGAAACCGTTGCTAATTCATGGCATGGATTCCTGGTTTCGTCGGCATTGATAGGTTGTATAATCGGCGGACTTACAGGCGGACTTGTGAGTGTTAAACTCGGCCGTAAAAAAGGACTTCTGCTGGCTGCCGTTTTGTTCCTGATTTCTGCAATCGGATCAGCAATGCCTGAGATGTTTTTCCGTCCGATCGGGCAGGCTGACCATACTTTTATGTACCACTTTATCTTTTACCGTATCATAGGAGGAATAGGCGTGGGCCTGGCTTCCATGCTTTCGCCTATGTATATTGCAGAAATGTCGCCAGCCAATATGCGCGGTAAACTTGTGTCGTGGAACCAGTTTGCCATCATCTTTGGTATGCTGGTGGTTTATTTCGTCAATTACACTATTGCCCTTAGTGGCGATGCGAACTGGCTCGACAGCATCGGATGGCGCTGGATGTTCGCTTCCGAAATAATCCCTGCGTCATTGTTTCTGATTTTATTGTTTTTCGTTCCCGAAACCCCGAGGTACCTGGCGCTGAAAAACAACGAAGAAAAGGCGATGAAAATCCTGAGCAAAATCAACGGCCCCGCAGTTGCAGGCGTTGTGATGGACGAAATAAAATCCACTCTTAAAGCCACTTCGGGGAAATTATTCAGCTACGGATATGTGGTAATTATTGCGGGTGTTTTACTATCTGTTTTTCAGCAGTTTGTGGGTATAAATGTAGTTCTGTATTATGCTCCCGAGATATTTAAAAACCTGGGATCGAATACCAACGATTCACTTATGCTCACCATCATCGTTGGAATTATCAATCTTTCGTTTACTGTACTGGCCATTTTTACGGTTGACCGGTTCGGACGGAAACCACTACAGATTGTTGGTGCTTTAGGTATGGCTTTGTTTATGTTTATGCTTGGATTTTCATTTTTCTTTGGAAAACTGGGCGTAATAGCGATGGTTTCGATGCTGGGATATGTTGCATGTTTTGCATTTTCCTGGGGCCCGATTACCTGGGTGCTGCTTTCGGAGTTATTTCCGAATAAAATACGCGGAGGAGCAATGGCAATAGCAGTTGCAGCTCAGTGGATAGCAAACCTGGTTATTTCATGGACTTTCCCGATAATGAACAGCAGCACCGAGCTCACACGACTGTTTAACCATGGATTTGCGTATTGGATTTATGGTTTTATGGGATTGCTTGCCGCATGGTTTGTATGGAAAATGGTTCCCGAAACCAAAGGCAAAACGCTGGAACAGATTGAAAAGCTCTGGCTGAAAAAGTAATTTCTGAAAAGTAAGATTGGTTGAATTAGTTTGCTATTTCTGATAAACTGATTTCTCATCGTTCTAAATATATGGAAATCATTAATTAACGATAGTTTTACTATGTTGATTATTGATTTCTTTTGTTTTGTGCATTTTGCAACAAGTCGTGTGTCAGAATTCATAAATTTTGAAAGATTGTAAGTTTTGAATATTTCCTTATCCCTTACCGGAATATCTGTATAATCCTTAGATTTGTATGGTTTCTGATGTTCTCGTTGTGGCTGCATGCATTGTATTATCAGTCAAAATTCACAAACTTTAATAGTTGTAAACAAATAATCCAATGAAGCCTTTCCATAAATTCCTCCTACTGTTAACATTTTGCTTTTTAGCTGCTTACACTGTTTTTGCACAGAATGCCCAGCCATCATATCCCATTTCGCCTGTACCTTTTACTTCGGTGCATGTAAATGACGATTTCTGGGCGCCGCGGATTAAAATCAACCATGATGTCACCATTCCGATTGCCATACAGAAAAGCAGGGAAACAGGCCGCATCAAAAATTTTATGATAGCCGGCAAGGTTGAAACAGGCTCTTTCTGTTCGCTTTATCCGTTCGACGATTCTGATGTTTATAAAATTATTGAAGGAGCTTCTTTTTCGCTACAGACTTTCCCGGATACTAAACTTTCGCTTACTCTCGATACACTTATTTACTACATCGGACTGGCGCAGGAACCTGATGGCTATCTTTACACCAACCGCACCATCGATTCGAATAATATGCACGAATGGGTGGGTAAAAAACGCTGGGAAAAAACTCCTGAACTCAGCCACGAACTGTATAACCTCGGCCATTTATACGAGGCTGCTGTTGCTCATTTTCAGGCTACCGGCAAAAGGACTTTACTGGATATTGCTATAAAAAGTGCCAACCTGGTTTATTCCGATTATATCGGTAAACAATTGCCTTATTATCCTGGTCACCAGGTAATTGAAATGGGTTTGGTGAAATTGTATGGCGTTACCGGCGACAAAAAATATCTCGAACTGGCTCAGTACATGCTCGATATCCGTCATAACGGCGACGAATACAACCAGGCACACAAACCGGTTGTGGATCAGGATAAAATTGTGGGTCATGCTGTGCGGGCAACGTATATGTATTCGGGAATGGCTGATGTGGCTGCGATAACTGGCAATCAGCTGTATAACAGTGCGCTGACTAAAATTTGGGATGATCTTATTAATACAAAATATTACATAACCGGCGGTCTGGGTTCCGGTGGTGACAACGAAGGATTCGGTGAACCTTATTTTTTGCCCAATATGTCGGCTTACTGCGAAACCTGCGCTTCTATCAGCAATGTTTTCTGGAATTACCGCATGTTTCTTTTGCATGGCGAATCGAAATACTTTGATGTACTCGAACGCAGTCTTTACAATGCTTTACTTTCAGGGGTTTCGCTCAGCGGCGACCGTTTCTTTTATCCTAATCCTCTCGAATCGCGCGGACAGCACGAACGTTCCGCATGGTTTGGCTGCGCTTGCTGCCCCAGTAATGTTTGCCGTTTTATTCC
>Ga0209800_10003712_pt1 | contig 11851 bp, 10 predicted proteins | sample Higcelweek8metaG_FD_187174 | JGI IMG/M metagenome (GOLD analysis project Ga0209800, IMG submission 187174) | Freshwater pond sediment microbial communities from the University of Edinburgh, under environmental carbon perturbations - High... | ecosystem: Environmental > Aquatic > Freshwater >... | reverse complement strand
CCTTCCTTTCTCCTACCTTATTGAAAGCAACGATGAAAGCATACTCGTCCCGGGAATAAACCTGAGAAGTGTTGGGACTATAAGAGACGCACAGAAATGGCCTGTCCGCGACAGGAGAAAAGATCCGGTCAAGCACGACCAGGTTAATTTCAATCTTTTAAGTCCTTATACTATCCGTAAAATGTTTGAAGGCAGAGAACTTCTCCGTAATTTGAAATCAGTGTCAGGAACAGGTTCCGGATCCTATTCTTACAATAATATGAAGATCAAAGGCAGTTCGCTTGAAAAGGGGATTGAACTTTACCAGACCGGGATAAATAAATTCCTGGGTAACTCACTTATTAAAAGACTTGAGAACATTAATTTCAAGTCGAACACCGAATTGCAGAAAAGACTCGCTCCGGATCAGTCGATGGGAAAAGGGGAATGGGTTGACATTGCAGGGTTGATTGCACCAAAACAGGCGGTAAGCAAGCTTCTGGATGATATCGAATCGGACAAGATAAATACAATTGAAGGGGTTACGGAAGCATTCAGGAAGATGCATGGGTCTTATTATAAATGGGAATGGACATGGGCATGTGAAAGGATTGAAGAAGAGACAGGTAAATCTGTTAAAGATTTCACAGCTGCTGATATAATCGGAATGGTCGAAAAATGGAAAAAAAGCGTTATTGACCTTGATAAAATGCTATACGACGATGCCAGGAAGGAATTCAATCTTTCTTCGATGACCGGATTTGGAATTGATGGTGGAGATGAGATTAAAAAGCTTGATTTTGAAGAGGTCAGAGGTGATTTTCATTCAAACAGCGTTGTTGCTGCCATACAGGAACACATCAGGCAGAAGAGTGCCCTCGGGGATGAACTTATTGAACGAATGAACAAGTTAAAAAACTAAAGGTTTTATCTTCCCGAGTACATCTTATCGTAATATTTCTCATAATCCCCCGAAATAATTCTTTCGAGCCATTTACTGTTGGAAAGGTACCAGTCGACTGTTTTTTCAAGTCCCGCAGCAAATTCAGGAATAGGAGCCCATCCAAGTTCGCTCTGAAGCTTTGATGAATCAATGGCATAGCGCTGGTCATGCCCGGGCCGGTCCTTAACATATGTAATCAGCTTTTCTGAAGTACCGGCAGAACGACCAAGCTTCCGGTCCATAATTTTGCACAGAAGTTTAATAAGGTCAATGTTTTTCCATTCGTTATTACCGCCAATATTATAGGTCTCGCCGGTCTTTCCCTTGTGAAATATCAGATCAATTGCTGAGGCATGGTCTTCAACATACAGCCAGTCGCGGATATTCTCTCCCTTTCCATAAACAGGAATAGGTCTGTCGTTCTTTATATTATTTATTGCCAACGGAATTAGTTTCTCCGGGAACTGGTTCGGACCATAATTATTTGAGCAATTGGAGATTATGACGGGGAGCCCGAATGTGTGTCCATATGCTCTTACCATGTGGTCGGAGCTTGCCTTGGAAGCAGAATAGGGACTTTTCGGATCATATGCTGTTTCCTCAGTAAACATGCCATCTTTCCCAAGCGATCCGTAAACTTCATCAGTGGAGATATGATAAAACAATTTGCCCTCAATATTGTCCTTCCATAAACTAAGGGCGGCATTTAGCAGGTTAACGGTTCCAACTATGTTTGTATAAACAAATTCATCGGGTGCCGTAATTGACCTGTCAACATGCGATTCAGCTGCCAGATGGATTATTCCGTCAAAACGGTGCTTTTTGAAAAGATCTAAAACGACCTGTTTGTTGACAATATCAGTTTTTTCGAAAAGATAATTGTTCTTTTTCTCGATATCTGCCAGGTTCTCAAGATTTCCTGCATATGTAAGTTTGTCTGCATTTACTATTCTGTATCCGGGATATTTGTTTACAAACATCCTCACTACATGTGATCCTATGAATCCGGCACCGCCGGTAACAAGTATACTTTTTTCAGGTGCCATTATTTTTTATCCTTTCTTATATATTTTTCCCATTCCCAGGCTGTTTTCATCGATTCATCAAGGGTGCTGACGGTCCTCCATCCAAGTTCCCTGTTTGCAAGAGATGGATCAGCCCATATCTTTTCAATATCTCCGGCCCTACGCCCGGTAATCTGGTAATTCAGACTGATGCCCGTAACCCTTTCAAATGATTTAATTGCTTCAAGTACCGAAACCCCCGTACCCGTTCCGAGATTAAAAACCTCATAATTTGAGTTGTTTCTGTTTTCAACAAGTCTCTTAACAGCTGTTACATGAGCTTTAGCCAGGTCAACAACATGCAGATAATCCCTGATGCACGAGCCATCGGGAGTATTGTAATCATTTCCGAAAACCTTCAGTTCTTTCCTGAGGCCATAGGCAGTCTGGGTTATATATGGGACAAGATTCTCAGGAACTCCTCTGGGAAGTTCGCCGATAAGGGCTGAAGGATGAGCTCCGATAGGATTAAAATATCTTAATGCGATTGCTTTTATTTTTTCGGTTGCAGCAGCAGTATCTCTTATGATCTCTTCCCCGACCTGTTTTGTATTGCCATAAGGCGACATAGCAGGCTGAATGGGTGCATCTTCTGCCACGGGAAGTCTTTCCGGCTGTCCGTAAACTGTGCATGATGAAGAAAAAACAAGATTCGGAATACCATAAGTTTTCATAGCTTCCAGGAGGTTTATCAACGACAGAAGATTGTTTCTGTAATACTCAAGTGGCTTGTTAACAGATTCTCCGACAGCTTTGTATGCAGCAAAATGGATTATACCTTCAACGTTTTCCTGCTTCTGCAGGAAGGTATTCAATTTGTCCCTGTCACATATATCAAAAACAGCAAGTCCGGGCTTGATACCCGTTATCTGGAAAATGCGGTCTACAACTTCTGCTTCGGAATTGTAGAGATTATCAATAATCATTACATCAAATCCGTCTTCAATAAGCTCAACGGTTGTATGGGAACCGATGTATCCTGTCCCTCCAGTCACAATTATTTTCTTTTTCATCATATGTTCAGGTAAATATTTTTCCTGGCTTTTAATGGTTTTTTAATATAGGGTGATAATCCCCTACAAGTCCGACAGGGTTGGAATTTCTTATGGTGAATGCAGTGATTACCGATTGGCGGGCATCATTGAGCCCGAAACCTCTCCCGGCAATAATCTCCCTGTAGGAAGTTGTATGAAGCTCTCCGAATCCTTCACTGAATTCTATCTCCTCGCCATCCACAACGATAGATCTGAAGGTTCTTTTTCCGGTTTCTTTTACCGATTCGGGGAGATCATTGTAATCGATACTGAGGAACCATCTTACCCTGGCATTTTCGAGTTCCAGATATCCGGCAGCCTTATTTGGCTGCGATATATGTACAATATTCCTGGTAGTATCACCAAATATCCAGGTCAGCATATCAAAGAAATGGATACCAATATTGGTTGCCACACCGCCTGACTTCTGGACATCTCCTTTCCATGAAATGTAGTACCAGTTTCCCCTGCTTGTAATATATGAAAGGTCAATATCATAGACCTTATCTTTGGGACCATTTTTGATTTTCTCCCTCAGCTCAACAATTTTGGGATGAAGGCGTAATTGCAGAATAGTATATATTTTGCGGCCAGTTTCGTTTTCGATTTCCTGAAGAGCTTCCACATTCCAGGGATTAAGCACGATTGGCTTTTCACATATTGCCTCAGCCTGGTGCCTTAAAGCAAACCGTATATGGGAATCGTGGAGATAATTAGGAGAACAGATGCTGACATAGTCAATCTTGGTTCCGGTCCTCTTAAGCTTATCAAAGTGCCTGTCGAACCTTTCAAACTCAACAAAGAAATCACTCTGGGGAAAATATCCGTCAAGAAGTCCAACGCAGTCGAACTTATCGAGGCTTGCAAGAAGATTATTGTCGGTGTCTTTTATTGCTCTGAGATGACGGACAGCAATATAGCCTGCCGCTCCGATAAGACCAAAATTTTTAGGATTCGATTCCATTTTAATTTAAAATAAAAAAAACTACTTATCAACCTTAATAACATTTCCATCCTGAATTCTGTACTTTTCTCCGCTTTCAGGGCAGATTGCATACCCATTTTCATCGAATTGAAGCTTGTGCCCGTATTCGCTCATCCAGCCGGTCTGCCTTGCAGGATTCCCCACAACCAGGGCGTAAGGCTTTACATCCTTAGTAACAACAGCCCCTGCGCCGATAAAGGAATATTTGCCTATCCGGTTTCCGCATACGATTGTTGAATTGGCCCCTATGGATGCCCCTTTCTCAACCAGCGTCGGAACATAACTGTCTTTTCTGATAATTGCACTTCTTGGATTGACGATATTTGTGAAAACCATCGATGGGCCAAGAAAGACATCGTCTTCGCAAACAACACCTGTATAAATAGATACGTTATTCTGAACTTTCACATTCTTTCCAAGCTTTACACCGGGTGATATCACAACATTCTGACCAATGTTGCAATTTTCGCCAATTTCGGAGCCGGTCATTACGTGACTGAAATGCCATATTCTGGTTCCATTGCCTATTCTGGTACCTTCGTCTATAACCGCAGTTTCATGGGCAAAATATTCTTTTTCCATTATTGATTTCTTTCAAAAAAGTTTAGAATTATTTTTGTAATGAAATCAAGCTGATCCTGTTCCATTTCAGTATGCATAGGCAATGAGAGCACCTCTTTGCATAGTATGTTCGTAACTGGGAAATCAGATTCCTTATACCCGAGATACCGGTAAGCTTCCTGCATGTGGAGCGGACCCGGATAGTAAATCATTGCAGGTATCTTATATTCTTCCAGGTACTTCTTCAGATCATCCCTCTTCCCGTTTTTAACCCTGATAGTATACTGATGAAAAATATGTGATGAATAGTTTTCCCTTACCGGAACCTCAATCCCGGAACAACCTGCAAAAGCTTTATCATAAAAATCAGCAACTGCTCTTCTCGCATCATTAAACTGATCGAGATATTTAAGCTTGACTCTTAATATTTCTGCCTGGATTGTATCAAGCCTTGAATTGACACCAATATCATTGTAATGATAGCGCTCTTTCATTCCGTGATTTGCAATGCTCCTTAGCTTAATTGCGAGTCCATCATCATTTGTATATACTGCTCCCCCGTCGCCATAGCATCCAAGGTTTTTTGAAGGGAAAAATGATGTAGTGCCTGCGTTCCCTATCGTACCTGCTTTTTCTATAGTACCATCAGGAAAGATATAATCGGTTCCTGTTGCCTGCGCTGCATCTTCTATAACGAAAAGGTCATGTTCCCGGGCAAGCTTCATTATTCCATCCATGTCGGAACATTGTCCGAAAAGATGAACAGGGACTATTGCCCTGGTCTTCCGGGTTATTGCATTCCTTATTTCTCTGACTGATAGATTATAATTTCCGGGCTCCGGATCGGCAATAACAGGTTTAAGACCTAACAGGGCAACTGCTTCGACTGTGGCAATAAAAGTAAAATCGGTGGTAATGACCTCATCACCGGGTTTCAGTCCAAGCGACATCATTGCGAGCTGAAGAGCATCTGTTCCGTTGGCACATGAAATAACATGCTTTACACCAAGATAAGCCTGCAATTCCTGCTCGAAAAGTTTTACTCCCGGTCCCTTTATAAAGGCTGTTGAATTTATAACAGAAAAAATCGCTTCATCAATTTCGGACCTGAATCTTTCATACTGGGTCTTCAGGTCAACCATCTGGATATCTCTCATTCGAAAGAATTTATTAAAGGTACGAAGATAATATTTTTCAACTGAAATATTTTTAACTACTAAGGACTCAAATCATATATGATTCCGACCCCCGGATGGGGACAACGTGTTGTTAAAATGTTAATAACATCACCCTGTTTTTTTAGGGAAAGCCTCCAGTATGATCTTAATTTGCTTACCAGGAAACAATTATTTTTGTGGATATAAAAGCTTTCATAAGGGAACTGTTATTCGTGCACGACTGCGTCATTGTACCGGACTTTGGAGGGTTTATAGGTAACTTCTCCCCGGCACTTGCTGATGATAGTTCCGGAACTTTTTATCCTCCTGTCAAGAAGATCTCCTTCAATAGCAACCTGAATCACAACGACGGACTTCTTATCGGCAAAATTTCCCAGGCAACCGGGGTCAATTACGGAGATTCCCGCCATATGGTTGAAGAGTTTGTAAAAGAACTTAAAGGCAGACTGGCAAAAGGAGAAAAGGTAGTGTTTGATCATATCGGGACATGTGTTTACAATAAGGAAAACAATATCCTGTTTGAGCCTGAACCAAATATAAATTATCATGCTGGTTCGTTCGGACTTGAACCATTTCAGTGGTATCCGGCCAGGGAATATGATGTACGGAGAAGAGTGACCAGGCATATCAGCAGGGAACCGGTAAGGATCAGCGCCACAAGGAAGAACCTTTGGAGAGCTGCTGTTCTGATTCCTGTTCTGGCACTGCTTATAGCTGTGCCGCTGAAAACTGATCGTTTTAAAACCAGGGTTGAGGCAACTTCACTTAATCCCCTTGTAACTGCCGAATTTGAAAATAATAAAAAAGCAATCGATGAGGCTGCCGTCATTGTGCCTGACACCAGTAATCCGGTTATGCCTGAAACGCCAGCCGCACCAGTTGATGAAGTTCAATATACAATAATTACAGGAAGCTTTAAATCGGAGGAAAACGCCCTTTCGCATGTGGAAATCCTTAAAACCGACGGCTATGAACCCGAGGTGCATCAGGCTTCAAATGGTTTTTACAGGGTCACAGCCATGATATGCACCAGCAAGGAAACTGCCCTTTCGACAAGAGACAGCATCTCAAAGAAATTCCCGGGAACCTGGATCTCGAAAAAATAATCTATTTTATCGTACTTCCGTTGCTGACTTTTTCAGCAGGTGTAACCATTACAAGTTTTCCGTCCATGTCTTCCGCCATAAGGATCATTCCTTTTGACTCAATCCCCTTTATTTTTCTTGGTTCAAGATTAGCGACAATGGAGATCTGCTTTCCGATGATTGACTCAGGTTCATAATACTCTGCAATTCCTGATACTATTGTTCTGACATCGAGGCCTGTATCAATCTTCAGCCTTAAGAGCTTGGTAGTTTTTGGTACTTTTTCCGCTTCAAGTATAGTTGCTGTCCTGATATCGACCTTTGAAAAGTCGTCAAATGTCACCGGGTCCCTGGAGGGCAATATTTTTGCTGATGCCGATTCATTTGCTTTTTTGGTAGATTCCAGCTTGCTTATCTGTGCCTGGATCGCTTCATCCTCAATCTTATCAAAAAGAAGTCCCGGTTTATCAATAAGATGACCCGGCTTAAGAAGATCATCTTTTCCTGCCTCGTCCCATTTCCTGAGATCGATGTTTATCCATTTTCTCAGCTTGCTCATCGAGAAAGGCAGAAATGGCTCAAGAACTATTGTGAGATTTGCTGTGATCTGCAGAGCAACATTCATTATTGTTTTTACCCTTTCCGGATCGGTTTTATCAATCTTCCAGGGTTCAGCATCAGCCAGATATTTATTCCCGAGCCTGGCAAGATTCATTGCTTCCCTGAGTGCTTCCCGGAACCTGTAAGATTCAATACTGGTTTCAACATTCTCCCGGATCTTTGAAATTTCTTTCAGTACCGAGTTATCGTTTGCATCAGCTTCCCCTCTTGCCGGTACCTTACCTTCGTAATATTTGCCGGTGAGAACCAGTGTGCGGTTAACGAAATTACCAAGAATGGCAACAAGTTCATTGTTATTGCGGGCCTGAAAATCTTTCCAGGTGAAGTCATTGTCCTTTGTTTCAGGGGCATTGGAACAAAGAGTGTATCTCAGAACATCCTGCTTGCCCGGGAATTCTTTAAGGTACTCATGAAGCCAGACAGCCCAGTTACGCGATGTTGAGATCTTGTCATTTTCGAGATTGAGAAACTCATTTGCCGGAACATTCTCAGGAAGTATGAATGACCCTTCAGCTTTTAGCATTGCCGGGAAAATTATACAATGGAATACGATATTATCTTTCCCTATGAAGTGAACCAACTTTGTCTCCTGATCCTTCCAGTATTTTTCCCAGTCAGGTGTAAGTTCTTTTGTTGCAGATATATATCCAATTGGCGCATCGAACCACACGTACAGAACTTTCCCCTTTGCCCCCTGTACAGGAACGGGTACACCCCAGTCAAGATCCCGGCTTACTGCCCTCGGCTGGAGTCCCTGATCGATCCATGATTTGCATTGTCCGTAAACATTTGTTTTCCATTCCTTATGATCCTCCAGTATCCATTTTTTCAGCCAGCCCTCGTATTTATCAAGAGGCAGGTACCAGTGAAGTGTCTCACGGAGAACAGGCTTGCTTCCGCTAATGGTTGAGTGAGGATTTATCAGGTCATTCGGACTGAGCGATGTACCGCATTTTTCACACTGGTCTCCATATGCATTTTCATTTCCGCAATGAGGGCATGTGCCCATTATATACCTGTCGGCCAGAAAGCATCCGGCTTCTTCGTCATAATATTGTTCCGATGTTTTTTCGGTGAATTCACCCTTATTATATAGTTTCAGGAAGAACTCCGATGCCGTTTCATAATGAACCTTATTTGAAGTTCTTGAGTATATGTCAAAAGAGATACCGAAATCCTCAAATGCTTTTTTGTTCAATGAATGATACCTGTCAACGACTTCCTGCGGCGTAATTCCCTCCTTGCGTGCTTTCAGGGTTATGGGTACTCCGTGTTCATCCGATCCACAGATCGATATTACATCTGCCCCTTTCATCCTGAGATAGCGGGTGTAAATATCCGACGGGACATAAACACCTGCAAGATGGCCAATATGCAATGGTCCATTAGCATAGGGCAGAGCAGAAGTAATCAGATATCTTTTGAAATTCTTCATAATTCTTTAAAGAATGGTCAACTATTTTTAAAATCGCACAAAGATAATGTTTATTCATGCAGTTGGATAGATTGCCAATAAGGATTATTTTTACGGTATATAAGCAATAAGATATCAATGAAAAAAATCCAGCCTCCGTTTCTCAGGCGGGGCGATGAAGTTGCAATTGTTTCTCCTTCATGGTCAATTGATGAAGAGAAAATAAACTCTGCCGTCGTATTCCTTGAAAATTGGGGGTTAAAAGTCAGGACCGGGAAAAATGTATTGAAACGCTCAGGTCCTTTTGCCGGAAATGATGATGAGCGTCTTTTTGATCTTCAGAAAATGACAAATGACCCGGATATTAAAGCAGTGTTTTGCTCAAGAGGGGGGTATGGTACACTGAGAATAATAAGTCGGATGAGGTTTTCAGCGCTGAAAAAATATCCCAAATGGTATGTCGGATTCAGCGATATAACCGTTCTGCATCTCTGGCTTAATGAAGTTATCGGGATCACTTCGGTACATGGCGATATGCCGCTAAATTATTCCGATAAGAACAAAACACCAGCAACCTTCAGCACTCTTCATGAGTCATTGTTCGGTGGTTACAGGCCACTTTCCTGGGAAGGAACATTCATCCGTCCCGGAAATATCAAGGGAGAAGTTACAGGTGGAAATCTGTCGTTGATTTATAGTCTGATCGGTACAAAAGCTGAACCTGAAACACGGGGAAGGATCCTGTTTATTGAAGAGGTGGGGGAGTACTATTACCATCTCGACAGGATGATGAATTCACTCAGGCTCGCAGGTAAGCTTAAAGGACTGTCGGGATTGATTGTCGGGGGACTTGCAAAAATGGAGAACACAAAAATACCCTGGGGTAAAAGTGCTGAAACGACAATTGCGGAATCAGTGTCGGATTATAAATACCCTGTTTTGTTTGATTTTCCGGCAGGGCATATTGATGACAACAGGGCATTCTATATTGGTAAGAATGCTAAAATCACTATTAACGGGGGAAAGGCTTTAATGACTTACATCTAGCGTTGGCTGGAGGTGTCTCCTGGCAAGTCCCCTCTTTACGAAGTAGAGAGGGGATAAAGGGGTGAGTACATGTAAATAGAGGATCTCACATCCCCCAACCCCCTTCAAAGGGGGATGATTTACCAGTAACCAGCACCCAGTAACGAGGAACATTTTCAGAATGCCGATATTAGCAGATCAAGATCTTTTGAAATCGCTCCGAATTTCTGGGCTAATGTTTCATTTGTGAGTATCCCGTTAAAAAGATAAACCCCGTTTCGCATTCCACGGTCATTCTTAAGTAAATGAATAATTCCTCCTGCCTCCGCGATCTCCTGGAAAAGAGGGTTGAAGATATTGCTGAGAGCGATCGAAGCCGTTCTTGCCATCCGGGATGGTAGGTTCCAGGCAGAGAAGTGAATCACACCATGCTTTTCATAGACAGGGTCCCTGAGTGCACGACATTCGGTTGTTTCAATGCATCCTCCGCGGTCGATGCTCAGGTCAATAATAACTGATCCCTTTTTCATGGTCTTTACCATCTCCTCTGTAATGTAGTACCAGGGGCGAAGATCCTCAAGTTCAATGGCCCCAATAAGAACGTCGGCTGATTTAAGAGCTTTTTTTAAAACCTGCGGATGAAATACTGATGTCTGCAGGCGCTGGTTTATCAGGTTCTGAAACCTCCTGAGATTATGAAGCGACTGGTCAAATATTTTAACCTGAGAGCCAAGTCCAAGAGCTGCACGGGCCGCATATTCTCCGGCAGTGTTGGCTCCTATTATAACCACCTCTGTAGGAGTAACTCCGGTAATTCCGCCCAGAAGGACACCCTTCCCTCCATGATGGTTGCTCAGATAATCGGATGCAACAAGGATAGACGTAACCCCGCTGATTTCGCTCATGGATTCCATAACAGGCATAGCGCCATTAATATCGCGAATCTTTTCGAGCGCAATTGCAGTAACCTTTTTCCTTATAAGTTTACCCAGGGTCTCTTCACTTAGCTGCAGGACATTCAAAAAAGACATAACTATCTGGTTTCCTTTTAGGTAATCGACCTCCTGCAATGTAAATGGTGCAACTTTGATCACTGCATCGGCACTGAAAACCCTGGCAAGTGAATCAGTAATAACTGCACCGTTTTCAGCATAATCCTTGTCGGAATAATTTGCGCCTGTACCAGCTCCCTTCTGAAGGATAACCTCATTGCCATTTTCAACAAGCAGATTTACAGCTTCTGGAGTTAGGGCCACTCTTTTTTCATCATTCTTTTTGTCGTTTGGAACTCCGATTGAGATCCTCTTACGCCTCACAGCCGTTTCAAGCTGTTCTTCTCTTGGCATTAAACCGGCATTGCCAAAACTCAGATTTCCGTTTTTGCCTTTATCATTCATTGTGAGAATGTTGTTATTTTCTCAAAGTTAAAAAAATTGCAATACAGGAGCAAGGTTTATTCAATGTCAATGATCCTTTGATCCTTTTCTCCAATTGTGATTCTGATTTTAACAGTTTCAGGAGGAAGTATGCCGCCAATAAGTTCAGGCCATTCCATAAAACAATATGAACCGCTTGAGAAGTACTCCTCTATCCCGAAATCAAAAACTTCTTCAACCTTTTTAATCCTGTAAAAGTCGATATGATAAATGATTTCATTTTTATTTGTCAAATATTCATTTACCATTGTAAATGTCGGGCTTGTAACAATGTCACCGGCACCAAGTACCTTGCAGATTGCCTTGACAATTGTTGTCTTGCCGGCCCCCATTGATCCGTAAAATGCCAGTATCTTTTGTCCCGAAGTATGTTCAAGTATTTTTCTTGCGGCAGCAGGAAGGTATTTTTTATCTTTGATAAGGATCCTCATCCTGGTTGCCGGATTAATTATGAAACAGGTTCAAGGCAGGCAATCGGAAGCATTATTTCCTGCATCGAAATACCTCCATGCTGGAATGTGTCCT
>Ga0209800_10003711_pt1 | contig 11852 bp, 10 predicted proteins | sample Higcelweek8metaG_FD_187174 | JGI IMG/M metagenome (GOLD analysis project Ga0209800, IMG submission 187174) | Freshwater pond sediment microbial communities from the University of Edinburgh, under environmental carbon perturbations - High... | ecosystem: Environmental > Aquatic > Freshwater >... | reverse complement strand
AAACGAAATGTTTTTTTTGAAACACCCTTTATTACTGTATCTGCTGCTGCTGTTTTAACAGTATCAGTATCTTCAACAGGTGCCTGTACACTTGAGAATAAACTGTCATCAAGTAATGAATCTGTAATTGAATCGGTTCCCAGCGATGATTGCACTCCCGTTGTATCACTATGTTTTTCCGGTACTGACGGAGGGGAAGTTATCCAGCCTTTTTTGTTGGCAAGAAAACTGAAAAACGCAAGAAATACTATAAGCACTATTGTAATAATGAGTGTCGGATTTTTACGTGGAGGTTTTTCTTTGACAGATATTACTAATTTTGTTGACGCATCTTTCTTGAGATGATCATCACCTATGCCGCGTTCTTCATAAAACTTTTTCAGAATTTCTTCAGAGTCAAGTGACAGGTATTTTGCCAATGACCTGAAATAGACACGAATATACGGATCCGCAGGCAGTTCATTATATTCACTGGCTTCAAGGGATTTGATATACTTTACATTTAGCTTAAGATCTTTGGCAATTGTTTCGACAGTAATACGCCGCGTAATTCTCTCTTTACGAATAATATCACCGACACGATCCTTTTGCGGTTCAGAAGCATTTGTGCTATGATCCGTTTCATTCTTTTCAGACATCTGCGGATTCCTTTCGAACGATAAAATCTTTAAGTAAATAAATTATTCTTGCAACAGGCAAACCGACAACATTATAATAGCAGCCTGTTATTTTTTCGATAAAAATCATTGCTTTTCCCTGAATTGCGTACGCGCCAGCCTTATCTGTGTACTCATCATGTTCCAGATATTGATTGATTTCAATATCAGAGAGTGATCTGAAATAAACATCCGTACACTCAACTGCTGTATCAATATAATTCCGGGCTTCGCAGCGAATTGCCACGCCAGTCATTACAGTATGCCTGCCGTTTGATAACAGATTAAGCATTCTGCGCCCATGATCGCGATCAGAGGGTTTTCCTAAAATCTGCTGATCTTTTACAACAATCGTATCTGCGCCTATAACAAGTGATTCAGGATTTCTTTGTGCAATCAGTTGCGCCTTGATTGCTGCCAGACGCTGAATTGATCCTTCAATGTTTTCACTGTCGAGATGCTCTTCTTCATCTATCGAAAGTGGTTTTTCAACTGTGATTGTGAGTCCCATCTGCTCAAGAATCTGTTTTCGCCTTGGCGAACCTGATGCAAGAATGATAGGACGAACCTGATTTTGCCAATGTATCATAAAATATAGTTATAACACTTACTTACAGCAACAATGTGAATAGAACATTTCTTTCAGAAATATTGATTATCTTATAAATATATGTTGCAGAGCATTGATTGCAAATAATTGATTTATATTACTAAACAATATAAATCGAAAAAACAGTGTCTAAATTGATCATAACTCATTGAAAGTAAACATATTGTACGACAAATTCCGTGCACTTGTTTCAATTAAAGACAAGAATAATTCTTCTTAATATACCATTACGGCACAAAAGAGTAAAATGTCTGAGCGTCTTTTTTTGATTTATTTAATATATTATGAAGAATTTAGACAAAACAGACAAATTGCAGAACATAACGATTGGAATTATATGATATCACATTGCCTGCTTGCCTCTATGGCAGCCCGTAAAGCCGGAGAACTTGTAAAATCAATGTTGGGAAAATGCTCGGTTTATCAGAAGGGGGCATCGAATAATCTTGTTACAGATGCCGATACTGCATCTGAGCGGCTGATTGCCGGGATGATAAAAGAACATTTTCCACAATCAGAGATCCTTGGTGAAGAGGAGCAGAAAAGCGGTTCATTGAATGCATCTCAGTTATGGATTATCGATCCGATTGACGGTACTAATAATTATGCACATGGAGTTCCGCAATACTCAATATCCATAGCTTATGCAGAGAACGGTATAGTTGTTGCAGGTGCAGTGTATGATCCGTCAATGGATGAACTTTTTACTGCAGAACGGGGAAAAGGTGCATTTCTAAATGGTAATCAGATTTCTGTCTCAAATGTCATGTCTTTGTCCGATTCCCTTATTGCAACAGGATTTTATTATGACCGCGGCGCGTTGCTTGATAATACTATAAAAGGAATTTATCATCTGTTTGAGGCGAATATTCAATGTATCCGGAGAATGGGAAGTGCCGCACTTGATTTGTGTTATGTCGCCTGCGGACGTTTTGATGCCTACTACGAGTACATGCTTTCACCATGGGATTTTGCTGCGGGTACTCTCATTCTTGAGGAAGCCGGCGGTGTATGGACCGACAGGGAAGGTCTATGTAATGGCCTTATTTCAAAAGGTATTTTGAGTTCAAATAAATATCTTGAAAAGCAGTTTTTAGATATTGTCAGATATTCGACAGTTGATTCAGTAAGAATCACATTGTGAATCAGAATATCTGCTCCTGTTAAGGCTGCCGGTTTTTCAATAATTGATATGCAATAAATAATACTTTGCAATAATAGAAGTGAGAGAAATTTTCAAAAATATTGCATATCAATTAAAATAATAATTATATTTTATACATATTTTCTTCACTAAATTTACACCTAAGGAGTTGTTATGCGTTTTTGGTTGACAAGTGTTTTGGTTTTTTCAGTTGCAGTTTCAACTGTTTTTGCAAAAAAGAATCCCTATATGGTAACAGGCTCAGATGAGTATAAGAATGTTACTGAAAAAGTAGTAGGCAACTGGGATATCACTTCATATAAAAGAAGTGACCGCGGCGAGCAGATTCCTAATATTTACAAAAAGGTTAATTTTGAGTTTCAGCTGATTGATGGAAAAAGAAGTGATATTGTCTGTAAATTTTATATTTCTGATTCAGTTGTAAACGCACGTTCAAGTGAAGACAGGGCAAAGGATTCAACGCTTAAGATTGATACCTATATTTTAAAATTTGCCGGCAAATGGGATATTTATGAAAAAGAACCCAATTTACTGAGAATCAGCATGGAAGAAGATCCTGTCTTTGAAATACTTGGAAGCGGTAACACAATAAATGATTTTACAAAAGGCCAGATTTCAATGCTTGGCGGATCAAAAGCTCTTGGGAACATTGGTGGTGCTGCTGGGTTTATTGCATCAAAAGCCGCAAAATCAGGTTCAGGCCTTAATGACATCATCGCAGAATTTCCATACAAAATTGAATTTGTTGTTAAAGATAATACCATTGATTTAAAAGGTAACGGAGATTTGCTGTTTAAAGCAAACAGATAAATAGCAGATGCACCCTCAAATATCCTTTTTGAAGGGTGCTGCTTTTAAAACCTGAGTTTAATTCTGACAATTATTAGAATTTGTCAAGCCAGGTAACATTGATTATTTTCTTTTGAGTAAATCATCTTAATACTGCTTCAGGTTTTCTGACAATTAATAATTTATCTTTTCCGGTACTATATTATTATAAAATCTGATTAATCATTCGCAATATGCCTCTGCAAAGAATTATTTTTTCTCAACGAATATTAAAAAGGACATGAAACTTTTAAAAAAGGATATTTGAGTGGAAGCAAAAGTGATTAACAGAGCTGCGGATAATATAAGAGTTTTAGCCGTTGCAATGGTGGAAAAGGCAAAGTCAGGTCATCCCGGAGGTGCTATGGGTGGGGCTGATTTTATAAATGTTCTTTTCTCAGAGTTTTTGAACTATGACCCGACAGATGCAACATGGCGTAACCGCGATCGCTTTTTTCTTGATCCCGGACATATGTCACCGATGTTGTATTCACAACTTGCACTTTGCGAGAAATTTTCACTGGATGATCTGAAAAATTTTCGTCAGTGGGAGAGTATCACCTCAGGACATCCTGAACGTCATATTGAAAAAGGTGTGGAAAATACCTCCGGTCCTCTTGGGCAGGGACATGCAATGGCCCTTGGAGCTGCAATTGCTGAGAAATTTCTTGTTTCACGGTTTGGTGACGTGATGTCTCATAAAACATATGCCTATATCTCTGATGGCGGCATACAGGAAGAAATTTCTCAGGGTGTAGGCCGTCTTGCCGGGCACCTTGGATTAAACAAACTTATCATGTTCTACGACTCGAATAATGTGCAGTTGTCAACAATGGTCAATGAAGTGACAAGTGAGAATACCGCAAAAAAATATGAGGCATGGGGATGGAACGTGATGACCATTGACGGTAATGATCAGTCTGCGATCCGCAATGCGCTAAAAAGTGCAAATGAAGAAAAAACAAGACCTACCCTGATTATCGGAAATACAATCATGGGTAAAGGTGCTGTGACTGCTGATAATGCAAGTTATGAGGGAAAAACCTCGACTCACGGTATGCCTCTGAGTGATACCGGAGCATCTGTAGAGAATACAATAAAAAATCTCGGCGGTGATCCGTCAGATCCATTTGTTATTTTTGGTGATGTCGCTTCATATTATGCTGATGTAAGAAAAACAAAAATTGCTCAGGCTGCAGCCAGAAAAGAAACAGAGAAAAAGTGGGCGGCTGTCAATACTGCACTTGCCGCAAAGCTTGACAAATTTTGGTCTGATAAGATTCCGTCAATTGACTGGGAGAAAATTCAGCATAAACCCAATGTTGCCACAAGGCAGTCATCAAGTACAATTCTTGGCGAATTTGCCTTGAAAATAGAGAATATGATTGTGTCATCGGCAGATCTCTCCAATAGTGATAAAACTGATGGATTCCTGAAAAATTCGAAAAGTCTGACAGCAAAAGATTTCAGCGGAGCATTTCTTCAGGCCGGTGTGGCTGAATTGACAATGGCGGCAGTGATGAATGGTGTTGCTGCTCATGGAGGAATAATTCCTGTATGCGCGACATTCTTTACATTTTCGGACTATATGAAACCGGCAATACGTATGGCGGCAATTATGAAACTGCCGGTAAAGTATGTGTTTACACACGATACTTTCCGTGTCGGTGAAGACGGCCCGACACATCAGCCCATAGAGCAGGAAGCACAGATCCGCTTACTTGAGAAGATGGATAATCTTGTCGGTGAACGCAGCATGCTTGTACTTCGTCCGGCTGACAGCGCTGAGACAACCTGTGCATGGAAGAAAGCACTTGAATTCAATGGCCCATGTGCGCTGCTGTTGTCCCGTCAGAATATTAATGACCTGCCTGCATCAAATGGTTCAACACGTTTTGCGGATGCCTCTGCAGGTATTGACAAAGGGGCGTATAGCGTTTACGGAGAAAAATCAAAACCGGATCTAATCTTTATTGCAAACGGTTCTGAAGTGGCAACATGTGTTGAAAGTGCTAAAATTCTTGAAGCAAAAGGAATGAGTGTTCGTGTTGTGTCAATTCCATCCGATGCAGTATTTGAAGATCAGGATGAAGCGTACCGCGAAAAAATATTGCCTTTTGCTGTACCGGTACTCGGTCTTACTGCCGGTCTGCCGATTGTACTTGAAAAGGTTGCAGGTCCTTTTGGAAAAGTAATCGGTCTTGAGCGCTTCGGTGCATCTGCTCCTTATAAAGTACTCGATGAAAAGTTCGGCTATACCGGTGCAATTGTTGCACAGAAAGCTGAAAACTATTTAAAAGAATTTGCTGCTATTAAAAGTAAAGTTCTTGCAGCTTTCAGATAATAGTATTTAACATTATCCCATTTTTTTCATACTGCAATCAATATGATTGAGAAGAGATAAGCGGGATAATGTATTACATCCATGGGCATTTCTGCATATACAAAATGACAATAAGCATTTTTTGTTTTTACAGAGTGTTTACAGATGAGTGTCATTTCTTCACGGTGAGGAAATGACACATTTACATATTAAAACCAGGAATCGTAATTATGAAAATCGGTGTAGTCAGCGATACTCATCGAAATAAAGACCTGCTGAAGAAAGCGGTCGATTGGATGGTATCGCGACAAAAAATTGCTGCTTTGTATCATCTTGGAGATGATTATGATGATGTTGCGGAACTTGGAGAATATTTTCTGGAAATCGTTCAGATTCCGGGAACATACGATGAACGTTATAAAAACGGCACATTACCTGCTAAAATCTCAGAGACTGTTTTTGGAGTCTCAATACTTCTGGTTCATGCGTTTGATAAAGATATTACAAATGACGATCTTTTGAAATCTGATATTATCCTTCACGGGCATACACATAAAGAAGAGCTGCGGCTTGAGGATGGTAAACTGTTTTTTAATCCAGGTCATCTCAAAGGGCCAATGGAAAAAAATGCCCCCCCCACATTCGGTATGCTGACTATTGGAGACAAGGAAGTCACTGCGACAATTTATGATATGAATTTTAAAGTTGTCAAGACTATGGAACTTCTGCGCTCTGAAAGCGGGCTTTACAAAGAGTAGCTGGTTTGCCATAAGCGTAGAGCCTTACTGCCGGATCCGGCTCTGAATAACATTTGAATAAGATCACATTTTTAGTTTAATATATTTCATAATGACAGTATTTTATACTGTTATCAAAGATTTATTTAAACCAAATGAAAAATTTTTGTTTATATTATTTACTCAAGACTGTATTATTTACAGTATATGTGGAAATTCTTAAACTATGGGCGTTCTGATCATGGATGATTTAAAAAAAATGATTCCTACTGGAGAAGCAGCTTCAAGGTGCACCCTTATAAAGGCTGGAATAAAACCTTACACATTAGACAATTATCTTAGGAGTGGAAAACTAAAGTTGTTAAGTAAAGGTGTGTACTGTTGGAATGACAATCTTCCAAATTGGCAAGGGCTGGTCGCATCATTACCCAGACTGATTGAGCAAAAAATCATTGTAGGAGGGATAACGGCACTTGAACTTCAAGGATATGCCCACTATTTGAAGATCAATCCAAATCAGCATATCCATTTGTATTCTGACAGTCATGTACCACTATGGGTTAAATCTCTTTTTGTTTCATTACAGACCGTACAGGTTTTCTGGCATTCTTCTGGACATTTATGGTTAAAAACAGCATCTTCAGATGAAGGTGTTTTTATACAGGATGAACAAAATTATAATTTGCCAGTATCTTCACCGGAGCGCGCTATACTTGAGCTATTACTACTATTGCCGGATCAATTTAGTTTCGAGTTTACAAATGAGGTGTTTCAGGGTTTAACGCAATTATCACCCGGAAAAATGAGCTTAATGCTTATGATGTGTAAAAATATAAAAGTAAAGCGCTTGTTTTTTTGGTTTTCAGACAAATATAATTATCCATGGAGAAAGCATCTCAATGAAAAAGAGTTTACTTTAGGCGTTGGCAAAAGGGTAATAGCGAGTGGCGGTATCTTTGACAATAGATACAATATCACGATCCCAGCCAGCATGCAGGAATCTTTTGATGAATAGAGCAACCCCGTTTTATAAACAAGTTCAATTGTTGATTCAGGTGCTTCCCCTTGCCTTTCGAGAAAAGTGCTTTGCACTTAAAGGCGGTACTGCAATTAATCTTTTTATTCGTGATATGCCCCGACTGTCTGTTGATATAGATCTTGTATATCTTGGTGATGAAGAGCGAAACACAGCACTTAAAATTATTGCAGCTTCATTGACAAAAATAGGCGATTCAATTTTAACTCGACTACCTGGAACAGCGGTACACTGTGCATTTAAAGAAAAATCAGATGCATTACGATTGCTTGTCGCACGAAATAATGTACAAATAAAAATTGAATTATCACCAGTGCTTCGAGGTACAGTATTTCCATCCGAAAGCAGAATGGTCACAAAAGCTGTTGAAGATGAATTCGGATTCGCAGAAGCACCAGTTATCTCCATACCAGATCTTTACGGAAGCAAAATTTGTGCAGCTTTAGATCGCCAGCATCCTCGGGACTTGTTCGATGTTAATCAACTTCTTGAGTCAGAAGGCATTACCGATTTAATCAGAAAATCGACGATTGTTTACATTTTGTGCCATTCACGTCCTATTGCAGAACTGCTGAACCCACATTGTAAAGATATCAGCCCTGTTTTTACGAATGAGTTTCAGGGCATGACATTGGATACCGTGACCCTTGACGAGTTGATCATGACAAGAGAAACACTTATAAAAAACATCCAGCAAAACCTGACAGACGATGAAAAGGAATTTATTCTTTCCTTCAAACGTAAAGATCCTCAATGGGATAAACTTGGCATTAGTGGAGTTGAAAACCTACCCGCGATTCAATGGAAAATTCAAAATCTGAATAAAATGAATCCTGAAAATCACAGGCAAGCTTTTGAAAATCTGGAACGATTGATTGATTCTTTTTAAGGTAGAAACATAACTTTTGAACAAATGTCAAGAAGTAAAGTTGTCGTTTTTGGGAAGAGAAACTGAATCATACCGAAAGTACTGATAAAAAGTATATTGTCGAAAAGCTGAGAGAAGGATATAAATAAATGATCTGTTACTTAAAAATATTAAAACATCAATATCTGAATTGTCCTCTTGAATTTAATTTTGATCCTTATTCAAGATTTTCTTTTAATGAACACGACCAAACGTTGAAATATGAGAGCATTTCTTTTCCTGAAAAATTTTGGGAATCTTCAAATTTAAAATCAATTAATGCTATCGTAGGTGAAAACGGGTCTGGAAAAACTACAATAATAAGAGATCTGTTTAACTGGATGCGAAGTCAAAAACAAATTCCGTATGAAAAATTTATTTGTATTCTTTCTAATCAAAATCTTTTAAATGATAAAAGCAGTTCTAAATTTACTATTTACTATTTGGGATTTGAGGATATCAAATGTGATGAGACTTTGTTTACTCTTGCAAAAGACCCATCGTTTGGTACAGACAAAAGGTCTATTGAAGACAAAATGCAGTTGTTGCCTATTTTTTATTCCGCTGGTTTTGGTTTAGAAGGATTAAAATACTTTGATAATTTTAATGAATATGGTCCTAATGGGAAATATTTCCAGGATGTAAGCACAGAGAATTTGTTTAGAGATGATTATCATAACTATCTTGAACGAAAAAAATCAATAGATGTTGACAATAGAGTACATATTGATACAATGCAACTCCACTTTCTTGAAGATATGCAACGACAAGCAGAATTTGCATTTGCTTTTGTTGCTGATAATAAAACAGTAGGTGGTAAGACAATTATTGATGAAATAAAAAGTCAAATTCCGAAAATAGTCATCATAAAATTTAACCACATGGCAGAATTTAAGAATATTGACAAATTTATTGCTTCATTAGAATTTAAAACAAAAAATTTTTCAAATTTTCTAAATGATTTAGAAAAAAAGGATGATAAACTTCAACTTTCCATTTTAGAGTATCTGTGTAGATTTATTAATAATTTTAAACAGTATTATGATTCTATCAACTTTAATGCAATAGTAGTGAATTTCTGGGATTCGAAATCCTCACTTAATACAGAACTTAATGACTTCCTGGAAGACCTTGGAAAAACCGATAGACACGATTATTTAAAAAAAGTTGTAAAAAGTCTAAAATATTTTAACCTGTTTCACATTAACAACGATTTTACATGTGAATTTGATATTAGTAAACTTGAAAATCGCACACTCATTAAAGAATATTTAGAGCATTTAAAAATTGTTAGTCTTTACTTACAACCTGGTTCTGTTTCATGGGATTACCCAATGAGTTCAGGGCAGTATAGTTTGGTAAACCTTTTCTCTCGGCTTTATTATGCAAAGAATCAAGCAAATGCTTCTGGAAAAAGTATTGTAATTTTCATAGACGAAGTAGAATTGTATTTACATCCTGAGTGGCAAAGAAAAACTATCTTCTGGATTGAGCATTTAATTGCAGAAATTATGAATGGTATGCAATGTCAGGTTATAATCGCATCACACTCTCCTTTTATACTTTCAGATTTGCCTACTAAATGTGTTTCTTATGTAGGTAAAAATTGCGCAGATCGTTATGGCTCATTTACATTTGCAGAAAATATTCATACACTTTTTATGAATACTTTTTCCCTAGAAAACGGTTTAATTGGTGAAAGTGCAAGACAAAAAATAAATAAGTTGTTAAGCCAGATGATTGATAAAAAAACTGAAATTGACAAATTGACAATAGGAAGCTATGCTGATGGTACAACAAATGAAAAATATTTAGCAATATGCAATGATAAATTCCTGATAGACTTGAAGAATGGCAATACACTGTATGAGTTTTTTAATAATAATCTCTCAGATGGCCCCTTAAAAACAATCCTTAAAAGAGAACGCGACATTACCTTGAATAAATGGACCAGGATGAAAGAGAGTCAGATGAAATGATTTTTTATCAGTCGCCAAAAGATCTGAATGATTTAGCGAATGAACATTATGCGGGAATTAAAGAGATTGTTGAATCTCGATTGGAATTGGTTACTGAGTTGTTAACATATGTTAACACCGGTATAACTTTACAAGGTAGCAATCTAAAGGATATTAAAGTTCTTGTGATAAAGAGTAAGACTAATATTGCAGGAGTGTATTCAGCATTCTCTGAAACACACAAATCAGGTAATACTTATTCTGATCTAATAAAATCATTAAAACAAAAATCATTAAATGTAAATCGTTTATATTTTGTTAAGGATTTTAAAAGTAATCTTAAAAATATAATTACATCTTTGCCAGATAATCTTCTTACAGAATCTAAAAAGTTAAACAATACATTATGTAAATTTGACAATTGGAGCCACAATGAAGATACTAAGAAAATAATTGAATGGATTCTACCTTATGAAGATTTTCGAAAATCTAATAACAAGTTTAATTGGTCTGCGGCAGATCTTTCAAATGCCTTGAATTGCCCAGTTTGTCTTTATTGTAATCGTCAATATATTACAAATTATGTACACTACAATGGAAGAAGATTTTCTGGACAATTTGATCATTTTTATGGAAAACAAGATCACCCAATACTGCGTTTATCTTTTTACAATCTAATACCAAGTTGTTCAATTTGTAATACAACACTCAAACCTCAATACAATATGACTAATGGTTTATTATTACATCCGTACCTTTCTGGATTTGATGAAAAAACACCTAACATCAAATTTGAAATTCCTTCAACATTTAGAACTGATATAAAAGCTGATTTTAAAATAACAATACAAGCTGATCAGGCTAATTCTGAGCATATTAAAATCAAGAATTCGATTGAAACTTTTCAACTTGATAGTATATATCAGGTTCACAAAGAGTTAGTTAGAGATATTTATAAGAAGACTGAAGAAATAAATATTATGTCGCTGGATTCTTTAAGGAGAACACTAAAAGGCTCAAATGCTAATGTAGACTTGTCAGAAGAAGAATGTTACCGTTTGTACTTCGGAACAAGTTTAAATAAAGCTGACTATCAAAAACGCCCACTTTCAAAATTCAATAAAGATATTGTAGAAAGTTTGGGATTTAATTTTAATTTATGATATAGTCAGCTGTTTTGAGACTTAAAATAGCTTGATTTTGGTGAGCTGGTATAACTTTAATATATTTTACATGTAATCGACTATTAAAATCAGAATTATTAAACATGAGGAATCCTGCACATGCTTAAATCAATGCAGATAAAAAATTTTAAAGGGTGGAAAGATACCGGGCATATCCGGCTTGCACCTTTGACAGTTATATTTGGTGCTAACAGTGCTGGAAAAAGCAGTCTTGGTCATCTGTTATTGGCATTAAAACAGACCACACAATCAAATGACAACAAAAGGTCGCTACATCTTGGTGATGACAAATCTATGATTGATCTTGGCACATTTAAAGAGTGCCTGCATAATCATGATTTAACTCAGCCACTCTCTTTTCAACTTGAATGGCAGACAAATATTGAGATTAAAAATCCTCTTGATAAAAAAATATACAGTGGTGACAATATTATTCTTGATGTAGAGT
>Ga0209800_10003708_pt1 | contig 11860 bp, 14 predicted proteins | sample Higcelweek8metaG_FD_187174 | JGI IMG/M metagenome (GOLD analysis project Ga0209800, IMG submission 187174) | Freshwater pond sediment microbial communities from the University of Edinburgh, under environmental carbon perturbations - High... | ecosystem: Environmental > Aquatic > Freshwater >... | reverse complement strand
AGAAACTAAATGTTGGTTCTGATGCATATGTAGAATTCAATCCAGATAGTGAAAAAACAGCTGTAAGAATAATTGTTATGAGTAGTTTTTTGTACATCTATCTGTTTTGTATTATATTATCCTAAGTATATTATATTCAGAATAACAAATTATATGGAATCTTTAAAGCTGATAGTGATTGGAATTGTACAGGGGCTAACAGAGTTGCTTCCTGTTTCAAGTAGTGGGCATATTTTAATACTTTCTGAGATATTTGAAATAGATGCTTCTTCTTTTCTTTTGACTTCTTTTCATTTCGGAACTACATTGGCAATTTTGCTTTTCTTCAGAGAGAAGATTTTCAAAGGTTTGTTTGAAAAGAAAAGGTTAATCTTTTTAACAAAGGTTGTTGTTTCTACTTTGCCTGCTGCTTTGGTGGGTATTCTCTTAGAGGACTACATTGAAGAGAAGTTAAGGTTTGTATGGATAACTGCAGTATTTTTAATCGTATGGGGAATAGTTATGATTTTTATAGAGAGAAGAAAGAATGCAGAGCAAGAGGTTGAGGAGATAACTTGGAAGCAGTCTTTAATAATGGGTTTAAGTCAATCGTTAGCATTGATACCTGGAACTTCGAGATCTGGTATTACAACAATTGCTGGTATTTTTTCTGGTTTGAATAAGTATGTAGCTTTGGAATATTCCTTTATTCTTGGTCTTCCAATACTGTTTGGTGGTTTTGGTTATGAAGCTTTAAAAGAGGTTGTTAAGAGTGATTTCTCATTTTCTAGCATAACTCTTGAATGGATATTCGCTGCAGGGATAGTTGTTCTTGTTCCTTTTGTTGTTGGATATCTTTCTTTAATGCTTTTACAAAAATTTAAGAAAGATAATTGGTTAACTGTCTTTGGTATTTACAGAATTGTTTTAGGAATAATAATCTTGCTAATGCAATTAAAGTAGAGGTCTCAAATCTACACCTGTCATATTCGCAGGGATATCCTCACCTATCAATCCTAAAACGGTTGGTGCAACATCAGCTAGTAGTCCTGTAGGTCTTGCCTTGCTTCCTGTGCCTATTTTTAGCAATGGTACTCCTGCTTTTGCTTCTATTTCATTAATACTTGTTAGTATTGTAAGCGGTACAGGATTGTTTGTATGTGCAATATCTATCTGTTTAGTAGTTCTGTTTATCATTGTTTCACAATTACCATGGTCTGCAGTTATGACAACTGCACCACCTGCTGCAAGTGTTTCTTTTGCAATTTGAGCTGTGCATTGGTCTACGATTTCATTTGCTCTTAAAGTTGCTTTGTAGTTACCTGTATGGCCAAGCATATCTGGATTCGCAAAGTTAAGAAGAAGGAATGAGTAAGGTGTCTGTTGTATGTCTTTAATTCTTCTTACAGTTTCATCTCGAATTATTTCAGCACTCATTGCAGGAACTTCTGCATAGTCAGCAACTCTTGGAGAAGGTATATTAAAAAAGACCTCTCCAGGATGTGGAGCTTCGATACCACCATTAAAAAAATATGTTACATGCATATATTTTTCAGTTTCAGAGATGTGTATCTGTTTTCTACCAGATTCAGAAAGATGTTCTGCAAGAGATTTCTTAACAGGTAAAGGAGGAAAGATGACATTCGCTGGAAGACCTTCTTCATAACCTGTCATAGTTGCGAAATATAGTTCTTTAGGAAAATTCCTTCTCGTAAAATGGTCGAATTCTTTAAGCACAAATGCTTTTGTAAGCTGTCTAGATCTGTCTTCTCTGAAGTTCCAGAAAAGAACTGCATCCCCATCTTTTACAACACCAACAGGAACCCCTTGTCCATTTAGACATACTCTTGGTTTGAAATATTGATCATCTTCACCATTAGCATATGCTTTTTGTAATATCTCAACAGGATCTACAAATGTTTCATCTGAGAAACCAACCATTGCATCATATGCCAATTTGGTTCTTTCCCATCTACTGTCCCTATCCATACCGTAATATCTACCCATCATAGAAGCAATTCGACCAATGCCTAATTCTTTTAATTTCAGCTTTAATTTGTTTACATAAAGGTAGCCCTCTTTAGGACTTGTATCTCTACCGTCTAGCATAATGTGAATATATGGATCAATACCATTTGCTTTACATAGATCTAAAAGAGAAAAAAGGTGCTTAATATGCCCATGCACTCCTGCTGGACTTAAAACACCTGTTAAATGTAATTTTGTATCTCTTTTCCTTAACACAGAAAACATCTCTTTTATGACAGCATTACTGCTTAATTCATCATTGCTAATTGCATCATTTATTCTTGGTAGTGTTTGATATATCACCTGGCCAGCCCCTATATTAAGATGGCCAACCTCAGAGTTTCCAGCTTCTTCGTTTGGTAATCCAACATGTGTACCCGCAGCATGTACAAGAGTAGATCTTCCATATGTCCATGCAGTATCTAAGAATGGAGTATTAGCACCAAGTACAGCATTGCCCTCTTTGTCAGGATATACTCCGAAACCATCGAGAACAATTAAAGTAACAAACTTTCTAACATCAAGAAGATTCTGAAAACCACTTTCTTTGTCTACATTGTCATCTTTTTTGAAAAATCTAAACATACTGCTAGCTATTAAATGTTACGTTAACTATAATATACTCTATGAACGACTTACGCAAAAGAGATATTTTGGATTTGCAAAAAGATGTTGTAGATACAATACAAAGTTTGGGTTTAGATTCAAAAAAGGACAAATTAATCAAACTCCAGAACGAGAGTATTCAAGAAACATTTTGGCAAAACAAAGAGAAAGCTCAAGAAACAATGAATGAAATATCCTTCCTAACAGAGGAGATTCAGACTGCAGAGAATTTGAAAAAAGATATTGATTCTCTTGTAGAGCTTTTTAATAGTATTGAAAAAGAAAGCGAACAGAATCAGTTAATACCTGACTACGAGGCATTGAGAGAAAGTTTTGAAAAGTTTTCCTTAAGAAAGTTTCTTTCAGGGAAATATGATTCTTCCAAAGCAATCCTTACAATATATTCGGGACAAGGTGGTACTGAGTCAAATGACTGGGTTGAGATGCTTTTTAGAATGTACACTATGTATTTTGACAAGCAAGAGTGGAAATATTCAATTAGTAATCTTGAGAAAGGTGGGGAAGCAGGTATTTCTACAGTTACAATAGAGATAGAACAACCTTTCTCTTTTGGAATGCTTAAGAAAGAACAAGGTGCACATAGATTAGTAAGGATTTCTCCATTTAATTCCCAAGGTTTAAGACAAACAACATTTGCAGGAGTTGAGATATTACCAGTCATAGAGGGAGAAGAAAGTGATTTAGAAATTCCTTCTAAAGATATACTCTTTAAAGCTGTAAGGTCAGGAGGTCCAGGAGGACAGAATGTAAACAAGACTTCTTCGGCAGTTCAGATTACTCACATACCAACAGGTATTTCTGTACAGTCATCAGAGCAGAGAAGCCAAGCTCAAAACAGAGAAAGTGCGATGAAAATATTGAAAGCAAAATTATGGAGAATAAAGGAAGAACAAAAACTACAAAAGATAGCAGATATAAAAGGGGAATATAAGGTTGCAGGATGGGGAAACCAAATCAGAAACTATATATTGCATCCATACAAATTAGTTAAAGACCTTCGTACTAATATAGAATTAAACAATCCAGAAGACATTCTCAATGGGAACATCGAGGAACTGGTTGAAGCTGAGATTAGAATGCAGTAGTATATATGTGTACCTAATATTTCAAAAACTGCCATGTTACTTTTTGATAAAGTTACAAAAAAATACGATCAGGGTATAACTGCTTTAGATGATGTTAATTTCAATATAGAAAAAGGAGAGTTCTCTTTTTTAGTTGGACCATCTGGTGCAGGTAAAACTACTTTGATGAGATTGCTAATAAGAGAAGAGATACCTACTTCAGGTAGTATCTTCTTCGAAGACATCGATGTTCCTAAATTACCTAGAAAACTATTACCACAATACAGACAGAAGCTAGGAATAGTTTTTCAAGATATGAAGCTTTTGGAAAGTAAGACTCTTTTAGAGAATATTGAATTTGCACTTGAGATCTTAGGTAAAGAAGCAAAAGAGATAAAGGACACATCAGACTATCTTTTGGAGTTAGTCAAATTACAAGATAGAAGGAACTTATTCCCAAATCAGCTATCCGGTGGTGAACAACAAAGAGGTGCAATTGCAAGAGCATTAGCGAATAATCCTGAGCTTTTAGTTGCAGATGAACCTACTGGTAATTTGGATCCTGATAATGCTTTTGATGTACTAACAATTTTGAAAAATATCAATAAGGCAGGCACAACAGTTATGGTTATTAGTCATGATAGAGATATTGTAAATCATATGAAGACAAGAGTAATTAGAATAGATAAAGGAAAGATCACTTCTGACAACAAGGGTGATTACGATACAATAAAAAAGCCTAAGGGCATAAGTAGTATAAAAAGTAAAAAGAAAGAAGAGAGAGAACAGAAGGTAGAAAAAATTGAGAAAGAAGAAAAGAAAGAAAAAGAGTTTGAGATAGATGAAAAATTAAAAGGTTTGAATAAAGATGTTCTTAAAAAACTTCAAGATGCAAAAATAAACACATTAGAATTGGTTTTCAATCTTACAGAAAGTGATTTGAAGAATCTAAAGATTTCAAAGAAAGAGCAAGAAGATTTAGAAGATTTTGTAAAGGAATATTTAAATAAATCAAAATAATAATCATGGCAAAATCAGTACATATATTTGAGACTGCAAAAAAGAATATTAAAAGAAATAGATGGCTATCTATCTCTACTGTATTTGTTTCAACAATCGTAATTGCAATTTCTTCTCTTTTCATAAGTGCAGCTATAATGGCTCAGAAAGCTATTGATTACTATGAAATGAAAGCACAAGTTATTGTTTTCTTTAAGAAGGATACTCCTGAAGCAGATATCCTTACATTTAGAGATAAGATATTTAATTCTGAGATAATAGAAGAAATTAAATATATTTCCCAAGAGGATGCCCTACTCATATATCAAGAAGATTTTGCAGAGAATCCAGACCTTCTTTCAACAGTAACAGCTGATTCATTACCACCTAGTTTAGAAGTTAGAGCTAAAACAGTTGACGATTTACTTAATGTAATAGAAACAATAAATACAGAGAAACAAACTAATGCATACATAGATGAAGTTATGTATTTTAAAGATGTTGTAGATAATCTAAAAACTCTTTCAAGTATAATCAATATTGGATCTTTGGTGTTAATTTCTGGTCTTTTGATAATAACCTTCTCTTTAATAAGAATCACTATCGGATTTAATATAAATGCACATAAAGAGGAAATTCAAATTATGCACTTAGTTGGTAGCCCTGATAAATTCATTCGTCTTCCTTTCATATTAGAAGGATGTTTCTACGGTGTCATAGGTGGTCTTTTTGCATCCATTTTCATCATCCTCCCTTGGTATGCAACAATAATATATACACAGAATACTGATTTCGCATATTGGTTTAGTCAAATACTGGTAGACTTCAATTTAGGTTTCTTGAGACCTGTGAATATCGCTTTTCTTTTAATTTACCTGCTAATACATACAATATTTGGAGGACTATTAGGTATTGCTAGTAGTTTTAGTGCTGTTAAAAAGTATTTAGAATAAGAATGAAAATATTAAAACCTGTCCTAACAATTTTGTTTGTGTTCTTGTTCTCTTTCTCTTTTGTCTTCCTTTCAAATTACAAAGAGGAAACATATGCATCAACTTCCTGTCCTTCCAATATTGATCCTAACTCTCAAGCATGTATCGACTATCTAAGGAATCAATTAGATAAACTTCAAAGTGAACAAAACAGTTTACAGAAAAAGTTGAAAGCAGAAGAATATCAACAGCTCTCTTTGAATGAAAAAATTTCATACATGAGAAAGCAGATTACAGATACAGAGAAAGTAATAAAATCACTTGAGGTAGAGATAGCAGCACATGATGTAGAGATCCGATTGTTAGAAAAAAGCATAACAGAAAAAGAAGATGCCATATCCTTGTTGCGACAAGAAACAACCATCTTGGAAAAGACTGTAAGTGAAAGAGTAACAGAGTCTTACAAATATTCTTTCGTAGGTCCTTTTGAGATATTTTTGGATATAAAAAATATTTCAACAGTTTTAAGAAAAACGAAATATCTTGCAGAGACTAGAAATCAAGACAAGAAATCACTTGAAGAATATGGAAAGAAAATGGATTCACTAAGAATGGAAGAGGCAGTATTAGCACAAGAGAAAGAAGAACTTCAAAAAAAGAGAAATAGCATAGAGGAAAATAAAGCAGATTTAGCCGAGGAAAGAAACAATTTGAGTTCACAAAAGGCAGAACAGGATTCCCTACTGGCAGAATCACAGAGAAAAGAAGCTGAATATAAAGCAGAATTAACAAGTATTTCTAAATCAATCTCAGAAGCGGATGAAGCAGTTTCTGATTTAATCATGAGGCTTTACGAACAAGGATATTTTAAGAATGGAACAAAAGTATCTAAGGGCCAAACAGTTGCACATCAAGGTCATACAGGTTGTTCTTTTGGTTCTCACCTACACTTTGAGATTAGGAAATCAACCGGGACAAGAGTAAATCCTCTTTCAAACTATCTTTCACTTAGTGGAGGATATGTTTACAATGGTACATACAAAACACCTCTTTCAAGTGCATTGTTAACAGGTGGTTACAATAGTGGACACCAAGCAATCGATATTGTCAGTACATCTGAAGGAAATCAAAATCTTCAGAGGTATACTGTACCTTACGGATTATGTTCTGTAGTTGATGGTATTCTCAATTCTAGAAAGTCTGCAGGACGAAGCGATTGGAATCTAGCATACCTAACAGGAGAAGGTGCAGCAATTAGAGCTGTTGCAAATGGAACTGTATATTACGGAGTTGAATCTACATGGAATGGTAAATATGCACTAGTAGTACATGATGATGGTAACAAATCATTCTATCTCCACATACAGTAATCTACCCCTCTTTATTCTTCACCTATATTTTGCTAAACTAGTCTTAATAATTTAATACTATATATTAATGGCACGATCGAATAAGAAAGAACCTGTACAGAAAACTGCACCAAAACAGGAAAAAACAAGCTTTAAACTTCCAAAAATAAAGTTTACTTTCAAAGCTCCTGATTTCTCAAAATTCAAAGAGTACAATTACATGCCTACTTTAAAGATAGTTGGAATGATTGTAGTTATTGTCGGTTCCTTTACACTCATTGATTTAGCCGTGCAGTATTTAAATAATGATTACAGTGTTGCTGTAGTAGATGGGACAAGAATCTCAAAATCAAAATGGCACGACAGATTGGAAAAGGCATATGGAGCAGCTGTAGCACAAGAGTTAATAGAAGATCAGATATTAAAGATTGAAGCTAAGAAATCAGATATTTCTGTCACAGAGGAAGAAATAGATAAACAAATTGATGAAATTAGAACAAGTATTGGTGGTGAAGAGCTTTTGCAATCAGCACTAGTAGCAAACAATATCACAATGGAAGAGTTGAGAGAGCAGATACAATTGGATTCTTTGTATACAAAGATATTGACTCCAACATTGGAATATACAGATGATGATCTTAAAGAATTTTTTGACCAATATAGTGATGTAATATTCCCTGATGAAACAGATGCATTGGAAGAGGGTGCCAAATTAGAATTTGATAAATACAAAGATGCAACTAAAGAGGTATACATTCAACAGATGGTTGAAACAAACAAAGCATCATGGTTAACTGAGAAACAGGAAGAATACAAAATCCAAGATAATTCTTCAGCAAAACCAAAGTATGGATTCTTAACTACAACTGTTAATATTGTAAACAATATCGTTGATAATATTAAGAACAAGTAGGTTTTGATTCAATAGAAATTAAAAGGAGGTCATACGACCTCCTTTTTTTTAGATACCTTCTAAAGGCTCTACAATACCATAGCCACCCTTCTTCCTTCTGTATATCATAGATATCTTACCTGTATTTTTGCTTCTAAAAAGATATTGATCGTATCCAGCCATTTCCATTCTTTCAATAGCTTCCGATTCCTCTAATGGAGACATATCCTCAACTGTCTTTCTTTTAGCTATCTTAGGTACATAATCAGAATAGTCATCCATATTCCTTTCGTCCTCTAGAGCTTCTAGCTCAGTTTCTGCCTCCACTATCTTCCAAGGCTTCTGACCACTCCAAGTCTCCTTCATATCACTATATCTACTTAATCTTCTACCAAGGACATTCATAGCACTATCAATGTTCACATACATATCGGAACCAGTTTCCTCTACCCTAATTAGTGTCTCTGGTAATTTAACATTAATATCTATTCTAAAATCGGAATCTACACCCTTTGTATACCTACTCTGTTTAAAAAACACCTCTATACTTGTAGCTTGTTCTAATACACTCTCTTTCTTGGAGAGCTTTTCTACAATATATTTTTTGAGAGGTTCTGTAGGATCCATACCAACAAATGAAATTTTTATATCTTTTTCTAGCATTTGTATTTTAGATAAAGTTATATATACTAATATAACATATTTAAGATATATTACCTGATAATATGGAAAACAAAGGACCTGAGTTTGTAACAATTATCGAGGATAAAGAAAGAATATTAGAAGCATATCCTGATGATTTTGAAACAATTCATTTAGATAGAGCATTTGTACATTTAGAGAAGTTAGATGAAGATTGTGCAAAGTATCAGGAGAGAATATTGTTAACAATAAATGGTGCATTAGCAATCACTACATATGATTTAGACTATCTTTGGAATTTCTCTATGAAGGATTTTGCGGTTTTAAATGAGTTTCAGGATTATGCATCTTTACAGAATTTAAGAAGAAAAGAAGCTAGGGGTTTTCCTACAATGGAAATGAAGACTTTTAATGGTACTGCTTTTGGTGTTAAGTATTTTCCATATCAAGAGCCTGTATCTAATGCCAAACTGTTAGATATGTTAGATAGAAGAGTAAAATAATAGTTGCAGAAAAGGTATTGGATATATATAATAGTCTGTTATTCCGCGATAGCTCAATGGTAGAGCAAACGGCTGTTAACCGTTCGGTTCCAGGTTCGAATCCTGGTCGCGGAGCCATTCTAGAGATTTCTTTAGATTCTGATATAATATTGATATATGATAGTTATTCGTTCTGAAAAACCGGAAGATTACGATTCTATTTACAGCATTAATAAAATTGCTTTTGACGGTGAAGTAGAAGCTAAATTAGTAAATAACCTACGAAAAACAACAGAGTTTATCCCTGAACTTTCTCTTGTTGCAGAAAAGGAGAGGAAAATAGTAGGACATATATTATTTAGTGTTATTAACATAAAAACAGATTCTAATAGACTTCCAGTTTTAGCTTTAGCACCAATGGCTGTTTTGCCAGACTATCAAAAGCAGGGAATAGGATCACTGCTTATTAAAGAAGGCTTAAAAAAGTGCAAAGAATTAGGATACAAAGTAGTTGTTCTTGTCGGACACCCCGATTATTATCCTCGTTTCGGATTTATTAAAGCAAGTGATAAAGGATTGAAACTTCCCTTTGACGCACCAAATGAAACATTTATGGTTTACGAAATTGTTCCAAATTCTCTTACTGGTATAATGGGAACAATAGAATTCCCACCTGAGTTTGCAGAAGAATAATTCCTGAACCATATTTATTTCAAAAGTTTTCCTTCCTCCTTTTTTCTTCATAAATATCTGCTATCCTGTATATATCAAAACAATAACAGAAAGAATATATAACAAAATATTTGAGATACTTGAAGAAAATCCCCAAGGTATACAATGGTCTAAACTAATGTCTCAAATACTAGAATCAGATAATACACTTCACCCTAAAACTGTGAATGGTAGTATATGGAAACTAGTAGAGAAATATCCAGACAAAGTCTACAAACCATCAAAAGGACTCTTTCGTTTATTAAAATACAAATAGATTACTTTGACAAAAACCTTCAAAGATAATAGTATAAAGCTATGACAAAAAATCCATACTTAAATGCCCTCTTTGCACTAATATATATTGTTGCAATAGTATTAGGAATGATCTTCGTTGTTAGCACTGAAGTAAATACAGGCATTGGACAATATGCAGTACCAGTTATTATGATTTCACTACTTACACTCTCTGTAGCATTCATGGGATATGTATTCTTTTTCGAACCAATAAAACTATACCTAGATGGTAAAAAGAAAGAAGCCGTAAGTTTCTTTCTCAAAACAATAGCAACATTTGCAATACTAATTACGATACTCTTTCTCGTAAACCTCTTTGTAACAAAGATCTAAAGCAATTCTTCCTCCTTGTATTCTAAAAATCCTTTTGATAGAATGTTTTTCACTATGTGTAACATAAACAATAGAAATACAATTAAATCAGCCGTTGTTCACCCATCTATGTGTGGTTTGAATCTTTATTCTACACACTATCTTGGAGACTCTTCTATTGTATAATTCCTAACTAAAATTGTCAGTGAATAGCCTCCAAATATGGAGGTTTTTTATTTCCCCTTTTAACTGAAATATTTGGAAGTTGTACACCCTCAAATTTAAATATTTGGAGGTATCGCTCATTAAAACCAAATACATATTTAAAAGGAGAAAAGAAATGAGAACAAAAATATTTGCTTGGCCAAAAGAAATATACATCTTTTGGATCGTTGAATTTATCCTAGGCCTTGAGTTCGTTGGTTCCATACTACTAATCTTTTTCAAAGATTGGGGAGGACTAAACCAAACACAGACACAAATGCTTCAAAGCTGGTTTACTCTATGGATATTCATCCTAGAGATTCCAACTGGAGTATACGGAGATGTCAAAGGCAAAAAGAAATCTGTTTTAATTGGATATATCTTTACTGCACTTGGAGTCGCAACATACACAATAATTCCAAATATATACCTGTTTATGTTTGCAGAATTTCTATTCGCTGTAGGAATTGCCTTTATATCAGGAGCAGAAGAAGCATGGATGTATGACACATGCAAAAACTTGAATATTCAAGACAAGTTTAGAGATATTATTGGAGTTAGCAACACAGTACATATGGTAGGAATGGTAATTGCATCAGGTTTGTTTATATTTGTTAACAACCTATTGTCCGTACAAGAGCTCTTTCGTATACAGATAATAACTTATGCAATACCTGCAGTATTACTAGCTATCTTTGTAAAAGGAACAGATAGCAGAAAGGAAAAAAGTCTGAAACCAAGTTATTTAGAGACTGCAAAACAAGGTTTCCATGTTTTAAAGCATAGTCCAAATCTTAAAAAGCTTGCAATATATACAAGCCTACTCAGTTCTACTAGCTATTTTGTCGTATGGCTCTACCAGGAAGCATTACGAGTACTCTCTGTACCAGACAGTATGTTCGGAATGTACAGAATAGTCTTACTTGTAAGCGAAATGATAGCGATAAGAATTGGACTCAAGTTGATAAAGACAGTGAAAGTATCAAACCTTTTGGTCCCAATAGCCGTAATAGTTGCTATAGGATTCATACTTGGAGGAATATTGCAAAATACTGTTGGGGTACTTTTTGTTCTTTCTCTTGCAGGTGGACTTGGATTACAAGTTTCAGGTTTTCTTTCTAAAGATATCAATGATGGTATCGATTGTGAGCAAAGAGCTACTGTTTTATCTTTCATTAGCATGGCTAAACGACTTATGCTCACAGTATTCAATCCAATTGTAGGTTTTCTTGTAGATAGCAAAGGAGTATTCCTTGCATTTAGTATTCTTGGAATAGTATCTCTTTTAGCTATCTTCTTTAAACCAAAGATAATAACTAAATAGTATTTGGTAAATGGGTGA
>Ga0209800_10003704_pt1 | contig 11867 bp, 10 predicted proteins | sample Higcelweek8metaG_FD_187174 | JGI IMG/M metagenome (GOLD analysis project Ga0209800, IMG submission 187174) | Freshwater pond sediment microbial communities from the University of Edinburgh, under environmental carbon perturbations - High... | ecosystem: Environmental > Aquatic > Freshwater >... | reverse complement strand
AATAACTCAATGATTTTTTGACAGTTTATCCTCAAGATGTTAACATACTAATATAAATTAGTATGTTTTTTGTTTATGAATTTTAAATGTTGCAGTCGGGATAAAAAAGAGGGTGAGGATATTATTGAAATCTATGATTTTTTAAAAGTTATCGGAGATAAAAATAGATTGAAAATAATTTGTCTTTTGCGGAAGGCTCCTCTTTGCGTTTGCGAAATTTTTAAAGCCCTGGATATTTCACAAAAACTTACCTCGCATCACTTAGGACAATTAAAAAGATTTGGGATATTAAGCAGAAAAAAAGAAGGAAGTTTTGTTTATTATAGTTTAAATAAGGAGGTTTTTAAGGAAAAAAGTAAATTATTAAATCAAATAATTAAATAAGAATAGTATTATGAAAATTAAAATTTTAGGTACAGGCTGCCCTAATTGTAAAAGATTAGAGGATAATGTTAAAAAAGTTTTAGAAGAATTGAAAGTGGAAGCAGTGGTGGAAAAGATAACTGATATTATGGAGATTATGAGTTATGGCGTAATGGGGACGCCCGCTTTGGTAGTTGATGAGGTGGTTAAAGTTTATGGAAGAGTTCCTGATACTGATGAGATAAAAAAACTATTAGAAAATAGTGAAATAAATAATTCGTCATCGGAAGATAAAAGTGGCGGATGTTGTTCTTGTGGAGGTAAATGTTAAATATGTAAATTTTAAAAATAAAAAATAAGTTCCATTAGGAATTGGTTAGGGTCATAATTTCTAGATAGGAAATAAAGTTTATGAGTATGTTTTATCCATTACAATTATTGGCCGATTGGCTTACTTATTCTATTTTTGGTATTGCCAAGGAGACGTTATTAGCTTCTGCAGTTAATTTTTTTATTTTTGATACGATTAAGATTTTGTTCCTTCTGGCTGTGATTATTTTTATCGTTTCAATTATCCGTTCTTTTTTGCCCCCAGAAAAAATTAGAAAAATACTATCTCATGAGAAAAAATATCTGGGAAATATCTTAGCTTCTCTTTTGGGAATTATTACCCCTTTTTGTTCTTGCAGTGCAGTGCCGTTGTTTATCGGATTCGTGCAGGCTGGTGTTCCGCTGGGAACCACCTTTTCCTTTTTAGTGGCTTCTCCCATGATTAATGAGGTGGCTTTGGTTTTACTTTTTGGATTATTTGGCTGGAAGATTGCCATGCTTTATATTTTTAGTGGTTTAATAATTGCTATTCTTTCAGGGATTGTGATAGGAAAGTTAAAAGTAGAAAATTTGGTGGAAGAATTTGTGTATAAAAATGTGTTTAATGGACAGGTTCAAGAATTGGAGATGAACTGGAAAGAAAGAAAAAATTATGCTAAAAATTACACTTTGGAAATTTTAAACAAAGTTTGGCCTTATATTATTATTGGTATCGCAATAGGAGCTTGGATTCATGGTTATGTGCCGACTGATTTCTTGGCACAATATGCTGGATCAGATAAATGGTATGCTGTGCCATTAGCAGTAATTATCGGAATTCCACTTTATTCTAATGCGGCGGGTGTTATTCCTTTAGTTAGTGCGCTCACGGAAAAGGGTGTCGCCTTAGGGACAACTTTGGCTTTTATGATGGCGGTAACAGCTTTGTCCTTGCCAGAATTTATGATTTTAAGAAAAGTGATGAAAGTAAAGTTAATTTTTATTTTTGCTTCTATCGTGGGATTAGGAATAATTTTTACCGGTTATTTGTTTAATTTTGTTATCGGATAATATTTTGGTTTTTTAAATAAGGTTTATCGTGCTATAATATGGGCATATAAAAATAAATCTTATGATTAAAAAAACCAAGAAAGTAATTAAAAAAATTCCCGGAAAATTGCATCATCATTCTTCATTGGCAATTTTTTTGGGAGTAGTTGCAATAGTATTCGCATTAGTCGCTATAAAAACAGCTGTTGAGGCGGGGGATCTTAACAGTACTACATCGGTAAGTTGCTCTTATACTGAGGGCGAATGGAGTGATTGTAGTAAATATGGAATTCAAACTAGGACAGTCACAGCATCTCCTAGTGGGTGTGTACCCGTAAGCTCGCCACCAGTAAATACAAGAACATGTGATTATGTGCTCAATTGTTTAAGTTTTTCTTATGATACTTGGAGTGAGTGTAATAGTAGTGGGTATAGAACAAGAGCTGTTACAAGTAAGCTACCAGCTGGTTGTACTGTATCTGCAAATAATGAGCCAATTATCAAGGAGAGTTGTACATATCAGCCGCCAGTAGCTACTGCGTGTTCTTTTTCTTATAGTTCTTGGAGTGATTGTAATTCTTCTGGATATCAAACTAGAACGGTTGTTGCTAAGAGTCCTAGTGATTGCACTGTTGTTAAAGAGCCGACAATAAAGCAATCATGTGATTATGATGATGATACAGCTGTTAATAATCAACAAGTAGCTTGTTCGTATACTTATAGTTCTTGGAGTAGTTGTGGATCAGATGGTTATCAAATAAGAGATATCTCAAATAGGAGTCCCTCTGGCTGTTATGATTCAGCGCAACCAATTTTAAAACAATCTTGTGCATATTCTAGTAATGATACAAGCTCCAAAACTAGTTGTTTTTATAATATGAGTGACTGGGGCGAATGTAAATCTTCCGGAAAGCAATTTAGAACAATTCTATCCAAAACACCTTCGGATTGCTATGAGTCAGATGTTCCAAATTTGGAGCGCCTTTGTTCTTATAGTAACGCTGTCACTAATCCTTATTTTAATTTTTTAAACTTAAGTGGCGGGGAGGTAGTAAGCGGGGAAGTGAAAATTCAGGGAACTGTTAGTGGAGCCTCACGTGTTGAGTTTTATTTAATATCTGTTGATTCTAATAATCCGAAATACTTAGGTCTGGCTAGTCTTAATAATCAAAATGTTTGGGAGTATAGCCTGGATTCAAAGGGACAACCAAATGGGGCTTTTTATATCAGACCTAGGATAAAAAATGCCTACGGAACTTATGATGGGGAGAAAAGAATGTTTATAATTCTTAATTCTAATCAAGCTTCTCAATCTGACAATGAGTCGGATGATTTATCTCAAGCTGATGAGGTGAGTGTGACTGAGATTAATAGAATTAGTCCAGATTGGCAAGAAAAATATTTTAAGGCAACTGAATGTGTGGATCAGAGTGTTTGCGGTGGAGAAGCTGATCCAGATAGAGATGGTATTACTAACAATGAAGAATATCGTCTAGGATCAAGTCCAACCAATTCAGATACTGATCAGGATGGATTTTTAGATGGAGACGAAATAGCAAATGGATTTAATCCATTAAAATCTTCTCCTGGAGATAAGAGTGATAAAGTAATCTTCGAGAGTCCTAAAGAAAATGGTGAGATTAAGGGTGATATTTATAAGGTGGAAAAGGTTGAATTAGTAGATTTAGAAAATGGAAAAGGTTTAAAATTGGAGGGTAAGGCCTTGCCAAACACTTATGTTACAATTTATATCTATAGTGACCCAGTGGTATTAACAGTTAAAACCGATGCCAATGGAAATTGGTCTTATGTCTTGGATAAAGGAGTGGAAGATGGTGATCATCAGGTGTATGTGGCTGTAACTGATAATATTGGAAAAATAACTGCTAAAAGTGAGTCAGTAGCTTTCGTAAAAACTGCCCAGGCTGCTAATATTGTGATGCCAATGGAGGCTTTGGCGAGTGAGAGAGCTATTTCTCCAACTAAATCTTGGTCAAATAGTGGTCTATATTTTATTATTGCACTTAGCTTGGGAGCGCTAGCTTTGGCAGTGGCTACACTTGGATTAGTGAAGCACAATTTAGCTAAAAAAGAAGATATCGACTTAATTGCTAAAGTTTAAATTTATGAAAAATCTGTTTTTTAAGGCGATTTCTTTTATAAAAAGTAATCCAGGGATAGTATATTCTTTAATTTTGGTTTTTTTAATTCCAATTGCTTTTTTTATCAATACTTATCTTATTAATTTAAGTTATGAGGATGATATTAACAAGATTACTCAAAAAAAAGCTTTATTAGTGGAGAATATAATTAATGTTGTGGTGGGAGATAAAATTGGAGATAGGGATAAAATACAGAGCATAATTAATGATATAGTTTCCCAAGATAGTGAGATTATGGAATTATCTGTTTTGGGTCCGCTTGATCAAGATGGTAACTTTGAAATAGTGGCTTCTAATAAACAGGAATTAATAGGTATAAAGCAGGATAGTTCCAAAAATGTTCAAGATAATCTAACTTGGTCGACGCCAGAAGGCATAGCTTTTTTGGATAGGGGTGATGAGGGGAGATTTTGGCGAGTAACGAAAGTTTTAAAAAATAATAATGATGAAAAAGTGGGATTAATTTCAATGTCTCTATCTTTGGTTAATACCGATTATCTAATCAATCAAACAATTAGTAATTCATATTGGGTTTTATTTTTTACGGTTATTATTGTATTGCTTTTCGTTTCAAATCAAGCTCGATTATTCGGATATGCTTTAACGGTTGAAAAATTAAGGGAGATTGATAGAATGAAAGACATGTTTATTTCCATGGCTAGTCATGAATTGCGATCTCCCTTGAGTGCAATTAAAGGTTATGTGGATTTTTTAAAGGAGAAAAAAGAAATTTTTGTGGATAAAGATGTGGAGCATTATGTGGAAAATATTTCGCTTTCCATCGATCGCCTAAGTGGTTTAGTGGAAGATATGCTTGAGGTTTCAAGAATTGAAGGCAATAGAATTCCAATAGAGACAAGTGCATTTGATGTGGATAAGATAATTTATGAGTCCATTGAGGAAATAAAGCCGCAGGCAATTCAAAAGGGTTTGGAATTAGCGTTTGTTCCGGCAGAAAAGAATTTATTTGCCTTAGCCGATCGTAGTAGGTTGAAGCAGGTGCTAATAAATTTAATTGGAAACTCTATAAAATATACTCCCAGTGGATCAGTTTCGATTAGTGTTATTTCAAAAGGAAAAGAATTGGGTATTGTGATTGCTGATACCGGAATCGGTATTTCTTCAGAAAATCAAGCCAATTTGTTTAGTAAATTTTACAGGATTCAAAACGAAAAAACTAGGGATATCAAGGGGACAGGGTTGGGGCTCTGGATAACATCAGAGATAGTAAAGAGAATGAAGGGTCGAATTAGTGTCGAGAGTATAGAGGGAGTAGGTTCACACTTTACTGTTTATCTTCCGATGGATAAAAAATAATTTTGAAAAGGGTAGCTTTATGGCTGAAATTAGTAATATAAAAAAGGAAATAAAAAAATACAGATATGCTTACGCATCTGTATTTTTAATTTTTGTGGGAAGTGCTTTTTTGCGAGTGTATAATTTTGGCAATTGGTTAATTTTAAAATCTGACCAGGCTCGAGATGCATTAATTCTTAATCAGGTTCAATTAAATGGAATTAGCAGTTTGCCTCTGGTTGGTCCTCAGGTGGGTGGGACAGAATTTAGGTTGGGTCCAATTTTTTATTATTTTCAATTTATTTCAGCAAAAATATTTGGTTTCTCTCCAGAGAGTCTTGCTTATCCAGATTTAATTTTTGGAATTCTCACTATTCCATTAATATTTTTATTAGTAAAGAAATTTTTTGATTTTAAAATTTCTATTTTTTTAACCATGCTCGGTGGTGTGTCTCTGATTTTAGTAACCTTTTCTCGATTTGGGTGGAACCCCAACAGTCTTCCATTTTTTACTTTTTTATTTGCATATTCATTTTTAAAAATTATTGAAAAAGAGAAACTTAAAAGATGGTGGTGGTTATTTTTGGTAAGTTTTTCTTTGGGGGTGATTGCACAATTGCACTTGTTTGCAATTTTATCCTTGGGATTAGGAGTGTTTTTGTTTTCAGTTATAACAAAATTTTTAAATTGGAAAGAGATAATTTTCATATTGTCTGTATTTTTATTTTTGCATACGCCACTTTTAATTAATGAGTTTAGGACGGCTGGTGAAAATATGAGATTCTTTTCTCAAGCTAAAGAAGAAAAAGAAGAGAAGGAAAACAATCACGCAATTTATGAAAAGTTTTTTAGAGCTTATCAGGAAAATTCTAGAGCAATGTGGATAATTGCAACTGGCAATCAAAATCCAGATATTATATCAACCAAAGGAATGAAGTTGGTCTGTAATAAAAAATGCAAAGAGAATATTTTTTATTCATTAGGGGCTATGATATTATTTGGATTTTCCTCGGGGTTGATTTTTTATAATTGGAAAAGATGCACTAATTTGGTTGAGAAAGAAAGACTGTTTTTTATAATTTTGTGGATGGCAAGTTTTTTTATTTTTTCTATTCCACTGGCGTATCAGATGGAAATTCGTTTTTATTTGGGAGTGATACCGATATTTTTTATATTATTGGGTTATGTTTTAAAATATTTTTTAGAGATTAATAAAAATATATTGTTTAAATATGTAATCTGGCTTATTTGTTTGGGAATTATTTTTTTGAATTCTTACATTACATTTAGATATTTAAAGGAATTAAATACATCTCAGCTATCTAATGAGAAGAGTAATGATGATTTACGTTTTGGAGGTGATAGTAAGGTAACATTGGGACAACTAAGAGATATTGCTCAGGAAGCTGAGATAAAATTAAATAAGGAAAACTTTTTAATAATTTCAGGAGAAACTCATTATGTGAAAGCAATGTATTACTTGCTTTCAGTGGAGCATGGTTTTAGGGGCTGCTACTTGAGGGGAGAAATAGAAAAGTTAAACCCTTCTTTTAATCAGCTTATTATTCGATACAATAAAATAGATGATAAAAAGTATAATAAATTAGAAAAAAATTTCGGCACATTGAAAGCTTCTTTTATTAAAGCTGATTATTTGGGGGAGGATGATAAAATACCTGAGGGTTGTATAAATTATTAAAATTATAAAAATATGACAATTTATCGAAAAATTATTGCGAGTATTGATTGGCTAATTGTAACTCTTATTGCTTGGCGGATGAAAATAGCTTTAAAAATAGAAAAGGAAAAAAGAAAAACGAATTTGCCTATTTTATTTCCCGAAGTGGAAAGAATGAGACTTGAGGCTGTAAGAAAAATAGCCAAGGAAAGAGGATTAAATCTTGATTTTATAGAAAAAATTTTAAAAGAAATAATTTTTGAGTCAGTGAGGGTGCAGGAAGAACAACGAGAGAGATTGTTATAATTGTTCAAAGTGTTCTAGATGTTAATAATGTTTATCTTATATTCTAAATTGATATACTATTTCTGACAAATACAACACCCTGCAACATTTTTATCATTTCTCAGGTTGGTTTTTTAAATTTCTGCATATAATATATAATTAAGCTATTAGAAAATTAAAATAAAAATATGGTTCAACGAGAAATTTATTCCATGGATTTAATGGAGGTGGTTAAAAATTTTAAAACCTCAAAGCATAGTGGGCTTTCTGCTAATGAGATAAGTCAGCGACTTAAGGAGTATGGTAAAAATATAATAAAGAAAAAGCAAGATTGGCGTTGGCTTAAATTAGCCCTAGCTCAATTTAATGATGCTTTGGTCTGGATTCTTTTGGTAGCTGCTAGTTTGGCTTTTTTATTTCATGAATATCGAGATGTAATAATTATATTGATTATTGTGGGAGTTAACGCAATTATCGGTTTTATTCAGGAATTTAAGGCTGAGCGAATATTAGATAGTATAAAGAAGTTAACTACTGATCAAACTCAGGTAATTCGTGATGGAAAAAAACAGGAGGTGGACGCACAAATGATTGTGCCTGGAGATTTAGCTTTTGTAGTGGCTGGAGACAGGGTACCAGCAGATGGATATATTATTGAAAGCTATGATTTAAAGGTAAATAGTTTTATTTTTACAGGTGAATCTAGTCCAGAAGGTAGATCAGTTAAGGTTATTGAGGGAAAAAATGTTCCTATTGCGGACATTGATAATATGCTTTTTATGGGAGAAACAATCGTGACGGGTGAAGGTAAGTTTATAGTTACTGCGACGGGAATTAATACTGAGTTAGGAAAGATTGCTCACTTGACTGGCGAGATGCAAGAGGTTTTGACACCCATGCAAAAACAAATGAGAAAATTGGGGCGCAGTGTGACGATTCTGGCTTTGTTAATTGGAACACTTGTTATGATTGTAGGCTATTATTCAGGGATGACTCTTTACCATAACTTTATTTTTGCTCTAGCATTGGCTGTTTCGGTGGTGCCCGAGGGATTGCCAGCTGCTATTTCAGTAGCTCTTTCTTTGGGTATGAAAAGGCTTTTAAAGCATAATGTGTTGGCAAAAAAATTAAATGCTGTTGAGACGCTAGGTTCAGTTTCAATAATTTGTACTGATAAAACAGGGACAATTACCAAAAATGAATTAACTGTCACTCATCTGGTTATAAATAATAAGGAAATCGGAGTCAGCGGAACAGGCTATTCTCCTGAGGGTCATTTTTTTATAAATAATGAAATAATTAATCCCTCCGAAGTTAAGAATCTGGAATTACTTTTTAGAATAGGAACTCTTTGTAATGATGCAAGTGTTGTTTTTAAAGATGGAATCAGAACAGTAGTGGGCGATCCAACCGAGGGTGCGATAATTGTAGTAGGGGAAAAATATAATCCTAAGGAAAATTATTATGAAATTGGTGAGACAAAAATTACTGAAAATCCTTTTTCTTCAGATAGGATGAGAATGAGTGTAGTTTATAAAAATGCAGAGACCCTTTCTATGGTAAAAGGTTCACCGGATGTAATGATTGAGTTGTGTAATTTTATCAGGGTGGATGATGAGATTTTGCCCTTTACTAAGGAGGATAAGGATAGAATAAGAAAAACATATAATGAAATGTCGGCTCAGGCCCTTCGAGTGTTAGCCTTTGCTTATCGAAATCTGGAAGATATAGAAAAAGATAAATATCTAGAAGAGTCAGATAAAGATTTGACTTGGTTGGGAATGATGGCGATGATTGATCCGCCTAGGAAAGATGTAAAAGAAGCAATTAATGAGTGTAGGGAATTGGGGATTAAGGTAATCATGATTACAGGAGATTATGAAATAACCGCTAGCGCGATTGCAAAGAAAATTGATTTAATTGGAGAGGATAGAAAATACGAGGTAATTAACGGTAAAACCCTCAATGAACTGTCAGATAATGAAATTTATCAAAAAATTATTAGTAAGGATATTGTCTTTGCGCGTATCGCTCCGGAGCAAAAATTACGAATTGCTAAGATTCTCAAAAAAAATAACCAAGTTATTGCTATGACAGGAGATGGGGTCAATGATGCTCCCGCTCTCAAAAAAGCAGATGTAGGGGTGGCAATGGGTATTATTGGAACTGATGTTTCCAAGGAAGCTTCGGATATGATTTTATTGGATGATAATTTTGCTTCAATTGTGAGAGGAATAAAAGAGGGAAGAACAATTTACGGTAATCTTAAAAAATTTGTTCATTATGTATTTACTTCCAATGCCAGTGAACTTTTAACGGTTATTTTTGGAGTGATTTTCCAATTGCCTTCTCCTATTATGGCAGTCCAAATTTTGGCAATCGATTTAGCTACAGATGTTTTTCCTTCTTTCTCTTTGAGTCTTGAGCCGGCCGAAAAAGATGTTGATAAAAAAGCTAAAAATTCCAATGATACAGTAATGAGTTGGAAGGGTTTTAGGCGAATATTATATTTGGGTATAATCATGGCTGGTTGTGGAGTGGTGGCTTTTGTTTGGTCGATGTTGCGAGGAGGTTGGCATTTTGGAGAAGCAGTTGATGAAAATAATCTTTTATATGTCCGTTCAGCGACAGTAACTTATGCAGTTCTAGCGATGACTCAAATGGCTAACTTGTTACATTCTAGGAGTGAAAAATTAACTCCGTTTGAGTTGGGATTTTTTAAGAATAAATTTGCCATCGGTTCTATTTTTATTTCAGTAGGAATTTTAATTTTATTTATGTATAATCCTTTCTTTCAAAAATATTTGCGTATGAGTCCAATAGAATCTTGGGATTGGGTGATGGTAGCATCTTCTGCTTTAATTGTTTATTTTTTTGAGAGTGTGAGAAAGAAGATCGTCAGATAATTTTTCGCTAAGTAATATTTGGAAGGACAGTTGACGTTAAAACGAAAATGCAATAATATTAATGTAACAATGTTGCATTAATTTTATGTCAAAAATATTTAAAGATACAGTTGAAAATATAAAAAGCAATGGATTTCGTATAACTTCTAGTAGAAGGGCAATAGTTAAAATATTGTGTAATGCAAAAATACCAATTACAGCTACTCAAATTTTAAATAAACTTCTGGATTTAAAATTGGAAACCAATAGAATTACAATTTATCGAGAACTTTGTTTTTTGACCGAAAATGATTTTGCACAAAAGATTCAGCTGGCTGATCATAAGATGTATTATGAAATATCAGCTGAGCACCATCACCATTTAATTTGCACTAAGTGCAGATTGGTAAAAAAGATTATATTAGGTAATCATTTGGAAAAACAAGAACAAGATATTTGTAAAAAAGAAAAATTTAAATCGGTTACACATTCTTTGGAATTTTATGGCGTGTGTAAAAGATGTGCATAAGATATGAATAAAAAAAAGATAGTTTTTATTTTGGGTGGGTTGTTTTTAATTTTAATGATTGTATTTTTTGTTTATAAAAATAAGCAAGAAGATGTAGTAGTGGATGTAGCAGAGGATGTAGCAGAGGATAAAATTGGCATAACAACTAGTTTTTATCCAATCTATTTTTTAACTTCTGAAATAGGGGGAGATTTGGTAAATGTAGAAAACTTAACCCCAGCTGGTAGTGAGCCACATGATTATGAGTTAACTGCTCAAGATATTGTTAAGATTAGAAAAAGTCAGATATTATTTTTAAATGGGGGTGGCTTGGAAGTTTGGAGTAGAAATTTAAATAGTATGGTGGGAGCAGGCGAACCAGTTGTTGTTGTCTTAGGGGACGGTCTTATGGAATTGGGATTATCGGAGCCTCATGAGCATGAAGATGAGGTTGGTGAAGAGGGTCAACTGGAGCAAGGGGATGCAAGCGATCATTCTGATGAGGAACATGCGAAAGATCCACACATTTGGTTGAGTCCAGCTTTGGCTGTAAAGATGGCGGAAAAAATTGCTAGTGAACTCGGAAGAGTCGATTCAAAAAATTATGATTATTATAAATCAAATTTAAATACCTTAAAAACAAGATTATTTGAATTGGATAATGAATATAAGCTGGGCTTATCAAATTGTAAAAAGAAAGACTTCGTTACTTCACACAGTGCTTTTGGATACTTGGCAAATGAATACAACTTAAGACAGATATCAGTTGCAGGGATTTCTCCGGAAGAAGAACCATCTCCTAGACAATTATCTAAAGTGGCTCAATTTGCTAGGGAAAATGAGGTAAAATATATATTTTTTGAAAGTTTAATTAGCCCTAGACTATCTGAGGTAGTGGCTAATGAAATTGGGGCAAAAACTCTAGTTTTGAATCCGATTGAGGGTTTAACTGAAGAAGAAATTGCTTTGGGAAAAAATTATATTACAGAGATGAAGGCTAATTTGGAGAATTTAAAAATAGCTTTGGAATGTGATTAATAATATTTATTAGTTAACGAGTTAACGTATTAACGAATTTATATTTTCCTTAAGAACTCGCTAACTCTTTAATGCGTTAATTATTTAATAAAGAATATTGATTTATTTTATAATTTTTAAAAATGAACTGGTGTAATTATGTTAGATAAATTTAGTGGAAAAATAAATAAAGTTGATCATACTAAAAATATTATTGAGATAAATAATATTTCTTTTGCTTATGAAGATGGCGAAAAAATTTTAAAAGATGTCTCTCTGAATATTCACAGAGGTGATTATATCGGATTAGTCGG